>Ga0247611_10003233_pt1 | contig 24480 bp, 24 predicted proteins | sample 177DNAGHGhighgp2_FD_192422 | JGI IMG/M metagenome (GOLD analysis project Ga0247611, IMG submission 192422) | Sheep rumen microbial communities from Palmerston North, Manawatu-Wanganui, New Zealand - 1770 DNA GHGhigh gp2 | ecosystem: Host-associated > Mammals > Digestive system > Stomach > Rumen... | reverse complement strand
ATTTGATTGGAGTGATTTAATGCCGGGAACTAAAAAGATTCCACAAAGACAGTGTATAGGTTGTGGTCAAATGAAAGATAAGAAAGAACTTATTAGGATTTTGAAGACACCAGAAAACGAAATTAAAATAGATACTACTTTAAAAAAGAACGGACGAGGTGCTTACATTTGTAAGGACAAGGAGTGTCTAGTTAAGGCCATTAAGCAAAAGGGTCTAGAGAGATCTTTTAAGATGGCAATTGATGTTAGTATTTATGATGAATTAAAAAAGGAGTTTGATGAACTTGGAAAATAAAAAAATTATATCCATGTTAGGATTGGCTCAGAAAGCAGGAAAAGTTGTAAGTGGCGAATTTTCTACAGAAAAAGCTGTAAAGCAAAAGAAGGCTTTTATGGTGATTGTTGCAGATGATTCCTCAGATAATACTAAGAAAATGTTTTCAAATATGTGTGAATTTTATAAGGTTCCTATATATTTCTTTTCCGATAAGGAGTCTGTTGGACATGCTATTGGAAAGGAATTTAGAGCATCGCTTGCCATTCTAGATGAAGGCTTTTCAAATAAATTGAAAGAATATTTTGCAAAAGGTTTAGATACAAATAATAAGGAGGTCAATAATTAATGAGAGTACATGAATTAGCTAAAGAGTTAGGCATTCAGAGTAAGGATATTATTGAGATGTTGTCAACTAGTGAGAAATCCTATAAGACTGTAAGCGGCTTAACAGATGATGAAATAAATAAAGTAAAAAATAGATATAAGGGAGACAAAAAAGTGGATAGTTCTAAGAAAGATGCACCAAAGCAGGAAGAAGCTAAGGCAGCAGCTAAAAAGGAGAAACATATTTCACAGGTAAGTTTCCCTCAGAACAGTAATAAAGATAATCGCGATAGAAATGGAAACCGTGATAATAGAGATAATCGCGATAGAAATGGAAACCGTGATAATAAAGATAATCGCGACAGAAACGGAAACCGCGATAATAGAGATAATCGTGATAGAAACGGCAATAGAGATAACCGCGATAGAAATAACGGTGGCTACAACAGAGACAATCGCGATAGAAACGGAAATAGAGACAACCGTGATAGAAATAACGGTGGCTACAACAGAGACAATCGCGATAGAAACGGAAATAGAGACAACCGTGATAGAAATAACGGAGGATTCAATAGAGACAATCGCGATAGAAATGGAAACCGCGATAGAAATAATGGCGGATTTAATAGAGATCGTGATAGAAATAATGGCGGTTACAGAGATCGCGATAGAAATAATGGCTTTAACAAGGATAAGGATTCTGACAATAATGGTAGAAATTTCAATCAAAGAAGAAATGATAGAAGAGATTCAGCACCAAAGGATGATTTCCTCTTTGAACAGAAGCCAGATTCAAGAAAAGCTGATCAGAGATATAATTCTAAGAAGAATAATGATAGAAATGATAGAAAAAAGGATAACGATTCAAGAGAAAATCTTAAATTCGTTAGTGGTGGCTTAAACAAGAAGTCTAATAAGCAGACTCCAAAGAAGGAGAAGGAAAAGGAAGAAGATACAATTAAGACACTTACTCTTCCAGATTCACTTACAATTAAGGAACTTGCTGATAAGATGAAGGTTCAGCCTTCTGCAGTTGTTAAAAAGCTATTTATGCAGGGTAAAGTTGTTACAATTAATCAGGAAATTGATTATGATACAGCTGAAGAAATTGCATTAGAATTTAACTGCATTTGTGAACATGAAGAAGTTGTTGATGTTATTGCAGAACTTCTTAAGGAAGAAGAAGAGCCAGAAGATACATTAATCCCAAGACCACCAGTTGTTTGTGTAATGGGTCACGTAGATCATGGTAAGACATCCCTTCTTGATGCTATTAGAGAAACTCATGTAACAGCTAAGGAATCAGGTGGTATTACACAGAAGATTGGTGCTTACAGAGTTGATGTAAATGGTAATAAGATTACATTCCTTGATACACCAGGTCATGAAGCATTTACTGCTATGCGTATGCGTGGTGCTCAGGCTACAGATATTGCAATTTTAGTTGTTGCTGCAGATGATGGTGTAATGCCTCAGACTATTGAAGCTATTAACCATGCTAAGGCTGCTAATGTTGAAATTATTGTTGCTGTTAATAAGATTGATAAGCCAAATGCTAACGTTGAAAAGGTTAAGCAGGAACTTACAGAATATGGCCTTATTGCAGAAGATTGGGGCGGCTCTACAATTTTCTGTCCTGTATCAGCTCATACTAAGGAGGGTATTGATAACCTTCTTGAAATGATCTTACTTACAGCAGAAATTATTGAACTTAAGGCTAATCCTAACCGTAAGGCTAGAGGTATTGTTATTGAAGCTGAGCTTGATAAGGGACGTGGTCCTGTAGCTACAATTCTTGTACAAAAGGGTACATTAAGAGTAGGTGATTCAGTAGCAGCTGGTTCTTGCTATGGTAAGATTAGAGCTATGATTGATGATACAGGTAGAAGAGTTAAGGAAGCTGGTCCTTCAACTCCTGTAGAAATTCAGGGACTTAATGCTGTACCTAATGCTGGTGAAATTATTATGGCATATGATACAGATAAGGAAGCAAGAAATGTTGCTGAAACATTTATTGCAGAAAGCAAGAAGAAGTTATTAGATGATACAAAGCATAAGGTATCACTTGATGCATTATTTGAGCAGATTCAGGCTGGTAATATGAAGGAACTTAACATTATTATTAAGGCTGATGTTCAGGGTTCTGTAGAAGCTGTTAAGCAGTCACTTGTTAAATTATCTAACGAAGAAGTAGTAGTTAAGGTAATCCATGGTGGTGTTGGTAATGTTAATGAATCAGATGTTGTTCTTGCATCAGCATCTAATGCTATTATCATTGCATTTAATGTTAAGCCAGATAATCAGGCTAGAATCTTAGCAGATCGTGAAAAGGTTGATTTAAGAACATATAGCGTTATTTACAATGCTATTGAAGATGTTGAATCAGCTCTTAAGGGTATGCTTGAACCAATTTATGAAGAGAAGATTATTGGTCATGCTGAAATTAGACAGATCTTTAAGGCTTCTGGTGTAGGTAATATCGCTGGTACATTAGTAACAGAAGGTAGAATTACAAGAGAATCTACAGTAAGACTTACAAGAGAAGGCGAAAAGATTTACGAAGGACCAATTGCTTCACTTAAGCACTTCAAGGATGAAGTTAAGGAAATTAAGGCTGGTACTGAATGTGGTATCGTACTTGAAAACTTTAATGACATTAAAGAAGGCGATGAAATTGAAGCAAGCATTATGGTAGAAATACCTAGATAGAATTTAAAGTTAGAAAGCCTCTAATTTAGGGGCTTTCTATATTAGTAAAATGAGGTAAAAATAAACCATGAGGAAAAATAGTTCAAAAAATATTCGAATTAATTCAGAAGTATTAAGAGAATTAAGCAATATTATTAGAAGAGATATTAAGGATCCTAGAATTAATCCTATGACATCTGTTGTATCTGTAGATGTTGCACCAGATTTAAAGACATGTAAGGCATATATTAGTGTGCTTGGTGATGAGCAGTCACAAAAGGATACTCTTGCTGGTCTAGTTAGTGCTGAAGGATACATTAGAAGACAGCTAGCTAGAACTGTTAATTTAAGAAATACACCAGAAATTAAATTTGTAATTGATCAGTCAATTGAATATGGTGTTAAGATGTCAAGATTAATTGATGAAGTTACAAAAAAAGATGAAGAATCTCATAAGAGTAGCGAAGAAGAACACAGTATCGAAGAAAATTAAAGATAAATAGGAGGTTATATATGAATATTTTAGAAGAATTAAAAGACGCTAAAACAGTTGGAATTACTGGACATGTACGACCTGATGGCGATTGCGTTGGTTCTACAATGGGACTTTATAATTTCCTAAAAGAAAACAGACCAGACTTAGATGTTAGAGTATATCTTGAAAAACCTGGTGATGATTTTAATTTTATTCCAAGAATTAATGAAATAAAAAACGAGCCGGATTTGGATTTGAAATTTGATGTGTTTATAGTATTAGACTGTAGTTCTCTAGATAGAATTGAGCCTTTTGCTGAAATGTTTATTTATGCAAATAAGACAATTTGTTTAGATCATCATATTAGTAACACAAGCTTTGCTGATGTTAATTTAGTAGAGCCAACATGGAGTTCTGCAAGTGAAGTTTTATTTACATGCCTTGATGAGAATTTGATTAGCAAAGAAGTAGCTACTTGTATTTATACAGGTATTATTCATGATACAGGAGTGTTTAAATATAGCTGCACATCTGCTAATACTATGACTATTGCTGGTAAGATGATGGAAAAGGGAATTGATTATTCAAGCATCATTGATAATAGCTTTTATGCAAAAACATATATTCAAAACCAGATTTTAGGTAGAGCGCTTCTTGAGAGTGTGTTATTTTATGATGGTAAATGCATTTTTTCAAGTGTATCTAAAGAATTAATGGATTTTTATGGGGTTGATGGTAAAAGTCTTGGTGGTATAGTTGAACAATTAAGACTTACTGATGGCGTAGAAGTAGCTATTTTTATGTATGAAATCGGTGAAGGCGAATATAAGGTTAGCCTTCGCTCTAAGAGTGTGATTGATGTTAGTAAGATTTCAACTACATTTGGAGGTGGCGGCCATATAAGAGCAGCTGGATTTAGTGCAAAGGGTAGCGTTCATTCTATCGTTAACAAAATCGGTGCATTAATTGAAGAACAATACAATGAGATTTCATAATTATTAAGGACAGATTTATGAACGGGATTATTAATGTATATAAAGAACAGGGATTTACATCGCATGATGTAGTAGCAAAACTTAGGGGGATTTTAAAATATAAAAAAATTGGACACACAGGAACACTAGACCCTGATGCAGTTGGGGTTTTACCTGTATGCTTAGGTAAAGGAACTAAGATTTGTAGTATGATTACAGACTGGGACAAGACATATGAAACAGTTATGCTTCTTGGTACAGTAACAGATACTGCAGATATATCTGGGAATGTTTTAAAATCAAGTGAAGTAAATGTAACAGAGGCAGATATTCTAGAGGCTTGTGAGAGTTTTGTTGGAGAATATATGCAGGTTCCACCAATGTACTCAGCCCTAAAGGTTAATGGTAAAAAACTTTACGAGCTTGCAAGAAATGGTATTGAAGTGGAAAGAAAAGCTAGAAAAGTAACTATTAAGAGCCTTCATGTCAATGATATTGACTTAGAGGGCAAGAATAAATTTGTAACTATGACAGTGGAGTGTTCTAAGGGAACATATATAAGAACTTTATGCGAAGATATAGGAAAAAAGCTTGGTTGTGGTGCTTGTATGTACAAGCTTACAAGAAAAAGAGTTGGTCAATTTGTAATTGATGATACTCTTACACTAAACCAAATTTCAGCTTTATGCTTGAAAGGTGAATTTGAAAGTGTTATAAAACCTATAGATGAAATGTTTCCTGACTATACTAAGTTAATGGTTAAAAGTGAAGGGGATAAATTATTACATAACGGTAATAAAATAGAGTTGAATAATTTGGACATTTTTGAAATGAAAGATAGAGAACTTGAATTTGTAGAAGATGATAAATTAAGAGTTTATGATTCAAGTAAGGAATTTGTTGGAATTTATACTGTAAGTGAAGGTATGTTAATTCCAATTCAGATGTTTTATGCTCCAAAGGACAATTAATTTATTATCTAAGAAAAGTGAAAAAGGGAGGTGTGGCCTGTAATGGAATATATAAACGGGCTTTCGGATATAAGATTACCTAAGGCTAGTGCCGTTACTTTGGGTAAATTTGATGGCTTACATATAGGTCATAGGAAACTTATTGACATTGTAAAAGAGAAAGCTTCAGAATTAGACTTATTATCAGTACTTTTTACATTTGATAGTATTCCATTAAGTTTGTTGCCACAAAAAAATCAACATTTTCTAACAACTAATTCAGAAAGAAAAGCAATTTGTGAAAAAATTGGACTCGATTGTTTGGTTGAATATCCATTTACTGAGGAATTTATGAATATGGAAGCTTTGGAATTTGTAAAGAAGATAGTGGTGGATAATCTAAGAGCTAAGGTTGTAGTTGTTGGAACGGATTATGGTTTTGGTAAAAATAGGAGTGGAGATGTAAATCTACTCAAGGAATTAGGCGATAAATACGGATTTGAGACAATTATTGTAGAAAAGGAAAAATATCAAGATCAGGTAGTTAGTAGTACTTATATTAGACATGAATTACATCTTGGTCATATGGAGACAGTTAATGTGTTACTTAATAGACCTTTCTCAATAACTGGTATTGTTTCATCAGGTAAACAGCTTGGCAGAACAATTGATATGCCAACTGTAAATATATATCCTACAGAATCTAAGTTATTACCACCAAAGGGTGTGTATGCTTCTAAGGTAATAATTGATAATAAAGAATATTATGGGGTAACTAATCTTGGAACTAAGCCAACAGTTAATGCAAGCAAAGAGGTTAGTGTTGAAACTAATATTTTTAATTTTAATGAGAATATTTATGGTAAAAAAATAGAAGTAATGCTTATGCATTTTTTAAGAACTGAAATTAAATTTGACAGTGTTGAAAGCTTAAAAAAGCAAATGGAGTCAGATAAGGAATTTGCTAAAAATATGTTTTTAATTAGCTAGATTTTGTAAGAATAATGACTATTATTCTTGCAAAGTTAGTAACTATATGGTAATATACCATGGTACTAGCCACAACTCAGGAATCGGAAACTCCGACCTATTGCTTAGTTGTTGGCGTTTAAATTAAAAGGAGGATATAACATGATATCTAAGGAAAAGAAGTCAGAAATCATTGCTGCTTACGGCAGACAGCCTGGAGATACAGGTTCTCCAGAAGTTCAGATTGCTATCTTAACAGAGAGAATTGCTGAATTAACAGAACATTTAAAGGTTAACCAGAAGGATCATCATTCAAGAAGAGGTCTTTTAAAGATGGTTGGTAAGAGAAGAGCTTTACTTGCTTACCTTAAGAAGAATGATATTGAAGGTTACAGAAATCTTATTGAGCGTTTAGGCTTAAGAAAGTAATTTCATATGTCAATTTTCAAAGAAGCGGAGTTTACTTCGCTTCTTTTTTTGCGTCAATTTTATTTTTTTTTATTAAGTATGGAAAAGCATAATTAATTGTAGTATAATGTTGATGTTTATGTGTATGTGCAATTAGGTAATTCCGAGACCACTGAAAAGTTCATGATGAGTCTTTAAATGTATTTTAGACGCATTTAATTAAATTGTGGCCTTTTTAGTTGTTTCGGCACCTATTTGTTCATATAGGAAGGCTTTTTGCCTATAAGTATTTACTAAATAAATTGGCCTTAAGGGCGGATAGGAGATTTTATGTATAAGCAATTTACTTTAGAGCTTGCTGGACGTACATTACGTGTTGATGTAGGTCGTGTTGCTGCTCAAGCTAATGGCGCTGCATTAATGCATTATGGTGATACAGTTGTTTTATCTACTGCAACTGCATCAAAGGAACCTAGAGAAGGAATTGATTTCTTCCCACTTTCAGTAGAATATGAAGAGAAGATGTATGCCGTAGGTAAGATTCCAGGCGGCTTCAATAAGAGAGAGGGTAAGGCTTCAGAGAATGCTATTCTTACATCAAGAGTTATTGATAGACCTATGAGACCTTTATTCCCTAAGGATTATCGTAACGATGTTACATTAAACAATATGGTTATGTCTGTTGATACTGAATGTAGACCAGAACTTTTAGCTATGCTTGGTTCTTCAATTGCTACATCAATTTCAGATATTCCATTTGATGGTCCATGTGCTACAACACAGATTGGTTTAATTGATGGAGAGTTTATCGTTAACCCTTCTCAGGCACAGTGGCAGGAAGGTGACTTACAGTTAACAGTTGCTTCAACAAAGCAGAAGGTTATTATGATTGAAGCTGGTGCTAATATTGTTCCAGAAGATAAGATGATTGAAGCTATTTATATGGCTCATGATATTAACCAGACAATTATTGCTTTCATTGAGAAGATTGTTGCTGAAGTTGGTAAGGAAAAGCATTCTTATGTTTCATGTGCAGTTCCTCAGGAAATGTTTGATGAAATGAAGAAGATTGTAACTCCAGAAGAAATGGAAGTTGCAGTATTTACTGATGATAAGCAGACAAGAGAGAAGAATGTGGATGCTATCACAGAAAAATTAAAGGAAGCTTTTGCTGAGAACGAAGAATGGTTAGCTGTGCTTGGTGAAGCTGTTTACCAGTATGAGAAGAAGACTGTTCGTAAGATGATCTTAAAGGATCACAAGAGACCAGATGGTCGTGCAATCAACCAAATTAGACCACTTGCAGCTGAAGTTGATATTATTCCAAGAGTTCATGGTTCAGCAATGTTTACAAGAGGTCAGACACAGATTTGTGATGTTGTTACATTAGCTCCATTATCAGAAGCTCAGAAAGTTGATGGTCTTGATGAGAATGTTACAACTAAGAGATATATTCACCATTATAATTTCCCTTCATACTCTGTTGGTGAAACAAAGCCATCTAGAGGACCAGGACGTAGAGAAATTGGTCATGGTGCATTAGCTGAAAGAGCTTTAATTCCAGTTCTTCCATCTGAAAGCGAATTCCCATATGCAATTCGTGCTGTATCAGAAACATTTGAATCTAATGGTTCTACATCAATGGCATCTACATGTGCAAGCTGTATGTCTCTTATGGCAGCAGGTGTACCAATTAAGGCTATGGTAGCTGGTATTTCTTGTGGTTTAGTTACAGGTGATACAGATGATGATTATGTAGTACTTACAGATATCCAGGGTCTTGAAGATTTCTTTGGTGATATGGACTTTAAGGTAACAGGTACAACAGAAGGTATCACAGCTATTCAGATGGATATTAAGATTCATGGTCTTACACGTCCAATCGTTGAAGAAGCTATTAGAAGAACAAGAGAAGCAAGACTCTTTATTATGGATACATGTATGAAGCCAGCAATTGCTGAGCCTAGAAAGACTGTTGGTGAATATGCACCTAAGATTATTCAGACTCAGATTGATCCATCTAAGATTGGTGAAGTTGTTGGTCAGCGTGGTAAGGTAATTAACGCAATCATTGATGAATGTGGCGTTAAGATTGATATTACAGATGATGGCTTTGTATCAGTTTGTGGTGTAGAACAGGCTGGTATGGATAAGGCTATGAACTATATTAAGACAATCGTTAACGATTTCGAAGAAGGAGTTATTTACGAAGGTAAAGTAGTAAGCATTAAGGAATTTGGTGCATTTGTTGAATTTGCTCCTGGTAAAGAGGGCTTAGTACACATTTCTAAGATCTCTAATGAAAGAGTTAACATGGTTGAAGATGTTCTTACACTTGGTGATGTTGTTAAGTGTAAGTGCATGGGTAAGGATAAGTTAGGTAGACTTAGCTTCTCAATTAAGGATGCTAAATAATCCAATAAAGTAATTTAATAGAATCTAGCATTCTATAATTTATAACAACATGGCTTATTGACTTTAAGGAATGTCTATATAGGCATTCCTTAAGTTTGTGTAAAGAGACTAATATTAAGAATGGAGAATTGTTATGATAGATAATAATTGCGCATATTGCGTTGAGGGCGAACTTGTTGATAAATTTGGTATTAAGATTTGTGAGTTAGAGACATCTAAGGTTTATTTATTTAGAGAGCAGTCTCATCCAGGTAGATGTATTGTTGCTCATAAAAAACACGTTGGTGATATGAATGAGCTTACAGCTGATGAAAGAGCAGCTTATTTTGAAGATGTAGCTAGAGTAGCTCGTGCTATTATGAAAGCTTTTAATCCAGATAAGGTTAATTATGGTGCATACGGAGATACAGGTCATCACCTTCACTTCCATTTAACACCTAAATATAAGGATGAATTTGAATGGGGTGGTGTTTTCTTAATGAACCCTCAAAAGACATTCTTAACAGATAGTGAATATGATGAAATGATTGCAAAGATTAAGGCTAATCTTTAATTTTGCTTTCCATTATAATTAAATTTTGTTTTTAAGGAGTTTTATATGTCAGGACATTCAAAATTTGCTAACATTGCCCATAAAAAGGCTGCAAATGATGCTGCTAAGGGCAAGATTTTTACAAGACTTGGTAAGGAAATCATGGTTGCTGTTAAAGAGGGCGGTCCAGAGCCTAATAATAACAGTAAATTAAGACAGGTAATTACAAAATGTAAGGCTGCTAACATGCCTAATGATACAATCGATAGAGCAGTAAAGAAGGCTGCTTCTACAGATATGTCTAACTTTGAATCAGTTACTTATGAAGGTTATGGACCAAATGGTACAGCTATTATCGTTGAAGCATTAACAGATAATCGTAATAGAGCTGCATCTAATATCCGTAATGCCTTTACAAAGGGTGGCGGAAATGTAGGTACACCAGGTTGTGTATCATTTATGTTTGATAATAAGGGTCAGATTATTATTCTTAAAGAAGATTATGATAAGACTGCTGATGATTTAATGGAAATCGTTCTTGAAGCAGGTGCTGATGATTTAGTTGAGGAAGAAGAATACTTTGAAGTTTTAACAGCTCCAGAGGATTTCGATGCTGTTTCTAATGCTATTACAGAAGCTGGTATTAAGATGTCTTCAGCTGAAGTTACAATGATCCCTCAGACAACAGTAGAATTAACATCTGATGAAGACCTTAAGAAGATGAGAATTATTCTTAAGCTTTTAGATGAAGAAGATGATGTACAGAATGTATATCATAACTGGGATGAACCAGAAGAAGAGGAAGACTAATAGAGAAAGACTAATTTTTTCTTTATATTAATAAAAAATAAAATCTATAAATTAGACTATACGATTGTTATTTTTAATGCTATAATAAGCACTTGTGATGAAAGTGCTTATTATAGCATTTTTTAAGCTACAACGGGAGAAACCTATTATATTTTAAGGAGTTGTTAGCTTATGGTTCTTACTGAAGTTCCTGTAAATTCTAGGATAAATATAGAAGTGACAGCTAGTGAACAGGTTTTACAATATCAGTCCTTGGTTGTTTCATTTAAAGGCAATAGAATGGTAATTGATCCAATTATTATGGATGGTATGATGTTAAGTCTATCATCATCCCCCAATATCAGTATTGATTTAATTTATACAAGAGACGATGAATCACCTGTTATATTTGAGAATGTACATGTATCTACATTTAAATATTTAGGAAAAATTAAATATTTAGTACAAAGTTTTTCTAGAGGAAAGAAGATAAACAGGCGTGGTGCACCAAGAATGTTTTTAGGTATAAAGGGTAATGTACAACTTGGTATTAATCGAAGTAGTTTTGATGTAGTTGTAAAGGATATAAGTCAGACGGGATTTGCTTTTGCAGCTGCAAGAAACGTTCATAATGCTGTTAATACACCGGTTAAATTAAGATATCTTGATGGAGACGAAAAGATTGATATTGTGGGAGAGATTGTTAGAAAAACCGTTATGGAAGAAAAAAAGATCATATATGGTTGTCAAATACTTATTAATAAAGATCATTTTCAAAAATATGTATTGCGTAAGGAAAAAATGTATAAGGAATCATTGAACAATAAAGACATTAATATTAATCCTAAAAAAAGAGCGCTAATGAGAGCCCTAAAGGAACGTTAAATCTATATCTATTGACAAAATAAAAGCCAGATTACATTGTAATCTGGCTTTTATTATAATTTAGGATTAATAGTTTAAAAATTACTTATTTAAGAATCTATCAAAACCGAAATATCTTATAGCGTTGTTGTATGAGATACCTTCAACAATTTTCTTAAGAGCCTTTTCATCGTTAGGGTATTCACCATTTTCAACCCAACCACCAATAAGTTCACACATAATTCTTCTGAAGTATTCATGTCTTGTGTAAGATAAGAAACTTCTTGAATCTGTAAGCATACCGATGAAGTTACCAAGAAGGCTTAAGTTAGCAAGTGAAGTCATCTGATTCATCATACCAACCTTGTGATCATTGAACCACCAAGCTGAACCCTGCTGAATCTTACCTGCAGCTGTTGAATCCTGGAAACATCCAATAACAGTACCGATAATAGCGTTCATGTTAGGGTTAAGTGAGTAAATGATTGTCTTTGGAAGTTCTTCGCTAGCTGAAAGTGCATTTAAGAATGCTGCCATTTCAGCTGAACAATCATAAGAGTTGATACAGTCATAACCTGTATCAGGTCCTAACTGAGAATATCTTAATTTGTTGTTATCACGGATTGTACCGTAATGTAACTGCATAACCCAACCAAGTCTATTGTATTCTTTAGCAACAGAAACCATGAAAGCTGTCTTAAACATATCTCTTTCAAGATCTGTTAAAGCATTGCCTGCTAATCTCTTAGCAAAGATTTCTTCAATCTGAGCGTCTGTATATGGCTTGTACATAACATATTCAAGAGCGTGATCTGATACACAGCAACCCATTGAATCAAAGAATGCCATTCTATCCTTTAAAGCTTCAATTAAGCTAGCAAAAGAAGTAACCTTAATGTTAGATCTTTCTGATAACTGAGCTAAATAATCTAAGTATTCAGGCTTTTCAATGTTCATAGCCTTATCAGGTCTCCAAGCTGGTAAAACCTTAATATCGCTACATGTAGGATCTTCTGCGATAACCTTATGCCATTCAAGAGTATCGATAGGATCATCTGTTGTACAAATTAACTTAACGTTAGACTGACGAATAAGGCCTCTAACTGTCATAGAAGATTCCTGTAACTTAGCATTACAAATATTCCAAACTTCTTCAGCTGTATCACCATTTAATACACCTGTATAACCAAAGTATCTCTGAAGCTCTAAATGAGACCAGTGATAAAGAGGGTTACCAATAGCAAGTTCAAGTGTTTCTGCCCATTTCTGGAACTTTTCGCGGTCACTTGCATCTCCTGTTATATATTTTTCATCTACGCCGTTAGTACGCATCTGTCTCCACTTGTAGTGGTCACCACCAAGCCAAACCTGTGTGATGTTCTCGAATTTTCTATCCTCAGCAATTTCTCTAGGGTTGATATGACAGTGATAATCAACGATAGGCATCTTGTCAGCGTAATCGTGGAAAAGATGCTGTGCTGTTGGTGTAGATAATAAAAAGTCTTTATCCATGAATTGTTTCATAATCCATAGTCCTCCTAAAATATAATAAACGAAATGTGAACTCATTCATAAACTGTTCACAACACATCTTTTAAGATACATAACTATAGAAGAAAAATCAAGGTAAACTAATAAAAAAGCCAATAAAAATACAAAAATTCATCTTAGATTAAGCAATATTACCAAAAATAATACTTAAAAATAAGTAGTTAAATGTAAAAATTTTTGTTAATTTAATATCAATCGAAAATACTGTTGATAATTGCAAATCACAATGATATTATATCTAAAGTAAGCCGTATTTAGGGGCAATATAAGGGCGTATACCCTAAAAAAGAAGGAGATTTATGATGCAAAGATTAAACAAGAGTATTACACATGCAGTTGATAGACCTGTTAAGGTTATGCAGTTTGGTGAAGGTAACTTCCTTAGAGCATTCGTTGATTATATCTTTGATGTTACTAATGAGAAGACAGATTTTAACGGTGGTGTAGTTATCGTTAAGCCTATTGAATTTGGTACATTAGAGAGATTCCATGATCAGGAATGCCAGTATACACTTCAGTTAAGAGGTTATGAAAACGGTCAGCCTAAAGAAATTACACGTCAGATTACTTCAGTAGTAGATGCTGTTGCAGCTATTGAAGATTATGATAAGTTTATGGAATATGGAACAAGCGAAACACTTAGATTCATTGTTTCTAATACAACAGAAGCTGGTATTGTATTTGATGCTACAGATGATTTTAATGCTTGCCCTCCAAAGACATATCCAGGTAAGTTAACAAAGTTATTATTTGAAAGATATAAGAAGTTTAATGGAGCTGCTGATAAGGGTCTTATCCTTCTTCCATGTGAACTTATTGCCGATAATGGTATAGAATTAAAGAAGTGCATTATGCAGTTTATCGATCTTTGGAAGTTAGAAGATGGATTTAAGACATGGGTTAACGAAAGCTGTTCATTCTGTCCTACACTTGTAGATAGAATCGTTCCTGGTTACCCAAGAGAAGATGCTGAAGCTCTTTGCAAGGAGTGGGGTTATGAAGATCAGTTAATCGATAGAGCTGAAACATTCGGTTTATGGGTTGTTGAAGCTGATACTAATATCACACTTGATCAGTTAAAGAAGGAACTTCCATTTGAAGAAGCTGGACTTAATGTAGTATTTACAAATGATCATCATCCATACAAGGAAAGAAAGGTTAGAATCTTAAATGGTTCTCATACAAGCTTCGTACTTGCTTCATTCCTTGCTGGTAACAATATCGTAAGAGAGTCTATGGACGATCCTACAATTAGAAAGTACATGGAAGAAACTCTTTATAACGAAGTTATTCCTACACTTTCATTATCTAAGGAAGATTGTGAAGAATTTGCAAAGGCTGTTATCGATAGATTCCTTAACCCATTTGTAAAGCATCAGTTACTTGATATTTCACTTAATTCAGTATCTAAGTGGGAAGCAAGATGTTTACCTTCATTCTTAGGTTATGTTAATAAGTTTAACAAGTTACCTAAGTATTTAACATTCTCTATTGCAGCACTTATGAGCTTCTATACATCACAGACAGAAGTTGAATTTAATGGTGGTATTGTATTACAGGGCGATAGAAATGGTGAGAAGTATAATATTCGTGATGACAAGGCAGTTCTTGACTTCTTCAAGGAAAACTCTGCTAAGTCTGCAGCTGAATTTGCACATGCTTACCTTTCTAACACAGCATTCTTTGGTGGAGAAGATTTAACTAAGGTTGCTGGTCTTGAAGAAGCAATTACTAACTACATTGAAGATATCAGAAACAGAGGCATGAGAGCTGTTGTTACTGATTTAGTTAATGCTTAATTTAGTTAATAATTAGATTTTTGTTATTGAGATATTAAATTTCATATAATATTATTAAAGAGCGGGTGATAATACTCATCCGCTCTTATTTAAAGAAAAAAAGAGAGTTTTTAATACTAAGGGAGGATATTATGCAGGATTTTATTAAGATTAATAAAGACGATAATGTCTGTGTTGCCCTAAAGCCTATAGCTAAGGGTACAACTGTGAATGTTGCTGGTGAAAATATTACAACAGTTGAAGATATTCCACAGGGACATAAATTTGCTATTAAGCCTGTTAAGAAGGGAGATTCTGTAATTAAGTATGGTTTCAGAATCGGTATTGCTCAGGCAGATGTTGAAGTAGGTGCATGGATTCATACACATAACTTAAAGACAGCACTTGGAGAATTACTTGAATATAAGTATGAGCCAACTGGTCAGGTTGATAAGGTAGATGAAGAAAAGGCATATTTTGACGGTTATGTAAGAGAGAACGGTAAAGTTGGTGTAAGAAATGAAGTATGGATTATCCCAACAGTTGGTTGTGTAAATTCAATTGCTAGAGCAATTGAAGCTAAGGCTAGATTACGTAAACCAGAGGGTGTAGATGAAGTTGTAGCATTTACACATCCATATGGATGCTCTCAGGTAACAGAAGATCAGGAGAATACAAGAACTGTACTTGCTGATTTAATTAATCATCCAAATGCAGGTGCAGTATTAGTACTTGGTCTTGGCTGTGAGAACTCAAGAATTGAAGTTTTAAAGAACTATATTGGTGAATATAATCCAGAAAGAGTTAAGTTCTTACAGGTTCAGGATGTGGACTACGAGCAGGATGATGCAGTTAGAATTCTTGATGAACTTATGGCATATGCTTCTAAGTTTAAGAGAGAAAAGGTTGATGCTAAGGAACTTATTATTGGTATGAAGTGTGGTGGATCTGATGGTTTATCAGGTATCACAGCTAACCCAACAGTAGGTCAGTTCTCAGACATGTTAGTTGCTAAGGGTGGTACAACAATTCTTACAGAAGTACCAGAAATGTTTGGTGCAGAAACAATTCTTATGAATCGTTGTGAGAATGAAGAACTCTTTAATAAGACAGTTCATCTAATTAATGACTTTAAGGAATACTTCATTAAGAATGGTCAGGAAATATATGAGAATCCATCACCAGGAAATAAAGATGGTGGTATTACAACACTTGAAGATAAGTCACTTGGATGTACACAAAAATCAGGTTCTTCATTAGTTAAGGGCGTATTAGCTTATGGCGAACCAGTTAAAACAAAGGGACTTAACCTTTTATCAGCTCCAGGTAACGATTTAGTTGCAGCAACAGCTCTTGCAGCTTCAGGTGCTCAGATCGTATTATTTACAACAGGACGTGGTACTCCATTTGCATCACCAGTTCCAACAGTAAAGATTGCAACAAATTCAAGACTTGCTAATAAGAAGAGCAACTGGATTGACTTTAATTGTGGAAGAATCGTAGCTGATGATATTCCAATGGAAACTGTTTCTAAGGAATTATTCCAGTATGTATTAGATGTAGCTTCTGGTAAGAAGGTAAAGGCTGAAGAAGAAGGCTTCCATGACTTTGCTATCTTTAAGCAGGGCGTTACATTATAATTAAAAAGTATATTAAAATTTAATACGATATAAAAAGCTATCAAGATTTGTAATTTGAATCTTGATAGTTTTTTTTATAAATGCTTGAATTTATAAAATATATTTGTAATAATTAAAATATATATATTAATCTAATATGGGGGACTTAGATGAGACTAGCTGTGTGTGATGATGAAAGGTTATTTATAGATGAATTTAGTTCAATAATGGAACAATTGAAACTAAAGTTAAATGATATATATGATATAGATTATTTTACAGAAGCTTCTGAATTGATAAGTGAATTAAAGAATGGAGAGAAGTATGATTTAATATTTTTGGACATTTGTATGCCAGTTCATACAGGACTAGAAATTGGAAAATTTATTAGGGATATTTTAAAAGATGATGTATGTCAGCTTGTGTTTATTTCTTCAGAGACTCAATATGCTCTTGAACTTTTTAAACTTAGACCGATGGATTTTATTATAAAACCTATTACAAAAGAAAAACTATCATCAGTTATAGAAATTGCTGAAAGATTAATTAATAATAATCATAGAATTTTTGAATATAGTTTTAATTCTATGAATTTTAAAATTGCTTTGAGTAGCATTATGTATTTTTCAAGCGAAGCAAGAAAAATAGTAATTCATACTAAAGATGAAAATTATGAATTTTATGATAACTTGAAAAGAATTGAAAATGAATTGGACAAATATAATTTTTTTAGGATTCATCAATCATTTATTGTTAATGCGGTTTATATTAGCAGAGTTAAATCAAACGAAATAATTCTTTTGAATAATGAAGTATTACCAGTAAGTAGAAGCAGAAAGGATGAAGTAAAAAAATTATGTTTTATGAATTATCTTTAAAGTTATTATTTTTCTTAGTACAATTTAATATTTTATATGAAATCCTAGAGTTCTCCTTTAATTTAAGATTAGATATAAAAAGAGATTTTTTAAGAATATTTACAACTATTGTTATCGAGTTAAATGTAATTCTTTATTATAGAAAGCTTGTAATGATGGTAATTGCAAGCGTATTTGTATTAATAATATTAAGCATTCAGGATTATAAGTATTGGAGAGATTATTGGAAAAAAATCGTACTGTATGCTGTATATTTTACTTTAATTCATATTGTTGTATTTGTTATAAATTGTATGACTATAGATAGTTTTTACTATCTTTATATAGTAATTATTGAGTATGCTTTGTTAAAAATAATTATTTATATTAAATCAGAAAAATATAATTCTTATGAGTGTTTTTCTTTTGTAATAACATCAGTCATAGTAATGTCCTCTGTGTTTTTTATTGATACAAAAATAATTAATCAATCACAAGAAAAAATTATTTTATTTATTCTTTTACTATTTTCATATTTTATTTTTTATCTTTTGCATAAAAAAGAACTTAGAAAAAATGATATTAGTTTATTGAATGATAATCTAAAAAGTTATAGAAGACAATTAGATGATATAAAGAAATCTAATAGTTATTTAAAATCTGTAAAACATGATTTAAATAATCATTTGTTGATTATAAAAAAATTAGCAGGAGATAATGATAAATTAAAAAATATTTGAATAATATAGATGCTATTGTCGATTGTAATAATTCCTATCTAGACACTGGTAATCTAGAAATAGATATGATAATAAACAGTAAATTATCGATTATGAAGGAGAATGATATTGATTTTAATTATGAAGTAATTATACCTAATGATTTGAATATTAATTCCTTTGATTTTGTTATTATTTTGGCTAATTTGTTAGACAATGCCATCACGGCTTCTGTTGAATGTGAGAAACCAGCTATAGATATTATAATTAGATATCAAATGGGTTTGATATATATAGAAGTAAAAAATAGTTGTGTAATATCGAATGACTTTACTTATGATTTATTAAAAGAATCAGATTTACATTTTTTTAAAACCAGTAAAAAAAATAGCATTGAACATGGAATTGGTCTGAAAAATGTATACTACACTGTGAAAAAATACAATGGTTCAATGTCTGTAGAAAGATATAGCGATAAATTTACTACTAGGATTTATATGGAGGATATTTAAATATGTAAAAAATTACATGAAAGAGGATGTTTTTTACATATTGAGAATGTTAAAAGAAAAATATGATATTTTTTTTATAGATAAAATAATTAGCCAGAATTTATATTTATAGAGGTTGGTATGAATAAAATAGTTAGAATATCGTTAATAATTATCTTAATTGTTTCTGTATTAGTTTTTGTGTTTAATACTTTTGAAAAGTATTTTAAGGAAGATTCAAATGTGAATGAAGTAAATCAAGAAAACATTGAACTAAACTTAGATAATGAGAAGTCGATTGTTGATTATTATAGCAATCCTGTGAAAGATATGGGAGAGAAAAACTATAAGGCTTATCAAGAAAAACTAATGGGGGAAGATGTATATATTTGTTATAGCTTAGAAAGCCCGGAGGAAAATAGTTATTCGGATTATAAGTACTATCCGGTTAAAATTAATATAACAGATTATGAGATAGTGGATAGTTATGATGGGAAAATAGATGAAAAGTGGGTTGATATCTCGGATTATGATAAGTTTATGTTGGTTAACATTGAAATAACAAATCTTTATGATAAAGATAGATTATATGTATTATCAGTTAATGAAGTTATTCACTATTTGGAAGGTACTGAATTAGATCGTTATTTTTTGATAGCATATAATTTTGAAGATAATAGGCCATATTTTTATAGGAAAGATATTAAGGAAACTATGAGATTTAATGGTAAATATTATTATGGAGAAATAATATTGAAGGCTAATGAAACTGTCAAATTGCAAGCGGTAATGGCTTATAGAGGTGAAGATTATAATTTCAATATTGGAGAGTGGGTAGTAGAACATAGACTTTTTGGTGAACGTGCGAATTATAATTACAAGATTTATTTGTATAAACAAGAGTAGATAATGGGGAGGCTTATTATGAGAGAAATTATGAAAATAGAATTAAAAAGGGCGTTTATAAATACAAAGTTTTATACTGTAGTATTTGTAAGCACTATTTTTGCAATAGGCTCTTTTTTTACGACTCCAGGATTTAAAATAGCAAAGAATTGGTTTTTATATATGAATGGAGATTTGGATGCTAGTTATATAATAGAAAAATGCGATTATAGTGATGTTGCGATAGAAATATGGATGCCTAATTATGGTGCTTCAAGCAAATTCTATTTTTTATGGTTAATAATTCTTCCTCTTTTATGCATAATCCCATATGGCATTACATATATAGAGGATAAAAGTAGCGGATTAATTAATCAATATATTATTAAGATAGGTAAAGGAAAGTATTACCTTTCTAAGTTTATTACGTTGTTCATATCTGGTGGGACAATAGCAACTCTTCCTTTACTAATAAACTTAATTATATGCAGTATGGCACTTCCGTTTGGTCTACCAATAAGATCAACACAGTTCTACCCGGTAAAAGAGTACAACCTTTTTAGCAATCTTTATTATCAAAATGTAGTTATTTATCTAATACTATATTTTTTGATTTACTTTATAGTATACGGTCTGATAACATGCTTGGCATTAACTTTTGTTTATTTTGAGGAAAACAAATATATGCTTTTGCTTGTACCATTTATTATTTATTTTTCAGAACACGTTATTATTTCATTTGGATTTAATCGACATGATACCTCATTATTACTTGCTACAAACATAATTAATCTAAGATATGAAAATCTTTTGTTTTACTTGCTACAAATAATAGTTCTTTTCTTATTTGATGTTTTGTTTTTCTTTAGAATTAGAAGGGATGTAATTTAGTATGAAAAAGGTATTGAAGATAATAGTTGTTATTATTTGCTTCTTGGTTATTGCAAGAATTGCATATGTAAATATAGCTTATCCAGCGGCTGATATTAAAATAATAGACGGAGATGAAATGTTTGATTTAAAAAATTTCAGCTTAAGGCTGAAGGAATATGATATTTATTCTAAAGAAGAATGGAAACAAAAATTAGAAAATGAAAATATTGAATTAGAAGAAGAAAAATACAATGTTATTTATAATGTGAATCTAAAAAATAATTCTAATTATGATTATATTGTAACTTATGATTCCTCTAATGATTATAAAGTACTAGTAGTTGACTTAGAGATAAGCAATTTAACAGAGGAAGTGCAAAAACTGAATATTAACAGTTGTTTTTCTGTATTAACAAGTTTGAATAAACAAGGTATCAAAGTTAATGATTATTATAGTAGTTTTCTAAATTCTGATGATTATTTAGCTGAGTATAAACCAAAAGAGACAAGAGAGGTAAAATTGGTTTATATTACTAATGAAAAAAATGAAAACTTTGTTTTAGAAGTTACTAAATTGGGGAGAAATCAAAGAATGACTTTAAATAATAAAAAGAAATAGGAGAGTTTAAATATGAAAATAACTATTAATAATGTTAGTAAGAAGATAAAACAAAGAGAAGTTTTAAAAAATATTAATTTGGAGCTTGAAAGTGGCAAAATATATGGCTTAAAGGGTGTAAATGGTAGTGGAAAGACAATGCTGATGAGATTAGTTTGTGGATTGATTTTACCTACAAAAGGTGAGGTATTAATAGATGATAAAAAATTGGGAAAAGATATATCATTTCCAGAAAGTGTAGGCTTGCTATTAGAGTATCCCTCTTTTGTTAATAGTTATACGGGTTTAAAAAATTTAAAAATGATTGCAAGCCTAAAAGGAATTATATCTGATGAAGATATTAAACAAACTCTAATAAAAGTAGGATTAGATCCTAATGATACGAGAAAATTTAAAAGCTATTCTTTAGGAATGAAGCAGAAACTAGGAATTGCCTGTGCAATAATGGAAAACCCAGAAATATTAATTTTAGATGAACCATTTAACGCACTAGATGAAAAGAGTGTATTGATGGTTGAAAAAATTATAAAGGAATATAAAAACGATAAAAGAATAATTATTATATCATGCCATGAAAAAGAAGAATTAGAAAAGTTGTCAGATGAAATAATAAATATAAGTGAAGGAGAATTGATTAATAATTAAATGACGAAAATAAAGAGTTTTATTGAGTTAAATAAAAAAGAATTAATATGTGTTTTTTTAGCAAGTCTCTTTTTTTCAATCATCAATAGTTTATATGCAGATTATATATTAAATAATTGGATAAAAACCCATAATATAGGAGTAAAGATATCTGGAATAGATTTCTTAGTCGTTGGTAATTTAACACTAACCAATACTTTTATGATATATCCGACAGTTTTAGGGATAATAATACTTAATTATATTCAAAAAAAAGAACGCTATTTGATATTAGTTAGACAAGTGTCGAGACTAGATCTAATGGCTAATAATATGATTAACAGTTACATTTTAACGCTATTATATATGTGTGTTGTGATGATAGAGTCATTAATTTTTGGCTACTTTAATAGCGAAAAAATGATTAATTATAATTTAAAAGATAGTTACTTTTTTATAAAAAATGGAATTGTAATTTTAAAAGGAACAAGTTTATTTAATTTAATTGTTTTTATAACATTAGCTTTAATGTTAATGCTTCTAGAAATAAATCTTATACATTTTTTGTATTTATTGATTAAAAATAAGATTATTGCCTTATTAATTTATATTGTAGCTGCAGGATTAGTTTTATCGTCATTATCTAAAAACGGTTTTACTAGAAATAGAGATTATAGCTTTTATCTTTTAAGTAATAAGGTACATATAATGATATTTACTGCGGTAATAGCATTATTTATATTATTGATAAATTCTATAATTTATGCTAAGAAAGATTTTTATAATTAAAAGGATGTTTATAAAATGAAAAAAAGAATTCTATTTACATTGTCTTTAACAGTATTTATTACAATAAATGCCTTATTTAGGTTCTTTATTGATGAAAAAGTAAGTGGAGTTAATAGTTGTCTTATTGATGGAATTTTTACTTGGTCTGTTAACAGATTTCTAATTCTTGGATTAATACCAATGATGGTATATTGGTATTTTATTGAAGAATTAAATCAAGATAATAATATTAATATAATAATAAGAAGAAAAGATAGATTCGAAATTTGGCTAGAGGAGTCTAGAAAAATCTTATCATTATGTCTTTTTTCATTTTTATTCGATATATTCATAAGCTTTTTATTTGGCATTGTTTTTAATGGAATAAATAGTAATTATTCTAAACTATCTGGAGATGCATTTTTAAAACACAGTTATTTAGGAATTACCTGTTTTGAGAAACTAAATACTACAGTTTGCCCTAAATTGAATATTGTAAATGTTGTAGTTTTTATTGTAATAAATTTGCTTCAGATATTTTTGCTGGTAATAGTTGCAAATGCAGTTAGATGGTTAATATCGACCGTAGTATCATATGTGTGCCTTTTTGGATTTTGTGGACTAATAGGTGTAAATTTTGCAGCTAAATTTTATGGATTGTCGGATTTAGGAATAAAGAGCTCAAATGGTGATTATTATTATGAAATATTAATAAAAGATATATATTTACAAAAAATATTTGTTGAAATTGTACTTATTTCTATAGTTTTTTTAATAGTAAAAGTTTTTATAAATAGGAAAAATTTTATTTAAATAAAACAATATAGTGATTACTTAGAGGTGATGAGATGTTAACTTTGGTAAAATACGAAATAGTTCAGATGAATAGAAGAAAGGATAAGTATATCCTTTTTTTGATTCTAATAATTATGGCTGCATATTATATGAAGATGAAAGTGACTTCATATATGACAGTATTTTATCCAGAGAGTTTTAAAGGGGTTGGAGTACTAGATATTATATTATATATCTTTTCTGGAGCGAGTAAAAGCTTTTTGATTTTTAGCAAAAACGTAGAGCTTCCTATTAGTTATTTGATTTATTTGGTTTATATGAGTGTTATGACTTATTGCATTTTCGATGGAAAAAATGACAATAATATTGTCTTAAAAATTGGTTCAAAGAAGAAATGGCTATTTAGCAAGTTAATTATTTCATTTATAAATCTGTTACTTTATTATTTTATGGTATTGGTTGTGTCTATGTTTATAACCAAATTTAACTTTGATTATAATGAAATTGCAGACACGTCAATTTTAAAATTAGATTATTATAATACTAGATATATAGATATTTATTTACTTCTATTATGTTCTTTTTTAACATCATTAGCAATTATGATGATACAGATATTTTTAGTTATTACAGTAAATGAATTTGTAGCATTAATAGCAACTTTATCTATTTATGTGTTCTCTATGTTTAATTGTACTTATTTATTTATAGCAAATGCCACAATGCTAACAAGATCAAATCTATTTTTGAAATCAGGTTTGGATTTTAATTCTTTTATTTTGATAGATTTCGTTATAATAATAGTTTTCTTGGTATTAACAATAATGATGTTAAATAAAAAAGACTTTTTATAATTTTATGATTTTAAAAGATTTCTATTTTTGATATGCACCCAGGATTCTGGGTACATATCAAAAAAGTCCTGATAGCTTTTTTAATTTAAGCTTAATTAAATATTTGCTTTAAAAAAATAAAAAGTTCTTGACTTTAAAGCGATGAAGTAGTACCCTTATTAATAACTTGTATGACAATATTAGGGAGTTGTCTTACAACGAAACACTTTTACTACGTTTAATACGTGTCTTGCATAAAGATAGAAGTGGAGAATATAAGGGAGGAAAATATATATGAACAGTCTAGTAATTTTAGCTATTGCAGTTGTTGCTCTTTTGCTTGGTTATACTCTTTATGGTAGATTCCTTGCAAAGAAGTGGGGAATTGACCCTAAGAAAAAAA
>Ga0247611_10003232_pt1 | contig 24481 bp, 29 predicted proteins | sample 177DNAGHGhighgp2_FD_192422 | JGI IMG/M metagenome (GOLD analysis project Ga0247611, IMG submission 192422) | Sheep rumen microbial communities from Palmerston North, Manawatu-Wanganui, New Zealand - 1770 DNA GHGhigh gp2 | ecosystem: Host-associated > Mammals > Digestive system > Stomach > Rumen... | reverse complement strand
GTTATATATAAAATATCTTCTTCGTCAATATTATTATAAACGATATCTTTACAGTCTAAAAAATCGCAAAGTATTTCTTTTAGAGTCTTTTCGCTTTCAATTATATCATCTAAAGTTTTGTTTTCAAAGATAGGAAGCTGACTAAAATCAGAATCTTTTCAAACATATTGGCTTAAATCTGACATAAAAATTCTACCTCATATACATATTAAACAATAATTCGAATTGTTGCCAGTTTACGACAAATAAGTTATTTCTTGCTCTAGTTAGCGCAACATAAGCAATATTTAAATCTTCAAGTCCACTAATAGTTGTATCAATTACCAAAACATTATCATATTCCAAACCCTTCGCTTGATGAATTGTTGAAACATCATAATAATTCATATCAGTGATATATTTAACCTGTTTATTAGTACGACACAAAATCATTGGTCTATTACTCATAAACTCCTTAAACTCTTCAATCAAATTAATTGATCTTGAGCCATTTTCTTCTAACTTAACACTACGTCCATAAGGATTAACAATCACAATTGAGCCGCCATAACCACGAATACATTTAATAGAACTTGGTCTAGATCACATTACTTGCGAAATATAGCACTTTTCTTCGTCCATCGCGGCTTCACGGTGATTCAAATAAACAGTAGTTGCGTAATCAATTATCTCTTGATAACTGCGATAATTATATGCTAATTTATATTCTTCAAAACCTTTTGTCTTAGAAAAAACTTCACCATCTGCACCTCTAAAAACAAAGATAGACTGTCAAGCATCTCCAACAAAGAACTTTTTGTGCGCTTTAACTTTTTCAAATAATTCAAATTGAATTTCATCGACATCTTGATACTCATCAACAAAAAGCGCATCAATATTATTTATTTCCTCTTCAAATGTATTTAACACATTATAAAGATAAAGAGGATAATCAGTAAAATCATAAAGTAAATTATCTCTCTTATATTTAATATATCTGTTTTCAAGTGCTACTAATGTTCTCTTGTAATTATCAGTGACATCCATATTCTTATTTCCCATTATAAAAGAATAAAGAATATCTACATTTATACTTTTGATTTTAGAGTGAAGCACATATTCACTAACTAAATCTCTTAAAATCTCTTTAATTTTTCCTTCCTGTAAAATATCAACCTTAAACCCATATTTAATAGAAAAGTCATTTAACAAAGTTCTGGCTCATACATGGATAGTTGTAACATCAATATCATAAATACCTTTTTCTTGTAGACGTTCTTCCATTTCAGCGCGAGCCGCGCGAGTATAGGTGATAGCACAAATTCTATCATTTAAATTGTCATATCTATATTTACTAATAGCATTGATTAAAGAGGTAGTTTTACCAGAACCCGCAGGAGCGCGCAATAAAATATTCTCACTTTCTGAGACTACTGCATCATATTGAGAACTATCTAATTTATTTAACTCTAATTCAAAATTATTTGCCTTCTGTATTTCCATTTAACTTCTCTTTATATTCCTTCTCTATTAAATCTAAACCAGGATCGGTTTCTAAGTATGCGGATAAAAAGTCCGCCGCAGCAATTTTATTATGAAGTGGCATAATAACATCTTCAACACCATACATCTTCATAACTTTCTTTTCTAAATCTTTTTCACCTTTTGCAAGTTCTCTAATCTTTTCTAAAAACTTATCTTCATAAGGTAAGTCTTCTTCTAAATCTTGAATACTGAAAACCGCATCAAACTTATATTTTTTCGGCATATTGCCAAAAACAATTAAATCATCATTGTTTTCTTCCGCCAACTTGTAAACTTTTTCCGCGGATAAAATACTATCAAACACAGAATAAACCCAGTTTGGCGCGATTTTAGTTGTAATTAAATATTGCATAAAAAACGGCATACAAAAACATCTTTCTTTTGCTCTTGGTGTTAAGCAGTGATAAACCGCTGAAGCAATATATACATTCTTTTCATCTAATGGCATTAAAACTAAAATCTTCATTTATACTTCCAACTTTCTGCGGGCTTTCACGGCAAGTAGGTCCGCGTAATTATTTCATTTATTGTCACTATGTCCCTGAACTCGAACAACTTCAAGGTCCACTTTACTTTTTAATTTAATATAGAGGGCTACTGTTCGTTTCCAAAGGTCTTGATTTTTTACCTCTTGACGATCGGCGGTATGTCAACCATTTTTAAGCCAAGTCGCATATCAGCCCTCATTAAATGTTCTCTCAACATAAGAACTATCTGTATAAACAATAACCTTAGTGTGACCGCTTTCTATTGTATTGGCACTTTCAAGTGCGTTTAAAAATGCGGTAATTTCCATTCTATTGTTAGTAGAATAAGGTTCATAACCACTCATTTCTCCAATTACATCATTGTTTTCGACGCAAATGCAGGCTCATCCGCCCATTTGGCTTTTTGATGAATAAGCGCCATCTACATAAAATTCGACCACTCTATTAGGCATCGTTTTCTAACTCCAATATTTCGTGTTTAAAATCTTTTTCAAAGTCAAGGTCTTTTGAATCAATCATCATATAAATTAAATCTTTATACTTAACTGTGAAGTTAAATTGATTCAAATATGTATCAGAATTGATTACATTTTTAAGTGAGCTTAAACTAACCTTAACTACCTTTAATTTTTCCGGCACATCTAAACGATATTCACGTTTACGTCCTTTATCAAGGCAAAGTAATCTCAAAAATTCAGTTGCGCAAATATTTACGATCGTAACAAAATTCTCTGCTTCCTCTTCAGTCGCTTCTCCTTGTCCGTCAATAACAACTTCTAAACTAACTGGATTATTTTTATTTTCTTTTGATAAATCAATTAATTCATTAATTCCGTCATCAACTATCTTTTTAATGGATGCGACACTACTATCTAAAATATTTGGTAAGTCATAAGAATAGGTTTCAAAATGAAACTCCTTTTTAATACTTAAATCTTCTAAATTAATAAAATACATATTAACTCTCCTGTTTTTCTATCTTTTTAAGATATGTAAAAACCGCTACTTCTGCCCACACATCTGTATAGGCGTTATGTGCATTGTGAACATAATATCCCGCGTCTTCACAAACATCAGTAAGGGTTAAACGATCTGTGCGTTTTAAAATACGGCGAGCATTAGTAAATGTGCAGTAACCGTCAACAGGATTACCTTTACTATTGCGGAAAAAAATGCCGTTGTCTTCTAAAGTGATTCGGTCATTCTTTAAGCCATGACTAACTAAAAGAACTTCATCTAAACTAATTTCATCTACAAGGTTCTCATCAATAAGAGTAATAACATCTTTTAAAGGAATACCATTTTCTGCCAAGAAGTTATTGGTAATAGATGTATATTCCATAAAAGGATAACATACTTGACCAGTGACATAGAAATTATAAGAATGCATTAATTGATATGTTTCAAAGTCAATGCGCTTAAAAAGAAGCCCTGCAAACTGAACTAATTGGGCACCTTCTTTTGTGCTAACAAATTCTAAATCAATAAAGAGAATATATTTATGATTTTCATTATATGCTCTAATTATCATTAATTAAGTTCCTTTCTCACTTTCTCTTATATTATAACTATCAAAAGTGGTCTTGTCCAAATTTAAAAAATAAAAAGACTTTCCGCATTAGGAAAGTCTATCTCAGTTTAAACGGTTGATTATTTTATTAGAAGAAGAAGTGATTGAAGAAATAATCGAAAACAGAATCACCATCTTTTAAAGACATATGGTAACTACCATAATCTTTAATGAAGTCTTTAAGAAGTTTTTGATAGTTTTTATATGCTTCTTCTACTTCTTTTGCTCTAGCGGCACGTTGTTCACGTTTTTCTTTTTCCTTGACTTCAAGTTCAAGTAAACCTTTTTCCGCTTCTTTAAGTTCTTTTTCTGATTCGTAAAGTTTTTTTGTTTTCTCTGAATAGTATTTCATACTTTCTAACCTCCGTATGTTTTTAGACGTCCTATCGTCCTATTACTATCGGCCTGAGATACACCGAGCATGGCACGGGCTGTAGGACTCGAACCCACACCTACCGCTTTGGACACGGAATCTTTACGGTTTTGAAGACCGTTGTGCTACCTTTACACTAAGCCCGCATACTATCTATATTTATTATACTGTTGTTTTTAGTTATTGTCAAACTATTTCTCAAAACTACATTTTTCAGGGAATAGTCCTTCAAAAAATTCGATTAGTTTTTTTTTAATTATTTCAAAATTATTACCAACTGCGGCAGTATCATTAAGACAAACCATTTCTTTTGTCTTAATATCATTTCAATTCATATTTAAACGCAATTCTTTATAACAAGAGTTTTTATAAACTCTATCATCTTTTACACTATATTTTTGATACTTCATTGTATCAATAAAAAGTAATGATGGTATTAAGTTTTTTGGATGTCTAAAACGAGAAACGCACATTGCATTATAAATTTCCGCATAATATTTAATCATAAAATCTCTTTCAAACTCTTTTACTCTGCCATCTGGTAAATGACTATAATGAATAAAAGCAGTTGTATAATGTTTTATAATGTTCTTTTCTAAAAAAGTATCATTATTATGAACTATTTGTGATCAAGTGCCACTTCCATTTCCTCAAGATTTAGTATGATTAATGGTAGCGCCATAATGACATTTACCATCTTTAAAAAATAAATCTTGTGGAATAGGATTTAAAAAGTAAAAGTCATCATTAGAAACAATAAAATGATTACTTAAATCTGATATTCTATAATAGAAAGCCTCAATAATAAGTGTGCTGAAAACCGGCAACATTTCCTTAGGAATAAATTCATCATGATAAACAATTCTTAATTTAGGATTAGTTCTATCTAATCACTCTGGAATTTGGCTTTCACTTTGAACAACTAAAAATACTTTATGAACTCAAGGACAATTCTTTTCTACTGCTCTAAATCAATATTTAAATACTTCTCAATCACGAACGCGTTCTTCACCAAATGCTTGAATATTTGTTGATTTTTGAATACCAGCATGGATTTCCGCATCTTTTCATTCATTAAAAGATTTACGCCAAGTCATATCATTTTCATCGACTCAAGGCACAATAATATCTATATTATCGTTTTCTGGGATTTTAACTTCAACAGCGGCGGAAGAAATTGGCATCACGTAGTCAATTTGGAAGTCGGTAAACTCATTTAATGATATATTTTTATCATCAATATAAAAATCCGCATTTGGTTTGCCGAATCAAAGCTCATCATAAAGCACACCATTTTTCTTTAACCAAGTTTCAGTTATATCTTTATACTTGGCAATTCGTTCTTCAAGTGTGCGGCAACTTTTTCCGCCACGAGCAGTAGAAAGAATAACCTTTCATCCTGCCTGGTGAAAAGCATTTACCTTTTCAATTAATGGTGTATTTGGTATTGAGTTTTCAAAATCTCTATTGTATGTATATGAGAGAGTGTCATCGATATCCACACAAATTGTATGAAATTGTTCTTTTGGTGGCAACACTTCTTTTTCTTGTGTGGTTGAAATACCTGATGTGCGGTCTAAAAAGACAACAGGCACACTTCTTTCAATGCGTTCAATATCATAATAACCACGATATTCTGAGCCGCAAGCAAAAACATCTACATATTTAAGAAAATTAAATTTATCTTCTTGTTTATATAAAGGAATTACTTCATCAACATATTTAATGCTCATGAGAATTTCTTTACGTTCATCATAAGAATAAAAAGGTTCTTTCCCTTCAGGATTGACATTTACACCTACGATTAAATAATCGCCCAAAGCCTTAGCTCTGCGCAATAAACTAATATGTCCGTAATGTAATATATCAAAAGTTCCTGTGGTAAAAACCTTTTTCATTATCTACTCCTGTGATATTTGCGTTTGTGATATGCGGGTTTCTTTGGTTGTTTGCGCTTATAAGGAACTCAACCTTGATTATAACCTTCTTCAATAGTGTTAAGTTTTTCTATTCAATATTTTTCTCGTTCATTTAAGTCATTGATTCCGCATCATTCAATGACATCAAAACGAAAACCTCGATTGGACTTATTCCAATCTTTTTGCATCTGTTTATTAGGATGTCTTTTACGACGCAAGGCGGTAAAATGTTCCGCCTCACGTTCATAAACATTTTTACTTTGACCGACATAGCACTTTCCATTTAATTGATTAGTTATTTTATAAATGCCGGAAAGTGGTCTAGTCATTATAGCACGTACCTTTTTACAAGATTTAAAAGTTCCTCTCTTGTAAGAGTTTCTAAATCATAATCTTTATGTAACTCAAACGGTTTGCAAGAGAGAAGTACAATTAACTCTGAAAGAGAAAAATTATTAATTGTTGTCGGTGTAACTGGTTTTCCTGAATACGTGGCTATCATAATTAATGATTAAGTTTAATAACTACAGTCCAAGTTTCAGGTCTGACAATTTCGCCAGCTTTATTAATTTTACCGGCTTTATACTTTTTAGTTGCGGCGGCAAAGAGAGGATTTTGACGTGCGTCATTAATCTTTTCATCTGCATCACCCTCATCTTCAAAGACATAAGTTTCTTTTGTTTCTGTAACAACCATATGTCCGACTGTGTCATCTTCTGATTTGAAATCAATTTTGCTTAAGTTTGAACCCAAACTTTCAGCATAACTTGCAACATTTTCTAATGTCATATTAAAAATTCCTTTCTTTTGATTATATATTTAATTATAAGGTCTTTTATGCATCTTGTCAATACAAAGATTAATAAAAAAGAGAACGTCGCACGTTCTCCCCAGACATGGTAACTAGTTCCTTGCTGCGAGCTTCTAATTGCAGCAACAATTAGAGACCACATCATTATCTAGGCATATATATTATAAAATTTTAAAAGCTAGTTGTCAAGTTATTTTCCGCTACTTCCTAATTTTCCTTCGCCTCTTTTAGTATCTTTTAGTTCTTCCCACTTTTTATCATTAATTTCATAGGTAAAATATTCAGGAGAAGGAATAGCGACAAGTTGCGCGATAGCCTTAGAAGTAGGATAAACTAAATAATCAATAATTTCTACTTCTGCGGTTTTAAAGACAGCAAGTTCTATTCCATTTGTGCTTTTCTCAGAAATTTGTTGTATTTCCTTATGTGAATGAATACCTGGCTTTTCTTCATTAGTAAACTTAACAGGATAATTATTATCATTATTTAGGCAAATAAAAATCTCACCACGATAATCATTGTCGATTACGCCGCAATGAATGTGTAACCCTTTACTACCTGTAGATCCGCGATCTTCTGCTCTCAACCACCAACCTTTATCAATTACGGCAGCAAGACCAGTAGAAAATAAATGTTGAGTATGTGGTGCAACTATCGTGTCTTCTTCTATTGTGTAGATGTCGAATCCCGCGGCATCATCGGCTTTAGTTGGGATAATTGCTTTAGGATTAAGTTTACGTCAACCAAGGCAAATGGGATTAAAATAATGTTTATAATCTGTCATAAAAACTCCTTAATAATCAATAATTTCTATAGATGGCATTAATAAATGAGAACAACGATATAATAATATATATCCATTATGTTCTTGTTCGTCTGAAATTCAAGTTCTTTCTCCCATTTCATCTTCACCGCTAAAATGTTGTACCTCTAATTCTTTAAAATCAGGTAAATCTTTTTCTTTACGTCATAATGTAATAAGAGGTCTATAAAAATCAAACCATGAATGATAAAATTTGGTATCTTTATATTGTTCTCTTACTTCTCAATATAATTGATCTTCATTGGGAAGATAATTCATTCTTATGGCATTATTATCTGCTCGATAATGTTTGCTATGAGAACTAAAGGTAAAACCCTCATTTAAATTAATTGAAGTATATTGTGCAGGCTCTATTTTATTTAATATGTTTCGACGCTTTAATATTTGATTAACTTTTCTAATAAAAATAGCTTGAGTTTGTTGTTTCATAAAATCTGATTGGGAATCTCAATAAAAAGAAGGATTTCATTTTTTAAAGAGAAGTCATCAGGTACTATCTGCTTTTAATTTATTATTGGAAAGACGAATAGATTTTAATAAAGATCTTTCAATTTTAATTTTAATTTGAGATATTAAAGTGTCTTTTAAAGTTTTTTCTATGCTATTTATATTATTTTTTATTTGAGAAAAGATAGCTTTTTGTAAATATCTTGCTAAACCGCCTCGTCCAGTTTGACCTGTATATTCATATTTTCCAGCAGTTAAAATAGAACCAATAATTTTATGTAAATTTTCACGAATTTCTTTACTAACATCTGTATCAAAATCCTTTAATTCTTTATATATATTTTTAGAAGCTCAATCAAAATCTCTACGAGCATCAGCATTTAAAGAAGTTTTGTCTTGATTTAAATAATCTGGTAAAAAAGCACAAATTGTAGTCATTTTATCTATCACTCATTCGGTTAATATTGACTGAACATTTTTCATTTCTTCTCCTTGAGTTGCTCAAATGCTAATACGTTTTATAATATGCTCATTAACAAAATCTGGTCAACTTTGTTTTGCCATAGTTGGATTTAAAAAGTTAATTGATTTTTTTTGTTGTTGTATAAAAGTTCAAAAATCATCTCAATTGTTGCTAAAAATTGCATTGTAAAATTTATCTAAAAATTTATTTATATTTTCTTGTCTTATGTCTGCAACTGCGAAGCGATGGTAAGCTTCTTCTGGTGTAGACTGCCTACTTAATAAACTTGGTATAACAATACCATTAGATTGTTTAATTTCTATAATAGAATTTTGTCCACCCATTTGTTCATTTAGTGACTCATATTTTAAATTTAAATCATAACTTTTTAATATATATAAAATTTCAGCTATATCTAAATCTGTTAATTTTCCTATCATAGCTTCTTTAAAAGACGAAAAAAGTTTTTCAGGAATTCCAAAAGTAGGGCCCTCTTGAATTGAAATTAAAACCTCTTTTAATCCATTTTTTCTTATTTCTTGAGAAAGTAATTTATTATATGTGCGACTTTTAGAGAAAAAACTTGCAACAATTTCTTCGCTTAAACGTTGTGCAACATGAATAGATTGCCCTATATAACCTTTTCCATCTGGAAAAACTCAAATATAAATACCACTAGATTCTGTAATCATACTTTTTAATTATAAATAAAAAAGGTCAAGAAATCAATCTTGCCTTAATAAAACATTCTTTCAGAGATACCTCTATAACCATAAGGATTGCGGCGTTCATAGTCATTCTCTTCGAAAACTTCTCTTGCCTCATCCTCAAAGTATTCTTTGAGTTCGTCTTTATAATCTTCTAAATTTTCTTCATCAATATCTTCTTCTGGATAACCCATTTCCAATATTGCGTCGATACATTCATCATTATCAACTTCAAAGTAGAAATCTCTATCTTCAAAACTATAATATAATTCCATTTTAACTTTCCTTTACTAAATAAGTATAGTAAATTAAAATGGTTTAGTCCACTAAAAGCCTGGCGTGAAACTTGAAAATTCACATCATACGCACCGTTAATCCGGACACTTAAGATCATTGTACAGCAAGGCTCTCCCGCCTACTCTGCACTCCGAGAGGGCCTGTCTACCTATCCCACCACGAACTGTTACATCACCCTACCAGGCAAATAAATATAAATTATTTAACTGTAATTTTCAACTTTGTATCAGGCAATAAGTTCTCTACTTTCAAAATTGATGCAGAAGCAGGAATTTTTCCGCTACTTATTGCTTCATCAAGAAATTGGTTCCAAGTAATTTTTTCCATAATTAAACCATATTTATATACATCTTTTTTAACATACATATAATATGAAATAATAACATTTTGCTTAAACATGCCAATTATATCTGCATAAGTGTTGATTGTATCATAAATAAAGTTTACATAAACATTTCTACGTTTTTCAGATTCTTCTGAACCATCATCAAACTCTCTTAATTGAGAAATGAAGAAGGCAAAATAAAGGTCAACTAAAATCATATCACAAATGTTATGTGGAATTGGTTTGATCGCTGCCATCTTTTTAATTAAAGTACTATGGCATACTAAGAAATCGTTACAATTCCAATAAAGATAATCTTTATTATCATGTGACCATTGTGCAGTTACACTATTTGGATTTTTACACCATAAGTAAGTAAAGTAACGGCAATGAAGTTTTCCCGCATCTGGACTTAATAGCGCGGCCAAATTGCCGAAGTAGGTATCTTCAAATCCTCTTAAGCCAGGAATAAATCTAATATTGTTCTTTTCTAAGAAGCTTCTGCGGAAAATTTTTCCATGTAACCAGATGTTTGTTGGCTTATCATGTGGGATTAAATTATATCCGCCCTTGTCGTCGATTTGTTCTTCATAGAAATTACTAAAAAGCATTGTCCATTGACCATTACAATTATTATTTATCATACTATTGAATAGATTAATGAAAGCAGCACAATCATAAAATCTATCATCTGCATCGCAAAACATAATTAATGGATTATTTGTGTGATCAATGCCCCATTGACGAGCTTCACCTGGACCGCCATTTTGCGGCGTTTCGAGATATGTAATAGGAAAAGAGAAACTACGTAAAAAATCCGCAGATAGTTTTGTATCTGAGTGGTCATTTACAATAGTTACACTAATATATTTATTTAAATCAATTCCTACTTGGTTTTCTATTGAATTTAATAGAGGCTTAATTTGTGCCTCTTTTTCATTATATTGTGGTATAATTATATCTAATTTTTCAGACATATAAAACTCCTTATTTTAGTATAGTGATTAACTTCTGGAAAGGCAAAAGAAAAGCTCACTAATTGCTTAATGAGCTAAGGAAGGAGGAAATTGATGGTCTGTTGAATAGGTTCACCATCAAGCGTGCTGTCTCGCACTACAGATACATTCTTAAGGCTATATGTATCAAACCAATGGTTTTAGTAACGTTAACCATTAAACCGCCACATTTAAAGCATGCAGTACCAAGGAGTTATTAACTATCGGTAAGAGCCACTTGCGCCAATCCTGTTCACACCTATTCGAGTGCAGGGGCTAATCCCTTACTATTATGGGGTCTATTGTTAGGTTAATAACTTTCGTCCTTTGAAAATTATCTATTGCTGACCTTCGTCATACAAAGCTTATTAGCAGTCATTATTTCGCACACATTCACTAGAGTCTGAGGGCAAGGGAGCGACCCAAGCACTTCTCCAATGGCACAAAGCGATCAATGGAAGTAATCAATCTACTTCAACTTTCACCGAGCTTCAGAGATCTAATATTATTTAGACGGGTAAACTATCCGTGAATAATAATGCCTTAAGCTATCATTTTTCCTGTCTTTCGGCTACTCGAACAATCTTACTCAGTTATAGTTCATTACTGAACATCAAGACACGGGCTTCCTTTGAGGACCGGGCAATAGGTTTCTCACGCCTACTACCTTAGGTGAGATGCATTCCTGTAGAGCTACTTGTCACCCCTGAGCTTCGATTTTGCTTATGCTCTAAGCTAACACTTTGCACAATCAACTAAATCCTTACTGGCTAGAGCAGGTTTACCTATAAGTTTCCCAACAGGTTTTTTACTCACAAAACAGTATCCCATTTTGCTTTCATTCGCTAGTTGACTCCCGGCGGTCCGCAAGACCATCTACACCGGGTTGCAAAGATAATTTTCAAAGAACGAGTGGATAAGCTGGTGTGCTTTAACGATAACCACGTATCGACTTACTTCGAGATGTAAGTGTCCGACGTCATCATGGGAGACGTACTACCCGTTGCTCGTTTAGTTTCGGAAGTATCCTACTTATCATCAGTGCCACGTAAAGGCGACGAGTCTTGATACTGATGTAGCCTCTGGGTCCGAAGATCACCAAAGGACGACTAATTAAAATTATTTAACTTTAATTAGCATAATTAATTATAGAATTTATTGTCGGACTTGTCAATAAAATTTCCATAATTTTTCAAAGAAATTTCGCGACGCTTGGGAGTTCCACATTACATTTTGATGTCTAACTTCTTACCACGTATAGCTCCCCGAATAGTGGACTTACCGTTTCTTCGCTCCTCAACGGTGGCCGAGGGTCATGAGTCCTCACCTTTTACCAAGCACATTCTGTTTCGTTCCCTACTTATATCCGCGCCACGTAAAGGCAGTGCTTTGATCAATTTTACGGACAAAGAGTTTTAGAAGCCTAGGGCTTCCTTCAGGCTAACTCCCAACCTCCATCAATTTCTTTTGGTCAGTAGAAATGTTTGGCTAAAGTCTCAAGTACGTATCTAAGAGTTATTTTTTGATTTTATTCTCTCTGGTGTAACTCCTATACAAGATTCCATCTGAGTAGTAAGGATAATATGCGTCCCATACTCCGCCGGGGTAGCTACTCCCCTGATAGTTTAACGACAATATCTAAGTCGGCATCAAGAAACTAATTTTGTTTCTTGAATAATTAAATATAAATTATTTTTTAATCTTAGTCAAGGACTTTTTGGCTTTTCTTTGAGCAATTTCTTGAGCATGGTCTTTAATGGATCTAAGATATTGGTCCTTTAAAGCGCAAGTCTTTAAGACACTATATTCTGCCCAAAGCTCATTAATATCTGCCTTAATGCCGCGAGCGTTCGCCGCAAGAGCAAATGATTCCTTATCCCAATACTTGGAAAGAATACCGATTCTGCCGAAGTCGATGCGGCCAACTTTGTCATATCCGTGCCAGAGATGACGCTTTGGTCCATGATTTTTGCGCAATTTTCTAACTGGTGCTGCGCTCACCGTACGTCTTACCGCCATGGTTAATCTCCTTTAACTTATATATAATTATAGAATATTTAAGAGGGTTATGCCAACCTTTTTTAGATTAAAACGTCATTTTTCGCCGCGTGATTTCGTCCCGTTAACGATAAATTTGATTTATTCGACTTTACATATTAAAATTAAATTGTATAGGTAGAGGTATACAAATGGAGTATTTATCAGTTATTCAAGGCGATGCTTTAGATGTTGTCGTTACAATAGATAACCCATACGAACTATCAATTAGTAAAGTTCAATTTGTATGCCAATCATTAGAACTTGAAGTAGAACTTGATCCCGCAAACATAGAAAATACTTTTATGCTTTATGTGGCTCCTGAAAAAACTCAATCTCTATGAATTGGTAATTGAAACTTCGATATTGAAGTGTTCTTAGATAGTGGTGAAAGATACACAGTTATCCATGACGGCAGATTTGAAGTCATCAAGAAAAAGGAGTTCTAAATGCACAGACTAGATTCTAATTCAGTTTATGTTAAGAAACTTTCCGCTTCTCTTGGAACTAAATTAGATGCCTCATTAAAACCTATAGGAATCCGCATTAGTGGGCAAGGCGGAAGTATAGCAATGCCCAGAGACCACGATAAATTACATCATTTAGATTATTTAGAAAGTGGTCATACTGGTTTTGCGGGAATTGAATTTGGTACTACTGCCGAATGAAATGCAGATCCGCAATACAGACCAGTTAAAGGAATGATAGTAGTTTATACTGACTATCAACAAAAAATTAATGAATCAACAGGAGAAATCATTTACATCCCAGGTTTCAAGATTGGTGATGGAAATGCTTATCTTATTGATAAACCTTTTATCGGAGATGACATTAGAGATCTTCTAATGGAACACATTGAAGATACCGGTATTCACATTCAACCGGGCGAGCGCGAATTCTGGAACAATAAGTTAAATTATGAAGAACCAGAAGGCGACTTATTAGAATTTACTAGAAATTAACTAGTAGGAGAAAAATATGGCAGCAACAAGTTATTATCAAAATTTAGCCAAATTAGGTAGAGTTAAGTTACCTAGCGGTACAGAATATGCGCTCATTGACTATAATGGACGTGAATTAATTGCACCTATCTTCAGCGCTGAATCAAGTTATGAAACAGGTGATTACATCATTTATAATGATGAACTTTACAGATTTACCGCAGATAAAACCGCAGGTGATTGGGATTCAACTAAAGTAGAAGGTCCTATTACAGTAGGGGACGAACTCATTAAGCTTGAAAAAGCTATTGCTGGTGGTATTCACTATCGCGGAAAAACATCCACAGCATTATATGATGGTTCAACAGCAAGTAGTATCGTAATCAATGGTACTACGTATACACCAGAATCTGGTGATATGGTCATTGTTGACCGCTCAGCAGTTGCATTAACTTATGCCACTGGAACCGCATATAGTAAAAATACTTACATCAAGAAATCAGGTGAAACTGGTTATTGGATTACAAATGATGCAATTACAGCAGGTGAAAATACAAGCTGGAGTGCAGTAGAAGGTAAAATGGATCTCCTTAAAACTGATCCAGAATTTATCTATGATGGTTCAGTGTGGAATTCAATAGGTTCAGTTGATGGTCTTGGTGATTTAGCATTTAAAGATAAAGCCGAAGGAACATATACTGCTCCAACAGGAAGTGGTAGTGTTACTGTAAATGATTATAGTGCTTCAAATAGTAAATTAGTTACCGCAACAATTACAGGTACTAATGGTACAGTTGATGCTTCTAAAGTTACTGGCGGTGAAGAAAAAGATATTGCTAAAGTCGGTACAGCAGTTCGTTATGGTACTGCAAATGTCGCCGCAACAGCAACACCAGTTGCATCAGTTGGAGACGCAGTTGTTTATGGTACCGCAGATGTTGGCGCATCAATTAATGTTGGTACTTCATTAACAGGTACAACAACATTTAATACAAATGCGATTAAGTCAGCAAAACTTACAGGTACAACAACATTTAATACAAATGCGATTAAATCCGCATCACTTACAGGTACAACAACCTACGCAACAAGTGGTGTAGTCGCAAGTGCTAGCGGAGATTGCTTAATCTTTACAGCCGCTGCAACCGCTTCAGTTGGTATCTCTACTGCTCAAGCAGATTCAAGTTCAGTTGGTATTTCAACCGCCGAAGCAGATTCAAGTTCAGTAAGTTTAGGTACTACATCAATTACTCCTGCTGCGGCCGCACCAAGTAGTAGAACCATTAATAAAGTTACAAGCGTTAATATTTATCAAGCAGTCGCTGCACCAAATGATCAAACACTTACACCAGCAGAAAGTAATGGTAAACTTAAAGGTTCATACACAATTTCTGCTGTCACACCAGCCGCAGTCGCATCACAATCACAAACCTTTGCTACTGGTTCATTAGATGCAAATGGTAGTGGTGCTTCAGTTACTACTGGATTCAGCGCAAGTGCTTCTACAAAGAACGTTACAGTTGGTGTCAATCCTTCTGCACACATTGTTGTTAGATAATAAACTAATAAAACTAATTAAAGTCTGAGAGGAATCTCAGACTTTTGATTTTAATAAGATATTTTTTTATCATATTATTGAGGTAAAATAGGTACGTAGAGGTAGTAATTATGGCAAAACCAAATAATTCAATTGCAAAAATTAAACTTCCGGGCGAAGATACTCAACGTCTTATTGTTCCTTACGGATTAACAGATGGGAGTTATTATGCTATTGTACCAACTTTAAGTGGTGATAAAACATTAGCAATAACAGATGATATTCCAAAGATCAAAACTCTAAACACAACATTAACATCAGCACAATCTACATTAGCTTCAGAATCAATTTCAGGTACTGGAGCCATTAATTTGCATAAAGTTAGTAAAACAGGTAAACTAGATGATTTATCTAATAGAACAATGGATCTTTTATCTGAACCAGCATATACTAGTCAAGTTCCTACCTTAACCATGGGAACGAGAGTAGATAGGTTAAGAGCCAATAGGTTTGCTGGAGGTCTTCATCCATCTAGCATTATTTGTGAAACATCTACTAACGCAGGTACAACATGGTCCAGTGCTGGATTAAATGATAACAATAAATTAAAATTGTTTTCAAGTACAGGTGCTAGTTTAACTATTCCATTAAAAAATGGTGTTAGATCAACAGATTGTATGGCTAGAATTACTCTTTCAGGTATTGAGTTTGCAGATGCAGTTAAACAATTAAGCGAAACCGAAAGATTTGCACAAATGACTCCTGAAAATTATTTAACAAATAGAGTCTATGCAACCGTAAAACATTTATATTTTTGATTATCAGCAGCAAAAGATCGAATTGCTATTAATGTTTATATAAGTAAGGGAACAAGTAAAGATACTTGAACACTTTGTGGTAGTCATCCTACTGCATCTGGTTTTAGTGGGATGGATACTATAACATTAAATAACGAATACTCATTTGGTGGTTATCCTGGTCAATCTGGAAACTGATGGTTTATTAGAATTACTTTCAGAACATGTGCAACTGACGGCTCTTTTGATGATAGTAAATTATCTACGGAACAAACATCTGTTGCTCAAACAATTTCTAATATTTTAGGTTATGGCGCTAATAGCTGGACAGCTTCTCATCCTATGGGAAGTATTGATAGACCTTATATATATGATGGAAATAATGGAAACTATTTACATGAAATTTACAGATGAAATGGTGATTTATTCCCAGTATCTCCAGGCACATTCCAATTAGGTAATGCATCCAACCAATGAACAACTATTGGTGGAAAAAATATTTATGAAAACGGCACATTATTATCTGATAAATATCAAGCTAAACTACCGACAATAGTTAAAGATAAATATTTACATACGAACGCTTCAACAGGAGCTTTAGAATGATCGACTGTTAGTAGCGGTGCCGCAGAAATTGTAGACCTTACATCTTTATAGGAGATAACTTATGGGATATAAGGTCTACAATGGCGGCACTGAGTATATAGCCTATACCAGTTCCGGAAAATCTGATATGTATGCACAAGATCATGATATTGTTGTTTATAGTATTAATCAATCTTATGGAGATATAACTATAACAGCAAGAATTGAAAGACCAAGTGCACATACATTATATTTAATTAGTCAAGGCAGATGTTATTTAGATTTTGATTATAGAGTTACTGCAGGTTCTTATAGGAATCATGCTGGTAAATATGGAAAACAATGAAGAAGATGTTTGTGAGCTACAAAAGTTACTAATCCTAATTCTATTACAATAGATTGTACGATAGGTGAAGGACAGACAACAAGAGGAAAAAGATATACTATTAATAGTGAATGAAGGAATTTTGAAAATATATATGGTATTCTTACAATGGCAGAAAATCACGATGACTTACCAGAAGGTTGATATGTAGATATAAGACCTATTTTAATTTCTGTAGGAAATTCAAGTTATAGTAGTAATGCATTATGTATATGTACTAATTGTAGACCGTATAAAACAGAAGGATTAATTACACAAATTAGTAATTTGACTTAATAAATAATAAATAAATTGGTGGACGGCATTGTATAACGTTCGGGTGGGGTTGGGGTAAATAATTTTATATTCAATAAAAATAGGAGGCTAATGAATGGCTAATTTACAAAAAGTAGTAAAAGTAACACAGGCACAATATGATACATTGGCCTCTGGTGGTACAGTAGGTAGTTATACTGGATTAAATGATAACTATATTTATTTAGTTCAAGCTAGTACTACTGGTATTAATGTTGTTAGTGATATACTACAAGGTACTGGCGGAAGAGAATATGTTAAATATGCACCATATACTACTAAAGGTGCAGGACATTTTTATACTGGAACAACAGATCCGACATCATCAAATAGATTAAATTATGATGGTGATTTCTATTCAAGAGCTTTAAATGCAAGATATTTTAATTTTATAACAGACGATCCTAGATACGAAGAAGCATCAATTTCTTATAACCACGGTGAATCTGAAGCAGACCTTCAATTTTATATATCTAGTAATGAAGAACAATCTGAAGCTACTTTTTTCATGAATCCTCGTATGGGTTTTTTTGCTGATACTATTCTTGATTGTGGTGTATATGCTTATCCTTGACGTACAGTGTGAACCCAAGGACTTAGTTATGGAAATGCTAATAATAAAATATTAATACCGAATATGTCATCTTGGACTGCAAACAAGACTATTGCGACATTAGAAGATCTATGCGAACCAATTACTTGGTCCTCATTAAAAACTTTAAGAGATCAAAGTAAATTAATACCTGGTAAAAAATATCGTATTACAGATTATACTTGTACAACAACACAAAGCGACACCTCTTCAGCAGGACATGTTTTTGATATTATTGTAACTGCTATTGCAAATAATAAATTAGATGAAAATGCAAAAGCAGCTTTACATAGCGGTGATACTTATTTTTCATCTTGTAATTTACAAGCCTGAGATTTAAAATATTGTATTGATAATGATATTGCTCGTTTCAATTGAGCTCAAACAGACTCTACAGGTCGTGGTGTTATTTATTTTATGAAAGATGAGTTTGATAATGAAGTACCATATGACTTTAAAAATATGTTATTTACAAAAACGAATTCATATATAAGTATTTATACTTTTAATTATGTAGATTCTAATACAAACAAAGACGCATCATTAGCATTAAGCAATCTATGTTATAATAACACAATTAAACCATATTACAATACTAATAAACAATATTTAAACTTTAATGTTTGAAATAATACAACAACGAATAAATCATCTTTTTATAATAACTATATTGGATCAGATTGTAAAAATAATACCTTTTCGTATTATTGTAATAATAATACTTTAGGACAAGGTTGTAAAGAAAATAGTTTTCGAAATGGAGCATGTGATACAACATTTTATGCTAATTGCAATAGTAATGAAATTTCTTCATATTCATATTATAATATATTAGAAACTAACTGCAGTTCTAATTTTATAACAGGACTAAATAATAGATTGGGAGCAGGATGTTATTATATTAGATTTATTTCTACATGTAATGGTACCATTGTTGATCCAGAATGTAAGTTTTTACAGGTTACAACAGCGAATGGAACAGGTGAAGCGCATGGTTTACATATTCATAGCAATGTTAAAGGAGATAGTACTACTTCGCTTAAAACTGTTACAGTTCAAAGAGGAGTTAGCTATGAAACAGATGTTTATCAAGATGAAAGTGGTAATTTAATTTATAAAGAGAATAATGGAATATCTGTTATTGATTTAAGGTAATTTTATGCAATACAAAGACTTTCTTATATATCAAAATAATGAATGTTATAGATTTATTTTTTCAAATAATAACATTTTAAAAGCAAAAAGTAATACGTCTGTACCTATACCTGTAGATATAGATTGAGATAAATTAACTATTGATGTTGAAAAACCAGATGATTATACAATAAAATTATATTGTTACAATTATACTGGTGTAGACTTAAACATTATAAGTTGAGAAGGATACTGTGAGTCAAGTAGTGCATCATATGATCAACCTGATGACAATGGAACTTATGCAGACACTATTGATAATGGAGAAGAAAATTATATTATGACATGAAGCGACGGCATGGTATTCGAAGAATGTAATATAGATATAACTTTTGAATATGAAGGGCAAACACATACCATTAATGTGCATTATAGCGTATAATTATGATTACAAAAGAACAAGAACGAATAATAAATAAACTTTATGAGGATTTGCATTGTCAATCTATTTATATAGTAGGTTCACAAGTCGCTCCTTTTATATCTAATAAGAATGATTTGGATATAGTTTTAATTGATGATAATTTTATCGAGCTTAAAAAAATAATAACAAGACATCAATTAAGAATTGATTATAATATAGATATACATTTATGTTCACAAGATTTTTTTATTAATCATGCGCATTGAAGTCATCCTTTTTGTATTTTATACAAAGGTAAAGAACAACCAATTAAAGATATTTTAACAAATATAGATTTTGTAAAACGAGATTTAACAAATAGATTAAATATGTTAAAACAACTTAAAGAAAGAAAAATATTTTATCAATTAAAAGAATGATACCATTTTTATGCTATTCTTTGTTATTTAGAAAATAATTCTTATGTCCTAACAAAGGAGCAGATTAAAAATATAGACATATTACGTAGTAAAAACAACGATTTAGATATTAAAAAATATTTAATAGAAAAAATTATTCAGGAGGTTGAACTATGGCAGCTTTAACAAACATTATTAAAGTAAATCAAACAGACTATAATACGCTTGCTGGAGGCGGAACAATAACTAAAGATGGCATAACCTACTCTTATGATAGTAATGCTTTATATTTGGTTGAAGGTGAACAAGATACTGATTTAACTTTATTAGCTTCAAATACATCACCATTGGCAACAAGTAATATTACACTTACTTTAAATCAAAGTATGAATAATTTTAAATATTTAGTTATTAAATATAAATCATATAATGACTATCATACAGATCAATACAAAATTATTGAAAATGAAAATTATGGTACATCAACTCCAGTTCCTAGCGGTGAAACTATAGTATTTTTATCTGATTATTCTTGATTTAATGGAGGAACTAGTAGATATCATTTTTCAAGATATATAGTTTCCAATGGTACGACAAATCAAATAATCGTTATGCCTGCAAGTAGATGAAACAGCTATAGCAATACAACCGATACAGCAAATACCTATTTAAATGTTAAAGCTATATATGGTACTAATAAGCTACTTTCTACTATTATTAGTCCTCATCTTTATGAGCATCATATTACACTATCATATAATCCGTCGAATTTTATAGGAACTGCTTATGCTGTTTTATATAGTAGTACAATAGGAGTACAATGTACAACATTGGCAGCTTTAAAAAGTATACTTGTTGCTAGTCATTTAACACCTTATTGTTATTATCCAATTTCTGGATCTGGCGTGTTTGATGATGTTTCTGGTAAGCCAAAATATAAATCTGATTATATGTCATATTCTTCATATAATAATACAATAACTTTGTATTTTTGATATCCAGGAGCTACCAGTCATTCAACATCATTAGTTTTAGATAATTTATCTAGTAGTCAATTAACCATATCTGACTATGTGGTACAAATTTATTAAAAGAGATGGTACTACTCATCTCTTTTTGATTTTTCCTATAAAATTCTCTATATTAAACAAGAGGTAATTATATGAATAAATTATATACATGAGCAACAGCCCTAATCAGCGCAACTTGTCTAACAGTAGTTGTCGCCGCAGCATCAAATAACGGGGCTTTTAATAGTATGATTAAAGCGCAACAAAGTTATACTTGTAACGATATTGTATTTAGTGAATCAGTAAGTAATCCAGGTTCCTATACTGATATTGAAGACCTATCTTCAAAAGGTGTAACAGCACTCGATTGTTCAATGACTGATTGGACTAATGCAAACTATGGTTCAACAATGACAGATACTGCCATTAAAATTGGTGGTAGTAAAGCCGGAAAATATAGCGGTTCAGTTAAGTTGACTTTAAATAATGGAATGACCGCAAGTAAAGCGATTGTCTATTCGACAGGCTGGCATGGAGACACAGGGGATATTCAATTAGGTGTTAATGGAAGTTATCAAACTATTACCAATACAACTGATTCGTATGTATTCACTCCATATACTTTTAATTTTGAAGAAACAAATGAAATTACTTTTTCTAATAATCCAGATGCATCTGGCAAAAGAAGACTCGTTATTTCAAAGATTGTCTTAAGACTATATAATGAACAATCTGGCGGAGATACACCAATTGATCCACCTTCACCAACAGGAGACACAGTTACATTTGAGCAATCAGATTTAGCTGCTTCATCACAAACAATTACAAAAGGCGGTGTAACCCTTACTAATAGTAGTACATATACAACTGCAGTAACAGAACTCCGCATCTATAAAGGTCAAACACTTACTATTGCTTGTACAGGCATGACTAAGATCGAATTTACTTGTACAGCAAGTGGAACTACAAAGTATGGTCCAGGTTGTTTCGCAGCATTAGAAGGTTATACTTATGATGGAACTACTGGTACTTGGACAGGTTCTGCAGACAGCATAACATTTACCGCAGAATCAAATCAAGTAAGAATTACCGCACTTACAGTTACATTATAATAAAAAAAAGAGCCAATCGGCTCTTTTTAATTTACTTTAATTTATCTATAAAGTCCAAATATTTTTCTTAAGAAGTTATATTCTTCCGCAGTAAAGCGTTTATAATTACTAAATCTACCTAAACTTATGTTATATTCATAATAAGTAGTCATATACAAGAAATGTTGTATATTAAGACCTTTTTCTCTAATAAGAGATAAAGCTCTTTCATTGTCTTTCTTTTCTAATTCAATTCTTTTAAATGGTTCAATGTATTCATTGCTCATAAATTATTCTCCTTCACCTGCATAACTCATTAACGCGATTATTGGTATATATAATATCAATAACATAAACCACCAACCAGATTGACCGCATATTATAACCAATATTGCGGAAATCAATGCCGGTGCAACTAAACAACATAGGACACAAAGTGCTAAAAGTACATACAATAAGTGTGTTAAATAGTTTTTCATATTTTCTCCTGTATAAATTTTATACCATTAATTTCTATATATTTATATTGACTAAAATCTTTTTTACCAAAAACAATTTCTATACCATTTTGTCTTAAAGTAATTTCATCACACTCTACAATAATGCCTGGCTTTTTAAAGTCTTGTGCTGTTATTACATCTTGCCAAGTAAATTCTTGCGGAAATACTAAATCACTATTCTTTTCCATTTTTATACCTATTATCCTTATGATTAAGTATAATAAAAAAGATTAGGTAAAGCCAAATAAATTGCCGCGTTTTTGTTCGAGTTTACGAAAACAAAAAGAAAAACCAACTTTAGTTGGTTTTCTCTTCTTTAAATCTTTCGTAGAATAATAAGGACTCATAGACTTTATCCCAATAATGGGCGCCTATGAATACTGGTTTCTTATAGTCTTTTGTAGATAATCCTTTGCCAATCTTAATTAACTCCCCAACATGGCAGAATCTAAAGATTGCAGGTGGACAATGAGTAACAATATCGCATTTATTTCTAATGACTTTGAAGTTGGCCCATCTTTCCCTTAAAGCCTTTTTGACTCTCCATCCCGCATAAATTCTTGGAGCCTCAAAACCATAACCTTCAAGTCTACTGCCTTCTCTTAAGTCTGGTCTATGATACCAGACACACTCATGACAGAACGCCGCCAAAGCGCCACCATGACTATAACCTACAACAACGATATGTTTCCATTTATAATCCTTTTTACGAGGAATTAAAACTTGTTCCCAATAAGGTTGTTCTTCTTCTGAAGGTCTGTTGTCTACTGTCTCAGTAATTTTATTAATAATAATATCTTCGACTTCCTTCCATGCGGCCAAAAATCCTCTATGAACCCTATAAGGTATACCCATATCTTTATATGGTTTTGCTGGGAAGAGGAAATTTCTTACCCAATCGCTAATTGAACTGCTGCCTTGGAAAAAGATATAAAGGATATCTCCTTCTTCAAGAAAACCATAATTCACATCATCTCCTGCCTCTTTATAGTCGACTTCGTTCCAAGCGCAGATATGAAATAATTTACTCATTTTCATAATTTTTACCTCTTAATAGATAATTATATAAAAACTTTTTGGACAAATCAAAAAAGGCTCAATTTCTGAGCCTTTTAAGTTAGTTTAGTTAGTTTATTCTACTGTATAAGCGTAAACTTCAATACAAGTTGCATCAACTGATGTAGCACCTTCTGTACCTTCATCAACGATCTTGCCATCAGCATCTACATAAAGTACGTCGGCATAAACATAGAATTCTAATTTTGTAGAAATAGCATTAATGTATTCGCAGCTGTAAGTACCATCCGTTTCTTCCCAATCGGAGTCTAATTCAAATTCTTCTGGAACAAAATGTGGAACATAACCTTTTATATCTTCTACTGAATAAGAAGCTGCTGAGAATGCGCCATAGGCTCCAAATATACCGGGATAATCTTTTAGTTCTCCAGAACTACCACCCCAACAAGACGCAACTTCTGCGGCGGCTTCTGCTGGTGATAGACCCTCTACTGGTGGTATTTCTCCACTTGAGCTTAAGCTTAAAAATAAGCTTGATGAGCTTCCTAATATGCTACTTGAACCTGATGCACTTAATGACTCTCCACTAGTAACACTGGAACTATCAGCAGAGGAAGCTGAAGATCCGGAGCCCTTAGAAGATGAACCACTTACAGTACAACCAGCTAATCCAAGAATCGCAATTAAGGAAACTGCTAGTTTTCTTAAGTTTTTCATATTTCTTTTCTCCTATAAGAATGAATAGCTTAAAATCTATTCATTAGTTTAATATAGAAGATTTCTAACTACTCGTCAAGAAAAAAGATTGACTTAGTCAACCTTTTTCAATTCAGCCTTAGGTAATGTATATACAACATTATCCTTAAGGCGTTTAACTCTGACAGTAGCAGAATTAATTTCTTTGATAATTTCAACTTTTTGCTTTGTTTTTGTATCAATATACATACTGCTACCTCCTTTTAATTGTGGCACCGCTACGAGGACTCGGACCCCGACT
>Ga0247611_10003231_pt1 | contig 24494 bp, 19 predicted proteins | sample 177DNAGHGhighgp2_FD_192422 | JGI IMG/M metagenome (GOLD analysis project Ga0247611, IMG submission 192422) | Sheep rumen microbial communities from Palmerston North, Manawatu-Wanganui, New Zealand - 1770 DNA GHGhigh gp2 | ecosystem: Host-associated > Mammals > Digestive system > Stomach > Rumen... | reverse complement strand
TGCATGACTTCCTGGCTAACCCGGAATCCAAGCTGCTGGTGAACCCGACGGGCAAGTTCGTAGTAGGTGGTCCCCACGGCGATACGGGCTTGACGGGCCGTAAGATCATCGTAGATACCTACGGCGGACGCGGTGCCCACGGTGGCGGTGCGTTCTCGGGCAAGGACCCCTCGAAGGTGGACCGCTCGGCAGCCTATGCCGCTCGCTGGATCGCCAAGAACCTGGTGGCAGCCGGCGTGGCACGCGAGGTGCTGGTGCAGGTAAGTTATGCCATCGGCGTGGCACGTCCCGTGTCGCTGTACGTACAGACCTACGGTACGGCCAAGGTGGCGATGACCGATGCCGAGATAGCCAAGAAGGTGGGCGAACTGTTCGACCTCTCGCCGGCCGCTATATGCCGTGCGCTGAAGCTCAAGCAACCGATGTATGAGGAGACGGCGCGTTACGGCCATATGGGACGTACGCCGGAGGTGGTAGAGAAGACGTTCCTAGACGAGAACGGCAAGCCGTTCACCCGCAAGGTGGAACTCTTCACCTGGGAGAAACTGGATCGGGTAGAAGACGTGAAACGTGCATTCGGACTATAAGCAAGCATGAAGACGACGCTGAAAAAAAGTCTGCTGGTGAGCCTGATCGTGGTGGCCGGTGTGGTGCTTGACCAAGTGGTGAAGCTCTACGTGCTGCACCATTTCCGGCTATACGACGACCTGCAGGTGACCAACTGGTTTCATATCTGCTATATACTGAACGACGGCATGGCCTTCGGCGTGGAGTGGTTCGATAAGCTGGCGCTGACGCTGTTTCGGCTGGTGGCCGTAGGCCTGCTGGGCTGGTACCTGCACCTACTGATCCACCGCCGTCCGGCGCGCACGTCGTACCTGGTGACCATCGCTTTCGTGATGGCCGGTGCGCTGGGAAATATCGTGGACTGCGTATGCTACGGCAAGCTGTTCCAGGGGGGAGAATGGATGTACGGCAAGGTGGTGGATATGCTCTACTTCCCGTTGATACGTAACGGTGCGGGCGAGGTGCTCTTCTTCCGTCCGGTATTCAACGTGGCCGACTCGTACATCACGTGTGCGGTGATCATCATCATTCTGTTCTTCACGAAAGACCTCAATCAGTCTTTCGAAAAAGGAGTAAAGGAGTGAAGGAGTATAGGAGTAAAGGAGTAGAGGAGTAAAGGAGTGAAGGAGTATAGGAGTAAAGGAGTAGAGGAGTAAAGGAGTGAAGGAGTTCAGGTGGCTCATAGTGCTGTTGGTGGCGGTCTGCTGCATAGGTTGTAGACCGAAGGGCATCTTGTCGTCGCGCCAGATGCGTGACATCATGTACGACCTGCATCGCGTGGACGGCATAATGGATGTGATGCAGCTGGGTATCGGTTACGACGAGGACCTGGCGCGATACTATCAGAACGTGCTGGACCGTCACGGCGTGAGCCAGGCGCAGTTTGACTCGTCGCTGGTATGGTACACCGACAACCCGGCGCTGTTCAACAAGATCTATCCCAAGGTGATGGATCGGCTGGATCAGGATGTGGCCCATTGGGAGGCTGTGTTGGCGCGCGAACAGAAGCGTCGGGAACTGCTCTCGGAGCCCTATACACGGATGATGCCCTACGAGATGCAGGTGGTGGCGCAAACGATGTTGGATAGCATTTCGGAATGTCCGGGACCGGTAGAAATACCGGAAAAATACACCTGGTGGCGAGAAATGCACGCAAAAATGCAAAAAAAGTAACAAAAAATTTGCGTATCTGAAAAAAAAGTTGTAATTTTGCACGCTTTTTCGGGTTTACCCGAGTATTAATTAACAACGCCGTGCTGGGCAGTGTGTTGCATAGCAACCGTAAAGATGTCTGTCGGCTCGGTCTTATAACGAACAAAACAAATGGAATTTAACAGTTACAAAACAGTATCGCTGAACAAGGCTACGGTTGAGAAAAACTGGGTCGTTGTAGATGCTGAGGGCCAGATCCTTGGCCGTATGTGTACGAAGGTAGCTAAGTTGCTACGCGGTAAGTACAAACCGTCGTTCACGCCGAATGTGGACTGCGGCGACAACGTAATTATTATCAATGCCGACAAGGTGGAGATGACCGGTAACAAGTGGACCGATCGCGAGTATGTTCGCTACACGGGTTTCCCCGGTGGTCAGCGCGTAATGAGCCCCGCAGAGCTGAAGGCTAAGGGCGTAGATCGTCTGATCAAGAAAGTGGTAAAGGGTATGCTGCCCAAGAACCGTCTTGGCAACAAGATCATCAACAACCTGTACGTGTTCGGTGGCGCTGAGCACAACATGCAGGCACAACAGCCGAAACAAATTGATATCAACACCTTAAAATAAGAAATAGACTATTATGGAAGTAATTAATGCATTAGGTCGTCGTAAAGCTGCAGTAGCACGCGTTTACGTTAGTGAGGGTGCTGGTAAGATCACTATCAATGGTCGTGAGTTGGAGGTTTATTTTCCCGCTCCCGCGCTGCAATACATCGTTAAGCAGCCGCTGGCTAAGCTGGATGTAACTGAGAAATATGATATCAAGGTCAACCTGGACGGTGGCGGATACAAGGGACAGGCAGAGGCACTGCGTCTGGCTATCGCTCGCGCACTCGTGAAGATTGATCCGGAGAACAAGCCTGCACTGAAGGCAGAGGGCTTCATGACTCGTGACGCTCGTGAGGTTGAGCGTAAGAAACCGGGTCGTCCGAAGGCTCGTAAGCGCTTCCAGTTCAGCAAGCGTTAATCCGCAGAACAGAACCAATCCAAATCGTGTGGACTCCCTCGTGGACTGCCACACGATTGTTTTGGGAGCCAAAACGCGTATGCGTGCGCGCATATATAATAATGTATTGTGCGCGTGAACGGGCTTCCCAAAATGAACGGAATTTTTAATAATAACAAATCATTATTCATTAAAACAAAATGAGAACTAATTTTGATCAACTCTTGGAGGCTGGTGCACATTTTGGCCACCTCAAACGTAAGTGGAATCCCGCTATGGCTCCCTACATCTACATGGAGCGCAATGGCATTCACATCATCGACCTGAACAAGACCGTGCTGAAGGTAGAAGAAGCAGCTGAGTCGCTGAAGGGTATCGTACGCAGTGGCCGCAAGGTGCTGTTCGTTGGTACGAAGAAGCAGGCACAGGAAGTTATCGCACAGCACGCTCAGGAAGTAGGCATGCCGTACATCACCGAGCGTTGGGCAGGTGGTATGCTCACCAACTTCCCCACCATCCGTAAGGCTGTGAAGAAAATGAGCCAGATCGACAAGATGATGAACGACGGTACGTTCGACAACATCTCGAAGCGCGAGAAACTGCAGATCGTACGTCAGCGCGAGAAACTGGAGAAGAACTTGGGTTCTATCGCCGACCTGACCCGTCTGCCGAGCGCAGTATTCGTAGTGGACGTGATCAAGGAGCACATCGCAGTAGCTGAGGCTAACCGTCTGGGTATTCCTGTTTACGGTATTGTTGATACCAACTCCAACCCCAACAACATCGACTTTGTCATCCCGGCAAACGACGATGCTACCAAGTCGATCGAGGTGATCCTGAACGCCGTATGCGAGGCTATCAAGGAGGGACTCGAGGAGCGCAAGGTAGAGAAGGCTGATGAGAACGCTGCTGCCGATCAGGCACAGGCTGAGGGAGAGGCTCCCGCACCCAAGGAGCGTCGTCAGCGTATCCGCAAAGCTGCTCCGAAGCAGGAAGCTGAGAAGGTAGCTGAGGTGAAGGCTGAGCCGAAGGCAGAAGAGCCGAAAGCAGAAGAGCCGAAAGCAGAGGCTGCTGAATAATTTATTAATTTGGCCGTCAGCCGTCAGCCAGGTCAGACCTGCGTCAGGTGCTTCCGAGCACTCCGATAAAGAGCTGAAAGCCGATAGCTGAAAACCACAAAAATCATTCAAATTATGGCTGTAACATTAGCAGATATCAAGAAACTGCGTGACATCACCGGTGCCGGTATGATGGACGTAAAGAAGGCCTTGGAAGAGGCTAACGGCGATTTCGAAGTAGCTAAGGACCTGCTCCGTAAGCGTGGCCAGGCTATCGCTGCAAAGCGTAGCGACCGCGAGGCTTCTGAGGGTTGCGTGCTGGCAAAAGCTCAAGATGGCTTCGGTGCTATCGTTGGCGTAAAGTGCGAGACCGACTTCGTAGCTAAGAACGAGGACTTCGTAGGTATGGTGAAGCTCATCCTGGACGCTGCCCTGGACAACAAGGTACAGACCAAGGACGAGTTGGCCGCCCTGAAGATCGGCAACTTCACCGTTGCTGAGATCGTTACCGAGCGCTCGGGCGTGACGGGTGAGAAGATGGAGTTGGCTGACTACGCTTGCCTGGAGGCTCCCGTAGTGGACGCTTACAACCACCTGGGCAACAAGCTCTCTTCGCTGGTAGCTGCCAACGAGGGTGCTGATCACGAGACCGTTCACGGCATCTCGATGCAGGTAGCCGCTATGAGTCCTATCGCACTGGATGCAGATCACGTAGCTGAGGAGGTGAAGCAGAAAGAGCTCTCCGTAGCTATTGAGAAGACCAAGCAGGACGAGATCAACCGCGCCGTAGAGAATGCTATTCGCAAGGCCGGTATCAACCCCGCTCACGTAGACAGCGACGATCATATCGAGTCGAACCAGGCTAAGGGCTGGATCACCGCCGAGCAGGCACAGCAGGCTCGCGAGATCCGTGCCAACGTAACGGCTGAGACCGAGGCCGGCATGGATAAGCTGGCTAAGAAGATCGAGATGATCGCTCAGGGCCGTCTGGGTAAGTTCTTGAAAGAGAACACCTTGGTAGAGCAGGCTTACATCATGTCTGAGTCGAAAGAACTCGTGAAGGACGTGCTGAAAGCTAAGGGCGTTCAGATTCTGGACTTCCGTCGCATCACGCTGAACGAGGAGTAATTGCCTCTAAGTAAAAAGAAAAATGGACGCTCGCAAGAGTGTCCTTTTTTTGCATTGGCATTAGCATTGGCATTAGCATTGGCCATTGGCCTTTCGCCTTTCACCTTTCACTTTTCACCTTTCCAAGGCATACATCGCAATGCCCGCAGGGTGCTGAATCCGTCTCGCCGAAATAGGTCAGCAGCACCTGTTCGCGACAGAAGCGCGTCTGGTCGGCATACTCCAGCATGGCGTGCAACTTGCTCACGTACTGCTGTTGCCGTTCCTCGAAGACGGTGGGCGGGATATAGATGTCGGTTTGCCGCTCCTGGGTCATCGTGAGGCAACTGCCTATCGCCCGTGGGATATACGTGATGATGCCGCGTTGCGCCAAGGAGACGAGCAGTTCGTGGGTCTGCTGGTTGTCTGCCTCGTGTACGTACTGCAGGTCGGTATAGATACCGCTATGTGCCCGCATCAGTTGGTCGAGCAGCGTAGCTTGTCCGTGCGAGAGGTTGTATTCGGCCAGTTCGTGCGGCGGCACGTGGATCTGCACGCGCGGTTGCGTCTCATGTTCCTCCTCAAAGTCAATATATCCTGCCTGGGACAGGATATGCAGGGCAGAGTAGGTCTGCAGAACCGGAAGGTGCATCACCTGGCATAGTTGGTCGATATGCAGCGTAAACCGGTGTCCCAGACCGCTACCGGCACCTATTTGCAGAAAATCCATCGTCTTGTGATACACATTCTCGATAAACTCTTTGGGCGGATAGGTGTCGATGATGCGTTTGCGAAGCTTCTGTTTATCCTCCTGGGGATGGTAGAGCAGTACGGCAAAGGCGGTCAGCCCATCGCGTCCGGCCCGTCCGGCTTCCTGGTAGTACGACTCCAGGTGGGAGGGCAGATCATGATGGATCACGAGCCGCACATCGGCCTTGTCGATCCCCATACCAAAGGCGTTGGTGGCCACGATGATGCGGGTGCGGTTTTGCTTCCAGGCTTCCTGGCGTTGCTGCCGTTCGGAGGTGCTCAGACCGGCATGATAGAAGTCGGCAGAGAGATGGTTTTCGCGCAAAAACTCCGCGATTTCTTGTGCGCGTTTCCGGTTGCGCACATAGACGATGGCCGAACCCGCTACACGGTTGAGAATGTGTATGATTTCTTTGTTCTTATCCTCCGTTCGCCGAACTACATAATGCAGATTATCACGGTGATACGATTTTTTTAGAACATTTTCCTCGCGGAAGCCTAAACGTTGCTGAATATCCTCAATAACATCGGGTGTAGCGGTGGCCGTAAGGGCCAAAATAGGCACCTCGCGGAGGCCGTTCTCCAGGAGCAGGTCGCGTATGCGTCCGATACGCAGATAGGGCGGTCGGAAATCGTAGCCCCACTGCGAGATGCAGTGTGCTTCGTCCACGGCGATCATGCCTATCGGCAGTTCCAGGAGGCGTTTGCGGAAGGCTTCGCTCTCCAGGCGTTCGGGCGAGACGTAGAGGAAATGGTAGGGACCGAACTGACAGTTGTCGAGGGCTACGCGTTGCTGGTCGTACGACATACCGGAGTAGATGGCAGCGGCGTGGATGCCCCGTTCACGCAGATTCTCGACCTGGTCCTTCATCAGGGCGATGAGGGGTGTGACTACGAGGCACAAGCGTCGCTCGTCGGGCAGTTCGTCACCCATGACGAGGGCCGGTATCTGGAAGCACAGACTCTTGCCGCCACCGGTAGCCATCAGGGCGAGCGTGTCGCGTCCGTCCAGCACAGATTGAATGATTTCCGCCTGCAGGGGGCGGAAATCATCGTAACCGAAATAGTATTTGAGTGCCTCGTTGGGGGTCATAGGTATTCCTAGGTCTGCCTAGGTCGTCCTAGGTTATCTTAGTATTTTCAGCGCGTCTTTGACGCGGCGGAGGGTTTCTTCTTTGCCGAGTACGTCGGTGATATTCCAGATATGCGGACCGCGTGCGGCGCCTACCAGACAGATACGGAAGGCATTCATCACGATGCCGACGCCGTACTCCTGCTCGGCAATCCACGGCATGATGATGTCGTCCAGATGCCAACGGATGACGGTGTTGCCGTTATCGTCCTGGGTCTCGTAGGAGCGGTGCCAGTCCTCCTCGCTGATCGGTTCCAGCAGCGTGAGCATCTCGGTCATATGACGCGGCGAGTCTTCTTTCCAGCGCTTCTTGAGCGACTTCTCATCATACTCGGTGGGGGCCAGGAAGAAGAAATTGGTCTGTTCCCAGAGTTCGGGCACGAAGTTGACGCGGTCCTTAGTCAGGCCGATGACTTTAGCTATAGTCGAAAGAGAAAAGTCGAAAGTCGAAAGCCCATTTTCTGCCAATTTCTCTTTCAGCGTAGGCATGAACATCTCGGCGAGTTCTTCGTTGGTGCGGAGTTGTAGGTATTGATGGTTGAACCATTTGCCCTTCTCGTAGTCGAACTTAGCGCCCGATTTGCTGACGCGGTCGAGCGAGAACTCGCGGATGAGTTCGTCCATGGTGTATAGCTCCTGGTCGCCTGTGCCGTGCCAACCGAGCAGGGCCAGGAAGTTGATGACCGCCTCGGGCAGGTAGCCGCTCTCGCGATAGCCGGAGGAGACGGTGCCGTCTTTCTGGTTGTGGAACTCCAGCGGGAAGACGGGGAAACCGAGTCGGTCGCCGTCGCGCTTGCTGAGTTTACCATTGCCGTCCGGCTTGAGCAGCAGGGGCAGGTGGGCAAACTGCGGCATGGTGTCTTGCCAGCCGAAAGCGCGGTAGAGCAGTACGTGAAGCGGTGCGCTGGGCAGCCACTCCTCGCCGCGGATGACGTGCGATATCTCCATGAGGTGGTCGTCCACGATATTGGCCAGGTGGTAGGTAGGCAGGTCGTCGGCCGACTTGTAGAGCACTTTGTCGTCCAGGATGTTACTGTTGATCACTACCTCGCCGCGAATCAGGTCGTGCACATGCACGTCTTCGTTGGGCTCCACGAGGAAGCGTACCACGTATTTCTCACCCTTATCCATCAATGCCTTTACCTCCTCGGCGGGCATGGTGAGCGAGTTGCGCATCATCATGCGGGTACGGGCGTCGTATTGGAAATTAGGTATCTCTGCGCGCTTGGCTTCCAGTTCCTCGGGGGTGTCGAAGGCGATATAAGCGTGGCCGCTGTCGAGCAACTGACGGACGTACTGATGGTATATCTCGCGGCGCTCGCTCTGGCGGTACGGACCGTGAGAGCCGACAGCTTCTATCTCAATGCCGGCTTTCGACTTTTGACTTTCGACTTTCGACTTTTTAGCGCGCAGACCCTCATCGATCTCAATGCCCAACCAGTCGAGCGACTCCAGGATATACTCCTCGGCACCCGGCACGAAGCGGGTGGAGTCGGTATCCTCGATACGCAGCAGCATGACGCCGCCGTGCTGACGAGCAAACAGGTAGTTATACAGGGCGGTACGCACACCGCCGATATGCAATGCGCCCGTAGGACTCGGCGCAAAACGAACACGAACTTGTCTTTCCATATGTTAAAACCAAATTTGGGTACAAAGGTACTGCTTTTTTTGCATATATGCAAATAAAAACGATTTTTCTTTGATTTTCTTGCATATGTCAAAAAAAAGTTGTAACTTTGCACGCTATTTGTAAAATAGCGCTTGGATAAAGCCGGATAATATACTATATACAGATATGAGTAAAAAGGAAATTCAATTCTCGTTGGTGTACCGCGACATGTGGCAGAGTAGCGGTAAGTACGTACCCCGCAAGGATCAGTTGGCACGCATTGCACCGGTGATCATTGACATGGGCTGTTTTGACCGTGTAGAGACGAACGGTGGTGCTTCGGAGCAGGTGAACCTGCTGTACGGAGAGAACCCGAACCAGGCGGTTCGTACGTTCTGCAAGCCGTTTAACGAAGCGGGTATCAAGACCCACATGCTGGACCGTGGTCTCAACGCGCTGCGTATGAATCCCGTGCCGGCCGATGTGCGTAAGTTGATGTACAAGGTGAAGCATGCACAGGGTACCAACATCACCCGTATCTTCTGCGGACTGAACGACCCGCGTAACATCATCCCGAGTATCAAGTGGGCCAAAGAGGCCGGCATGACGGCGCAGGCTACGATGTGTATCACCTACTCGAAGGTGCATACTGCCGAGTACTATATCAACCTGGCTGAGCAGTTGATCGAGGGTGGCGCGCAGGAAATCTGCCTAAAAGATATGGCTGGTATCGGTCGTCCGCATATGCTGGGCGTCATCGTAGCTGCCATCAAGGAGAAGCATCCGGATATCATCATCCAGTACCACGGTCATACGGGCCCGGGCTTCTCGGTAGCCTCGATGCTGGAGGTGGCCAAGGCCGGTGGCGACGTGCTGGATGTGGCGATGGAGCCGCTGAGTTGGGGTAAGGTGCATCCGGACGTGATCACCATCCAGGCGATGCTGAAGGATGCCGGATTCCTGGTGAAAGATATTAACATGAAGGCCTACATGGAGGCGCGTAGCCTGACGCAGGAGTTTATTGATGACTTCCTGGGCTACTGGATCGACCCGAAGAACGCGCTGATGACCTCGCTCTTGGTAGGTTGCGGTCTGCCGGGCGGCATGATGGGAAGCCTGATGGCCGACCTGAAGGGTATGCACGCTGCGATCAATGCGAACCTGAAGAAGAAAGGCGAGAAGGAACTCAGCGAGGACGAACTGCTCGTGCAGCTCTTTGACGAGGTACAGCGTATATGGCCGATGCTGGGTACGCCGTGTCTGGTGACGCCATTCTCGCAGTACGTGAAGAACGCCGCACTGATGAACCTCTTCAGCCGCTCGATGGGCGAGAAGGACTTTACGCGTATGGATCCCGCTATGTGGGGCATGATACTCGGCAAGTCGGGTAAGTTGCCGGGCGAGTTGGCTCCGGAGATCGTGGCGCTGGCCAAGGAGAAAGGCTATGAGTTCTACACCGACGATCCGCAGAAACTCTATCCGGATGTGCTGCCGCAGTATATCAAGGAGATGAAGGAACTCGGTTGGGACCGCGGACAGGACGACGAGGAACTGTTTGAGTTCGCTATGCACGACAAGCAGTACCGCGAGTACAAGTCGGGTCTGGCTAAGGAGCAGTTCCTGAAGGACCTCGCCGAGCGTCGTGCCAAAGCCGGTGTAGTAGTCGAAAGTCAAAAGACCGCTCCGCTCAAAGTCGAAAGCAAATCGGATGACGAGATGGCAGCCGTAGCGATGGCATTGCACATGGCCGGCAAGAAGCAGAAACCGGGTACGATAGCCCTGCCTATCGTTCGCCCGACAGCATGGAATCATAAATACTTTACACTAAAATAGACCGCTTCGCTAAAAGACAAAAGACCGCTCGTTTTACTCGCTAAAAGAGTAAAGACGAAAGAATGAAAATCTTTAATCTACAAAAATATGAAAAAATACAATTTTAACGCGGGACCGAGTATCCTGCCGCAAGAGGTGATTAAGCAGACGGCTGAGGCCGTATTGGATTTTCAGGGTGAGGGGTTGTCGATTCTTGAGATCAGCCACCGTGCCAAGTATTTCCAACCTGTAGTGGATGAGGCAGAGGCCTTGATGAAGGAGCTGCTGGGTGTGCCGGAGGGCTACCGCGTACTGTTCCTGGGAGGCGGTGCCAGCTTGCAGTTCTGCATGGTGCCGTACAACATGCTGGAAAAGAAAGCCGCTTATCTGAACACCGGCGTATGGAGCAAGAAAGCCGTGAAGGAGGCTAAGGGCTTCGGCGAGGTGGTAGAGGTGGCACAGAGTACCAACTCGATCCCCAACGATTATGAGATCCCGCAGGATGCCGACTACTTCCATATCACGACCAACAATACCATCTTCGGAACCGAGATCTCGGAGCGCAAACTCCAGGAGATTTACGAGAAGAAGGGTAATGTGCCTTTGGTGGCCGATATGAGTTCGGATATCCTGAGTCGGCCGATCGATGTGTCGAAGTTCGACATCATCTACGGCGGTGCCCAGAAAAATATCGCACCGGCCGGTGTGACCTTTGTGATTGTCAAGGAGTCGTGCCTGGGTAAGGTGAGCCGTTATATCCCGACGATGCTCAACTATCAGACCCATATCGACGGCGGTTCGATGTTCAACACCCCGCCGGTACTGCCAATCTACACGGCTCTCTTGAACCTGCGTTGGCTCAAGGCCCACGGTGGCATCAAGTGGATCGACCGCCGCAACCAGGAGAAGGCCGACCTGCTGTATAAGTGCCTGGACGAGTCTAAGCTGTTCACGCCGACCATCTTGGACAAGGAGGATCGCAGCCGCATGAATATCTGCTTCGTCTTCAAGCCCGAGTATCAGGACCTGCAGGACGACTTCTTCCAATTCGCAACGAAGCGTGGCATGGTAGGTATCAAGGGTCACCGTCTGGTAGGTGGCTTCCGTGCAAGTTGCTACAACGCAATGGACCTGGAGGGCGTACAGGCACTTGTAGATTGCATCCACGAATACGAGAAATTACATTAGACCGTTTCACTAAAAGAAAAAAGACCGCTATGCTCAAAGAATAAAGCAAATAATGGCTTTGAGTCCCGCAAGGGACGGTCTTTCGACTTTTTACTTTTTACTGAATATGAAAGTTTTAGTTGCAACAGAGAAACCGTTCGCGAAGGTGGCCGTAGATGGCATTCGCGAGGTGGTAGAGGGCGCAGGCTATGAACTGGCGCTCCTGGAGAAATATACCGAGAAACAGCAACTGCTGGAGGCAGTAGCCGATGTAGATGCTTTGATCATCCGTTCGGATAAAGTGGATGCCGAGGTGCTGGATGCTGCCAAGCAGCTGAAGATCGTAGTGCGTGCCGGTGCCGGATACGACAATATCGACCTGGAGGCTGCTACCGCGCATAAGGTGGTTGCCATGAATACGCCGGGGCAGAACAGCAATGCCGTGGCCGAGTTGGCGTTGGGCCTGATGGTTTATGCCGTACGCAATTTCTATAACGGCACCAGCGGCACAGAACTGATGGGTAAGAAGCTCGGTATTCATGCCTTCGGCAACGTAGGTCGCAACGTGGCGCGTATCGCGCAGGGCTTCGGCATGGAGGTGTATGCCTATGATGCTTACTGTCCGGACGAGGTGATGACGGCGGCCGGGGTGACACCGGTTCACAGCGCTGAGGAACTGTACCGTACCTGCGGCATTGTGAGTCTGCATATCCCGGCTACGGCTGAGACCAAGCAGAGCATCAACCACGACTTGGTGAACCTGATGCCGAAGGGCGGTATATTGGTCAACACAGCCCGCAAGGAAGTGATTGACGAAGAGGGGCTGATCGCCCTGATGCAAGAGCGCGCTGACCTGAAGTACATCACCGACATTATGCCCGTGGCTGACGCGAAGTTCCGCACGCTCTTTGAGAACCGCTACTTCGCAACGCCCAAGAAGATGGGTGCACAGACCGCCGAGGCTAATATCAATGCCGGTATCGCTGCGGCGAAGCAAATCGTAGATTTCCTGGAGAACGGCAATACCCGCTTTCAGGTAAATTAAGAATTAAAAATTAAAAATTAAGAATTATTGAGACGGATAGTTAATATATTGCTATTCATGTTTATGGCGGCGCTCGCTGTAGCGCAAACCCATATCGAGTGCGTCGGCACGGCTACCCAGGTGGTGAGCCGTGGCGACACGCTCTTCTTCTTTGCCGAGGAGGTACATCTGCGCTCCAAGATTGGTGCGGCCGATTGGTACTCCACCAAGACGGGTGCGCTGGTGCAATCGAATGCGGAGGAGATATATCCGGACGACGGCGGCTACTACCTGCGTAAGGCCGGAGTGAGTTATACGCCGGTATATGCCTTCACGTATCCGAACTATGCGCCTACGGAACTGGATCTGACGGTGACGCCTTACTGCCATAAGACCGAACTGAAGTTGACCGGCACGATACCGCCGATCAGTTATATCAATGAGTATGGTACTTCGCGTACGTATGCGCGTGCGTGCTCCATATCTTATACTACCTTGGCATGGAATACCGAGGAGTGGGTCGACTCGGCTGCGGTGCAGCAGGAGAGCCTGCATACCGGTACCTACCAGTTGCCGGGCATCTATCGCGCAACGGATATTGTGTTGCGTTGGGACGACGAGATAGCCGAGGCGCTGGGGCTGAATGTGGATTCGGTGGTAGCCACGCTCAGCGAACCGCATGCCATCAGCTGTATGCCTACCACCATCACCACCACGCGTGGCGGATCGGAGCGAAGCAATGAGATTGAACGTCCGAAGGAGGCTTCTATTTTGAACGGTTCGGCGCCGCTGGAGATCGCTTTCTATAGCAATCCGACGCCGGCAGTGGCCTATTTCTCATGGCGTATCTACCACGGTTCGAACCTGATCGTGCAGCGCCAGGATGCCGATATGCGCTATAGCTTTATGGATCCTGGTGCCTATCGTATCGTGCATTCGGTGAGCAACAACTACTGCCCCTGTGCCGACCAAGTAGATCCGGATTGTCAGCAGGACTCGGTGGAGATCCTGGTGAACGTGTCGGAGTCCCAACTGCTGGTGCCCAACGTCTTCACGCCCAACGGTGACGGCCAGAACGATGAGTTCCGCGTGGTATATCGTTCGCTGCGTGAGTTCCACTGCTGGATCTACAACCGCTGGGGAAAACTCGTCTATGAGTGGGACGACCCCGCCAAGGGATGGGACGGCACCATCAACGGACGTCCGGCGGCCGAGGGTGCGTACTACTATGTCATCCGCGCGATGGGTACGGATGCCGATAAGAATGCCAAGTATGTGGGCATCAAGGCCAGCTACAAAAAGGGCAAACTGAATGCCAGCGAAGCATTGATAGGCGTCTACCAACTCTCGGGCGACATCAACCTGATACGCGGAACCAAATAGGAAAATTAAGAATTACAAATTATATATGAAAAAAAGCATTTTAACTATGGCTTTAGCCACCACCGTACTGGCAGCTACCGCTGCTACCAATCCGTTCTTTGACTACAAGAACTGGAAGACCCCACACGGCGCGTATCCGTTCAACGAGATACATGCCGAGCATTATATGCCGGCCTTCGAAGAGGCCATGAAGCAGGGCCTGGAGGAGATTGATGCTATCGTCAACAATCCTGCCGCTCCTACCTTTGAGAATACCATCGAGGCCTACGAGCGTTCGGGTGAGTTGTTCTCCATCGTAGCCGGCTGTTTCTACAACCTCACCTCGGCCGAGACCAACGATACGCTGCAGCAGATCGAGATGGAGCTGAGTCCGAAGATGTCGGAGTATTTCTCCAATATCCGCCTGAACGAGGGCCTGTTCCGTCGTATCAAGGAGGTGTATGAGAAGGCCGACCGTAAGAAATTGCGTCCGGATCAGATCAAACTGCTCGACGATGTGTATGAGAGTTTTGCCAACAATGGTGCCAACCTCTCCGACCAGGACAAGCAGACCTATCGTGAGTTGACCGCCAAGCTCAGCAAACTGACCCTGACCTATGGTCAAAACGTGCTGAAGGCTACCAACGCATGGACGATGCTAATCACCGACGAGTCGCTCTTGGCCGGTCTGAACGACGACACCAAGGATATCCTGCGCAACAATGCCAAGCAGAAGGATCAGGAGGGCTGGATGCTCAACCTCAAGCCGACGACCTATATTCCCGTCATGCAGGACCTGGACAACCGTGACATCCGTCGTGAGCTCTACATGGCCTACAACACCCGCTGCGTAGGTGGCGAGTTCGACAATACGGGCATCATCGTCGAGATCGTCAATACCCGTCTGGCCTTGGCCAAACTGTTCGGCAAGAAGACCTATGCCGAGAAGTCGCTCCATAAGACGATGGCCGAGACGCCGGAGAACGTCTATCGCTTGCTCGACCAGTTGCGCGACGCCTATATGCCGGCAGCTCGTCGTGAGATAGAGGAACTTCAGGAGTATGCTTCGGCACACGGACTATATACCACCTTGCAACCCTGGGACTTCAGCTACTACTCCAAGAAACTCAAACAAGAGAAATATGCCATCTCCGATGACGACCTGCGTCCGTACTTCGAACTGGAGAACGTGAAGCAAGGTGTGTTCGGTCTGGCAAAACGTCTGTATGGTATCACCTTCAAGGAGAATAAGCAGATCCCGGTTTATCATCCCGAGGTGACGGCCTACGAGGTGTTTGACGAGAAAGGCCGGTTCCTGGCTATCTACTATGCCGACTTCCATCCGCGGGATGGCAAGCGTGGCGGTGCGTGGATGAACGACTACCAGCCGCAGTATGTACAGAACGGTGTGGATCATCGTCCGCATATTGTCAACGTGATGAACTTTACGCGCCCGACGGCCGACAAGCCGGCGCTGTTCACCTACGACGAGGTGCGCACCTTCCTGCACGAGTTCGGTCATGGTCTGCACGGTATGCTCACGCGTTGCTACTACGCTTCGCAGAGCGGAACCAACGTGCCGCGCGACTTCGTGGAGCTGCCTTCGCAGTTCAACGAGAACTTCATCGACGAGAAGGAGTTCCTCGATACTTTTGCTAAGCACTACCAGACCGGCAAGACGATCCCGCAGGAATTGCTTGACAAGATGCATGCCAGCCAGACCTACCATGCCGCCTATGCATGCGTGCGCCAGCTCAGCTTCGGTTACCTGGATATGAAATGGCACTCGCTGGAGCAACCCTTTGCTGTGAACGAGCAACTGGGTACCCAGGAGTCGGTAATCCGCTTCTGCAACGACGCTATGGAGCAGGTACGCGTCATGCCTAACGTGCCCGGCACGCAGATGGCTACCGCCTTCACTCATATCTTCTCGGGCGGCTATGCAGCCGGCTACTATAGCTACAAGTGGTCCGAGGTGCTGGATGCCGATGCCTTCTCCGTATTCAAGGCGGCTGCCAAGAAACGCGGCGGCACGATATTCGACAAGAAGTCGGCGCAGCGTTTCCGCGAGAATATCCTGGAGCGCGGTGGTACCGAAGAGGCCGCTTCGCTGTATCGTAAGTTCCGCGGTCAGGAGCCTACGGTCAACGCCCTCATGGAGCGCGATGGTATCACAAATCCCAACGCAAAAAGTAAAAAGAAGAAATGAAACGTATCGTTTTAGTTCTCACACTTTGTCTTGCGATGCTCATGCCGGCTTTCGGCGCATCGCAAGACACTATTCAGCGTCCGCGCCTGCCACAACGCTACCTCAACTATTCCGGTGTGTCGTCGTTGAACATCGTGAACCTGGGTTATACCTATTCGTTCAAGGATAATATGCACATGATAGAAATCGGTGCCCTGAGCTTCCGCTATATGTGGTTCGGTATGTCGATCCTGAACTTCGAGATGGGATTCGTCAAGGACGAGAATACGGGCAAGCCGACTCTGTCGAAGTGGGTAGGCTATAAGCCGAGTATCCAGTTCTATGCACCTATCTCCAAGTGCCTGTCCATATCGCCGTATGTCGGCACGTCGGTGGACTGTACCTATCTGGGGAAGTACCTTGTGAAGGGCTATGAGTACGACAAGGACAAGAATTTCTTTGTGGATGTGATCGGAGGTCTGTCGCTCTATATGACCTTTGTGCCGCAAGTGCCTGTCGAGATTCGCGCAGAGTATCGCTATCCGGTCATTCAGAATACGCGTGACCCGCTGTCGCAAGGTTTCTACATCTCGGGACACCTCTACTTCTCCAAGCCGTTTGGCATGAAGCACTAAAATGAACCAGTATAACGAAAAAAGCCGTCCTCGCGACGGCTTTTTTTCCATAGGTATTAGTCTGTTATATTTAAGGTACAAAAAAGATTGTGTTGTATTCTTTTTCTTTTGACGGTGCAAAATTACTGCTTTTTTTTCATATAGACAAATATTTTCATATGTTATAAAACATGTTTTTGCCAAAAACGGCATTTTTTTGTGTCAAAATGCTACTTTCGCTCCATTTCCACCACTTCCAGGTCGCGAATTTCGCTGCCGTCGATGGTGAAACGCAATAATGTCTGCACCGTTTGCCAACCTTGTTTACCTGCCGCACCGGGGTTCATCGTGAGAAAATTCCACTGCTTGTCATACATCACTTTCAGTATATGACTATGTCCGCAAACAAACAGATTGATCCGTTGATCCGGAGCGGCGGCTTTGTTGCGCTGAAACATCGGAATGAGCCACGGGTTATACCTTCCCGGATAGCCTCCAATATGGGTCATCAGCACATTCACTCCCTCTACGCGAAAACGATAGAACTCGCTCAGCGAATAGCGCACATCGCCCGAGTCCATGTTGCCATATACCGCACGCGTGGGCTTGAACTCCCGCAGGGCTTGCAGCACTTCCGCGCTACCTATATCGCCCGCATGCCATATCTCATCCACGTCCTTGAAATGCTCCAGTACACGCTTGTCCAGCAAGCCGTGGGTATCGCTTAGCAGACCGATCCGTGTCATTTGCGTGTCAGTTTATCCGTGATCACGATTGCCCCGATAATAGCGGCTACGGCTATCATTAGGAAGAAGGCTACATCCCGCAGATCCAGCACACCGCGCGAGAGGCTGGAGTAGTGGTCCTGCATCAGCACCCAGTACAGCACAAAGCAACTGAGTGCCCCCAGTATGAAGCATACGATCTGGCTCTTGCTCACCGAGGCGCATAGCAGGCCGATAGCCATGAACGTACCGCTCAAGAGGATCAGTCCTATAAACGAACCCAGAAACGCACCGCTATCCAGGTTGCCCATCGGTTCGGCCATATAGGTCACTACGAAGTAGTGCACAAAGCATGGCAGCAGACCGATCAGCACCAGCGTCCATGCGGCCAGATACTTACCCAGCATGATGCGCGTGAGCGAGATGGGCTTCGTGCGAATCAGGTCCCATATACCGCTCTGCCGCTCCTCGGCCAGCAGACGCATGGTCAGCGCCGGGCATAGCAACATGAAGAGCCACGGACTCAATTGAAACAGACCGTCCACCTGGGCGTATCCCGACTCAATGACATTCCACTGCCCCGGGATCACCCACAGGAATAGACTGATCGCCAGCAGATACAGCCCGATGACGATATACGCTATCGGCGTTGAGAAATAATATCGAAGTTCCTTCAGGTACATTACCTATAACCCGTAACCTATAACCCGTAACCCGTAACCCGTAACCCGTAACCTATAACCTTTAACCTTTACGTACCGGCGTCTTGGGGAAGAAGATCCAGAACGCGATAGCCACTACCAGCGCGTAGCCGGCAAAGGTGTACCACGAAGTCTTCCAACCGTCCCATACCTGGGCAAACTGAGCAGCCTCGCCCAAGGAATAAACGTTCTTGTTGACAATAGCCTGTGCAGCGAGCGTACCAATCGTTGCGCCCACACCGTTGGTCATCACCATGAACAGACCCTGTGCGCTGGAACGCATCGAGGGATCGGTCTCCTGATCCACATACAGCGCGCCCGAGATGTTAAAGAAGTCGAAGGCAAAGCCGTAAACCACACAACTCAATACGAACAGCAGTACACCCGGCATACCCGGATCGCCCATACCGAAGAAGGCGAAACGCAATACCCATGCCAGCATAGCCAGCAGCATGACGTTCTTGATACCAAAGCGCTTCAGGAAGAACGGGATCAACAGAATGCAAACAGCCTCGCAGATCTGCGAGATAGAAACCAGCATGGTACTATGCTGTACAGCAAAGGTCTCTGCAAACTCAGGAGCTGCGGAGAAACTGCCCAAGAACGGCGTAGCAAAACCGTTGGTGATCTGCAGACTAACGCCCAGGAACATACAGAAGATGAAGAACAGCGCCATCTTCTTCTGCTTGAACAGCGCAAACGCTTTCAATCCCAGCGCCTCTACCATATCTACTTTTCCTTCCGCTTTCTTGATTTCGCAATTCGGCAACGTCAGCGAATAAGCCGCCAACAGCAAGCTCAGACCACCGCTGATAACAAACTGATGTGCAGTAGCTTGGTAGCCCATCAGGTCCACACACCACTCCAAGGCGATGAATCCAACCGTTCCGAATACACGAATCGGCGGGAAGTCCTTCACGGTATCCATGCCGGCTTTTACCAGCGCATTGAAGGCTACCGAGTTGGTCAGCGCGATCGTAGGCATGAAGAATGCCACCGACACGGCATATAGCGTGAATAGCGGACCAAACTGAACGGCATTACCGGCACTCAGACCGTATATACCGGCAGCGCCCATGAACAGACCGGCCATCAGATGGCATATACTCAGGGTCTTCTGTGCAGGTATCCAACGGTCGGCCACAATACCCATCAATGCGGGCATGAAGATCGACACAATACCCTGAATAGAGTAGAAGATACCGATGTGCGTACCCATGCCGTGCTCGGCCAGGTAACGACCCATACAGATCAAATACGCACCCCATACGGCGAACTCCAGAAAGTTCATCACGATGAGACGAAATTGAAGCGATTTGTTTTTCATAAGATATAGAAATTTGAAATTAAAAATCTTAAATCTAAAATTTAAAATTCACTTGTAAAGTGGAATTTTATATGCTTATAGTCCTGCTGCGCCATATTCAGTACATACGCCGAGTCGGCCATGAAGACGTCACGGCCCTCCTTGTCATGCGCCATATACTGCGTCTTGCGCTTCTTGAACATGTCCAGTTCGGCTTCGCCCTCCTTGTCGTTCACCTCAATCCAGCAGGCTTTGTACATCTGCAGCGGTTCCCAGCGGCACTTGGCCTGGTACTCATGCTCCAGTCTGTACTGGATCACCTCAAACTGCAGTTGGCCTACCGTGCCGATGATCTTGCGACCGTTCAACTGACTGACAAACAGCTGGGCAACACCCTCGTCCATCAGTTGCGAGATACCTTTCTCCAGTTGCTTCTGCTTCATCGGGTCGGCATTCTCGATGTATTTGAACATCTCCGGCGAGAAGGACGGCAATCCGCGGAAATGCAGTTCTTCGCCTGCGGTGAGCGTGTCGCCGATCTTGAAGTTACCCGTGTCCGGCAGACCGACAATATCACCTGCATAGGCCTCATCCACCGTCTCTTTTTTCTGCGCCATGAAGCAGGTCGGCGCCGCAAAACGCATCTGTTGGCCCTTGCGTACGTGCTTATAATAGGTGTTGCGCACAAACTTACCGCTGCATATCTTGAAGAACGCGATACAGCTGCGGTGGTTCGGGTCCATATTGGCGTGGATCTTAAAGCAGAACGCTGTGAACTTATCCTCCATCGGTTCTACCTCTCTTTCCTCGGCCATCACCGGACGCGGACTCGGTGCATGCTCTACGAAGAAGTCCAGCAGTTCCTGAACGCCTATCGTCTTATACGCCGATCCGAAGAATACCGGTGCCAACTCGCCACGCAGGTAGGCCTCTTGGTCAAAAACCGGATAGACGCCGTCGATCATCTCCAGGTCCTCCTGCATCTTCTCCGACAAGTCGGCGGGACGGTTGTCGAGCGCAAAGACCGACTCGAACTTCAGTCCCTGACCGTTGGCCCAGGTCACCGGCGTCACGTGGATCTGCAGCTCTTTCTCCACCTCGTCCATCAGGTCGAACGGATCCTTACCCTCGCGGTCCATCTTGTTCATGAACACCATCACGGGCGTCTTGCGCATGCGGCAAACCTCCATCAGTCGCCTCGTCTGCGTCTCCACACCCTTAGCCGAGTCGATCACCACAATCGCTGAATCCACAGCCGTCAACGTCCTAAACGTATCCTCCGCAAAATCCTGGTGACCGGGGGTATCCAGAATGTTAATATGATAGTCTTGGTAATCGAAACCCATGACGGAGGTGGCCACGCTGATACCACGCTGCTTCTCTATCTCCATCCAGTCCGAGGTGGCTGTCTTGCGAATCTTGTTGCTCTTCACCGCACCGGCCACATGGATAGCACCGCCGTATAGCAGCAGTTTCTCGGTCAGCGTCGTCTTACCCGCATCCGGGTGCGAGATGATCGCAAACGTCCGGCGACGTAATATTTCCTGTTGATCAGCGGAGGGTAGCATGGAACTTCTCTTCAAAAGTTTGTTGCAGGCGATTCATAATATGTTCTATCTGCGTATCCTTCAGCGTGTTCTCCTTGTCTTGCAGGATGAAACTCAGCGCGTAACTCTTCTTGCCCTCTTCCAGGTTCTTGCCCTCATATACATCAAACAGGAACACGTTCTTCAGCAACTTCTTCTCGGTCTCAAAGGCGGCACGGGCCAGGTCGGCAAACTCTACCGTCTTATCCACCAGCAATGCAAAGTCGCGCTTCACCTCCGGATACTTCGGCAGGTCTTCGATCACAGCTTTGTACTGCTTGTTCTGCTTGAGCAGTTGCTTCCAGTCTAGGTCGGCATAATATACCGGCTGGTCGATGTCAAACGCTTTCAGCACCTTGCGATCCACGATGCCGATGAAGCCTATCTGTTTGCCGTTCTGGGCAATCAGGCGCAGACCGTCTTGGTACAATTCGCTCTCCAGACGCTCAATCTTCAGTTTGTCTATCGCAATGCCCAGACGCGTCAGTACATTGTTCACATACGCGCGCAGTTCGTAGAACGTGGTCTTCTCCTCACGGCGAACCCAACTCTGCGCAGCCTTGTTACCCGTCAACCACATGCCCAGATGCATCTCCTCGCTGTATGCACGCAGCGGATCTTGCTCGTTGCCGCATGGCTTTTCGCCTCCGGAGGCTCTCCGGTGGTAGCAGTTGCCAAACTCGTAGAATTTCAGGTCGCTATGCTTGCGGTTGGCGTTGCGTTGTATCGACTCCAGTCCACCAAACAGCAGGGTTTGGCGCATTACGCCCAGGTCCTGACTCAGCGGATTCATGATCCTCACGCACGTCTCCAGCGGCAGCTCTTGCAGCGGTTCGTAGTACGCCACTTTCGTCAGCGAGTTGTTCATGATCTCGTTGAAGCCCTGTGCCGTCAGTTGCTCCGAGATGCGGGTCTGCAGTTTCACGGGATTCGGCTTCACGCCGTAACTGAGGCTGGTGTTCAGCTTCTCGGGGAACTCAATATTGTTGAATCCGTAGATACGCAGTATATCCTCTACTACGTCGCACTCGCGCTGTACATCCACGCGGTAACGCGGCACCTCAATTTCCCAGCAACCGCCATGTTTGGCGGTTATCTTGATTTCAAGAGCGTTGAGAATAGTCTCTATCTCTTCCTCGCTCAGTGCCTTACCTATCAGGCTGTTCACGCGCTGTATATCCAGCGTCACCGGCCACGGAGCAAAAGGTCTTTCGCCATTCGCCCCTTCGCCATTAGCCACTGTATCCGTGATCTCCATCGCTACCTTTCCGCCGGCTACTTCCTGAATCAGCAATGCCGCACGCTTCAGTACGTACACCGTGTTGTTCGGATCGCAACCGCGCTCGTAGCGGAACGAGGCATCGGTTTGCAACTGATGCCTACGACTGGTCTTGCGGATCGATACGGGATCGAAGTAGGCGCTCTCCAGGAACACGTTCTTCGTCTGCTCGGTCACGCCGCTGTCCAGTCCGCCGAATACGCCGGCGATACACATCGGCTCCTCGGCATTGCATATCATCAGGTCCTTGTCCGACATCTCGCGTTCTATGCCGTCCAACGTGGTGAATTTCTGACCCTGCTGAGCGCACTTCACGATCACCTGACGTCCCTTGATCTTGTCGGCATCAAAGGCATGCAGGGCCTGACCGCACTCGTGCAGCACAAAGTTCGTCACGTCCACGATATTGTTGATCGGACGCAGACCAATCGTGCTCAGTGCCTTCTTCAACCAGTCGGGCGACTCCTTCACCTCCACACCTTGGATGCTCACGCCCGTATAGCGCGGGCATGCCTCCGCGTTCTCTATCTTCACCTCGATCTCCAGGTCGTGGCTATCCACCTTGAAAGCCTCAACCGAGGGCTTCTGAAGGCTGACTTCTGAATGCTGATGGCTCCGATAATAAGCATAAAGGTCTCGTGCCACGCCATAGTGACTTGCGGCATCGCTTCTATTCGGCGTAATATCTACCTCAATCAGCGTATCGTTCTCTACGTGGTAGTAGTCCGCCGCCTTCATGCCTACGGGCGTGTCCTGCGGCAGCACGATGATGCCGTCGTGACTGGCACCTACGCCGATCTCGTCCTCTGCACACAGCATGCCAAACGAGTCCTCGCCGCGCAGTTTACCCTTCTTGATCGTGAAACTCTGGTCGCCGTCATACAGCACCGTGCCTATCGTGGCTACCACCACTTTCTGACCCGTTGCTACGTTCGGCGCACCGCATACGATCGGCAGGGGCTCGCCCTCACCGATATTCACCTTCGTCAGGTGCAGGTGGTCGCTGTTGGGGTGGGGTTCGCAACTCAGCACTTCACCCACTACCAGGCCCTTCAGCCCACCGCGTATCGTCTCTACTTCTTCTACACTACCTACCTCCAGTCCGATGGAAGTCAGGATTTTAGCTACCGTCTGCGCATCGTCCTTCAGGTCGATATAACGCTTCAGCCAATTGTATGAGATATTCATATATGAATGTATTTTTGCAATTTGGGTACAAAATTACTACAAAAATTTGGAATATGCAAGGATTTGACGGTAAAAATCAAATTTATTTGAATTTTTAGCGGGAAATCGTTGCTATTCGCGCGAAGACGCGAACGTAAATTCGGAGGGAACCACCACAAGGATAGACACAGGATGGGACGTGTCAATCCGCAGTGGAAGGGGCGTGCCGAATTTACTACAAATCCCCTTACTCACCCTTAGCAGGAGTTCCCTTTTTGCCAACTTTGGAACGGGACCATCACGGGACCATCTCCCGAGAACGACACTTTCACGGCCCCAGAGGGGATTTTTTGTTAAAAAATGGCTTGGATGTCTGCTTCGATCTGTTTGCGAAGTTCGTCCAGGCTATCGAACCTGCGTTCCCCACGCAGATATCGTAGCAACCTTACGCTCAGCTGTCTGCCGTATAGATCCAGTTCCAGGTTGGGGATATGCAGTTCGATCGTGATCGGATTCTCGCCCACGGTCGGATTCGTACCGATATTCAATATAGCCGGCAGCTGATGTCCGTTGCCCAGATCGGCCTCTGTGGCATATACCCCCGGTGGCGGTAGTAGTTTGCGCGGTTCATCCATCTGGATATTGGCCGTCGGAAATCCTATCGTGCGTCCCAGCCCCTTTCCGTGCACCACCGTGCCGCTCAGCATATACGCATACCCGAGCAGCTCGTTCGCCCTTTCAATCTCGCCCTCCTCTATGGCGTGACGTATCTCCGTCGAACTGATATGCATATCCTCCTCCGTCTGTAGGCTATACTCCTCGGCACGTATGACCTCTACGCCTACTGCCTTACCCTGTGCTTGAAGTTGTTCCAGGTCGGTAATCCGGTCGCTGCCGAAGCGGTGATCATAGCCCACCAGTAGCACATCTACCTCCTTCTGCTCATGCAGCGTGTGCATGAACTGTCTGGCGGTCTGCGAATGTATTGTTTGAAAATCGAACACCTCAACGTTCGCGTAGTGTTTAAGCCGGCTGAGCCTTTCTTCTGTTGCGCTGAGCAAACGGGGCTGAAAACCCATCTGTAGCACCGCTCTCGGGTGCTCGCGAAAGGTAATAATGAGCGGAGCGAGGCCGCGTTCACGTGCCTCATCCCTCAATCGACGGAATAGAAACTGATGT
>Ga0247611_10003230_pt1 | contig 24496 bp, 20 predicted proteins | sample 177DNAGHGhighgp2_FD_192422 | JGI IMG/M metagenome (GOLD analysis project Ga0247611, IMG submission 192422) | Sheep rumen microbial communities from Palmerston North, Manawatu-Wanganui, New Zealand - 1770 DNA GHGhigh gp2 | ecosystem: Host-associated > Mammals > Digestive system > Stomach > Rumen... | reverse complement strand
TCTGATTGAACTGATACGTGATCACCGGCGATACTTGGAAACCATAGGTAACACTATGCCGCAAGCCGTCATAATCTGTTCCGCGCTCCATATTATCCGTGACACGGGGGAAATCCATGCCGGTAAACAAATGTGTCTCGATCCAGATTCCCACTTTCCCGTTAAAAAGCGTCTTGAGCCGATAGCGCATGTACGGCTCTATCTGCCATGAACCATGATGAATACGCAGATCAGCGATATAGGTAGTATCTATCAGTTTCACCTCACTCTGGATGGTCGTATTCGCATAACTACCGCCAATACGCATACCTAAATAGATACGGTCAGTGAGTTTCCATCCCACCTCGGGCTGCAAAGCAATCGACCATCCGTTTTCCTTGCGGTCAGAGCGCGAGTCATGATGAAAATAGATGTCGAAATTATAGCCGTAGTAAAGTTTTTGTTTCCACAAGGGTTTTTGTTCCACTTGCGGTAAAGCCGCTACACTATCCACCGGTGTCTTGGTCTCGCCGGCCACTGTGATAACAGCACCTACCCCGTCCGAAATAGGGTCAGCCTGTTGTGCCATAACGGTAGTAGTACATAGTACTACCGCGGCAATGAATCCGTAAATCTTATGCATGGTTTTCCTCCTTTTTATCATTCTCACTCATATTGGTGAAGAATAGTTTAACAACGCGTTTGGTCAGTATAGTATGTCGCAGTGCATGCTGCACTTTCTCAGAATGCGCCAAGAACTTATTCTCTGACGATCCGGTCGTCTTCTGTTCGGCTTGTGCTACCTCCAACTCACGCCGGTCAATCTTTTCCTTCAGACGCGCCGAAGCATGGGAATAGAAGAAATTATAGCAGGGAACAGTCGCCTTCATGATGTAAGGCGTGAGGAAGGTAGTGAGCACTGATGCCGCCACGATGATCGGATAGATAGCCGGATCGGTGACACCGAGTTTGCTACCAAGCGCTGCGATGATGAAGGAGAACTCGCCGATCTGGACGAACGAGAAACCGGTGGACATCGCATCTTTCATCGTCTCGCCGCCCCACCAGCAGCCGAGTGTGCCGAAAACGATCATACCCACGATGATGACGAGCGAAACGAACAGGATCGGTGACCAGTATTCCACCTGCTAAGCAGGATTGATCATCATTCCCACCGAGACGAAGAAGATAGCAGCGAAGACATTTTTGAGTGGTGCCATGAGATGCTCGATACGGTGGGACTCTTTCGTCTCCGCCAAGACCATACCCATGACGAACGCACCGAGTGCAGAACTGAAACCGGCTTCCTCTGCGGTCAGTACCATACCCAGACAGAGACCGAGCGCCAAGATGATCAGCGTCTCGTCGTTCAGGTACTTACGCACTTTTCGCAGGAAAGTAGGAATAATCAGAATACCCACCACAAACCATACTACCAAAGTGATGGCCAATACACCTACTTTCTTGAGCAGTTCTACGCCTTCGAAACTATTCTTGACTGCGATGCTGGAGAGTAACACCAAGAGGACAACAGCTACTATATCTTCAAGAATCAAGATACCGGTTGCACCTTTGACAAACCGCGCCTTGCTGAGTCCCGCTTCGTCGATGGCTTTCATCACGATGGTGGTACTGGACATACAGAGCATGGCTGCCAAAAAGAGCGAGTTCATGTTATCCAGCAGTGCGAACCGACCGACGCCGTAACCCAGTACAAGCATGCCGATGATGATCGTAGCCGCACCGACAAGGGCTGTTTTTCCACTCTCGAAGAGGTTCTTGAGCCGAAACTCCAGACCGATACAGAAGAGCACAAACAACACACCGATATTGCCCCATGCTTCTACATTCTCGTGACTGACGATGTTCTCGCCCAGCAGGTTCGGTCCCACTAACACACCGGCAACGATATAACCCAACACTACCGGTTGTTTCAACAACTTGAACAGCAGACTTACCACGCCCGCCGTAATCATCAAAATATATAAATCATGTACCATAATTCGTTTTTTATCCTAAGGGATTAAAAATATCCATACCAAATGCCGTTGTAAATGCATTCGCTTCGCGAAGATGCTCCGCCGTATCGAGTTGAATACCCTTGTTCGGCGTCATAAGCAAAATACGGTCACTGAGGGCGAGGGCCAGGTCCAATTCATGCGTGGAGATGAGGATGGTTTTGTTTTGTTCGTGTGCCAGTTTTCGCAACAAGCGCAGAATAAGGATCCTATGCGGCAAATCGAGATGTGCCGTAGGTTCGTCCAATAAGATGATGGGTGTTTGTTGGGCAAGCGCTTTGGCAATCAAGATACGCTGTTTCTCGCCGTCCGAATGGGCGTTGAAGAATGTTGTTTGAAGTTGTTTGATATCGTTTGAAGTAGTTTGATTTTCGAAGCCTACTTGCTTTAACGATTCGGCAATAATCGCTTCATCTTCTTTCGTTAAGCCGTCCAGAAAGGACGAATACGGATAGCGACCGAGCGCCACGACATCATGCACGGTGGTATTATCCATCGAGAGGCGTTCGGTAAGCACCAAGGCTATGTTCTTTGCATCACCATGCGTGTAGTCGCCTGACAGGGCAGGTTGCAGACCAGCTAAGGTACGGAGCAGAGTCGATTTGCCACAACCGTTCGGACCCAACATACAGACCATCTCGCCGGGTTTCAGCGAGAAAGAGAGGTCGCGTTGGACGATGGTTGCATCGTAACCGATGGACAACTTATTCGTAGAAATAGATGCGTTGGACACGACGGGAAACAGAGGTTAGTATTTCGTAAGTTATCGTTCCGAGTTTATCTGCCAGTTCGGTCAGCGGCATATGTTCGCCGAATACTTCGGCAATATCGCCGGGTCGGGCATCCGTACCGGTGACATCGATCATAGCCTGGTCCATGCAGACGTTTCCTACGACCGGACACCGTTTGCCGCGTACCCATACTTCACCGCCGTAGTTCGAGAACCGGCGATCGAAGCCGTCCGCATAACCGATAGGTATAACGGCAATCACGCGGTCTTCGGTCAGTTGGGTATGTCGTCCGTAACCGATGGTTTCCCCTGCTTTGACGGTCTTGACGGAAAGGATCGTGGTCTCCAATGTGCACACATTGCGCAGTTGTGCTCCGACGAAGGAGAAGCCGTACAGACCGATGCCCAAACGGCACATATCGAATTGGAATTCGCTGAACCGCTCGATGCCGGCAGAGTTACATATATGCTTGATGATCGGATAGTTCAGTCCGGCTTTCAGTTCTTCGGCACAAGCGTCGAAGTACTTGATCTGCGAAAGGGTGAAGTCATCGAATTGCGCTTCGTCTGAACCCGCGAGATGCGAGAAGACGGACGCTACATGTACCGCTTTCTGATGGGTCAGACGGTCGATGAGCCAAGGCATATCTTCTTTATAAAAACCCAGTCGATGCATACCTGAGTCGATCTTGATATGTACCGGTACATTCTCCAGTCCCTTCGCTGTCGCCGCCGCGATGACGGTCTTAAGTGACTGATGGCTATAGACGTTCGGCTCCAGGTTATTCTCCAGAATCAGGTCCATGGACGCCACTTCGGGATCCATGATGATGATGGGTAGTGTGATGCCTGCCCGACGCAGTTCGACGCCTTCATCGGCTACAGCAACAGCCAAGTAATCGACCAACCCGCTTGCTTGCAGCGCCTTGCTCACTTCGACACTTCCTGCACCGTAAGCAAAGGCTTTGACCATGCAGGTGAGTTTGGTGGTGGGTTTCAATAAACTGCGGAAATAACACACATTATCCACCAATGCCGACAGGTTCACTTTGAGTACCGTCTCGTGTGTCTGTTGGAGTATTCGTGCGGAGATGGTCTCTTCATCATACCCCAACGCCCGCATGACAGCGGCACAGGTTCGCACATTCTGGTGCGTAGGGTCTTCGATGACCGTTGCAGAGTTGACAAAGAGTTTCATCTTCTCCGCCCGTTTCTGTTCCAGCGATTCGAAGTTCTCGTCATGCTCATGACCGATATAGGTGATCACACCAATCGTCGGACGAATGATACGTTCCAGTTTAGCCATCTCACCGGGTTGACTGATTCCGGCTTCGAAGATCGCCAGTTTGGCTTGACTGTCCGCCAGTTGCCAAACGGACAAAGGCACGCCAATCTGTGAGTTATAGGACTTGGGGCTACGGACGATGGTATAATCATCTTTGAGTAGTTGGTAGAGCCACTCTTTGACGACCGTCTTACCGTTCGAACCCGTGATACCGATGACGATACCGCTGAACTGCGACCGCACATAGGCAGCGAGTGCCTGCAGTGCCGCCAACGCGTCACCTGTCACGAAGGCCTGCACACCTTTGGTCTGCAGTTCGGGGATGTACTTGGCGCCGTCGTTCCGGTCCGTCTTGAGAGCAAAGAACAGGGTCTTTTCCGGTTCTGCACCCAACTGGCGACTATCCGTCAGCAGGTGACGGATTTCCAAATTGTCATCTCCTGTGACCGTAGCAATCGCACCAATGACTTGTTTGATGAGCGATAACTTCATGGTGGTACTTATTGCAAGCAGTTATCCAAAGCTGTTTGAAGGGCTTTTTTATCCAGATGTTGACCGATGAAGACCAGTTTCTGCATTCGGTCGCCGTACTGGTCATCCCAGTCCTTGCGCAGTTGGGGATCATCTGCCATGAGTTGCATGAGTTCTTCTTTAGGCATGGTCGCGAACCACTCTCCGGCTTTGCGGAGATTAAACTGACGACCTGCCTGCTCGAAAAGGTAACACATATCGTACTCTTCGGCAAAATAACACATCCCTTTGCAACGCAACACGTTTGCCGGCCAATGGGCAGCTACGAACTCATCGAAGAGTCCGAGGTCAAAAGGCTTGCGCGCGTAATAGACATAGGTGTCAATACCAAACTCCGCGAGATGGTCATGATCTTCGTGGGAATGATGGGAATGATGATCGTCGTGGGAATGATGGAATGATGGAATGATGGAATGATGATCGTCGTGATCATCGTGATCATCGTCGTCATCATCATCGTCATCGTCATGGTGATGATGGGCGTCCTCGACTTCTTGAATCCAGGCAGCAGAAGTAGCCGTGCGGTCGAAATCGAAGAGGTTGGTATGGAGCAGTTTATCGAGTTCTACATCGCAGTAGTTCGTCTCGATGATCTCAGCCGTAGGTTGGATACCCCGGATGATGGCCTTGATACGCGCCAGTTCGTCAGGTGTTACTTCCGCTGCTTTGTTGAGCAAGATGATATTGCTGAACTCGATCTGTTCGATCACCAACGCCGCCAGGTCTTCCTCTTTGGGGATATAATGGGCAAGCGCATCGCCTTCGTTGAACTCATCGCGCAGACGAAGGGCATCCACAACAGAACAGATACAATCGAGTGTCGGTAAGCCGTCTTGCGCAAACTGCGGTACCATCTGTGCGTACGAACAGAGCGTCTGGGCAATCGGTGCGGGTTCACAGATACCACTTGCCTCGATTACAATGTAATCGTAGGCATGTTGGGCTGCCAGATCATGCAGTTGGGTCAGCAGATCCATCTTGAGCGAACAGCAGATACAACCGTTCTGGAGTGCCACAAGGCTGTCATCCTGTTGGGACACCACCCCGCCCTGCTGGATCAGCGAAGCATCGATATTCACTTCACCGATATCATTGACGATAACAGCAAAGCGAATACCTTTCTGGTTGGTCAGGATGCGGTTGAGCAGTGTCGTTTTTCCGCTTCCCAGATAACCGGTAATTAAGAGTACCGGAATTTTATTAATATTTGTCATTTGTTATTTGTCATTTGTTATACGCGACATAATCGGCGTAATATTTATCCACTAATTCATTTTCACCGTACCGTTCGCAGGTCTGGAGTACATATCCGAGGATAGCTGCTTCGCGTCCGGTAGTATTCTCCATGAGTGCCTTTTGACGACGATCCAGCGAAGCTGCAAAACGCAGGTACTCCACGCATGTATTCGCTACATCATCCATGATAGCTACGGCTTTGTCGTTCTGTTTGAGCATGAAATACATCTGCGCCATCGAAGCGGAGGTGTAGTCGTACGGGATGTTATAACCCGGCAGTTGTTCTTCCGCATAATCGAGCACCTCGAGCGCTTTGTCGCGTTGGTTCTCCCGAATAAGTTGTTCCGCCAATTGGGCAAACATCATACGATGGGTACGACACATACGCATCAGGTTCTCATCGATATAGATGCCCGGGATATTCATGTTTCCGTACGCGAACTTATGCATCATGTTCTCATACATCTTCTCGCTGTTGACACGGGGTTGACCGTCACGACTGCGGATCGGTGTGATCTGATATGCCAGACCGGTCAGTTCCATATAGGGTTCAAGACCCAGGTAATAGTCATTACCTACGGTCGCACAGAAATACATGGGTCGCTGCCATTTATTGGTGGACAGCATCTCCATGATCATCATCTCCGAACGCGTGTACATGCGTTTTTTCTTGAAGAGGATCTGTTCGCCGTTCGGTGTCTCTACGTAGAGTTGATCGGACGGGATATAGTTATCCCCTTCGCGGGTCTTGGTACGCGGATCATCGGAACGGAGGAAATTAAATGCTTTCTCCACCGAGATGGGTTGACCGAGCCGGTTATCGACTCGAGCTATCTCGTTGGCACCCGGCATGAAGTCCTTGTATTCCCAGCTGATAGGCAGTGCCGCCGACTCATAGTAGGGTCGTTTCATCTGGGAGATGTACCAATCGGTCTGCAGATAACTCAGGTTGCAGACGCGGAGGTCCGTTCCTACTTCTTCCACCTCTTGGTTGTACCAAAGCGGGAAGGTGTCATTATCACCATTCGAGAAAAGGATCGCTTGCGTCTCGCAGGACTTGAGGTAGTTGGCTCCGAAGTCACGGCAAGAGTAGCGTTGACTGCGGTCATGATCATCCCAGTTCTGCTGCGCCATCAACGCCGGAACGCCAAGGCAGAGCAGCGAAGCTACGACAGCCACGCAGGTCTTTCCGCTTTCGGACTTAAGCGCACTGTTAATCCAATCGATGAGGGCGATGACACCTAAACCGATCCAGATACAGAAGGCATAGAACGAACCTGCGTACGCATAGTCCCTTTCACGCGGTTGATACGGCGTTTGGTTCAGATACATCACGATTGCCAGACCGGTGAGGAAGAAGAGCAGGAAGGTCAGAGTGAAGTTCTCCCAACCCTTTGCTTTACCATCCTTATCGCGTTTACCGCATTGCCAAACGATACCGATGACACCGAGCAAAAGCGGGAGGAAATAATAGACATTATGTCCTTTGTTCTCCTTCAGTTCGGTAGGCAGCAGACTCTGGTCGCCGAGCATGGCATTATCGATGAACGGAATACCGGAGATCCAGTTTCCCTTGGTGATATCGCCATACGACTGCAGATCATTCTGACGACCGGCGAAATTCCACATGAAATACCGCCAGTACATGAAATTGACCTGGTAGCGGAAGAAGAACCGCAGGTTCTCTGCGAAGGTAGGACAGTACTCCGTTTTCTGTTGGCCACAATAGTCATAACGCACGCGTTTGCCCTTGATATTTGCCCACTCTTTGTACGCCGAGACATGACTTCCTTGGCTCGAATACATACGCGGGAAGAGCATGCAGAATTGGGGCATGTACTTGTAGGAAGTCTTGTAACCCGTGATGGCATAATGGTCCTTCTCACCCTCTTTCTTGGGTGCCGGCGCATATTGCGCGTGACCTTGTTTTTCCACCGGGATACACATGTTGCCTTCGATACGCAGTTCCACCGGCGCATTATAGGTCTGACCGTAGATAAGCGGACGGTCACCATACTGCTCGCGGTTGAGGTAGTACTTGAGCGAGAACACATTATCCGGACTATTCTGGTCCATCGGTGTATCCGCATTGGAGCGGATGACGAGTGCGGCATAGGAACTGTAACCGATCAGGATCACCGCCAACATGATGACGGAGGTATTCGCCCACCGCCATTCGCGTTTGCGAGTGTACCAGATCGCCCAAACGATCGCTGCCACGGTAAGGATCAGACATACCCACATTCCCGTATTGAACGGACATCCGAGACCGTTGACGAAGGCCAATTCGAACCAACCGATCAAGGTCGGGAAACCCGGGATGATACCGTACAGGATGACAAGCAGTACCGCGCATGAAGCAAGGAACGCATAGAAAAGACCTTTCCAACTGAACTCGTATTTACGGAAGTAATAAACGAGTCCGATGGCAGGAATCGTCAACAGGTTCAGCAGGTGGACACCGATACTCAGACCCATCAGATAGGCAATGAGAATGAGCCATTTGTCCGAACCCTCTTCGTCTGCCTGTTCATCCCATTTGAGGATCAACCAGAACACGACGGCCGTGAAGAGCGACGAGGACGCATAGACCTCACCTTCGACTGCCGAGAACCAGAAAGTGTCGGAGAAAGTGTACGCCAACGCGCCCACGGCGCCTGCACCGAGCAGGGCGATTCCTTTCCAGGTAGTGTCCGGTTGCACGAGTTTCTTCGCGAGCGCCGTGATGGTCCAGAAAAGGAAGAGGATGGTGAACGCACTGGCTAAAGCCGAAAGGGCATTCACACACATCGCTACATGACTGGTGTCCGATGCAAAAAGACTGAAGAAATGCCCCATGAGCATAAAGAACGGTGCTCCGGGCGGGTGACCCACATCCAGCTTCCATGCGCTGGAGATGAACTCACCGCAGTCCCAGAACGAAGCGGTGGGTTCCATCGTAAGGAGATACGTAACTGCTGCGACCGCAAAAACGATCCATCCGCAGAGCGTATTCCATAATTTGAAATTTCTCATTTTATTGTTGTTTTTAGTTTTTAGGCCGTTTTTAGGCAATTTGGGTGCAAAGGTACAATAAATATCTCAAAATTCAAAATTCAAAATTCAAATTTTTACTAAAATATACTTTTTTTTGAAAAAAGTTCGCGCGTACTTGCGTATGTAAAAAAAATGTTGTATCTTTGCCCGCTTTTTTGTGAAAGTGAGTAAATACAAAATACAATTATGATTAAAGTTGGAATTATTGGGTGCGGCTTCGTAGGGGGAGCCCTGAAAAATTGGTTGGAGAACAACAACCCCGAATGCAAACTCTTCATCAGCGATCCGTACAAGGGTTACAATGATGACCTGAGCGACATCGACATCGCATTCTTGCAGATTCATGTACCGACCGAAGAAGACGGTACGCAGGATTTGACGCTGATGAAAGAGTTGATCACGAATCTGCCGGACGTTCCGGTATTCGTTCGTACGACTATTCTGCCGGGTACCAGTGCGCGTTTGACCGAAGAGACCGGACATAATGTGTATTACATGCCGGAGTTCTTGACCGAACGTACCTTCATTGAGGACTTTAACAAGCAGACCATGGTGTTCACCGGTGCACAAGAGTTGCTGACGAAGATTTTCGTAGGTAAGAAATTCACCGTGATGAGTCCGCTGGAGGCTGAGTTGACCAAATACATGCACAATGTGTTCGGAGCGTACAAAGTGACCTACTTCAACGCTTGCAAGGAGTACTGCGAGAAGATGGGCGCTGATTGGAGAAAGGTGCATACAGGCGTTCTGCTGTCCGGTTATATCAACGACACGCATACTTATGTACCGGGTCCGGACGGCAAGTACGGATACGGCGGTAAATGTTTCCCGAAAGACGTAAATGCTTTCGCTGAGATGACCAAGGGCACCTCGCTGGGTACGCTGCTGGAGCATCTCCATGAGTTGAATGTACACTTCCGCGGTGTAGAGGAACACATTTAATTGATAATTGATGATTGATAATTGATAATTATGCGTATTGCAGTTGCAGGAACAGGCTATGTAGGTCTCAGTATTGCTACCCTACTCGCTCAGCATAACGAGGTGACGGCGGTAGATATCGTGCCGGAGAAGGTGGATATGATCAATCGTCGCCAGTCACCTATCCAGGACGAGTATATTGAGAAGTACCTCAGCGGTGAGGGGTTAGGGGTTAGCGGTGAGCGGATTTCGTTGAATCTCACGGCGACCTTGGATGCCGAAGCGGCGTACAAAGATGCCGAATACGTGGTGATAGCTGCACCTACCAATTATGACAGTAGGCTCAATTATTTCGACACCAGTGCCGTTGAGAATGTGATTGAGACCGTGTTGCGCGTTAATCCGAACGCCATTATGGTCATCAAATCGACCATTCCCGTAGGCTACACGATGTCTGTTCGCCAGAAATTCCATTGTGACCATATTCTCTTCTCGCCGGAGTTCCTTCGTGAAAGCAAGGCGCTGTACGATAACTTGTACCCGAGTCGTATCATCGTAGGTACGGTACTGGACGACGCACGACTGAAAGCCGCAGCAGAGCGTTTTGCCGCTTTGCTCAAAGAAGGAGCACTCAAAGAAGATATTGAGATCCGCATCATGGGACTCACCGAAGCCGAAGCCGTGAAGTTGTTTGCCAACACTTATCTGGCACTTCGCGTGAGTTACTTCAACGAACTGGACACCTACGCCGAAATGAAGGGCCTCAACACGCAGGATATCATCGACGGCGTGTGTCTTGACCCGCGTATCGGTACACACTACAACAACCCCTCGTTCGGATACGGCGGGTACTGTTTGCCCAAAGATACCAAACAACTGCTGGCCAATTATCAGGATGTACCGGAGAACCTGATCGAGGCGATCGTGGAGAGTAATCGTACGCGTAAGGATTTTATTGCCGACCGCGTACTGGCCAAAGCGGGTTATTACGATTATTACCACAAAGGTGATTTTGATGCCAAGCAGGAGAAAGAATGCACGATCGGTGTCTTCCGTCTGACGATGAAATCGAATAGCGATAATTTCCGTCAATCGAGTATCCAGGGCATCATGAAACGCGTGAAAGCGAAAGGAGCGCAGGTTATTATCTACGAACCGACGCTGGAGAACGGGACCACTTTCTTTGGTAGCGAAGTAGTCAATGATTTGGATGCTTTCAAGCGCCGCAGCCAGGCTATTATTGCCAACCGGTACGATGCGGTATTGGATGATGTAAAAGAGAAGGTATATACACGCGATATATTTAGAAGGGATTGATGATTGATGATTGATGATTGATGATTGATGATTGATGATTGATGATTGATGATTGATGATTGATGATTGATGATTGATGATTGATGATTGAAGATTGAAGGTTTTGGCTGAGAAAGTAGAACATATCGGAAAAAAAGACATCGCCTGGAGTTATGCAGGCACGATCTTTATGATTGGAGCAGGCGTCATTCTGCTGCCATTCATCTTGCATAAGATGCCGCAGGAGACCGTAGGTATCTGGAATATTTTCCAGACCATCACGGCCCTTGTGCTGCTGCTTGATTTCGGTTTCCGTCCTACTTTTGCGCGTAACATCAGTTATATCTTCTCCGGCGTGAAGACGCTGCAGAAGGAAGGTGTGGCGCATACGACGAGCGAAGCGGAAGTGGACTATGGTCTATTGAAAGGTACGATCGTAGCCATGCGGCGGTTCTACCGATGGATAGCGTTGGCTGTGTTGGGTATCTTGCTCACAGCGGGTACGGTCTATTTCTGGTACATACTGCAGAAGTACTCCGGTGACCGGCAGGATGCGTTAATCGCATGGCTGCTGCTGATCGGTATTAACTGCTATAACCTGTACACGATGTATTACGATGCTCTGCTGACGGGCAAAGGGTATGTGAAGCGTATTCAGCAGATCGGCATGTTGAGTCAAGCCATCTATATCGGTTTGGCTATCGGATTGATATATGCCGGTTTCGGTCTGACCGCCATCGTGAGTTCGCAGTTGATCTCCATCATCATCCGTCGTATCATGGCCTATCGGATTTTCTTCACCGGCGAGATGCAAGCACATCTGGCAGAGGTTGTTCCGCAAGATACCAGAGAGATTCTCAAGGCCATCAGTCCGAATGCCATCAAGATCGGTTTGACTTATCTGGGTGCTTTCCTTATCACTCGTTCCGCCGTACTGGTAGGTTCAGCCTATCTGACCTTGGAACAAATCGCTTCGTATGGTATCACGATTCAGGTGATGGATGTGCTCTCCCGTTGTGCACAAGTACTCTATATCGCCTATACGCCGCGTTTGGCACAATGTCGCGCGGAGAACGATATCCTGCAGTTACGCCGGTATTATATCTGGTGCAAAGTCACCTATATCGCTATCTTCCTCTTAGGCGGCGTGATATGGATCTTCTTCGGAGACCTTGCGCTTCAGTTGATTGGTAGTAACACCCTCTTCCTGGCTTCGCCAATGCTGCTATTAGCGCTGGTAGTCGGTTTTCTGGAGAGCAACCATGCACTCTCAGCCGGCTTTATCATGGCGGATAACCGTATTCCGTTCTTCATCCCGTCGCTGGTCAGCGGTGCGGCTACCTTTGTGCTGTTGTGGATTTTCTTGGGTCCCTGCCATTTAGGTGTATGGGCCTTGATCATGGCGCCGGGTGTGGCACAGTTGGCGTACCAGAACTGGAAATGGCCGAGTGTCGTTATTCACGAATTATGGGGTAATAAACAATGAGCGACTTTGCGAACATATTGATTCTTGGTGCGTTCCTGGCAGAGGTGGTACTTCTGGCACGCATGGAAAAGCGCATATGGGGGACTTACTATACGCCTCTCAATGCGTTGTCGATACCCTTTACGGGCATTTTATTGCTCACTTTATGCTTGCCGCCTTCGATGGGTTTTGTGCCGTTCTACTACCCCAGCCTCTATATATGGATGGGCGGTTTGGCATTGATGGCTATACCGAGTTGGTTATTGGGTTACGGTTTTCGTAAGCGGTACGGAGAACCCGACTATACCTTAACCCCGATACAGCATGAGAAATTCTTCTTGTCCGTTACGCTGCTACTCATCGTGCCGTTCGTCTTCCGTCTGCGCGAGATGATGGCTACCTCGTTGGATCTATTCGGTTCCGATGAGTTCGGTGAGAATTTTGCGGTGTACGGTTTCTTCGGGCATTTATTGGTTTTCCTAAGTGCCTGCTCCATTCTCTGTTTCACCTGCATCCGAAAGGGCAATCGACTGCTACCTATTTTGGCCATTACGCTTATTGCCGCATTGGCCTTTGTGAACCAAGTCAAGAGTTGGGTCATGATTCCTCTCTTCGCCGGTTTTTGGTTAAGTCTGATGTCCCAACGAATCGGGTTGAGTTGGAAACTTGTAGTTCCGCTCGTGGTAGGAGGCATCACATTGTTTGTAGGCAGTTATCTGGTCATTTTTATCTTGGGTGCGGGAGCCACCTACGATGCGCATATGGGGGAGTACATCGGGGAACATGTGGTTCACTATATAACCAGCGGTGTATTAGGTTTGAGTGAAGATCTCCGACGCGGCATCTTGGAGGCCGAAGATCCGGATAAGCTATTTGCTCCGTTTATCAATCTCGTTCATTCGATAACGGGCGAGGCCTATATTACTCCTATTAATCCCCATTATTTGCAGATTAATACCGAGACGGCGCTGGACGATAATGTGCGCACCTATTTCGGAACGATCTTCGTCAACTGTTCCTTAGGTTTATTCAGTCTGATCGTACTGTTCTGGGGATTTGTGGTTTACTTCATTCGTATCCTTACCTTGCGCACCCGATCTGTCTTCGTAGCGGCGATCGATGCATGGTTCTGCGCATTGCTGTGTATGGGTTGGTTCGAATATTATTTCTTCCACGTGACGACCTTTGAGATTCCGCTATATATTCTGCTTCTCATGGTGTTGAATAAATTATCCGTTGGTAAAACCTATGGTAACAATCATACTGCTTAATTATAAGGGATGGCGGGACACGATCGAGTGTATGGCGTCGCTGCAGAAGCAGACGACGAAAGATTGGCGTGCCGTCATCGCAGACAACGGATCGCAAGACGAGTCCTTGGAGCAGTTGAAGCACTGGATAACCGACCACAAAGCCGAACAACAGATCCGACTCTTACCCTTGGACACCAACTATGGTTTTGCCAGAGGCAATAACCTGGCGATAGAAGCCTCGAAAAAAGAGGCCTCGGATTACTATTGGATCTTGAATAACGATACGGTAGTAGAACCCGATTGTTTGGAGAAAATGGTGCAGTACATGGAGAGCCATCCGGATGTAGCGGCCCTTACGCCGTCCATTCGCTTATACAGTCAACCCGATCGTTTATGGAATGCGGGAGGGCGCTTGGTCTTCGGCGGCAGAAAATATTACGGTGCATCCCAACCGGCATCTCTATTCGCAGGTAAACACACTCTTCCGATCACCTTTGTTACCGGTTGTGCTTTATTGGTGAGGCACGAGATGGTTACCAACGGACCCCTTTTCACGGAGCGTTTCTTCTTCGGAGAAGAAGACTTCGATTTCAGTCTGCGTATGCAGGAAGAGAGAAAGAAGATGGTATGTCTCTTGGACGCTGTCATGTATCATAAGGTAAGTGCTACTTCCAACCAAGTAGCCTCTTACAATAAACTCTTCATCCATACGCTCAACCGCGCCATCAACTTGAGGCATCATTATTCGCCGTTCGCGTATTGGATATGGAAAACGCTTTATTTCCCATACACCCGACTGCGTTTCTTGGGTAACATGCGGGTTGTAGAAAAAAAACAGTTTATGACCTTGCTGGCCTATGAAGCGAAGTATAACGAGGGGGTGAACAAAGCACTTTTTGAAAAATACATACATTACGATTTTTCGCATGCTTAATAAAATCCGCATATTATTCCGTTCCTTGTACGGTTATTTGCTCAAAGGAGCGTATGACCTGCATATCCTCCGTATCCCTTCCTTGGGAGAACGAGAGACGGCAGATTGTATCGTATCCCTTACCAGTTACGGCCGTCGGGTGCAAGAGGGCATCGTATGCTATAGTATCTACTCGATCCTCCGCCAGACCGTACAACCCAAACGTATCATCTTATGGCTCAGCGAAACGGAATGGAATGATACGAACCTGCCACGCCAAGTAGCTGCATTACGCGACAAAGGCGTGGAGATCCGTTATTGCGCGGATATGCGGTCCTATAAGAAACTCCTGCCAATGATTCATCTTTGCCCAGAGGACAACATTGTGACAATCGATGATGATATTATTTATCCGCGTGTTCTGATTGCGCAGTTGGCAGAGACACACCGCATGCACCCGCAAGCGGTTATAGCGCCTTTTCTATACAAGCCCTTACGCACAGCAAATAGTTTTGCTCCTTACCTGACTTGGCCGTTTGACACTCCGGAGAGAGATTCACTATTTCATTTTCCGATGGGTGGAACGGGTTGTTGGTATCCCCCGCATTGTCTGAAGAAGGAGATGTTGGACTATACGATTACGCAACAATTGGCACCTAATGCAGACGACATATGGTTTTGGGCAGCCGGTATCGCGAACGGGACCCTTAAATACCGTACGAAATGGATGTATAATCTCATTTCGTTCGATGCGATATATCAATTCATTCACAAGGGAAGTGCCTTGCAGCATAGCAATGTCAAAGGTAATGCTTTGACCAATGATATGCAAATAGCCGCCACGATGCAATTTATCAAAGATCAGTATGGAATTAGTTAGTATCATAATGCCCACCTATAACTGCGAACGGTTTATCGCACCATCCATTCGTAGCGTGATCTCCCAAACATACACCAATTGGGAGTTGCTGATCGTTGACGACTGCTCGACGGATAACACGGCTGAGGTAGTAGCATCGTTTGAAGACAAGCGGATTCATTATCAACGCAATGCGCACAATATGGGTGCAGCTTTGACACGAAACGAGGCACTAAAAACAGCGAAAGGTAGGTACATTGCTTTCTTGGATTCGGATGATGTATGGGTACCGGAGAAGTTGGAGAAACAAATTGCTTTTATGGAGCAGCATGGCTATGCGTTTACTTTTGCCGACTATCAAATCATGCAGGAAGACGGTAGTCTGACCGGTAAACGACTACATATGCCGCGCCGACTCACCTATCATCAATATCTGCGTAATACGGCCATCGGATGTCTGACCGTAGTTATTGACCGGCAACAAACGGGAGAGTTCATGATGCCGAATATCAAAAGCAGTCACGACATGGCCCTTTGGTTATTGATCATGAAACGCGGTTTTGATGCCTACGCCATTCCGGAATGTTTGGCCTCGTACCGATTGGTGGCAACCTCCAACACTGCAAAAAAATGGAAAGCCGCACAAGATGTATGGAGGGTATATCGAGATATTGAACAGTTAAGTATCCTTTATGCCGCATTCTGCTTTTGCGGCTACGCGGTGCATGCAATACTGAAGAGACTATGATGGATCATTATAGGATATATAAACATGCTTGGGTGTATAACGGGGCCCCGCACTGCGAGCAACGTTTGTCAACCAACAGCATACAAACGATGCTGGGTCAAGGCGGTTGGATGATTCGTAACACCTATGACTTTGATACCAAAGAGCCCACCGATTTTTGGTATGTGATCAAAGATCACTTTGGGGACATGCAGGAATTAAGTACAAAGACCCGGAATCAGGTTCGGCGCGGTTTGAGCAACTATACAATCCGACGCATAAGTGCGGAAGAAATCATACAACTAGGATACCCCATTCTACACGAAGCGGCTGAATCCTACAAAATAACTGCCAAAGTACCTTCTAAAAGAGAATTCATGCAAAGGATACAGCATACTGATCAGTCATCTGAGTTTTGGGGCGCCTTTGACAAAGAAGATCAAATGGTAGCTTTTGCCATCAATAAGATAAACGAAGATTGTTGTGATTATCAGACACTTAAGGCTCTTCCGGCGGCTATGAAAAACTATGTTTATTACGCATTGATTTATGAAATGAACCGCTATTATCTGCAGGAAAGGAAATTGAAATATGTCCTGGATGGAGCACGCAGCATCACGGAACATTCGAATATACAGCCGTTTTTGGAAGAGAAATTTAATTTCCGTAAAGCGTTCTGCCACCTCAAAATGTATTACACATGGTGGTTTGGCATATTGGTAAGATGTTTGTATCCCTTCAGGCGATTTATTAAGAACAACCGCATCCATGCGGTGTTAGCCATGCATGGCATGCAGCGATAAATAATGAAAGCACTCAAATACATATTTGATAGACTCATGGCGTTACTCGGTCTGCTTTTTCTTTGGCCGGTGTTGCTCATTGTGGCTATCCTGATCAAGTGCCAGATGCCGGGACCGGTGTTCTTTGTACAACAGCGTGTAGGCAAAAACGGCAAACTATTTGCCTGCCATAAGTTCCGCTCTATGACCGTCGGGCATAACGGAAGCAGCGTCAGCGTAGCCGGGGAAAGTCGTATCACGCCGCTGGGTGCTAAGTTGCGCAGATACAAACTCGATGAACTGCCCGAACTATGGGATGTGTTCATCGGAAACATGTCCTTTGTTGGACCTCGTCCGGACGTACCCGGTTACGCCGACAAACTGCAGGGAGAAGATCGAATTATTTTAACACTTCGGCCCGGTATCACAGGACCCGCCACACTCAAATACCGCAATGAGGAGGAAATGCTGGCGACGATAACAGACCCGCAGAAATATAATGACGAAGTCATATATCCCGACAAGGTGCGCATCAACCGCTATTATGCGGAGCACTATTCGTTCATCAAAGATATACAGATGATTTTTTGTACCGTTTTGGGCAAACATATGACCTACAACAACGAAATAATTTAATCCTATGGAGCGGAAAACAATATATTTATGTCTCGCTCATATGTCCGAAGAGGGACTTGAGCAAAAGTACATCAAAGAGGCGTTTGACACGAACTGGGTAGTACCTCTTGGTCCCAACGTGAACGGGTTTGAGAAAGATCTGGAGGCTTTTGTGGGACAAGACAAAAAAGTGGTAGCCCTGTCTGCCGGTACAGCTGCTGTTCACCTGGCACTCATCGGTTGCGGGGTAGGACCCGGTGATGAAGTATGTGTGCAGAGTTTCACTTTCTGCGCCAGTTCCCACCCCATCAAGTATCTCGGTGCAACACCCGTCTTCATCGACTCGGAGAAGGATAGTTGGAATATGGACCCTGACTTATTGGAGCAAGCCATCATCGATCGCAAAGCCAAAACCGGCAAGTACCCGAAAGCCATCGTTCCTGTGGCACTCTATGGTATGCCTTATGACATAAAGCGTATCATGGAGATCGGCAACAAATACGGCATTCCCGTCATCGAAGATGCAGCGGAAGGATTCGGTAGTCGTTTCAAGGGACAAGTACTCGGTACCTTCGGTAAGTATGGTGTCCTGAGTTTCAACGGCAATAAGATGATCACCACTTCAGGCGGTGGAGCACTCATCTGCGCCGACGAAGAACAGAAAAACAAAATCATGTGGTACGCAACCCAGGCACGGGAAGCCTATCCGTACTACCAACATGAACAGATCGGTTACAACTACCGCATGTCTAATATATGTGCCGGTATCGGTCGTGGACAGATGACAATCGTCAATGACCATATTGCGCATCATAAGCATGTACAAGCGCTTTATGCCGAGTTACTGAAGGATATCCCGGGTATTCATCTGCACGCTGCGCCTAATGCTGACTACGATGCCAACTACTGGCTTTGCACGATCACTATCGACCCCGAGGTGCGTATCCAAGGACAAGAGAACGTGTACAAAGAGACCGTCAAATCGGCCGTAGGTGGTGCAGCAGGAGTGATTCATCAAGTGGATAGTCCTACTACTGACTGCCAGCCGAACGACAATATTGAAGCCTTGCGTGTTTATCTGTTGGAACGCAAGATTGAAGCGCGGCCTGTATGGAAACCCATGCATAAACAACCTGTCTATGCGGATTGTCCTGCGTATGTCAACGGCGTCAGCGAAGCCATCTTTAAAGTCGGCTTGTGTCTGCCGGCCGGACCAATGGTAACCGACGAAGACATAGCCTATATTGTTGAACAGATCAAAAATGCAATCATATAATATGGATCGTGAATTTATATTGATTAACATCATCGGTTTTGATAAACCGGGTGTCACATCGGCTGTGACCGATGTGCTCGGTAAGTACGGTGCTTTCGTGCAGGACATCGGTCAATCGAACCTGCACCACCAACTCAACCTCAGTATCCTCATCCGCGTAGATGACCCGTCCAAGAGTGGCGACATGATCAAAGAAGTACTCTTCTGCTGCTCGCGACTCGAGATGATCGTGCGTTTCACGCCGCTCACTGAAGAGGAATATGCTGCATGGGTGGGTCGGCAGGAACAGGACCGCTATGTCATCACCCTGCTTGCACGCGAGATTAACGCGCGTCATATAGCACGCGTGACGGCCCTCGTGGCACAAAGGCAACTCAATATCGATAATATCTTGCGCTTGAGTGACCGTCCGAATATGGACACACCCGTTGAGAAACGGCATGCCTGCATGGAGTTCTCCCTGCGCGGCAACCTGCTCGACCGCGAGGCGCTGCAACGTGAGTTGATCGAAGTATCCCGCGAAGAAGGTATCGATATATCCTTCCAACGCGATGATATCTTCCGTCGTAACCGACGCCTCATCTGTCTCGACCTCGACTCCACCATCATCCAGACCGAGGTCATCGATGAACTGGCGATGCGTGCGGGTGTTGGTGATCAGGTCAAAGCCATCACCCTCTCCGCCATGCGCGGCGAGATCGATTTCAAGGAGAGTTTCTCGCGCCGCGTAGCCCTGCTCAAAGGACTGGATGCTTCGGTACGCCAGGAGATCATCGATCATCTGCCGATCACCGAAGGTGCCGACCGACTCTTCAGCGTACTCAAGAAATGCGGTTTCAAGATCGCTATCCTCTCCGGCGGCTTTATGTTCGTCGGTCGGTATCTCCAGGAGCGCTTCGGTGTGGATTATGTCTATGCGAACGAACTGGAAGTGGAGGACGGGAAATTCACCGGTCGGTATATAGGCGATGTGGTGGATGCGACGCGCAAAGCGGAGTTGCTCTCCCTCATCGCGCAGGTGGAGCATATCGACCTGGCGCAAGTGATTGCCGTAGGTGATGGTGCGAACGACCTGAAGATGCTCGGTACAGCCGGACTCGGTATCGCATTCCATGCCAAGCCCAAAGTGCAGGAGAACGCTCGTCAGGCGATTTCCACCGTCGGTTTGGACGGTATCTTATACTTCCTTGGTTTCAAGGATGCCTTCTTAAAAGAAACACATGAATAAAGCATATTATGGCATTTTTCGGATTATTTAACAGAGAGAAAAAAGAGACCCTGGACAAGGGTTTGGAGAAATCCAAAGAGTCCGTACTCAGTAAGATCGGGCATGCGATTGCCGGTAAATCGACTATCGATGACGATGTGCTGGATAACTTGGAAGAAGCACTCATCACCTCCGATGTGGGCGTGGAGACTACACTCCGTATTATAGAACGCGTGCAGGCGCGCGTGAAACGCGATAAGTATATCGGTACGGAGGAACTCAATCACCTGCTGGTCGATGAGATCGCGTCTTTGCTGCAAGAGAACAATGTAGAGGATGTGTTGGACTTCAGCGCACCGCTGCCTGCCAAACCGTATGTGATCATGGTCGTAGGCGTGAACGGCGTGGGTAAGACGACCACCATCGGCAAACTCGCCCATCAGTTCAAAGCAGCGGGAAAGAAAGTGTACCTCGGTGCCGCCGATACTTTCCGTGCTGCCGCCGTTGAGCAGTTATGTATCTGGGGTGAACGCGTAGGCGTACCCGTCATCAAGCAGCAACAGGGTTCTGACCCCGCTTCGGTGGCTTTCGACACCCTGCAGTCCGCCAAAGCGAATGACGCGGATGTGGTGCTGATCGATACCGCCGGTCGTCTGCATAACAAGATCAACCTGATGAACGAGTTGACCAAGATCAAGAATGTGATGCAGAAAGTGATACCTGACGCACCGCATGATGTGATGCTGGTGCTGGATGGTTCTACGGGACAGAATGCGTTTGAGCAGGCACGCCAGTTTACCGCTGCTACCCAGGTCTCTTCGCTCGCGATTACCAAACTGGACGGAACAGCCAAAGGAGGTGTCGTCATCGGTATTAGCGACCAGTTCAAGATACCCGTCAAATATATCGGTCTCGGTGAACAGATGACCGATCTCCAATGTTTCAACCGCGTAGAGTTCGTCAAGTCTCTCTTGGGAGCGATGCAATAAAAAAGAGCGCCAACGCGCTCTTTTCTTTTTATCTGCGGACAGCTCCTCCGCCACCACGGGCTGCTCCGCCTCCGGAGAATCCGCTACTTCTGCTGGCTCCGCCTGAGAATCCGCTGCTGCGACTTGCGCCGCCGGAATAACTGCTTCCGCTGGAGAATCCGCTACTTCTGCTGGCACCACTCGAATAACTGCTTCTGCTGGCACCACTCGAATAACTGCTTCTGCTGGCACCGGAGGAATAACTGCTTCTGCTGGCACCGGAGGAATAACTGCTACTGCTGCGGGATGCGGATGCGTTACTCGAACTCCGGGATGCAGCTGCGTTGCTACTGCTCCGAGAAGCTACATTACTCGAACTGCGGGATGCTGCTGCGCTGCTTGCACTGCGGGAAGCGGCTGCGCTACTCGTACTCCGCGCTGCTGCCGTGTTCTGACTTCCGTAGGTGCGGCTGGCGGCACCGGATGACCGTACTGCGCCTGATGCAGCCGATACAGAGGACGATGATCGGCGAGCGGCTGAAGCATTCGTGCTGCGTATCTCGCGGGCATTGGTCATACCGCTGTTCCGTTGTACAAACGCACGCTCGGGATACGCTACGGCATAATCTCTACGCGTCACACCGCGGTGTAAGTCGTGATAACCGGCGTGGATCGTACGACCCGGACGGAAGGAACAATGGTGATGGTGATGATGCCAAGCGTAGCAATGATGCCAGTACCAGTCATGCGCCCAACAGTTGTGTACATACCACCAACTCGGGTAATATCCCCAGTACCAAGGACTACGCCATGCTACCCAGTAAGGACCCCAGAACCAATCGTATATAACAGGTCTATAGACATATACCGGCTCGATGATATAGTTCGTACCATATACATATTCATCACCTACTATCTGCACTTTCACCTCGTTCTGCGCTTCGTCTTTCTCCACATATATCGAGGCTACATCTTGATAGATGTCTTTCGCCAGAACCGCCTGCAGCACGATCAACCGCTTGCTGCCTTCGCCTGTCTCTACCACGCGCAGATAATCCACTTGACCGTCTCCGTTCAGATCCAGATTACAGAACGCGCTGTCCGGGTTGTTGAGCATCGTCTCGAACTCCTCCAGGTTCTTAGCCTCTGCGAACAGTTTAGCTACCACCTTCAGATCGAGTCCTTCCGAGATGTCAGAACTGTTGGCTGAAACCGTTACCGTTTCGTCTGCCCATAACGCCGTACTCATCAGCATCAGCGTCATCAGAAGTGTAGTTAATTTTTTCATAATCGTAATGTTTTAAAGGTTTTCGAGATCTCGAGATGTCGAGATGTCGAGGTCTCGATAAAAAGCTTACAAATCCCGTGCCAAACACCTCACACGAGTTTGAGGTCATGGTGCATTTTTTCTTTTTTGGTACGCATATAGCGTTCGTTCCAGCGATTCGGTTGAATCTCAATCGGCACATTCTCAACGATTTCGATACCGTAACTCTCCAGCCCCACCCTTTTCACGGGATTATTGGTCATCAGGCGCAGTTTATGGGCACCCATCTCACGAAGGATCTGCGCGCCTACCCCATAATCGCGTTCGTCGGGACGAAAACCGAGATGCACATTCGCCTCCACGGTGTCATCGCCCTGCTCCTGCAGTTTATACGCGCGAATCTTATTCATCAGACCGATACCGCGACCCTCTTGGTTCATATACACGATGATACCTCTACCCTCTTTCTCGATCATCTGCATGGCGCGGTTGAGTTGTTCTCCGCATTCGCAGCGTTGCGAACCGAATATATCGCCGGTCATGCAACTCGAATGCACGCGACAGAGTACCGGTTCATCTTCCTTCCACTCTCCTTTGGTCAGCACCACATGCTCCAACCCCGTTGTCAGATCACGGAAGGGCGTTAACATAAACTCCCCGTTCTGCGTCGGCAAGAACACCGTCTCCCCGCGTTCGATCAAACCATCATTGAGCGGCTTGTCCGCGCTCATTGCATCATTGAGCTCGTCTTGCGAGCGCTCATTGAGCCTATAGGCGATCAGGTCCTTGATGGTGATGATCTTGAGGTCGAATTGTTTCGCTACTTCCTGTAACTGCGGCATACGGGCCATCGTACCGTCTTCGTTCATGATCTCGATCAGTGCTGCTGCGGGTTGCAAGCCAGCCAGGCGCGCCAGGTCCACTCCTGCTTCTGTATGCCCTGCCCGTTGGAGCACACCGCCTGCCTTGGCATAGAGCGGGTTGATATGTCCGGGTCGGCCGAAGGTCTCGGGTTTGGAGTTTGGGTCAGCCAAGGCGCGGATAGTAGCTGCACGGTCTGCTGCCGAGACACCGGTTGTGCATCCTTCGAGTTTGTCCACGGTCACGGTAAAGGGTGTACCAAGCATCGAGGTGTTATTCGTCACCTGATGCATCAGATCCAACTCGGCACAACGCTGCTCCGTGATCGGGCAACAGAGTACACCGCGTCCGTGCTGCAGCATGAAATTGACTTTCTCCGGCGTGATCTTCTCCGCAGCAGTGATGAAATCGCCTTCGTTCTCGCGATCCTCATCATCCACCACAATCACGAACTTGCCTTCGCGAAAATCAGTTAACGCTTCTTCTATTGTATTTATCTGCATAATTCTGTATATTGTCTTTCATTTTTTTCCAAGCTATCACCCATGCTTCGGGATTAAAGAGCGGCGAATCGGTAGCAGCTTTGTAGGTTAGGAAGATACCGATCGGCAGCAGTACGAACGAACTGAGCCACATGCCTGCCCAGCAGGGCCATAAGGCCTCACGCGCCATCTTGTATCCCGTGTTATCGATGATATAATAGATGATAAACAGGACCACCGAGATGATGACCGGAGCACCCAAACCGCCTTTGCGGATGATAGCGCCCAGCGGTGCACCGATGAAGAAGAACACCAGACAGGCAAAGGCCAAGGTGAACTTGCGGTACAACTCTATCTCATGCTTGCGGATATAGCGGTTGGCATCATCCAGCAGGATAGCCTGGTAGTCCACTTGGTTCTGGTACGCACTGGCGCGCTCATGGGCGACAGAGAGCACTTGCCGCTGCTGCTGCACTGTCAGAGTGCTCCAAAGGGAGTCCCAACTGTAGAACCGCCGCTGCTCTTCGGTCACTGTTTCCGGGATATGAACCTCGCGCGTGCTCTCGCGACCGAAATAGCGTTCGCTTATCATCCGGTCGCTCTGTTCCCTACTCCGCTCCAGCGATACCACTTTCATCGAATCGATCGAATGCGTGAGTTGCATCACATTCTTGCTCACATGCTGGTCATGCAGCACCGATTCGTCCATGCGGTTGAACTCCGTGGAGAAATCGATCAGGATACGCTTCTTGGTAAAGGTCTCGCGGCGGTATGGGATACTCTTGACCG
>Ga0247611_10003229_pt1 | contig 24504 bp, 22 predicted proteins | sample 177DNAGHGhighgp2_FD_192422 | JGI IMG/M metagenome (GOLD analysis project Ga0247611, IMG submission 192422) | Sheep rumen microbial communities from Palmerston North, Manawatu-Wanganui, New Zealand - 1770 DNA GHGhigh gp2 | ecosystem: Host-associated > Mammals > Digestive system > Stomach > Rumen... | reverse complement strand
ATTTTTCTTCTTTTTTTATATAATGTAGTGTGTTATAATTTAGTTGGAAAGGAAAGGTTTATGTGATGAAAAAGTTTTTAAAACTAACTATTGCTTTTACATTTCTTTTTGTAATATCTTTTAATGGTGTAAAAGCTCAAGAAACTACTACTCCAGAAGTGGAAGAAGAAGTTTCTAAATTAATAACTACAGCACCTGATCCTAAAATAAAGGGAAACAATAATAGTTTAACTTTAACTTGGGAAGCAGTTGAAAATGCTAATAGTTATGTAGTTGAAAGAAGTACAAATAGTAAGAAAGGATTTAAGAAAGTTAAGACTCTAAGTGATACTACTTTTAAAGATACTAAGTTAACATATGGAACAACTTATTATTATAAAGTTACTGCTAAGGGTAGTGAAAACTCTAAAAAGAGTGTTGTTGTTAGTAAAAAAGTTGTACCTAATAAAGTTACTAATGTAAAATTAAAACAAGGTTCTACTAAAATTACAGTATCATGGGATAAAACAAGTAATACTGGATATTATGTATTTAGAAGTACTGATGGTAAAAAATGGGAAAAGATTACAACTATCAAGAAAAATAGTACTGTAAGTTATACAAATAAAAAGTTAAAATCAAATAAACTTTATTATTATCGAGTACAAGCATATCAAAAAGTTGGAACTAAATATGTAACTGGATCTAAGAGTGATGTAATTAGTATTAAAACAGCACCTGCTGCCCCAACAGTAAAAATATCAAGTGCAGATATTGATGAAATAAAATATACACTTAGTTTAGTATCTGGAGCTAAATATTATCAATTTTATAGTTATGATGAAAAAACTAAAAAATGGGAATATGAATATGAAATAACTTCAGAAGAATTTCGTGATAAAAAGTTTATTTCAAACTATTGGGTTGAAAAACCATATCATACATACAAGTTTAAATTTAGAGCATGTAGTGATATAGTTTGTGGTTCATATACAGAAGTTAGTGGACAAGGTAAGTTAAGAAAAACAACAATCTATTCATTAAGAGGTGAAAAGAAAGCTGTTAATATTTCATTTGAAACTATATATGGAGCAAATGGATATGAAATTTATAGAGCTACTTCTAAAAATGGGAAATATACAAAGATAAAAACTATAAAAGAATCAGAAACATTTGAAGGTGATTATAAAGATACTAAGGTTTCTACTAACAAGACATATTACTATAAAGTAAGAAGTTTTGCAAAAATTGGTAAGAAAACATATTATAGTTCTTATTCATCAATTAGAAGTGTTAAAACTGGAAGTAATGCTGGTGTAAATAGTGCTTATGAAGATGCTAAAGTAATTAGTAAAGAAGGATACTTTAGTAAACAATTATTAATTAATATTTTAGTTGAATCATGTGGTTATAAAGAATCTGATGCTACTAAAGGTGTAGAAAAATTAAAATTAGATTATAAAGCAAATGCACTTAAACTTGCAAAACAAATGCTTCAATATTCATATGGTATGTCTGAAAATGGACTTAGAAAAGTACTTGAAGAATATGAATTTACTGAATCTGAAATTAATTATGCATTAAGTAAGATTAACTTTGATTGGCATCAAGCTTTAGTAGATGCTATACTTGAAGATACTGAATATGGTTATAGTAAACAAAACTTCATAGATGAATTTTGTGATGAAACATATGGATATGAAGAAGAAGAAGTACTTGCTGTAATTGAAGAGTTAGGAGTAAACTTTAATGCCCAAGCATTAATAAGACTTCAAAGACATCTAGAATATTCAGATTATATTACTGAAGAAGATGCAAGAGAAATGCTTGATAATTGTGGATTTGAAGAAGAAGAAATAGATTATGCAATTGAAAACATTGATTATGATTGGCATAAAGCAGTAATTGATTCAATTAAAACAGATTATAATAGATTAGAATGGTATACAGATCCAGATACAAATCTTTCTTATCAAAATGGATATAGTAGAGCATATGTAATTAGTGTATTATCAGCAAATGGATATAATTATTCTGTTGAAGACATAAATGAGGCACTAGATGAATTAGAAATTGACTTTGCTCAAAAAGCTTCTTATAGTTTATATAAATATCTTGATGCTCATTATATTGATGCAACTCCTAATTATATGAGAAATTATTTGAAAGATGCATTATTTACTGATGAAGAAATTGAATATGCATTTAACAATTATGGATATTGGAATAATTTAGGTGATGAAAATGTATTAAGTTATCGTTCACAAAATGATAATGCTGTAAGTAGAGTTCATATTAGAAGTTATTTAGAATCTGTTGGATATGAAGATGAAAATGTTGAATATATAATGAATCATATTTCTGCTTCAGATTGGCAAACTATGGTTGTAGCATTTACAGAAAAATATGTATATGATTGCAATAGTAATGACAATGGTCTTAGTGAATCATTATTACGTGGTGCATTAGAAGATTATGAATTTACTAAAGAAGAAATAGATTATGCTATGTTAAATGCAGCAGTTAATTTCAATGAACAAGCTCATATATCAGCATTTGAAATAATTGAAAATGGTTCATATAGTGAAAAAATGGTTATTCAAAACTTATTATTAAAAGGATACACAGAAGAACAAGCTGCATATGGTGCAAGTTATGTTAATTATCAAGAAGAATGTGTAGAATATATTAATACAAATATTATTCCAAATGAAATAACTAAAACATTAGATGAATTAAAACAAGAAATGACTGAATATGGATTTAAAGAAGATGAAATTGAATACGGAATTGAAACAACAAATCTAGAAAGTTATTTATAAGATTATAGCAGACAAAAAAATGTCTGCTTTTTCTTTTAAAATAATTTTTAATGTGATATAATCAATTATAGAATAGAAAGGGTTGTATGTATGTTTGGAAAAATATTATCAATTTATGAATATACAATAGTTATAGAAAATTTATTAAAAAGGGTTGAAACAGCCGTTTTAGGTATGCATATAGTCCTTGAAGATAAATATAAAGTTGTAGCAGAAATAACAAAAATTACAAAAGATACAGTTGAATGTATAATGGTAGGAGAGTTTATAAATAATCAATTTTGTAGTGGAATGACTCATAAACCAAATGGTGCATCTACAATTAGACTTGTTAATAAAGAAGAAGTATTTATGTTAGTTGGTAGTCAAGATTTAGATTCTAAAGATTGTATTTATCTTGGTAAGAGTTTAATATATGATGGATTTAATGTGTCTGCTAATATTGATAATTTATTTTCTAATCACTTTGCTATTTTAGGAAATACTGGTAGTGGTAAATCTTCTACTGTTTCTAGATTATTTCAAAATCTATTTTATAGGAAAGTTCATAGACCTGTAAATGCAAGAATAGTTTTATTTGATGTTTATGGAGAATATAAAAGTGCATTTGAAACTATTAATCAAATAGGGGATTGTAGATATAAAACTCTAACTACTGATACAAATGCATTAGATAGTGAAATACTTAAAATACCACCATATTTTTTAGAAGTTGATGATTTAGCTTTATTGCTTCATGTTGAAAGTCAAGCTCAAATACCTATTATTGAAAAAGCTTTAAGATATGTATATTTATTTACAGAATCAGAAGAAGTAGTTTTAGCTCATAAAAATAATATTATTGCAAAAGCAGTAAAAGATATATTAACTAGTGGTAAAGAACCAGCTAGAATTAGAGATCAAATAATTGCTGTTTTATCATCATTTCATACAAAAGATATTAATCTAAATAGTGAAATTAGACAACCTGGTTATGTTAGAACTATTAGACAATGTTTAAATATAGATGAAACTGGTAAAATAAATACTATACAATTAGTAGTTGAATTTATAGATAAATTTATTAATGAAGATTTAAAACTTGATAATACAATGAAGCCTAAAAAATATACTTTGATTGATTTATATGATGCTTTTGAATTTGCTTTGATTAGTGAAGGAATATTAAAAAGTGATAAAGTATATGATGTTAATAATGTATTAAAAGTTAGATTAGAATCTATAATAAATAGTCCAAATTATAAATATTTTGTTGTTGATAGATATATTTCAAAAGCAGACTATGTAAGAGAATTATTTACAAGTGCTGATGGAAAACCTGTTCAACTTCTTAATCTTAATTTAAACTATATAGATGAAAGATTTGCTAAAGTATTAACAAAGATTTATTCTAAATTATTTTTTGATTATGCTATTACATTAAAGGATACTAAAACATTCTCAATTCAAATAGTTTTAGAAGAAGCACATAGATATGTTCAAAATGATACTGATGTTCAAGTAATTGGATATAATATATTTGATAGAATTACTAAGGAAGGTCGTAAATATGGAGTAGTACTTGGTCTAATTACACAAAGACCATGTGAATTATCAACAACTGCACTTTCTCAATGTTCAAATTATATTGTACTTAGAATGTTCCATCCTGATGATTTAGATATTGTTAAAAATATCACTCATAGTATATCAGAAAGTGATATTCAAAAGATAAAGTCACTAGGACCAGGAAATGCATTATGTTTTGGTAATGCTATGAATATTCCATTATTTACTAGAATAGATCCTCCAAATCCATATCCAAATTCATCTAATGCACATATTAAAGATAATTGGTTTATATAAAAAAAGAGTTTTTAAAAACTCTTTTTATTTTATTACATAAGGATTATCTCTTGTTCCTTCACCAGATTTAAATAGAGCATATGGATTTACATAAGAAGTTAAATATAAAGCTCTTTCTCTATTAGCATATGAAGGGAAAAATGTATATCCATCACAAGCATATGCTTCATAATCATTACTTGGATTTGAAGTTATTGTCCAAAATGATCCAAATCCATCACCAGATAAAATATTAAAGTTTTGACATGACAAATCATACATATTTTTACAATTATTATCTATACTAGCTCTTATAAATTCATATGGATACATTAATCCAAATAAATATTCATCTTCACTTAATATAGCACATTCTGTACTTCCATCTCTAGATGTATCACTTGATGATCTTTTATTAATACATAGTTTTGATTTAACTAATTTTGATTTTTGATCATTTGTAAGAAATGATTCGTCATTTTCTATTTCTTTTAATTTTTCTTTTAATATACTCATTTCAAAGTCATTATATCCAACATTAATATTTTTTGTTTCATTATATCTTGTGTCATATGAAACTTTTTGTGCATAATGTAATGCTCTTATTTTAATTCTATTATCACTTGTAATACTAATTATTTGCCAAAGTAATGGGATATCTGATTTATTATTTGAACCTTGGAATGAACCTAAAGTTATATAATTATTATTAACTTTACCTCTAAAGTAATATCCACCTTTACCATCACTATATAATCCACTACCTTCACTTACAACTTCATTATTATTTAAAATATGTTGTGCAAGTTCTATTGTAGAATATTTATCTGAACAAGTTAATTTAGGAATATAAGAATAATTATTATCATTCTTTATAACATTAACTTCTGCAGAACAAGTATCTCCATCTTTAAGAATTTCATTTAATGGCTCTATAAATTTATTTTCAACTAATGTATTATAAGGAAGAATAGTTTTTCCATCATTAACTGGTAATATATCAGGATTATTTTTATAAAACTTCTCAGTAGCACTTACCATTTTTGCTTCTACTTCTTCATAAGTATAGTATTTATGATTAAATATACTTAATAACCATAAAACTATTAATAGTAAAACTAGTAACCCAATGATGCTACTAGCTACTATAATTAATTTATTTTTTTTCACATTATTCACATCCCTTTACATGTATATTATACATTATAAATGCTTATTTAACAATTATTTTGTTAATATTGCAAATACTTCTTCAATACTTAATTTCTTATTCTTTTTATAATTAGGTATTATATGCATATGAAAATGTTTAACTATTTGTAATGAACCTTTATTTATTGTAATTTCAAATCCATCTGCACCTAGTTTTTCTTCAATAAGTTTCATTAAATCTTTTGATTTATCTTTGATCTTTATTAAATATTCATTTTCAATATCATCAATGCTGTTAAAATGTTTTTTAGGAATAATTAGTGTATGCCCATTTGATTTTGGATTTACATCTAAAAAACATTTGATATAATCATCTTCATATATAGTATATGAAGGAATATCTCCATTAATAATTTTACAAAAAATACAATCCATATAAATCACCACATATATTATATATTAATTTTTTTTTTACTTCAATCATTATATTTATTATAAATACATATAAATATTAATACTATATTATATATAGGTGAACTAATAATGAATGAAAAGTATGATTTTCCAATGCTTGATAAAAACTTAATTTATTTTGATAATGCTGCGACATCTTTAAAGCCAAAATGTGTAATTGATAAAATAAATCAATATTACTCTGAATATAGTGCTAATAGTCATAGGGGAGATTATAATATTAGTTTTAAAGTTGATGATGAAATTGATAATACTAGAATTCTCATTAAAGATTTTATAAATGCAAATGATAAAAATGAAATAATATTTACTAAAAATACTACAGATTCTTTAAATATGATTGTTTTTGGATTTTTTAATATTTATTTAAAAGATGGAGATGAGGTAATTTTATCAAATCAAGAACATTCCTCTAATATACTTCCATGGAAAGTCTTATCTACTAAGAAAAAAATAAAGATTGTTTATTGGAATAGTAATGATATTGAAGATTTAAAAATGTTAATCAATGAAAATACTAAAGTAATATCACTAGCTCAAATAACAAATGTTTATAGTATTAAAAGGGACATGAAGAAAATATCTTTATTAGCACATAATAATAATGCTCTTGTTGTATGTGATGCAGCTCAAAGTGCTCCGCATATAAAAATTGATGTAAAAGATATGGACTGTGATTTTTTATGTTTTTCTGCTCATAAAATGTTAGGGCCAATGGGAGTAGGTGTATTATATGGAAAGTATAATTTATTAAAGAGAATGATGCCTACAACATTTGGTGGAGGAATGAATAAGAATTATACTAATGATGAATTAATACTTGAAAGTATACCATATAGATTTGAATCAGGGACTCTTAATATATCTGGTATTATAGGCTTTAGTGAAGCAATTAAATATATAAATAATTATGGTATAGATAATATTGAAAGACATATTAAATATTTAAGAAAATATTTAGTTAAAGAATTAAAGAAGATTCCATATATAAAAATATATAATGAAGAAGTAGATGGTAGTAATGTGGTTATAAATATGGAAAATGTATTATCTGGTGATTTAGGTTTATATTTAAATAGTAAAAATATTTGTGTTCGTAGTGGAAAACATTGTGCCAAAATGATTAGTGGAGAAGATACTCTTAGAATTAGTTTATATTTTTATAATACATATGAGGAAATTGATTATTTAATTAGTGTATTAAAAGATAAAAAAGGTATATATGAGTTTATAAACTATTAACAATTGTTAATAGTTTATTGTTTTCTTGAATTAAATAATTATTTTATTTATAATTATACTAGAGGTGTAAGATATGCTAAATGAAGAATATTCATTTAAAAAAGAAGATATTTATGAAGCAATAAAGAGTTTAAATGTGACTGAAGATATTGAAGCATCTCTTCCTAATGGTAAATATATTAATTCAATTGATATTTTAAATTATATTTATGAAAAGCTTAATAATGATTATGAAATAATTAAAAATGAAATAGAAGGAATAAAAGATACTGAAGAAAGATTATTATTTTTAGAAGAAAAAGAATTAATTGAAACTAAACTAAGAATTGTAATTGAAAGAATCAATGAAATTAGAAATGAAATAATTACTCAAACAACAATTACTGATAATAATCAAATTATCTTTGCTAGAACAGAAGCTGGTAATCTTTATATAGAAAAAGATTTTGATGATAAATGGGAAGAGAGTATGCTTAAAGAGTTTAGTGATTGTCTTGAATCTATTACTTCAGGACAAAAAGTTGGGGATATTAGAATAGAACCATTTAATAATGGCAATCAAATATTAGCTGGTCTTATGAAAGCTGCAGGCTATCAAGCAAGAATTTATTATAAAAAATTAGCTCCTAATGTATACTATGTGTTTTATTTACAACAAAAGAAAAAGGATAATGCAAGAGATGATATTGAAAAAAGATGGAAATCTTGTAAAGCAGAATTTGAAACTTTAAAAAAACAAATGAAGGATGAAAGTTTAAAACAACAATTAATAGAAAGAGATAAACCAATTTTAGAAGAGTTAAGAGAAAAATTAGGTTCAAAGAGAATGGGAATGTAATATGAATAATAGAAATGATATTATTAAAAAATTAAAAAATGAAAAAGGAAAAATAATGATGAATGTATCTATAATAAATGCATCAATTAGAATGCAAAATGTATTTATAAATAATCCAAATTATTTAAAAGATTTTTGTACAGATTTTGAAATGACTGAAGAAGAAGTTAATGATTCATTTAATGGAAATATAAAGCAAAATATTAGTTTTTATTATCAAGCTGAACATTGGATAAATGAAAAAGAAAAGCAAAAAAAGAACTATTTCTAATTGAAATAGTTCTTTTCTATTCTTCTGATTTTTTACTACTTAAGAATGATACCTTTTCTGCGATTACATCCATACTATATATTTTTTCACCATCCTTTTCATAATTAGATGTTTGTAATCTTCCTTTAACTCCAACTATATCTCCTTTCTTACAGTATTCACATGTTGTTTCTGCGATACCATTCCAAAGTGTGCATCTAATAAAATCAGTGTCATAAGTTCCATCAACATTTTTATAACTTCTTGGAACTGCTATGGTTACATAAGTTCTTTTTTTGTTATTTTCAGTTACAATAATTTCAGGATCACTTACGAGTCTTCCAGCTAAGATTATCTGGTTTAGCATCAATACCTCCTTTCATTATGGAGTTTATCAAAAAGAAAAAGTACCTTCAAATCACTAGAATTTAATAATAAGATTTATTTACTATATAATAAATTAGTTTTCTTATATGAATAATTTATTTATTGAATTAATATAATTATTTAAAAATGAAAAATATATATAATTATTATTTTACATTATTTTTACTATGTTGATTTTATAATTCTTAAATGATAAAATTAATTAGAATAGGTGATGGAATGAAAGCGGTTGAAATAATAGAGAAAAAAAGAAATAATAAAGAACTTAAATATGAAGAGATAGAATATATGGTTAATTCATATGTTAAGGGTAAAATAAATGATAAAACTATGAGTGACTTTATTTGGGAGGTTTATTATAAATCTTTAAGTATTAAGGAAACTCAATATTTAACAGATGTTATGATTAAAAGTGGTGAAGTATTAGATTTATCTAAAATAAAAATGCCAATTGTTGATAAACATTCAACTGGTGGTGTTGGCGATAAGATTACTTTGATTGTATCTCCAATTGTAGCTGCTGCTGGAATATGTGTACCTAAAATGAGTGGAAGAGGACTTGGACTTACTGGTGGAACAGCAGATAAACTTGAAAGTATAGATGGATATAAATTAAATCTAAGTAAAAAAGCTTTTATAGAACAGTTAAATAAAATTGGCTGTGCAGTTATTAGTCAAAGCGAAAAAATGGCTGTTGCTGATAAAAAGATATATGCATTAAGAAATGAAATAGGGGCTGTTGATTCTATACCTTTAATCGCAAGTTCTATAATGTCTAAAAAGATAGCTAGTGGTTCAGATATTATTGTTATTGATTTAAAAGTAGGCAAAGGTGCATTTATGAAAAATATTAAAGATGCTACTAGCCTTGCAAAAACAATGATTAAAATAGGAAAGTACTATAATAAAAAAGTTATATGTACTCTTAGTGATATGAATGCTCCATTAGGTTTAAATATTGGTAATGCTTTGGAAGTAAAAGAAGCTATTGATTTCTTTAATAATAAATATGATAAAAGACTTTATGATTTATCAATTTATATTTCTGCTTTAATGATTAGTAGTGCTAAAAATATATCATTAATGAGTGCTAAGAAATTAGCTATTAATCTTGTAGAAAATGGTTATGCTAAAAGTAAATTTTATTCATGGATTAAATATCAAGGTGGAAATATAAATAAATTAAAATCAAAAGCAAAGAAATTAGATGTTTATTCACCAAAAAGTGGATATATCAATAAAATAGACTCTCATAAATTATCTAAATTAGTGTTTGATTTAGGTGCAGGTCGTGTTAAGAAAAGTGATAGTATAGATTATGGATGTGGAGTTGTATTAAATAAAACTATTGGTTCAAAAGTATATGAAGGTGATTTGATTGGTAGTGTTTATTACAATAAAAAATTAAAGAATATGGATGAATTACTAATTGATTGTTTTCAAATAGATAAAAAGAAAAAAAGAGTTAAGAAAATAATAATTAAAACTATAAAATAAATTCAAATGAATTTATTTTTTTATTATGTAAATAATATATATATGAAAAAGATATTTTTAATTACTTTGTATTTTTTTAATATTTGTAATATATTTGCTATTGAAGATATTCAAATTAATAATGATTTTCTAATACCAGAATTTGATATAAATACAAAATATTATAATTATTATACTTCTCTTGATACAGTTAGAATAAATGTAAAACATTCTTCTGATGAAATAGTATATGGTAGTGGAATTCATAATATAGTTGATGGCAAAAATACTATAATTATTAGTTCTTCTTTAAATGAAGAATATATTATTAATATTTTTAAAAACTATAAAAAAGAAAGTAAAGAAAGTTATTTAAAAGATTTGATTATTGAAGGATATGATATTAATTTTGATAAAGATAAGTATGAATATTCAATTAATATTGACGATGAAAAATACTTAAATATTAAATATGTTTTATCTAATGATAATACTTTTATAAGTATAGAAGGTAATGGTAATTTTAATAAAAATGATAATATTATTAGAATAAAAGTTAATGATACTGAATATAAAATTCATGTTCATAAAACCAAAACTGTTTCTTTTGTTGAACAAGAAAATAAGGATGAAAATAAGGGGTTAAAAAAAGAAATAGCTTTATTTATAATTGTAACTATTTCTTCTTTAATATCTTTTTTAGTTTTTTATTTACTTTTTATATTTAAGTAAATATTCTTCATATGTAATATTTTCTTCAAATATTTTTGTAGCAATATCTACACCTAAATATCTATAATGCCATGGTTCAAATGCATATCCTGTTATAAATTCTTTTCCTTTTTGATATCTTTCTATAAAACCAAATTTATATGCATTTTGTTTTAACCATTCATATTGTTTTGTTTTTTCAAAGCCGTTTTGTGTTGTATTTAAATCAACTGCAAGTCCTAATTGATGTTCTGAGTGTCCTGGTTTTGCTGAATACATTAATGCATGTTCAAGTCCATTATTAGTTTTAGATGTATTAAATAGTCTTTCTTGTTGTTTCCAAGTTCTATAACCAGATACTACAAATAGTTTAATATTATCTTTTTTAGCTGCATCTATCATGTTTATTAAACTATCATATGCAACACTTCTTATTTCTTTATCTCCATCATTACTATAAGGTTTTGGTATTTTAACTAAATCTTCATAATTAACTTCACTTTCAAGTTTATTATATTTATTAACGAGTGCATTAACATCAAAATAATTATTAACAATATTAATATGAGTATAAAAATCATTATCAAGACCCAACTCAACATATAATACAATTTGATCTAATGAATAATTAGGATTATTTTTATAATATGAAACATATCTACCAATATTTTTTATGTTAAAATAAGGATTATTTACAAAAGAAACAATATTTTCAAATTTATTATTTGTAAGTATATAAGATTTAACATCATTTAAGCTAACTTTACTTTGTATAGATGATATTTCATCAATTGTATAACCTATATCAAGTAATTCATCTTTATAAATATATTCTTCATTTGAAATATCTTTTCCATTTATGATGCTTTCTTTACTTGGCTTATTCATATCTCTTACAGATAAAAATATAGTATAAGCACCTAATATAATTAACATAATGGAAATAGCTTTTAAACCTATTTTTTTCATATTAAACTCCTAATTAATTGTATTCTTATAATTAGATTATATCATTAAAAATAAAAAAATGTTATAACTTTAACATTTTTTTGACTTTATTTGTTAGTTTTTTATTTTTTGCAACAATTATATATACAATACACATTAAAATATCACCAGCAATAAAATCTATAAACACGTGTTGTTTTGTACATAGAGTTGCAATCATTATTATAATAGATAGTATTGTTAAAAGAATTCTATAACTTTTTTTTGTATCTTTTAATATATTTATAGTTATTATAAATAGCATTGCAATGGCACAATGCATTGATGGAAAACAATTAATAGCTGGAGTATCTACCCAATATATAAAATTTGTAATTATATTAAATATATTATTATTTTCTAATTCTGGTCTTATTACAATAGTAGGATAGATTAAAAAAATAACATTAGCACTAAGCGCACATATTAAATAACTAGTTATATATTTAACAAATAAATCTTTATCTTTTTTATAATAATAATATGGAACAATTAATAATAATAAATACCAAATACAATATGGAATTATAAAATAATTAATAAATGGTATTTTATCATCAATTACATTACCAATAACATGTGCTTCTCCTTGAAATAATTTAGTTATAAAGAAGAAAAATGATTGAATTATAATTACTCCAATTGTAATTAATATTGGTTTTTTATCAATTTTATTTAATATTTTTTTCATAAACATCACGCATAAATTATACAATATTTTTATTAACAAAGCAAAATACTAGAAAAAATGATATATTTATGATATAATTTCCACGTCGTTAGGGATAGTGAGGTAGAGTATCATGAAAAGAACTATTTGTTTGGTAGGAAGACCAAATACAGGAAAATCAACTTTATTTAATAGAATAGTTGGTAAAAAAGTAGCTATTATTGAAGATACTGCTGGTGTTACAAGAGATAGAATTTATTCACAAGCATCATTCAATGATATTCCATTTTATTTAATTGATACTGGTGGTATTGATTTAAGTGATGGAGATTTTAATGAAGAAATCAGAATGCAAGTTAATATTGCGATTGAAGAATCAGATATTATTGTTTTTGTTGTTGATGCTAAAGATGGAATTACTAATAGTGATGAATTAATTCGTGATATGTTAAAAAAGCAAAATAAGAAAGTTATTGTAGCTATTAATAAAATTGATAATTCAACTGGTCAAAATAATATGTATGAATTTTATTCATTAGGATTTGATGAATATGTAAGTATTTCTGCAGAACATGGTACTGGTGTAAATGATTTATTAAAACTAATGACAGATGGTCTTGAAAAAGGATATGAAGAAGAAGATTCAAATGTTAAAATAGCAGTTATTGGAAGGCCAAATGTAGGTAAGAGTAGTTTAGTAAATGCTCTTTTAAATGAAGAGAGAGTTATTGTAAGTAATGTAGCTGGTACTACTAGAGATGCTATTGATACAAAATTTACATATAATAAAGAAGAATATACTCTAATTGATACAGCAGGACTTAGAAAAAAAGGAAAAATATTTGAATCAATTGAAAAATATAGTTTATTAAGAAGTATGAAAGCTATAGATAGAAGTGATGTATGTTTACTTGTTATAGATGCAACAACTGGAATAGTAGAACATGATAAACATATTGCAGGTTATGCACTAGAAGCTGGAAAACCAACAATAATTGTTGTTAATAAATGGGATACTATTGATGAAAAAGATGAAAAAATGAAAGAATGGAAAAAAAGCATTAAAAATAATTTTCAATTTATGGATTATGCTAAGATTGTATTTTTAAGTGCTCAAACTAAAAAAAGAATACATACTCTAATGCCAGAAGTATTAACATCATATAATAATTCAATTAAAGAAGTTAAAACTAGTGTAATAAATGATATTATTAGAAATGCATTTATTGAGACTCCTCCTGCTTCATATAAAGGTAAAAAATTAAAAGTATATTTTGCACATCAATCTGGAATTAAACCTCCTAGATTTGATATAGAAGTTAATTCAAAAGGATTAGTTCATTTTTCATATTATAGATATTTAGAAAACAAAATAAGAGAAAATATAGATTTAAGTGGAACACCAATTATAATACAATTTAAAAATAAAGGTGAACAAGAATTATAAAGGAATAATGGATTATGGAAAATAAGAATAATAATATATGGGGAATAATTATAGGAATATCAATATTTTTATGTATAGTTTTAGGAGTTGCAACAGTAAAAGATACTCAAGAAGAAATAATAACTCCACAAAATAAAGAAACACAAGAACAATATCAAGAAATAATGGATAATAAAAAACTAGATAAAAAATATGCAGTGCTTTATTCTAATACAAGTGCATCAAATGATATATTTAATTTTTCTAATAGAACTATTTCTAAAGGAACTTATGGAGATATTGAATTTAAAGATGATGAACTTCTTTGGATAAAGAAATATTCTAAAGAAGAAGAGAAAGTTGAAGTAATTAAAACAAAATATAGTAATATAATATCTGTATTAAATGGTTATACATGTGAGGATAACATTGGATTTTATTATTTAACATCTGATAATGAAATATATTATTTTGATACAAGACTAAATAATAGGGGAAATGAAATTTTAGTTGCAACAGATGCTATTGGAATAGCAAGGTTTTATAAAAATTATATAAATGATAAAAATACTTGTGGAGGATCTGAAATTCTTTATAAAAGTAGTGATAGTAAAATATATAAAATATTTATCGATGAAAATGGTATAATAAAAAAAGAGAATTTTTATTTCATAAAATATGTAAATATAATAGATGCTTATAGTAATGAAGATTATTCTTTGAGTTTAGTAAATGAAAAAATGAAGACAGAAGGCTATGAATATTTAAAAGATGAATCAGGAAAAGAAATTGTTGTTGATGAAGTATATGTACCTACAAATGGAGATTTAAGTAATAAAGATAAAGAAAAAAGAGTAATCATAATTGATAATTATTCTAATGAATATATATTAGATGAAAGAAATATTTCAAATAGTGTACTTAAATCAACTGGTAATGAAGTAGATAATGTTCAAGTTATTAGAAGTGGTGTATATATGTTTTCATATATAGATGGAACAAATAAAACATATGAATTGGAACGAATATATTAGTTCCTTTTTATTTACAAAGAAAAATATTTATTTTATAATTGATTTATGAAAAAGATTAAATATTTAATAATAGTTGTTTTAATTTTTATATCAGTAACATCAGTAATAACATATAGTTATTTTACTGCTAATGTTGTAAGTAATGATGTTAATGATGTTAATGTATCGTCTGGAAATTTAAAGATAAGAATAGATGATAATAGTGTTAATTCATCTGAGATTAGTCCTATATATGATGAAGACTATGAGATGCTTGCATATGATAAAGATTTTGAAGTAATATCAGAAAGTTCATTATCATCATGTTCTAAAATATATTTGCATATTAATAATATTTCTGATTCTCTAAGAAGTGAAGATTTTAAATATAGAATTATTTCAGAAGGAATAGATGTAACTGGTAATTTTGTTAATGCTAAAAATGGAGAAGATTTATTAATTTTAGATAATTTATATTTAGAAAGTAATGCTACTAAATATTTAGATCTATATTTGTGGATTAGTTATAGAGATGATGTTGATCAAATGGATTTACTTGGAACACAAATAGATGCACAATTAGTTGTAAATGCATTAGATTCTAAAAGTAAAGAATCATGTGAGGTATCAAATGAATAATAATGAAGAATATACTATTAATGATTGTATTTTAGTTAGAACAACTGATGTTTTTCCATTTGATGGAATAGTTCAGACTGCTGAAGATGGTTGTAGACTTATTAAAAGTCTTCCAGAAGGATTTGAATATGCATTACGTAATTTGTTAAAAGATAATAAAAATATAAATATGATATTAGAATCATTACAAATTGTACAAAAAACTAGAAGAAATACTACTCATTATTGTATTAATGGATTAGTTGGAAGTCATGCTACTGGAAATTTTCAAGGTAGACCTTTTATTTTATTTGATCCTTTTAAATATCATTGTGATTCAAAAAATTTAATTGGTATTAGAGGTGAAGATACATTCTTTTTAGGTAATTTAGTATTATCTAGTGAAGCAGCTATCTTAATAAAGAAAGAAGTATATGAAATAATAAAAAATGATCCATTATATATGGATACATTAAGTAAATTAAAAGTATTTATTTATGATCAAAAAAAAGAAAGTGAAGAAGAAGCAGTAAAAAGAGTATTAAATGAACTTGGTTATGATTCATTTTTAATAAAAGGTCATGGTTATGATGGTATTGGAGGAGGAAATCCTAAAGCTGATAAAATGGACTTGTTTCTTAGTAAATTTGCACAAGAGCATGGAATATCTCAAGAACCACATGTATCTAGTGATAATTATTTTGAAAGAGATGATTTAGAAACAGAAGATTCAATTGAAATATCATTAAAAATAATAAATGAGATGTGTAAACATCTTAATAAAGATGAAGAAGATACTAAATATTATAAAAGTATAATAACAAATAGAGTAGGTAGTATTGGTTATTATAAAGAAGATATGGAAAATATAATTAAAGAATATGGAATAGATAATTTAATAAGTTTAATTTCAAGAATAAACATGGAAACGATTAATCAAATCTATGAAGAAAAACATGCTAAAAAGTTGTAATAATTAATAAAATAGTAAAATAATATTAATTAAATGAAATAAATGTTGACATATTGGGTTATTAATGATAAAATCAAAGAGATTTCGGGTTTTCACGTATGTGAAAGCCTAAAAAAATAGTGATTATGATACACCTGGAAATGTGTATTAGAGAAAGGAGAAATAAATGGCTACAGTTAATCAAAAGGTAAGACATGGTAGAACAAACAAAGTTAAAAAGAGTAAGAGTCCAGCATTAAATGTTGGTTACAATTCTAAAGATAAAAAGAGAACAAATAATCCAGCGCCTCAAAAACGTGGAGTATGTACTCGTGTTTCTACTAAAACTCCAAAGAAACCAAACTCAGCTTTAAGAAAAATCGCAAGAGTTAGATTAAGTAACGGAATGGAAGTTACTTGCTACATTGGAGGAGAAGGACACAATTTACAAGAACATAGTGTTGTTTTAATTCGTGGTGGACGTGTTAAAGACCTTATCGGTGTTCGTTATCATATTGTACGTGGTACACTAGATACTGCTGGTATTGATAAGAGAAGACAAGGTAGAAGTAAATACGGAACTAAAAAACCAAAGAAATAATATAAAAATAATACACAGAAAGGAGAAAAGTAAACATGCGTAAGAAACAAGCAATAAAAAGAGATGTTTTAGCAGATTCAATATATAATTCTAAAATGATTACTAAATTAATTAATGGTATTATGTTAGATGGTAAAAAAGGTACTGCTCAAAGAATATTATATAGTGCTTTAGATATAGTTAAAGAAAAAACAAAGAAAGATCCAATCGAAGTTTTAAATCAAGCATTTGAAAATATTAAACCAGCTTTAGAAATAAAAAGTAGAAGAATAGGTGGATCTAACTATTCTGTACCAATGGAAGTTAGAGAAGATAGAGCTAATGCTTTAACTTTAAGATGGTTAATTCAATATGCAAAATCTAGAAACGGAAGAGGAATGGCAGAAAATTTAGCTGCTGAAATAATAGATGCTTCAAATGGAATAGGTGGAGCAGTTAAAAAACGTGAAGATACACATAAAATGGCAGAAGCTAATAAAGCATATGCTCATTATAGATGGTAAGAAGGGAGTGGTAATATGGCACGTGATGTATCAATCGATAAGACTCGTAATATAGGAATTATGGCTCATATTGATGCCGGAAAAACAACTACCACTGAAAGAATCCTTTATTTAGGTGGTAACATCCACAGAATCGGAGAAACTCATGATGGTGAGTCTCAAATGGACTGGATGGATCAAGAAAAGGAAAGAGGTATAACAATTACTAGTGCTGCTACTACAGTACACTGGAATGGTTATAGATTTAATATTATAGATACACCTGGACACGTAGACTTTACAATTGAAGTTGCACGTAGTTTAAGAGTATTAGATGGTGCTATTGCATTAATCGATGCTCAAGCAGGAGTTGAAACACAAACTGAACAAGTTTGGAGACAAGCTAATGACTACAATGTTCCAAGAATGATTTGTGCTAATAAAATGACTAAAATAGGAGCAGATTTCTATTATTCATTAGATTCAATTCATAATAGACTTGCTAATAATGCACAACCAATTATGTTACCAATCGGAGCAGAAGATCATTTTACAGGATATGTAGATTTAGTTACTGGAAAAGCATATGAATATGATGGAAAACCAGAGCAAGAATTAAAAGAAATTGAAGTTCCTGCTGATATGATTGAAAAAGTTGAAGAATATAGAACTAAATTAATCGATGCAGTAGCTGATTATGATGATACTTTAATGGAAACATATTTAGAAGGTAATGAAATTACTGTAGATATGTTTAAGAAAGCTATTAGAACAGCTACTATAGCAAATAAATTCTATCCAATTTTATGTGCTGATGCATTAGATGATAAAGGAACAAGAGCAATGATGGATGCTGTTATTGATTATTTACCAGCTCCTACAGATATTCCTCCTGTAAAAGGAATAGATTTAAAAGATAACGAAGTTGAAAGAAAAGCTGATGATAAAGAACCATTTGCTGCTCTTGCATTCAAAGTTATGAATGACCCATTTGTTGGAAACTTAACATTCTTCCGTGTATACTCTGGTGTATTAAAGAGTGGAAGTTATGTAATGAACTCAACTAATGGAGAAAAAGAAAGAATTGGTCGTATTTTACAAATGCATGCTAACCAAAGAAAAGAAATTTCTGAAGTTTATGCTGGTGAAATAGCTGCTGCTGTAGGATTAAAAGATACTACAACAGGAGATACTTTATGTGATGAAAAGAATCAAGTTATCTTAGAAAAAATGGTATTCCCAGAACCAGTTATTGATTTAGCAATTGAACCTGCTAGTAAAGCAGATCAAGAAAAGATGAGTTTAGCACTTCAAAAATTAGCTAAAGAAGACCCATCATTTAGAGCTAAAACTGATCATGAAACAGGTCAAACTATTATATCTGGTATGGGTGAACTTCACTTAGACGTTTTAGTTGATAGAATGAAAAGAGAATTTGGTGTAGTTGCTAATGTAGGTAAACCACAAGTTGCTTACAGAGAAACTCTTAAGACTGCTGCTGAATGTGAAGGAAAATACATTAAACAATCTGGTGGACGCGGACAATACGGACATGTTTGGGTTAAATTTGAACCAAATAAAGATAAAGGATATGAATTTGTTGATGAAGTTGTTGGTGGAGTAGTTCCTCGTGAATATATTCCAGTTGTTGATAAAGGACTTCAAGAAGCACTTGCTGGTGGTGTACTAGCAGGATATCCAATGATAGATGTTAAGTGTACATTATTTGATGGTTCTTACCATGATGTAGACTCTAACGAAATGGCATTCAAAATTGCTGCTTCTATGGCTTTAAAAGAAGCTAAGAATAAATGTAATCCAGTTATTCTAGAACCAATTATGAATGTTGAAGTAAGAGTACCAGATGAATTCATGGGAACTGTTATGGGAGACTTAACTAGTAGAAGAGGTAGACCTCTTGGAAATGAAAGTATGGGTAAAGATATTGCTATTCGTGCAATGGTTCCACTTTCAGAAATGTTCGGATATATGACTGTACTTAGAAGTAATACTCAAGGTCGTGGAACTTATCAAATGATCTTTGATCATTATGAAGAAGTACCAAAGAGTATATCTGAAGAAATTATTAAGAAAAATGGTGTACAATAAAAGTATACTATATTTGCCAATTTAGTTATTTATACTTGAAAATAAATCAAGTATTAGATAAAATATATTTATATTGAAAAAGGAGGAAAAGTAAAAATGGCAAAACAAAAATTCGATCGTTCTAAAGAACATGTTAATATTGGTACTATTGGACACGTTGACCATGGTAAAACAACATTAACAGCTGCTATTACTAAATACTATGGAGAATTCATGGCTTATGACCAAATAGATAAAGCTCCAGAAGAAAGAGAAAGAGGTATTACTATTAATACTGCTCACGTTGAGTATACTACTGCAAAACGTCACTATGCTCACGTTGACTGTCCAGGACATGCTGATTATGTTAAGAACATGATTACAGGTGCTGCTCAAATGGATGGTGCTATTCTTGTAGTTAGTGCTACAGATGGTCCAATGCCTCAAACTCGTGAACACATCTTATTATCACGTCAAGTTGGTGTACCAAAAATGGTTGTATTTATCAACAAATGTGATATGGTTGATGATGCTGAACTTCTTGACTTAGTTGAAATGGAAGTTAGAGAATTATTAACTGAATATGGATTTGATGGAGACAATACTCCAGTAATTCGTGGTAGTGCTCTTAAGGCTCTTGAAGGTGATGAAAAGTGGGTACAACCAATTCATGACTTAATGAAAGCTGTTGATGAATGGATTGACACTCCAGTAAGAGATACTGACAAACCATTCTTAATGAGCATTGAAGATGTATTTACTATTACAGGACGTGGAACTGTTGTTACAGGTCGTGTTGAAAGAGGTAGATTAAATCTTAATGACGAAGTTGAAATCGTAGGTATTAGAGATACTAGAAAGACTGTAGTTACTGGTATTGAAATGTTTAGAAAATCTTTAGATTATGCTGAAGCTGGAGATAATGCTGGAGTTTTACTTCGTGGTATTAACAGAGAAGATGTTGAAAGAGGACAAGTTCTTTGTAAACCAGGAAGTGTTACACCTCATAAGAAATTCAAAGCTAGTGTATACGTATTATCTAAAGAAGAAGGTGGACGTCATACTCCATTCTTTAGTAACTATAGACCACAATTCTATTTTAGAACAACTGATGTTACTGGTGTAATTACATTACCAGAAGGAACTGAAATGGTTATGCCTGGTGATAATGTAGATATGACAGTAGAATTAATTACTCCAATCGCAATTGAAAATGGAACTAATTTCTCAATTCGTGAAGGTGGAAGAACAGTTGGTGCTGGTGTAGTTTCTGAAATTATCGAATAATATAAAAAATAGGCCTTATGCAAATAAGGTCTTTTTTTGTTGCTTTACAAAATTGTATCTATTTATTATAATTATTATGGTAGATTAGGAATACAATATGAAAGAAAAATATGTAAAATTTTTTAAAAAAGAATTAGTTGTTTTATTAATATTACTTATAGTAGTATGTTTTTCTTTTGGAGTAACATATTCTAATTTTATATATAATTCTGATAGTTATAGAGCTGTTGAAATGTTTACAAGTAAATTAGAATATGAACTTGATAATAAACAATTTAATGTAACTCCAAATAATAATTTAATAACTATTAAAGTAAAATCATTAAATGATGTTAATTCATATTATAAAGTAGTTTATGATAATGATAATCTTGATATTAGATTCTTTAATAATGAGTCTAATGTTATTGAAGCAAATAATTATAAAACAATTAATCTAATTGTTTTTAATAAATCTAATAAAAATGAAATTGTTAATATTGATATAGTAGGTGGATTTATCACTAATACCTATGATGATATTAAAATTCAAGATAACTATTATGAAGTAAGAGAAAATATTGAAATTGGAAGTTTAGTAACTTTAGATAATAAAGCTTATAAACTATTAAATATTAATAGTGATGGAAGTTATGAATTAATAACTAATAGTAGTAAATCAATAACTATTAGTGGTTCTTTAGGATATAATAGTTATATTGAATCTATTAATCAAATAGATAATATTGACAATTCTAGAATAGTATCTCTAGAAGATATTGAAAAATATACAAAAAATAATCTTGTAGAATATACAACATCAAATTATTATAGTTCTGCATATTATCCATTATTATGGAGTGTTGAAAAAGGTGCGGTTATTAACAATCAAAAAAACAATGTGGAGTATTCTAGAAGTAGTGGGAATATTACTGGAAACTATGATTATGCTGATAGTATTACAGCTAAAAATATATCATTTAATAATATAGAATTTATTAATGATAAATATAAAGATATTTTCTTAGATTCAAATTATTTATTAGCTACTAGATGTCAAAGAACAAGTACAGATTCTGTTTATTGGGGTGTTTTATCTATAGATGATAATACTCTTAAAACAAATGATTTATTTGATTCAAAAGGTAATGATTATACTGTAAAAGGAAATAGTAAAATAATAGTTACTATTTCTAATAAAATAGAATTATAAAGTATTCTTTTTGCTATTTATTGACAATTGTTATTTTTAATATATAATAATTTGACAAGAGGGATTGAAATGAAAAGAATAACTGATATAAGACCAATTGAAATTGAAAATACTAAAGTACCATATCTTGGAGATATAATTGAAAGTAATTTAAGTCATTGGATAGGTAATTTTAATGGTGTATATGGACATGATTTAATGGAAAAAGTTTTATCTTTGTTAATGAAGTATAGATTTGATAATAGTTATTTAAATATAATAGATGAAACTACATTTGAATTATTAACAGAAAGTAATAAAAAAATTACTATTACATATTATAATGGTGATTTTGATAGATGTGGTGGAATATTAATTACAGAAGATAATATTCAAAAACAATATGAATTAATAAATAGTGATAGTAAAGAATTATCAATAGAATTAATTAGTGTAACAGAATTAAGTACAGGTTTTGAAGAATCTTATTCTTATTATGGTAATCCAATTATTAGTTTTGAAAAAGTAAATAATAATAGTAGATTATATTTTTCATCTAAAGAGTTATATAATATTAGTGAAAGAGAATATGATTTATTTAAGAGTCAATTTAAAAAAACAGAGTTTAAGGATATAATAGATTTATATTATTTCATTGTTGATAAATGGCCAACTTTATCTAAAAATTTTCGTATAGAAGAGTATGGTCCTAAAGAACGTTATTATAGTGAATTATTACAAAGAATTGAAGTATCTAATAACAGAATAAAGGATATTGAATTAATTAAAGAGGTAAATGGCAATAAGTTTAAAATATCCGGAACATTAGAAAATGAATTAGATAATAATACACTTAGTGAATTAGTTGATCAAATAGCAGATTTAAACAATAATCAAATACAAATGAGATTAAAAAAAGACATTTCTTAATAGAAATGTCTTTTATTGATTATAAATTATTAAATGATGTTCACTTCTAGTACATGCTACATAATATAAATATCTTTCCTCATATGTGTATTTATTATTTTCTTCAGTATAAATAATTGTTGCATCAAATTCTAATCCTTTTGCTATATATGATGGTATTATGACAAGACTTCTTGAGAATTTATTATTAGAACTTGTTATCAATATAATATCTTTATTATCATTTTTTAACAATTTATGAATCTTTATTGCTTCATCATTTGTCTTTGTTATAATAGCAATACTTTTATTATCTTTTTTAAGTCTATTTATATCTTCTAATAATTGTTCTTTTAAATTGTTTTCTTTTTTAAATTCAACTGGTATTTTAACATCTCTTCTAATAGCGGATACTAGTTTTAATCCTAGTATTTTATTTGTATGTTCAATTATTTCAGGACTAGATCTATATGTTTTATTTAATTCTATATAGTTTACTGATTCATTAAATACATCTTTTAATTCTTCTAATGAATCATATTTATAATATGGATTAATTGTTTGATTAATATCACCTAATATAGTAAACTTACTTTTCTTTAGTATTTTTTTAAGAAGTATATATTGTAATTTGCTATAATCTTGTGCTTCATCAATAATTGTTTGTTCAATTGTATAGTCATTACCTAGAAATGTAAGTAAGCTTTTCATATATAAGAATAAGCATGCATCTTCAAAATAAATTGTTTTTTCTTTTAATCTATCTATATAATAATTAGAAATGTTTTTTTGATAATTATTTTTAAATTCATCACTATTATAAAAGTTCATATATATTTCTTTCATATCAAGTGATATATTTAATTTTTCTTTTAACCATTTTTTTATTTGTTTTTGTTTTGTTTTATTTCCATTAAAATTCATTTCTGATATTTTAGTGGCTATTTCATCTATTCTTTCAAATAATGGAATAGAGGAGTATCTTTTATGAAGATATTCATTTAATTTTTCTTTTGATATATATAAATCATGATTTAGTATATCATCTGTAAATTTTACTTTTTTTGTATAATTTTTTATATATTCTTCTATAACATTTACTATTTCATTAGATTGTTTATATTTTACTAAGTTAACATCTATTT
>Ga0247611_10003227_pt1 | contig 24506 bp, 14 predicted proteins | sample 177DNAGHGhighgp2_FD_192422 | JGI IMG/M metagenome (GOLD analysis project Ga0247611, IMG submission 192422) | Sheep rumen microbial communities from Palmerston North, Manawatu-Wanganui, New Zealand - 1770 DNA GHGhigh gp2 | ecosystem: Host-associated > Mammals > Digestive system > Stomach > Rumen... | reverse complement strand
CTCCCATCCCCGATCCCCCATCCCCCATCCCACCAAAACTACAATTATGAATAACGACAATCACAATAATCATCACAGCATGAGCCGGCGCCACTTCTTTAAGGTGGCAGGCGGCGCTGCCGTGGCTACTGGTGTGGCGCTGGCAGCTTGCGACAATAATAATGGCGAGACAAGCACCTCGGGAGCTATCGCCGAGGCCGACGTTCCCAAAGACAAAATGACCTATCGCACTAACCCCAACACTGGCGACCGCGTGTCGCTGCTGGGCTATGGCATGATGCGACTGCCAGTGGAGGGCGGCGAGAGTGGTCGCGAGAATGCCGACGCTGCCATCGACCAGGAGTTGGTGAACAAGGAGGTAGATTTTGCCCTCGCTCATGGCGTGAACTACTTCGACACCTCGCCAGCCTACTGCCAGGGACGCAGCGAGCATGCCACTGGCATCGCTCTGAGCCGCCACCCCCGCGACAAGTATCTCATCGCCACCAAGCTTTCAAACTTCGACCCCGCCACCTGGCCCCTGGAGCAGGGACAGCAGATGTTCTACAACTCGCTCAAGGAGCTGCAGGTCGATTATGTCGATTACCTGCTGCTGCACGGCGTGGGCATGGGCGACAACGGCCCCGAGGAGTTTGACCACCGCTATGCCGAGAATGGCCTGCTCGACTGGCTCGTGGAGCAGAAAGAGGCCGGCAAGATACGCAACCTGGGCTTCAGCTACCACGGCGACATCTCGGTATTCGACACCCTGCTGCAATGGCACGACGAGGGCGACTACCACTGGGACTTCGTGCAGATAGAGCTCAACTATCTCGACTGGAAGCACGCCAAGGAGATAAACCCACGCAACACTAACGCCGAGTACCTATATGCCGAGCTCGAGAAGCGCGGCATCCCGGCAGTGATCATGGAGCCACTGCTGGGCGGACGCCTCGCTAAGGTGCCCGACAGCATCGTCACTGAGATGAAGCGGCGCGACCCAGGCAGCAGCGTGGCGGCATGGGCCTTCCGCTATGCCGGCACTCCCAGCGGAGTGCTCACCGTGCTCAGCGGCATGACCTACATGGACCACCTCATGGAAAACATCATCACCTACTCGCCACTCAAGCCCATCAGCAAGGAAGAGAACGAGTTCCTGGAGCGCATCGCCGACAAGATGGTGGCCATGAACACCATTCCCTGCAACGACTGCAAGTATTGCATGCCGTGCCCCTACGGCATCGACATCCCTGCCATCTTTGTACACTACAACAAGTGCATCAACGACGGCAACCTCATCAACGACGAGAACGACAGCGGCTATCGTGCCGCGCGCCGAGCCTTCCTCGTGGGATATGACCGCAGCGTGCCCAAGCTGCGACAAGCCAACCACTGCATCGCCTGCGGCCAGTGCGTGAGTCACTGCCCGCAACGCATCGACATCCCTAAAGAGCTAAGGCGCATCGACGACTTCGTGGAGCAACTCAAGCAAAGCGACAGGAAAGATTGAGGGAAGAAGAGAAATTCAAGATAATACAGAAAGACTATCAGCTGAGAAACTGCATCGGTAGTGTTGTGCAGTGCAAGCGTGAGCTTGTTCACTAAGCTCCCCCCGAGAACTAAAACCTCACTCCCACCGAGAGGGTGAGGTCTTGCAGTGAGTTGATGAAGTTGTGATCCTGACTGTGGTAGAAGTGGCCATCCACCAGCAGCTGCAAGCCATAGAAGAAGTGCCCCACGTTATAGACTAGCCCAAGCCTTCCCCGCAGGTCGAGGGCAAACATGTTGCGCTTGCCGTCAACCGAGTCGTCGAAGGAGTGTCGCCATCCCACCGACGGCGCCATGGTGATGTTGAAGAGCCAGTTGTGGTGAAACACCCAGTTGTAGGCATAGCCTAGCAAGAAGCTGTAAGAGCGGTAGTGATAAGTGTATTGCTCGTCCCATTCGGGCAGATATTCCTTCATGTCTTCGGGCAGTAGGCTGAAGTCGATATCTATATCTTGAGTGGCCACGAGAAAGCCGGCAATAAAGCTGCCAGCGCTGCGTTTCTGGATTTTGGAATAGCTATAGGCCGCCGCCTGCGAATACTTGCGGTGGTTGAAGAAATAATACATGTCAAATCCCGAGGAAACACGCGAGAGCCCGTCAAATTTCTTCTTGGCGGGCCGCTTGTTGTTGTAGTCGCCAAAGCGGCCTATGGTCACCGTGCCAGTGTTGCGCGAGCGGTAGGCCTCGAAGGAGAATCGCGAGGTGGCAAACGTGAGGTCCCACTTCATGTGTCGCGTGGGGTCGCCGCCAAACACGTTGTCGAGGTCAAACATGTAGGTATATCCTATTCCCATGTAGGAGAAATGCAGTCCCAAGCTCGACGACACCCTGGAGTTCATAAACACCTTCATGTCGTTGTCGGCAATGCTGCCTCCATAGCCGTCGAGCCAGTTGTTGTTGATGAGCATGATGCGGAAGTCTTCTTTGACGCCCACCACATAGGTCGTGTCGTAGTTGTTGAAGGCCTTGGAGTAGAATTTATAGGCTCTAGCTGCTAGGTTGAGCGGGAAAGGCTTCTTGACCTGCGGGTCGGTGAAGAAGCTCCACTTGCCATTGCGGATGGCACGCTCCCAGTAGTGGTCGTCGCGCGTGGTGTCCCAGGGGATGGCGTCGATGCTGTCGCGTATGTGCTTGAGAAAGAGCTTGCGGTCCTCGACGGGAGCGAATGGCGAGCTGCCTTTTTTGTAGCAGGTGTCGATGGGTACAGAGGCCGAGCTTCTGTGCTCATCGATGGCTGCCCACATCGTGAAGGCGGTCAGTGCTAATATTATTGCTGCCAAGTGCTTCATTGCTGGGGTGCTGGGGTGTTCTCTTCGGGCTTGCGAGGGCTGATGATGAGCAGGTTGTCGTCGGGAGGGGTGGCAGCCTGTGGTGCCACGCTATCGGCGGGTGCTGGCTGTGGCTGCGGCCGCTTCTTGCCAAAGAGGCGGTCGAAGTCGTGCTTGAACACCACTCCCACGCCCTGTGTGGTCATGGCGTTGCGCACGTAGTAGTTCTGGTCGTTGAAGTGGTTGTAGGCCTTTAGGCGTATGGTGCCCTTGCGGTTGAGCAGGTACTCGAGGTCGAAGTCGCCAATGAAGTTGGAGTTGCGGGTGTTGTAGGTGTTGTCGCGGTAGCCAAAGTTGCCGTTGAAGATGAGGCGGTTATTGAGCAGCTGGCTGGAGAGGGCGAGGTTCACTTCCACGTCGCTGAAGTCGCCCTTGTTGCTGCGGAAGTTTGGCGAGATTTGCCAGTTCTCGCTCAGCTGCCCCAGGATGCTTGAGAGCTGCGACGAGATGGTTGACGAGGCTACCGACGTGAGCTCGTTGTTGTTCTTTTGCGACTGCATGTAGTCGGGGGTGTAGAAGCGGTTGAGGGCGAGCAGATAGATGATTTGGCGGCTCATCATCTCGTCGGTGCTGATTACGCTCTTGACCTTGCGGTAGGCGTCGCTGGTGAGGGTGGGGAACTCCAGGTCAAACGATAGCTCGGGCTCGGCGATGGCGCCTTTCACCTTCAGCAGGGCATTGACGGGCACGTTGGTGCGGTTGATGTCGCGGTCGGTGGAGAACGAGGCGTCGAGGTCGCTCAGGTTGGCGTTGAGCGAATATACGGCGCTAATGTCGAGGTTGGCATTGTAGGGGTTGCCGTCGAAGCTGATAGTGCTACCGTTGCGAATGGTGAAGTCCTTGATGATGATGTCCTGAAGGGTGAAATTGTAGGAGCCTTTCTCAAGCATATACTTGCCAAACATCTCAAAGTCGTCGTCGATGCTGTTGTAGTTGAGGTGCAGGTTTCCTGAGCCGAATGCCCTGATGCGGTCACCGCCCACGGGATCCATCACCAGCACGATTTCGGCGGCAGGGGTGATGTCGGTCTGCAGGTCGATGGTGAAGCGCGTGGGCACGGCCTTCTGTTGCTGCTTGTTGACGGTTTTGAGGGCAAGCATGCCTCTCACCTCGTCGGGCAGTTGGTCGATATAGCTCTTGACGGTGTCGGCAGCTTCCACTTGTGGCTCATCCTTCTTGTCGCGGTCGCGGAAGGTGATGAAGTTGTATTCACTGGCTTCCTCGGCATCGCTCAGCACAAAGGTGAACTTGCTGCGCTCGCTGGTCTCCATGTTGACACCTATTCTCACCACTCCTGGCTCGCCAGCGATTATGGCAGTGCCGTTGCCATAGATAGTGCCATACCAGTCGGCGTTCATCGCAGGGGTGATGTCATAGACTAGCAGGTCGTGGGCATCGGTCACGGTGAAGTTGAATTCTGGGTCGTGGAATGCATTGTGGCGCAGGTACCCGTTGAGCTTTGCCGTGTGGTTGTCGCGGTCGCTGATGGTGAGGTCTTTAAAGGTGATGAGTCCTGGCTCTATGTGTACCGAGTCGCGGCAGTGATAGGTGACATTGGTGTAGCCAATCTTGAGGTTCAGGTCGTCGGCAAAGACGTCGCCATAGAGGTCGATGGTCTTGAAATTGCCAAAGAGCACTGCTCGCCCTGACACCTCGCCATGCACGTCGTCGGTGAAGGCTTCCATAAATGGTTTCATGAACTCGACGTTGGCACGGTTGGCGATAAATTCCATGTATAGAGAGTCGTCGGCAGCAAATATCTCGCCGTTGATATAGGTGTGCAGGCCATTTTTCTGCGTGAGGTCGCAGTTGAGCTTGACGGCGGTGTTCTCCACGTCGAAGCTGCTCTTGATGTCACCGTCGCCCATGTGTGCGCCGTTGTAGGTCATGTCCTCGACGTGCAGTCGCTCGGTGCTCAGTCGTGGCGACTTCGAGAAGAGGTCGGCAAGTTGAAACTCTCCGGTTGCGCTGCCGCCAAAGGTGACATGGTTGATTTTTAGTGTCTCGAAGATGTAGTCGAGGCGTATGTCGTTGAGTGCCACGGTGAGCATGTCGTTAGGGTCGTGCGATACCTTGCCGGCGATTTTCACATACTGGTCGGCGCGCGACCCCCTTATCTGGCTCACGTCAATGACTCCATTGCGATACTCCAGGTGCCCCTCCTCCACATTCCACACGCCGTCGTTTATTACCACCTCGGTGGGGTTGATATCTACAGCTGTCATGAACTTGCCGGTAATGTCGCGGCCTAGTTGTGCCGAGAGGCTCACGTTGCCGTGGTAGTCGGTGGGTCGGTTCAAGATCCAGTTGACATTGGCATCCACACCATCGTTAATGGCGTTGGCGTCGATGTTTAGCGAGAGGTTTCCCTTGTCGCTGGGGATGATGGTTTGAGCCGTCATCGTGACGTTGTCGTCGCTGGAGTCTTTGGCCAGATGCACCCTAGTGCCCTCAATGATGCGGTTGCCTTGAATGAGATAGGGCATGTTGATATCTACCGCCAGGTCTTTGGCGGCTTCGTTGAAATGCCCGTCGATAGTGGCTTTGTAGGCTAGTTTCACTGGCAGTTTCACATAAGATGCTATGTAGTTCTCAAACTCGTCGTTGGGATCTACCTCGATGTTGAAAGTGAAATTGTTGTTGCCGGTGGAGGGTGGGGTGTGGCCACTCATGAACTGCGGGAAGCACTTCGATGCCATGCTCTTGATGGCTGGCACAAGGCTGGCGAAGTTGTATTGCCCTTCCACATTGCCGTGCAGGAAGTCGGTGTCGATGGTCAGGCGCTTGACGCCGTCGCTCTCGGTGGCATCTACCACAAGGTTGTCAACGTGGAAACCTTTGCCCGTGATGCTGTTAGTGAACGACATGTTATCGATTTTCACGTTTCCGGCAAGATTGGAGATGTTGTTGCCGGTAACCGACGCTGCCATGTTCAGGTTCAGCGCATTGGCGGGATATTTGTTAGTGAGGTTGAGTTTAGCAAAGTTCACACCCTTGGCGCTGAGGTCGAAGTAGTAGCTGGAGTTGGGGCCGTCGAGGGTAAAGTCGCCCTTGAGGTTCACCGTCCCGTTGGGGTCGTTAATGGCCACCGTGCCGCTGTAGTTGTTGTGGTTAATGTCAACATTTGCAGTGATGTTATGGTAGCGATAGCCCTTGAGGTCGATGTGGTTCACCTTGCCATTGATGTTACCCACAAGGCTGCCCGCCTTGAGCAGCGAGCCATCCACGTGGGCATCCATCGCCACCATGCCCAGCAGGTCTTCCTTGCTCAGTACACGCCCCACGTTGAAGCCGCCAGAGCTCACGTGGGCATCGATGTGGCGGTTGGCGCCGTCGGCGTCGTATGAGCCTTTCACAGCCACATCGCCCAGGTCGGTGCCCAGCTTGGCGTCGGCAGTGAGTCGCGACGGGTTGCCCTTGGCGTTACCCACCAGGTGCAGCGAGCCGCATTTCTCTACTATCGCTTGTGCTTGTGGCGGGAGCTTGGCATAGTCGCGGGTGATGCGTGCTATCTCATTGCGCGAGGCCTTCAGGTCGATGTGGCGCACGTCGAAGTCCATCACCTTGGGGGTGCGCACATTAGTGAACGTCCCCGCCAGGTCGAGCACAATGTTGCCGTTCTGGGCATTGACCTTGAGGGTGTTAACGTCAATCTTGTCGGGCGTGGCCACCGCATTAACGGTGAAGTGTACCGGGTCGGCCCACTGTGCGAGCTTGGGGACAAAGGTCTTGAAGTCGGCAAGCGTCACGTGGTTGTCTCTCATGTTGAGGGTGATGGGTTGCTGCTTGATTTCGTTGATGGCATTACCGAGCGATGTGTAGTGGAACGTGGCGTCGGCAGGCGTGAGGTGTGTGCCAGGCAGGTCTATCACAAGGTTGCTCAGCGTGGTGCTCTTGTCGGTGATGTGAAACAGGCCACTCACGTTCTTCACCTCGAGGCCGTTTTTCTCGTTCACTGCCAGGTGCTTGACGTCGATGATGAAATCGTTGTTCTTGATGCGTGGCAGCTCCACGTCGGCCACCAAGTCGGTGGCATGGAGGTGGTTGGGGTCAAACGTGCCGGGAGCTTTGTGGGGCTCGCCCAGCACGTCGTAGCTGATGTCGCAGTCGCGCACGATGGCGTGCTGTATCTTGATGTCGTAGGGCTTGGGAGGCTTGCCAGGCTTGGGCTTGAGCTTGTCGATGATGAACTGCAGGTTGGTGGGGCTTTCCTTGTCGGGGCGTGTCACATGGCCGTGCAGGCCATTCACCTCTGCAAAGGTGAACACCAGTTTGCGGTTAATTATCAGGTCATAGAGGCTCACTCCAGCCCCCAGCTTCTCCACGTTGATGAGCTTGCCATTGCTCTGGTCGGGGACGTTCACGCCGGTGAGCACCACTTGGTTGAATGGCGAGATGGTGATGCCGTCGATGGTGACATTGGTGCCGAGAAACTCGCTCAGCTCACGCTCGCCCACGGCCTTGATCTTGTTCTGGAAATAGGGCATGCTCACTGCGAGATATAGCGCGCCCCATGCCACCACGAGCACCACGACCACCGTCATGATAGTCGCCCGCAACGTTTTATAGCTCCATCCCAAGAATTTCTTCATGCCACCAGCTGTTGATATAGTCGTTTTACTAATTTTCACTCTCTAAGATAGAGAAAAAAGAAAATGGTTTAACCCGCAAAGTTAGATAGAATTTTCCAAAATATCTACATCACGGCAAGAAAATAGCAAAGTTTTTTATACACAAGAACCACTAACCGTTCATTGCCAGATGGTTAGTGGCTGTGCGATGAATATCACTTTACGCTCTACACTTAAAGTCTGTGATACTTGAATTAAGAGCCTCCACTTTAAAAAGTGGCATTTCTGCGTTTTTTTAAAACAACTGAATTGTCGGAATGTTCTGATTTTCTCAACATCTTGAAATGTAGTGACAAGGCGTGACTTGCCCGTTATGCTTAACAATTTGTGCTTTATCCCTCCACTTTCCACTCCTTGATGGTGCGAGCCTCGGGATCGACCGTCACGCCCACCTTCACTTTGCGACGGGGGTCGTTCCAGTAGGGGATGAGGTAGTTCTTCTCGTCAATCTGGGCCAGGGCCTCATCGACCGTGGCAGTGCTTGAGATTTTCAGCTCAAGCACATAAATAGTGCTGCGGCTCTTCATCACCACGTCGCAGCGGCCGCGCGCGCTGCGCACCTCGGTCTGAGTCTCGATGCCTATGCAGTCAAACATCACACGCAGCAGTGTCTCAAAGTCGCGCTCGGTCTTGTTGCTCAGCTCGTAAGGCAACGCCGAGAGATAGCTCTGCGCCGCTCTTAGCGCCGCGTCGATGTCGTCGGCTATCATTGCGCGCTTCACTGCCATGAGCAGCGAGCGGTTGTCGGCCTCATTATTGGTGAGATAGCAAGGCATCAAGGCTCGGTAGAAGCCGGAATGAACTTCTTGGTTGGGGATGCCTAGGGTGTAGATGTTCTCCTCAAAATTATAGTCCTTGATTGTGAGATACCCGCTCTGGTAGAGGATGGGAATGGCGCTACTCATGTTGTCGAAAGGCTGGTCGAAGTCGTTCTCGAAAAGCTGAGTGCCCTCGATGTCGCTGAGCTTGAAGTTATACATGTCGAGCACCTTGAGCAGCGCCGCCGGAGTGCCGCTGGCAAACCAGTAGTCCCTCAACTCGCTAGCACCGAAGGCATTTACTATGCTAAAGGGGTTGTAAACATCGACCATTCTCTGCCCAAAGTGGTAGCCGTCGTAGCGGTCGCGCAACCGCTGGAGCATCTCGGCAGCCGTCACGCCATATTCTTGAGCCATCGCCTCTATATCAACCTTGAACGTCTCCTCAAGCTCCTGGGCGGTGATACCGCACAACCCCTCCCACTTCTTATGCATCGAGATATTGGTGAGGTTGTTGATAGTGGAGAATATCGACATCTGCGAGAACTTGGTAACGCCAGTGATGAACACAAAGCGCAGGTGCTCGGCCATTGACTTGACCGGGCCGTAGAAAGAGTTGAAAACAGAGCGCACGGCGTTCATCTTCTCGGCAGAGTCTATCACATTGAGCACTGGAGAGTCATACTCGTCGAAGATGAGCACGGCACGGTGACCAGTGCGGGCATGCGACACCTCTATCAACTGCTGCAGTCTTGCGCCAAGACCTAGCTGACCAGCTTCGCAGCCATAGTGTATCTCGTAGTTGCCCAGCAACATCTCGAGTGTGCTCTTCATCTCTTCGATGTCATCGTTTTTACACCTCGACATGTCGAAGTGAAAGACCGGATATTGCGTCCACTCGGTCTCCAACCGCTCCATAGCCAGGCCCTCAAAGAGCTCTTTGCGGCCCTGGAAGTAATACTTCAACGTGGAGCACAACAGCGACTTGCCGAAACGCCGGGGGCGGCTCAGGAAAAGTGCATCACCAAAATTGTTGGCAAGCTCATAGATGTACTCAGTCTTGTCAACATAGACAAAACCATCGGTTCTAATCTTCTCAAAGTCCTGCACTCCGGCAGGGAAACGGCGTCTCTGTGCCATAGCCTTATTCTTTATTGCTGTTCTTCTTTTTTTACGTGCTTTATCCCTCCGCTCTCCACTGCTCTATGGTGCGAGTGTCGGGGTTAACGGTCACGCCCACCTTCACTTTGCGACGGGGGTCGTTCCAGTAGGGGATAAGGTAGTTCTTCTCGTCAATCTGGGCCAGGGCCTCATCGACCGTGGCCGTGCTCGAGATTTTCAGCTCAAGCACATAAATGGTGCTGCGGCTCTTCATCACCACGTCGCAGCGGCCGCGCGCGCTGCGCACCTCGGTCTGAGTCTCGATGCCTATGCAGTCAAACATCACACGCAGCAGTGTCTCAAAGTCGCGCTCGGTCTTGTTGCTCAGCTCGTAGGGCAACGCTGAGAGATAGCTCTGAGCCGCCCTTAGCGCCGCGTCGATGTCGTCGGCTATCATCGCGCGCTTCACTGCCATGAGCAGCGAGCGGTTGTCGGCCTCATTATTGGTGAGATAGCGAGGCATCAAGGCTCGGTAGAAGCCAGAATGAACTTCTTGGTTGGGGATGCCTAGGGTGTAGATGTTCTCCTCAAAATTATAGTCCTTGATCGTGAGATACCCGCTCTGATAGAGGATGGGGATGGCACTGCCCATGTTGTCGAACGGCTGGTCGAAGTCGCTCTCGAAAAGCTGCGTGTTCTCAATGTCGCTGAGCTTGAAGTTATACATGTCGAGCACCTTAATCAGCGCCGCCGGGGTGCCGCTGGCAAACCAGTAGTCCTTGAGTTTCTCGTTGCCGAAGGTGTTGACGATGCTGAAGGGGTTGTAAACGTCAATCATGTCCTGACCAAAGTGGTAGCCGTCGTAGTGGTCGCGCAGCATCTGGAGCATCTGCCCGGGAGTCACCTTATACTTGACGGCAAGCCGGGCGATGTCTTCTTCAAAGTTCTCCTCCAGCTCCTGCGCAGTGATGCCGCACAGTGGCTCCCACTTCTCAATCATCGAGATGTTGGTGAGGTTGTTGATAGTGGAGAAAATCGACATCTGCGAGAACTTGGTAACGCCAGTGATGAACACAAAGCGCAGGTGCTCGGCCATTGACTTGACCGGGCCGTAGAAAGAGTTGAAAACAGAGCGCACAGCGTTCATCTTCTCGGCAGAGTCTATCACATTGAGCACTGGAGAGTCATACTCGTCGAAGATGAGCACGGCACGGTGGCCGGTGCGCTGGTGTGCGGTAATAATGAGTTTCTCCAGCCTTCCTCCAAATGACAAATCTTCGTTGCTCACCCCATATTCTTTCTCAAAATCACTCAATATTGAGTTGAGTGAGATTTCAACATAAGCTGGGTCATCGTTTTTACACCTCGACATGTCGAAGTGAAAGACCGGATATTGCGTCCACTCGGTCTCCAACCGCTCCATCGCCAGGCCCTCAAAGAGCTCTTTGCGGCCCTGGAAATAATACTTCAAAGTGGAGCACAACAGCGACTTGCCGAAACGCCGGGGGCGACTCAGGAATATTGCCTCGCCGTAGTTGTTGGCAAGGTCGTAGATATAAGCAGTCTTGTCAACATAGACAAAACCCTCGGTTCTGATTCTCTCAAAGTCCTGCACTCCGGCAGGGAAACGGCGTCTCTGTGCCATAGCCTTATTCTTTATTGCTGTTTTCTCGACTACAAAGATAAACAAAAAGAGCAAACAAAACAAAAAATGGCATATTTTTTGTAACGGTTTCTATAATGAGCCGAAGCTAAGGAAAAATAGTTAAAATTTTACACATTATTATAGGAAATGTGAGTTTTTTGCCTAATTTTGCACCCGATTTTGAATGAATGAGGCATTGTTGCAGCTGGCATGTGCTATGCAAAGTGCTGATTATTAAGAAAAAGACGATAATTACTATAAGAAAAATGGCAGATAATCTTGTGATAGTGGAGTCGCCGGCTAAGGCCAAGACTATCCAGAAATTTTTGGGAAAGGACTACAAAGTTATGTCGAGCTATGGTCACATCCGTGACTTGGAGAAAAAGGATTTCAGCATCGACGTGAACAACGATTTTGAACCCATCTATGAGATACCCGACGACAAGCTCTCGCTTGTGCAGGAACTCAAGAAGGCGGCCCAGGGAGTGAAGACGGTGTGGCTGGCCAGTGATGAGGACCGTGAGGGAGAGGCCATTGCTTGGCACCTGAACGAGGTGCTGGAGCTGAAGAAGGAAAACACGCGCCGCATCGTGTTTCACGAGATTACCAAGCCAGCGATACTTGCCGCTATCGAGAACCCGCGCGACATCGACACCAACCTCGTTGACGCTCAGCAGGCCCGCCGCGTGCTCGACCGCATCGTGGGCTTTGAGCTCTCGCCAGTGCTGTGGAAGAAAATCAAGCCATCGCTCAGCGCCGGTCGCGTGCAGAGCGTGGCAGTGCGTCTTATTGCCGAGCGCGAGAAGGAGATACGCAACTTCAAGAGCGAGCAGTATTACCGCGTGAGCAGCACAATGGAGGCTGGTGGCGAGGATGCTGCCACACCCTCGCTGGTGCCCTGCGAGCTCAACAAGCGCTTTGCCACCCGCGACGAGGCAGTGGAGCTGCTAGAGCATTGCAAGGATGCCACCTTCACTGTGGCCGACGTTCAGGTGAAGCCCATCAAGAAGAGTCCTGCACCGCCGTTCACCACCTCCACCTTGCAGCAGGAGGCGTCGCGCAAGCTCGGCTTCTCGGTGGCGCAGACCATGCGTGTGGCCCAGTCGCTCTATGAGAGCGGTCACATCACCTATATGCGTACCGACTCGGTGAACCTCTCGAGCCTCGCCATTGGCACCATCAGCAAGGAGATTAAAGACTCGCTGGGCGAGAAATACCTCAAGGTGCGCAAGTGGCACACCTCGTCGAAGGGCGCCCAAGAGGCTCATGAGGCCATCCGCCCCACCTTTATCAGCAACCACGACATCACTGGCACAGCCCAGGAGAAGAAACTCTATAACCTGATATGGAAACGCACCATCGCTTCGCAGATGGCCGACGCTCAGGTAGAGAAGACACAGGTGGAGATAAGCATCAGCGGCCGCAAAGAGATGTTTGAGGCCAGCGGAGAGGTAGTGAAGTTTGATGGTTTCTTAAAGGTGTATTTCGAGAGCAATGAGGATGAGAATGTCACTGGCGAGTTCCACACCCTGCCACCCATGAAGGTGGGCAACGTGCTCACCCACAAAGAGGTGGTTGCCACACAGCGCTTCACCCAGCAGCCCAACCGCTACAGCGAGGCGATGCTCGTGAAACGCCTGGAGGAGCTGGGCATAGGCCGCCCTTCGACCTACGCCCCCACCATCTCCACCATCCAGGCGCGCGACTATGTTGTCAAGGGCGAGAGCAAAGGCACCAAACGCAACTTTGAGCAAATCACCCTCAAGGGCAGCAAGCTCAGTACCAAGACCAAGAGCGAGCTGGTGGGCAACGAGAAGGGCAAACTCATCCCCACCGATGTGGGCATGGTAGTCAACGACTTCCTCACCAAGTTTTTCCCACAGATTTTAGATTACAATTTCACCGCTAAGGTGGAGACAGAGTTTGACGAGATTGCCGAGGGCAAGAAGAAGTGGAACGACGAAATCAAGGAGTTCTATAAGGACTTCCATCCCGAGATAGAGAAGGTGTCGGCAATGAGGCTTGAGCACAAGGTGGGCGAGCGCATCCTTGGCAATGACCCGGTTACCGGCAAACCCGTGTCGGTGAAAATAGGCCGCTATGGACCACTGGTGCAGCTGGGCAGCACCGACGACAGCGAGAAGCCACGTTTTGCTTCGCTGCAAAAGGATCAGAGTGTGGCAACCATCACGCTCGACGAAGCTCTTAAGCTCTTTGAGATGCCACGTTCCCTGGGTTCCTTCGAAGGGAAGGAAGTGGTCGTGGCTATAGGTAAGTATGGACCCTATCTCAAGCACGACGGCAAGTTTGTGTCGGTGCCTAAAGAGATGTCGCCTTATAGCATCACTCTCGACGAGGCTGCCACGCTCATCAAGGAGAAACGCACCACCGAAGCCAAGAAGGTGCTGATGACCTTCGACGAGGAGCCCGAGCTGCAAGTGCTCAACGGCCGCTTTGGCGCCTACATCGTCTATAAGAAGCAAAACTTCAAGATTCCTAAGAAATATGACGCTTCTAATCTCACTCTTGATGACTGCCGTGCCATCGTCAGTGACGAAGGCAACGCCAGCAAGGGTGGCAAGCGCCGTGCCACAGCCAAGAAATAAAAAAAGGGGGGTGAGCCGTGTTATGGCTCATCCTTTTTTTTAGGCGACAATTTTTTAAAAAAACTCAAATTGCGAGGAAACAGGTAAAGAATCAAGAAATGAGAAAGGGGGTGACCTCCTTTCTCATTTTTTTTCACATCTTGCCTTATAGAAACTTGACTAAAAAATCACTGATGTAGCAAAAAAACCACTGTTTTTTTATGGTATAATCCAAAATATTGCGTAATTTTGTATTATTATTCACAAGATTACCACATTTTAATATCCAAGCGCATGAAAAAACTGAATCTCAAAACATTGTTTTTATTGATGTGCCTCATCATGAGCCTTGACATGACTGCTGAGCACATGACTGCTGAGCACATGACTGCTGAGCAGGCACGCAGTGCAGCACAGCAGTTCTTAAGGCTCAAGGTTGCCAAGGGCAGCAGTATCAAGTCATTAGCCACCAAGCAAGTGATGCCTTACTCGCCAGTGAGCGACCAGCGTGCGGCAGTCTATGCCGTGAACCTGGGCAGCAACGATGGCTTTGTGCTCGTGGTCGGCAACAGCCAGAGCCAGGAAGTCATTGGTTATTGCGACAATGGCAGCTTCAATGCCGAGGAGATGCCAGCCAACATGCGCTCATGGCTAGAGAGCTACATCTGCTCTGTAAGCCAGGTCAAGGATACCAAGCAAGCGCGAGGCCTGCGCTCCTCAGGGCATTATCCCACCAAGACCCCTATAGCTCCACTGCTCCATTGCAAGTGGAACCAGCTCAAGCCCTACAACAATGATTGTCTGGTGATTGATGGCAAGCAATGCCCCACAGGCTGCACCATCACAGCAATGGCACAAATCATGTACTACCACCGCTGGCCAGTGGAGGCGACCACGGCAATCCCCAGTTTCACGCCCGACAACACTGGCGGAACCAATTATCCCACACTACCTGCCCTCGAGCCCACCACTTTTGACTGGGACAAAATGTATGACACTTACAATAACAATGAGGATGGCACTGAGGTGGCTAAGCTGATGAAATACCTGGGCACTGCCTCACAAGCCCTCTATAGCAATGCCCAAACTGCCGCTTACGGGTATAACGCTCTGCAAGCAATAATACAGTATTTCAACTATGACGCTGGTGCTCACGCCACATGGCGCCGACAGATGTCTTACAGCCAGTGGGTTGACAAGCTCTATGCCGAGCTCCAAGCCAAGCGCCCGGTATTGTTCAGTGGAACAGCTCCCGACAATGCGCATAGTTTTGTGGTCGATGGCTACGATGAGGAGGACTTCTTCCACATCAACTGGGGCTGGGGAGGCACAAGCGACGGCTACTACCGGGTGGTGCTCATGGACCCAAAGGAACAAGGCACTGGAGGTAGCGAAAGCAATGAGGCCTACTCGCTTGAGCAGGTGGCATACTTTGGCATTAGGCCCAGCACATCTGAGCAAGCCTACGCGCCACGGCTCACCGTGCTGAGCAACTGGATCTTCACCGACCCAGAAGGCACTGGCAACTACGAGACACACTCCAGCGAATATACCAGCACATTTTTTGAAGGCAATGGCTACTTGGTGTATGCTGCCATGAACAGCTACAACTTCAACGCAGTTAGTGGGGAGTTCAACCTAGGCTGCCGGCTGATTAAGAATGACGGCTCGGTAACAAGAGATTATGAGTGGGCGTCTGCCACACTTAATACCGATGCGGGGTTAAATGACCACTCTCACACTGTTTATCTCAACCCCATCACTGACCCGGCACTCACCGATGGCGACTACAAGCTTTATTTCACTAGCAAGCTCAAGAGTGCCACCACTTGGCAGCTCGACGAGGGGAGTGACGACCATTACATCGACATCCACCTCGACCACGCCAGTGGCAAGCTCATTGCCAATAGCGTGTCGCGCGAGGCAAAACTCACTATTAATGATGTGACAATTCACAATGCCACGCCCATGGTTAACCAGCCCATCAATGCCACTATTTCAGTCACCAACAGTGGCACGGCTGCTTTTCATGGCGACATGGGCTTAACGCAGACTCAGGATAATAACGATAACGATTGGCTGTGCGCCAGGGCATGCGACATTGCACCCGGCGAGACGGTGAATGTTGACCTAACGTTCAAGTCCAAGAAAGCAGGCACTATCAACTACAAGATTTATGATAGCACTGGCAATGAACTTTATGCCGGCTCTTTCACTGTGGCCGAGAGCAACATCACCAGCGACATTCCACTCACCATCACCCATCAGGTGACTAATGCCAACGGCACAGTGATTGCCGCTCCCAAGGCGCTTATTGACGTCACCGTCACCAACGACAATGATAAGACCTACCAAGGCGTTATTTCAATTTTCTGCTTCAAGTGGACTGGCGAGCAATACAAGTTTGTTTATGACAGCCGCGTGGAAACCATACCCGCCCACCAGACGGTGATCCTGCACCGCGAGTCGCCCGAGCTCACAGGTGCCGATTTCTACAGCTTCAACACAATGTACATGAGGGGTGAGCAACAAGTAGATCAAGAGAATAATGAGACCTACTACACCACCGCCCCCTATTACTTGACCTACGATGCCAGCGGCAAGGCCACCACCCATCTCGTCACCGACCAGGTGCAACCCGACGCCACGGTGTGTGCCGTTGACCTGACCAATGCCCCGGGAGTGAGCAGCGTCAACACCAGTGCTAATCCTAACATGATAATCCTTGCGGCCGAGAACAGCACTCTCACAGGCGACAACATCGTCAAGGGCACGCAGGCCGAGAGCGTGAAGCTCACCCAGGGTCATCCTTTCTACTCTCCCATCACCTTCACTGCAAGTGACATCAGCTACACCTTCACTGCTCAAGCCAACTTCGACATCGAGGCAAGCAAGGGCTGGAGCACCATAGTGTTGCCCTTTGCTGCCACCAGCTGCCAAGCAACTGTCAATGGAATGGTCACTCCGCTTAGCTGGCGCACCACCTCGTCATCTATTGGCGACATAGTGCTTGCCACCTACCAGAGTGAGAACGGCAGCACCATGGAATTTGGGCTTCCTGAATCGGCTCTTGAGGCTTGCCACCCTTACCTGCTGGGCATTCCAGCCACCATCAATCGCAGCACCTCGCTTGGCGGCGCGTCCATCACCTTCAGCGCAATCGATGCCCAAGTAATGACATCAAAGGCGGTGGTAACTGGGCACGACTACAAGATGGTGGGAACCTTCGTTGGTGAAGGCGACAATGAGAATATCCTCGTGTTCAATGCCGAGGGCTCGGCCTTTGTGCCAGGCACAGCAGTGAGTCCCTTCCAGGCCTACTTCATGCCCATAGGCTCAGTCACAGCGGCCCCCACGCTTAATATCAACGTGGACTATGGCTCATCTACTGGCATCAACGAGATTTACACTAGTGAGCCCAACGACCGGCAAGGCCCCATCTACAACCTCAACGGTCAGCGCGTCACCCGCCCGGGCAACGGCATCTACATTATGGGAGGAAAGAAATTCAAGTTGATAAATTTTTAGAAACTTGAAGGTTATAGGTTAGTGGTTCCCCGATTCCCGATTCCCGATCCCCGATCCCCGACCCTCGATCCCCGACCCTCGATCCCCGATCCACCAGAATTAATAACCCAGGTCTTCGCCCACGAGCACCACAATGTGGCGACCCTGGGTGCGACTGTTGCGCAGCAGGTGGATGTAGCTGCAGATGCTCTCGGGGCTGTTGCAGTTGTGGCACATGCCGTCGAGACGGCAGGGTGTGGCGATGTCGAAACGCTGGGCGTTGATGGGCGAGGCGGTGCTGCGTGCCCGGGCGATGGCGGCCTCCACGGTTGACGCCACCTTGTTGAGCCCGATGATGAATATCACCTTCTTGGGACCCCATGAGATGGCTGCCACGCGGTTGCCGTTGCCATCGATGTTGACGATGACGCCGTCCTCCGAGATGGCGTTGGCGCTGCTCAGGAACACGTCGGCACTAAAGGCGCGCAGGTACATCTGCTGCTTCTGGGCGGGGTCGCTTACCGTGTCGCGGTCGAGCACTTCGAGCGTGCCACGCTCCTTGAGAGCTTGTGGAATGCCCATGTCGCGCACTGTCATTGAGCCTCCCCAGGTAACGGAGGAGCCATCGGCAATGAGGTCCATCACTTTGCTCACGGCCTCTTGCGATGTGGGGCAGTAGTGAGCCTCGATGTTGCGGCGCTTCAGGTTCTTTACTAGTTTCTCTCCCAGCAGGTTGTTTCTTATTTCGAGTGGTGTCATAATAGTAACTGCTTTAACCATGTGTTATAATGAGTATAGTTTATGATTTGTATATCGGAATTTGTATTCTCAAAATCACCATTATAAACTACAGCCCTTTTATTAGTAGTGGCTGCTAAATATAGGTCCATATTTTTTAGCGTCTTGTAAAAAGATGTGTTGAATGTTGCTGCCGATTTTATTTCCACTCCCGAGAAGCATGACGCTCCATGATTTATGATTAAGTCAATTTCGGTTTGATTGGAATCTCTATAAAAGAACAAGTTTGAGACATCTATATTATTGTTTAAAAGGTGCTTGATGGTTTCCATTACCACGGCATTCTCAAAAATGGGACCGCGCATTTTATCGTGTGATAGCTCCTCGGGGCTATTAATATTGAGTAGTCGGCACGCGAGTCCTGTGTCGCAAAAATAAAGTTTAGGGCTTTTTGTTAGTCTCTTTTTTGTGTTATTAGAGTAAGGGTGTAGAAGGGTAATAATATATGAAGCTTCAAGAATAGAAAGCCATGATTTTATGGTGCCTAAACTCACACCAACTTCGGTGGATAGTTGAGATGCATTGAATAATGAGCCAATTCTACCGGCACAGAGTTTCAAGAAAGTGTTGAATTGCATCAAATCTCTTATTTTCAGCAAATCACGCACGTCCTTTTTGAGATATGTCTCGATGTAATTGGAGTAAAGAAGGTGAGCTGGCACATTGTTGCTAATAATGCGTGGATAGAAGCCATTGTATAGTATTTCGTCAATGCTGCGACCATGCAAAAATCCGGAGATTTCATCAAGCGAGAAAGGCATCAGATTAAATATCGCAGCCCTCCCAGCAAGCGACTGAGTTATTGACTTTAGAAGAGAAAAATTTGAGCTGCCTGAAAGTATGAATTTCTTTTTAGGGTTGTTATCTACAAAACTCTGAATATATGAAAAAATCTCTGGGACATTTTGTGCTTCGTCAATTATCATACCAGTTGAGGACTGATTAAGAAAGAATTTAGGATCTTCTTTCGCTAGTTGGCGCACATCTAAATCCTCAAGAGAAAACAATGGATAGTCGTTGAAAATGTGAGATATAAGAGTAGTTTTTCCCGACTGTCGTGGGCCGGTGACCACAATTACAGGAAAGTACTTCGATGCCTCTAAAATTTTGTCAGTTATAGAACGTTCTATATATCTTGTTTCCATTTTTAAGTAAATCTAAAATTGAACTGCAAATTTACATACTTTTTTTGTTACGGCAAGTATTTTTTTATGCAAATTTAAAGTTTGACTATAGATTTGCATGATTTTGGTTGCGCTTATTTCAGTTGCGTTAGTTTGTCGGCGTAGGCTCGGCCCACGGGGATTTTGGTGCCTCCGGTGAGGGTGAGCAGTGTGCGCGAGTAGCTCTCGATGCGGTGGCGCGGCACGATGTAGCTCTTGTGAACACGCACAAAGTCGCCTTCGGGGAGCATGGTTTCGAGCGACTTCATGCTCATCTGGGTGACCACGGTGCGACCATCTGTGGTGAAGATTTTCACATAGTTGTCCATGGCCTGGACATAGAGGATGGAGCTGAGCTGCACAGTCACATTCTTGTATTCTACCTTGACGGTGATTTCCGCTCCCTCGAGTGGTGGCGCGGCACTGTAGTTCACAAGGCGGATGGCCTGCTGCACCTTGTTGACGGCCTTCTCAAAGCGGGTGAAGGAGAAGGGCTTGTGGAGGAAATCGACAGCGTTGAGGTCGAAGCCGTCGATGGCATATTGTGCATAGGCTGTGGTAAACACCAGGAAGGTGCCCTGCGGTATCTCGCGGGCAAGGTTCACGCCGCTCACCTCGCCCATCTTCACGTCGAGGAAGAGCAGCTCGGGGTGCGTGCGTTTCACATGGTCAATGCCCGCAAGGGGATTGGTGAAGGTGTGAAGCTCAATGTCGCCCACTCGCTGGCAGAAGCTCTTTATCACTTCTAGAGCCATGGGCTCATCGTCGATGGCTACGCATTTCATGATTTATTTAGATTTATGGTAAGATGAAGGTCGAAGTGGTGGGGGGTCTCGTTGATGTCGAGGCTATAGCCGCTGCCATAGATCAGCTCAAGACGCTTGCGGCTGTTCTCGATGCCTATGCCCACATGATTCTCGTCCTTGGGCTTGATGCGGATGGGGTTGCTGGTGGTCAGATGCAGCACTCCATCAGTGACCTGCATATCAATATTTATAAGGGTGTCAACGCTAGTGCTCACTCCATATTTCAAGGCATTCTCCACAAAGGTGATGAGCAGCATGGGGGCAATGGTGAGGCCTGGGTGCCGGCCGTCGTTGCGATAGGCAAAGTTCACCGTGTTACACTCGTTCAGGCGGTTGCGCTGCAGGTCGATGTACTGCTGCAAGTAGTGTGCCTCATTGTCAATCGCCACACTGTCTTGGTTGGCATTGTTGTAGATGTAGCGCGTGATGTCGATAAACTGCATGAAGGCTTCCTCGGTCTTGGGACTCTGAGTGACCACCATGCTGTAGAGTGTGTTGAGGGTGTTGAAGAGGAAGTGTGGGTCGATTTGAGCCTTGTAGAGCGAGAGCTCGGCTTTGTTCTTGGCCATCTCCAGCTCCTGCTGGCGCGCCCGCTGGCGATAGAGCTGCCCCAGCAGACCGATGGCGCTGCTGAAGGTCATCACTATCACAAACAGGAACCACACCGCCTGCTGGTGAAGGCGGAACTTCATGGGCGAGAAGGTGCGCTGCGGTGGGCCTCCGGCTGGTGGCCCGCCTTGCTGCCGCTGGAAGTGAAACTCCATCTTGTATTGCGAGAGCAGGTAGGTGATGCCTATCATCGCCAGCACCACCAGCACCGCCCACATCAGGTGCCGGCGGTCCTTGAAGAGCGACGGGATGGTGAACACGCGGTTGACGCAATACACAATGTAGAGCCATGTCACCAGCAGGCACACAAAGAGCAGGTTGTTCTCGAGCCACCGCTCAATGGGCAGCAGGTAGATCATCACTGGCAGCAGTAGCAGACAAAAGAACAGGTCAATCAACAACTGCACTTTCTTGCCAGTGATGAGCTTGGCGTTATGGGCGATGGCGGTGTTCATGGGAATTTAGAACTGGTTCTCTACTATGTCGGTGAGCACGTCGCTCATCTCTAGGCCGGCGGCGCGCACTTGCTGCGGGATGAAGCTGGTGGCTGTCATGCCGGGAGTGGTGTTCACCTCTAGCATGTTGATGCAGTCGCTGCCGTCGTCATTCTTGGTAACGATAAAGTCGATGCGGATGATGCCGTTGCAGTGCAGGATGTCGTAGATGCGGCTCGTCTCCTGTTGCAGGGCAGCGGTGAGCTCTGGGCTGATGCGTGCCGGGGTGATTTCCTGCACCTGACCGTTGTACTTGGCGTCGTAGTCGAAGAACTCATTGTCGGTGACCACCTCAGTAACGGGGAATACCACGCTCTTGGTCTTGGTCTTGTAGCAGCCCACGGTGACCTCGGTGCCATTGAGGAAGCGCTCTACCATCACCTGGTTGTATTGCTTAAAGGCGTTCTTGATGGCGGGTGCGAGCTGGCTCTTGTCTTTGACCTTGGTCACGCCAAAGCTTGAGCCGTCGTCGGTGGGCTTCACGAAGCATGGCATGCCCAGGTCGCGCTCTATGTCGTCCTCGGTGATGTTGCGCTCCACATCCTTGATGAGCAGGATGCTGTCGGCCACGGTCACGCCAAAGGGTCGCATGTAGTTGTTGAGCATGTATTTGTTAAACGTCAACGCCTCCACAAGCACGCTCGAGGTGGAGTAGGGCAGACCTATGAGGTCGAAGTAGCCTTGCAGGATGCCGTTCTCGCCGGGAGTGCCGTGAATGGTGATGTAAGCGTAGTCGAAAGTGGTCTTCTCGCCCTTCTTGTCTTTGTGCTTAAAGGAAAAGTCATTCTTGTTGATGGGCGCTATGCTGCCGTCGTGCAGGTTCACATGCCAGTCGTTTTTCCTGATAACGACGATATAGACGTTGTAACGGTCGCGGTCAAACCAGCTGTATAGCCCCTGCGCCGAGCGCAGCGACACCTCATGCTCCGATGAGTCGCCACCACACACGATGGCGATATTTCGTTTTGTTGTCTTCATTGCTATTGCTATTGCTATGTGTTAAGTGATTGTATTATGCAAGTGCAAAGTTACGAAAATATTGTAAAACAACTGCAAACAATCGCATAAAAAGCGTTTTCAATAAAAAGTATGTTTATTCTTAATCCTTTGAAACATAGTGCTATAGCAAATTGCAAGGTTGTCGTTTTCCTTGCAGCGTGGTTTTAGGCTGTAATTTTGCGATGTGAAAACTCAGTCAACCGCATTTTTTCATCTTTAAAACACATTGCATTATGGAAACTAAGACAGAAATTAAACAGAGCACGAAGGTTTTTAACGTGATTATCCTCGACAAGAGCGGGTCGATGTCGAGCATCGCCAAGCAGGCCATCGACGGCGTGAATGAGAGCATCGCCGCCATCAAGAGCCGCCAGGAGAAACATCCCGAGCAGGACCATGTGCTCACGCTGGTGGCCTTCTGCGGCTGCGAGCTAAAGAAAATCTATGAGCAGTGCCCCATTGGTGAGGTGAGACCCATTACCAGCAGCGATTACCAGCCCTGCTGCATGACGCCACTCTACGACGCTATGGGCAACACCATCACCGCCTTGCACCGCATCATGGAGGGCGAAAAGAGCGCCATTGCCAGCGTGACAGTTATCACCGACGGCTACGAGAACGCCTCGCGAGAGTTTAGCCACAAGGCCATCCGCAGCCTTGTCGAGGCCTACAAGAACGAGGGCTGGCTCTTTGCCTACATCGGTGCCGACCACGACGTGGAGTCGGTGGCCTTTGGCCTGGCTATTGACAACAGGATGCGATTTGAGAAAACCAACGAGGGAACTCGTCACATGTTTAATCGTTTCCAAGCTTGCCTTGGCGACTATGTTGATGAAGTGGCACCCGTGATGAGCTGCCTCGAACTTGATGATGACGAGAAAAAGTCGAGGTTGCGCGCGAGCTCTAAGGGGTTCTTCAAGAGAAGAAAGATATAAGTCGCCATCAACTGGCAAGTGTGTCATGTGCAGCAACATGGCACACTTTTTGCAGGAATGAAAGTCATAAACTATTGCAAAAAAAATCCCCATGAATGATACTATTAGCCGTTTCGCAAAGATAAATAGAGAGTTGCGCTATGGAGTGATTTATGTTGTCACTTCAATGAACAGGAATATTGATGCCGACAGGGTCGATACTAGCCAGGTGGTGCCAAGGCTAATTGAGTGGTTGAGGCGGCTAACGAAATTTAATATTGAGATTGTTGATGACCCTAGCTCTGAGGGCACCGCGCTGGTGGCGCGGCGGATTAATGTGGGCAACAGCGGCAAGGACGCTATCGTTAAGATGCCGCTCAGTTATGGCTCATTTAGTGACGTGAGCCGGTTTGTCGAGACTGCTACCGACGTGTTGAGCACCGATGAAGGCGACATGATGCTCGAGAGCGAAGGCCTGCCAAGAATGAGTTCTAACTATGTTAGAGACGAGGGTTTTGCGGTTCAACACGAGTCAAGGCTGCAACACCGGCGAGAGAGCCCAAAAAGGTCATGGCTGGGATGGATGTTTCGCAAGAAAGACAAGGATGAAGATGTACTTCTTGACGATGCTCGTGATTATTGTGCCGATGAAGAGCCGCTACTGGAATCAAGAAGCGAACCCCTGCCACCATCGTCTCCGATTGAAGGCGAGGAAGCCGAAATCCTCACCATAGAGCAGGAACGTGAGATGGCGTTGCTGGCCATTCAGGCGCAGATACTTGATTTTGTAACAAAGTATCATGCCGACCCGTCGCAGCTCATCAACACCCTGCTCAAGGGCAAGATAGTAGTTGGGCAAAACAATCATCTTAGCCCACTGGTGGTGAACAACGACCTCAAGATAGTGCTGCCTTACTACAATGAGGTGGAGGTGAAGATGCCCGCCATGTGCCGAGCCATCTACATTCTCTTTCTCATGCACCACGAGGGCATAGCCTTGCGCGATGTGGTGGACCATCGCGTCGAGCTCGAGGACATCTACTCGATGGTGATGCCCGGGCGCAGCGAGGAGAAGGCTCGCGAGGCCATCGACAACCTGGTTGACCCCATGAGCAACACCCTCAACGAGTATATTTCGAAGATTAAGCGGTGCTTCAAGCTGTGCATTCTCGATGAGGAGCTGGCTGCCAGCTACATCATCACCGGCAAGCGAGGCGAGCCTTACCGCATCGCCCTCACCCCCGAGCTCATCACTCTGCCACGGGCCGTGACAGGTGAGTGAAGAAGTGCCACATCACGATGGCTGCCGAGCAGGCGATGTTGAGCGAGTGCTTGGTGCCGTGCTGCGGTATCTCGATGCAGCAGTCGCTGGCATCGACCACCGCCTGGCTCACGCCCTTCACCTCGTTGCCAAAGACGAGGGCATATTTCTCGCCTGGCTCAATGTGGAACCGCTCAAGGCTCACGCTGCCATGCACCTGCTCGATAGAGCAAATCTTATAGCCCTGCTCCCGTAGCTGCTCCACGGCATCGAGGGCACTCTTGCTGTAGCTCCAGGCCACCGAGTCCTCGGCACCGAGCGCCGTCTTGTGAATCTCGTGACTGGGAGGCTGGCCCGTGATGCCGCACAGCACCACCTGG
>Ga0247611_10003226_pt1 | contig 24521 bp, 16 predicted proteins | sample 177DNAGHGhighgp2_FD_192422 | JGI IMG/M metagenome (GOLD analysis project Ga0247611, IMG submission 192422) | Sheep rumen microbial communities from Palmerston North, Manawatu-Wanganui, New Zealand - 1770 DNA GHGhigh gp2 | ecosystem: Host-associated > Mammals > Digestive system > Stomach > Rumen... | reverse complement strand
TCTTATAATCTGTATGCTTTGATATGGCATCGCCTCCCCCTTCTGGTATTTCCATGTACGCCAAATCATAGTTCCAAACCTTCCCGACTTTAAGCATAGCAGTGTAATTGTTTTCTTGTGCAATTACGACGTCCGTGAACAGGGACAATACAATAATGAGCAATATTATCTTTGTTTTCATACCATGAATTCAATTAAGTTTCCAAAACAAACTATAAAAAGGAGTGTCTAAAAGGTGTTAATATGCATATCGTTGTTTTTATTTCATGAATATTACACTGCAAATATAATCTTTTTTCTCAACATGAGAGTTATTTTTCAATATAATAGTTTCCTTTATTGTTATTCAATTGTTATTTCTGCTCCCTTTTTACATTCAAACCCATTCTTAATAATGACATCAGTACCTTTATTAATGATTATTTTTGCATTTGGATTAATAATAACATTGGCAACTGTTTGAAGATTGTCAACATCATAACCAATATACAAAGGAGTAGCTGCGAAGATATAATTATCTGTCAACGAAACATTTTGTATATAATTATCTTCAACATTAATATGCGAAATGTATGGGACATAATCATGCTTGGTGATAGAGATATCAAAATTATTATTCTGTAAAGGAATCGTAACACTATCGCCTACAGAAGAGTATTTACCAATAAGTTCACCATTAGAAGAGACAATATTTACACAGTAATCTTCAGTATTGTCAACATGGATTCTCATCATACCATTGACAAAGAAAACTCTTATACTTTCAAATAAAGATTGAACACCTGTCCAAATTTCTAATGATGGGTCTCCGCCACAAATATAATTCAATGCATTATCTTTTGCATAGTCACTGTAAGATAAATTCATTATGTGTGACATTAGAATCGCATGCCCCATATTATATATATTGTTGGTCAGTATATTTGTGTATAAGTGTTTTGTGTAGTTATTTGCTGAATTAATATATGAGGGCATTGTTGTTCCAGTGTATGCAGTTGAGCAATGATTAGAACAAGAAAAGATTCGGGATATGCTATGAAGAGGGTCCGTAAAATCACCATTATAACAAGCATTGCTAAAAATAATAGGGTATGTATCGTCATCAAGAAGATCCTTGTCTTCATAATTAATTGTACTATTGATTCCATCAAACATCCAAAATCCAGCTCTATTACCATGACAATTAACAGACACAATATTTATTCCCGAGTTAATATAGTTGATAACATCATATTTGTCGGAACCAAGGCCACCTGAGCTTACAGGAGCTCCGTATGCTTTGTAAAACAGAAATGGATGGTTATAGGTTGTATTACTTATACTGTCCAAAATATTTTGAAATAATTGGGTTTGAGATCCTGATATTAGAAGGGAACGATTCGACCATTCGTGATATTTGCTTTCGTAATAGATAGTTTTTTGAACCATATTTGTAAATTGTTCTAAAGTATTTGTGAAAAAACGTCCTATTGGTAGCTCAGCTTGAATATCGTTATCTCCAACTATACATCCATACCAGTAATCGCTTTTCAAGACATTGTTTTCTTGAGAAAACATATAAGGCATTAATGTAACTAGAGGAATTTTGTCATTGTTACCAACGAATAAAACCTGATTGACTCCATTTGCAAATTGCTGAGCAATATAATTTTTTATAGATGCACTGTCTGAACCGATTATTGAGGTAGATGTCACTTTAGTTCTGTATCCTTTTAGGGCTTTCCATCTACAAAAATCATTCATACTTTGACTGTTTTCTATTTCAGGAATGTTGCCAACTATTATTAAATAGTCACAACTGTCATTTGAACAATTATTTCTATTGTTATTGCTATCAATAAAATCTTTATTGTCGAATATGACAAGATCACTTTTCGTGCATTTGGGATACTGATAAGAATCTCCTTTTTTCTCAAAAAAATGAACCGTAAAAGTGAAATCCGTAAGAACAGACAATGTATTTGACAAAGGGCGATATATAAAAGGACATAATGAAAAACAAACATTTTCAACACCCTTCCAATTCATTATTTCGCTTTCCTTTAGAATAGGATGTAAAAATGAATCGGTAGTATAAATACTATCAATAACAACAAAAGTGGTATCAATATTTATAGTAGTAAATTGTTTTTGAGCAGGAAAGATTCTTTCAACCGAAATGTCTGTCCATAGATTTTCTATGATTTCTGCCTTATGGATAGTACCTGGAGGTAATCCAACTCGTTGTATTATTAATGGTAGTGCTGGTTTCCCAACATCATTAAGAGGATAACTATCTCTGAGATAAAGTTTTTGATAGATATTATTGTTTTTCTGTTCAAGATTATAACCAATTTTGTTAATTCGTATTCTTACTTTATATGTCGTAGAATTAGATTCTAACACCTCATAATTAATGTCATCATCTGTATTTTCTTTCGTTAAGGTAATCCATTCATGTGCAGAAAGATGCATGTTGTTTAAGATTATTAAGTTTATGAAAATCATTAACAAAATAAATTTCTTCATAATCATATTTTTTAGGATATGTGGTTTTTGGGTGTATTGTTCCTATTTTGTATTAATCATCCTCTTTGTGTCTATTTCCTTGCCATTGACAATCAAAGAGTAGAGATACATTCCCGGAGTTAAGTCGTCAGCATGGAGAATGACACGGTCGGTTTTGGTGTCCAGTCGCAGTTGCTTTAACAACTTGCCCTGCATATCAAACACATAGATCCACGCATCTCCAGTATCTTCGGGTACGGAGTATTTGATGACAGTGTTCTCTCCAAATGGATTAGGATTATTTTGGAATAGCATGCATTGCCCTGTTCCCTCCGGTGACATTTGTAATCTCTTGATATCAGCAGCCTCATCCATGTAGAATGAATTTGAGTTGGAAGCACATTCATCCAAGTAGTTGAGTCTTGTGTATAATTCTTGAATTGCACCTACTAACACAGGAATCAATTCAGTATAATTCACGTATATTTGTTGTGATGCGTCACTGACTATTAGGTTTCCAGGAAACTGTTGACTTATAGTGGGGACTATACCGAAATGGGTGTCACATATAAGTCTATCTCCAGTTGAACCATCATTCTCTATATCAGTCTCAGTACCATCGCCACCATCATCCCCAGGAGTTAATGATGGATAATAATAAGTTTTTGTGGCCGGTCTAAGTAGAGAGACAATGGCCAGAGCGTTTTGTAGAGTAAGTGTTGACATATGGGGGTCATGGGTGTTGACCATTCGAATTTTTGACACACCTGTGGTTTTCATATCTCCATCAAAAAAACCAGCATAAATACCTCCAGTTGCTATTCCAGTTTCCGTATTCACTGCCCCATATACACCAGAGCCATTTTGCGTGCCCTTTAAAACTCCCATAACGCCATAATTATTGCCATTATTCCCATTCCCCGCTATCCCTCTGATTCCCATTGTTCTTCTTGTGTTTTTTATGGTGTCATTGTATGCCCATCCGTCAACACCTATACTGTACGTTCCTTTGATGGGGTTGGAAGAAGTGAGGAAAACACTGTAATCATTGCTGCCATAGGTTCTGTCTCCTATGTTGAGTTGTGAATTGGTTGTGTTAAGATTGCTACCAATGCCCACGTTTCCATTCTGATACACTTTCAGTTGCGCGAAACACAGCGAGCTGCATAATGAGGCAGCGATTAAAATTGATGTCTTTTTCATAATAGTTTTTCGTTTATAACTGTTTTGGAAAACTGCTCGATTAGATTAATTCACTTTTATAGAATGCCATACAATTATAAGTAGGTAATCAAAATTATCTAAAACTATCATCTAATTTTGATCACCTACTTATGAGATTTACATTGTGATGTCTCCATAGAAGATGTAGTTCCCAGAGATTATTTGCAACTGGTATTCTCCGTTGAGGTAAGAGGGCAGCACGAGTGTTGAGCCTAAGATGTAGGTGGTATATTCAATCTCATTCTCTTCATTCACCAAACGGAGTTCCATATAATCACAGGGTGTGATGAAAGTCAATATGTTGTCCTCAATCTCAACTGAAGGGACGATAACAGGATTGCGCTGAGGCTCATCTTGGTCTTCAGTGGGATCAATAAAACCAACATTGAGATTTACCAGCACAGGTTCAGCACTTACATGTACATTAGTTAGTGACAATAGTGCCACTATTAATGTCAATAGGAAAAAAGGATTTCTTTTCATAATTTTCATAATATTTTTTAAAAGTTGTAGAAATGTTGCCTCAAAAATAGACCATATATTTTAACCAAGTGCAACGAGAAAGGGAAAAATGGGAAAAAAAACAATGTATTGAACAAAAAAAAAACGCCGAATCGCCTTTAAATAAAAGGAATTTGGTGTCCTTAAAATTTTTACACTGTTTTTTCACTTTTGGCCGTTTATGGTCAAAAGTTGATTTTAGGAGGAAAGAATCTTGTAGTGTTTGGAAAGGTTCTGGAATAATGTCCGTGTCGTATTATCGTTGAACAATGCTGTATTGAGTTCCTTGCGAAGGTTGCTCACCTGGGAAGAGGATATATCTAGTAAATTGATGATTTCTCTTGGCTTCAGACTTAGTATAGTCAGCAGGCACACATTTCTTGCAAGAGGTGTGATGTCAGGCGAGCTATCCATGTCTGTTATGAGATCAGGAAAATGTTCCTTAGCAGCATCAGCAAGGGTGAGCATGTCAGTTTTGCTTAAATGACGTTGGCTGTCTTTTGCATAAATCTTGATTCGCCTGACAATGCCAAGATTGAAGAAAGCTATGGATGGTTTTGTATATTGAGAGATTTTAAGTTGCCGTTCCAGTTGTTCGATTTTTTCCGTATGTGAATGTAGTTGCTGAATTAGTTTTTCCTTCTCTATTTTATGTTGATTGTTGAGTATATCGATGATTGCTTGTGACTCGGCATTTCCATTATTGGACGAATTAATCACATTATCATGCTTTTCATCTGACTGTTGTAATTGCTTTTTTATTTCATTGTAATTTTGTAATGCTTCTGCATATTCTATTTGTAGTTCTTGAAGCTTTTTTTGCTTCCTCCTGTATTTCAGATTGAAGAATATGGCAGCAACAATCAACATAATTGAAAGGAAAAGGAGTAAGATAACAATATAAAGACGTTTGTTGGCTTTTTCACTGTTCTCAAGTGCTTGTTTTTGATAGTGGCTATAGTTGTAGCTGGCAACCATCTGAGCTGTCAACTCCCTGTCTTTCTGTACAGCCGAAGAATCCATGGACTCACAGTAAAGGTCAGCATATTTGGCTATGGAGTCACCTATTTGCTTCTTCTGATATACGCTCAACAATCCTTTGTACATAGGATTGGCATTAAGAGGACTCATATTGGGACGGAAAATTTTCCTATAACACAATTCTGCTGAATCCAAAAGGTTGATTCCCTCAAAATACCTACCTTTATAGTAATAATACAGACGTTTGGAAGGAGGCAGCTCATGTTTCTCGTCGAACAAATTACATCCTGCCTCAAATTGATCAATTAAGTCCTTCAATGCTGATAAATGTGCAGGTTGCTCGGCATAGAGATACATCAACATGGTGGATGCTTTCAGCTTTTCCTGAGGGTATCCATGCTTCTCGTAGAGGCTGAGGGCTTCTTTTAAAATGGTTTCGGCGCTGTCTTTCTTGTTTTGAAGTAAATACGGACCGGCCATCATCTTATACTCATGGATGGCTACTAAAGTGTCACCTGAAAAAAGTGTGTAGTGACAGGCCTTTTTCCTGGCATCTATTGCATCTGAAAACAGCAGTTGGTTGTAAAAAAGGTTGGCCATTTGAGAATAAACTTTCCCCAATGATTGATAGTCACAATCATTGGCTGTAGTATCTGCATAAGTGACAGCATCCTGCCAGGTTTTGACAGCACGTGGTGCCTCACCCATGTCGCGATAGGCACAGCCGAGGAGGTAATGGGCACGGATACATTCGTTAGGAGTACCATGACTATCGAAATAGGTGGCGGCCTCTTTCAAAAGACTGTCAGAGGTGATGGGGATATAGGAGTGGTTCAGACTGTCAGCCTCATCAAGCACGGCAAGCATGGCGGTATGACGGCTACTGCTATCACAAGAGTTCATAGACAGAAGTCCCCATACAATGACGAATATGATGCAAAGGATGTTCTGGTTATAATGTCGGTTCATTTCTGTTACAATGTTAATAGTTTTTATGGCCCAAGCAAACAATGAATAACAGGACGGAGTATTTAATCTGTTTTGAGCCTTTTTGATGACACATGAATCACTTTTGTTATTTTGAGCGCAGCGACCTCAGTGCCAGCAGAAATCGTGTTTTCTCAATATTTTTGTCATAGCGGAATTTTCATCTGCAAATATAATACAAAATATCCATTATGCAAAAAGTTTTTAGACAAACGAATCAGAATCTCCGTCACCTCAATGTTCACCAAAGTATTCAAGATTATCCCGAATTGTCGAATTTGAGAAAATTCAAGATTATCCCGAATTGTCGAATTTGAGAAAATTCAAGATTATCCCGAATTATCGAATTTGAGAAAATTCAAGATTATCCCGAATTGTCGAATTTGAGAATTTCTATAATTCTAAAATTACTTCCCATTGGTTAGTTGGTCTTCGACAAATCTCATGACCTAAAAGAATACGCAAGTCACTTTAGTGACAGAATTCTATAATTCCTTCAATTACCTCCCTATGGTCAGTGGGTCTTCGACAAATCTCGTGACCTAAAAGAATACCTAAGTAACTTTAGTGACAGAATTCTATAATTCTAAAATTACCTCCCTTTGGTCAGTGGGTCTTCGACAAATCTCGTGAAAAAAAATACGTGAAAAACTCCAAATTTACTCAATGCTCTGTATCGTCACGCCGTTGAGTTCCTCCATGATGCCGAGGATGCGCTGTTCGTAGCGGTCACGCTTGACTTTCATCTCTACCGAGACGGAATATTGGGTCTTGTCATCCTCGTGGATCTCGCGCATGTTGTAGGAGTCGAACGTCATTCCCTCGCTGCGGAAACGATTGAGCACCTGACGGATAGAATCGACGTCGGGCGAGTTGAAAGAGATGGAGATGGAACGTGTGCCGAACTTCTGGAGGATGAGGTTGAGTGCTTCGAGGCAGAGTAACACCATCACCGTGCAGGCGATGGCCAGGGCGTAGAGGCCCGCACCACTGGTCATACCGATTGCCGCTGTCACCCATAGGCCCGCGGCGGTGGTCAGTCCCCTCACCACATGTTTTTGGAAAATGATGGTACCGGCACCGATGAAACCGATGCCGCTCACCACTTGTGCCGCAATACGCGATGGATCCAAGCGCACATTCAAAAGCGGATGCATGGCCAGGATATTCTCAAATCCGTATTGCGATATAATCATAAACAGTGCACTGCCCAAGGCCACCAGGAAATGAGTGCGAAAACCGGCCTCCTTGGCCCGGTATTCGCGCTCCAGTCCGATGGCACCGCCCATGATGGCGGCGGCAAAGAGTCTTAGAATGAGTTCTCCTGTCATGCGTTGTCAGTTGAATACCAATTCCTCTTTTTCCTCATGCTTGTCGATGTGGATGGTGTCGCCTTCGGCAATCTCTCCACCCAGGATGCGCTCGCAGAGACCGTCCTCAATGTAGTTCTGGATGGCCCGTTTCAGCGGACGAGCGCCAAATTGCACATCGTAGCCCTTGGTGGCGACAAACTCCTTGGCTTTGTCGCTTACTTCCATGTGATAGCCCATAGCCTCCACGCGTTTCAGCAGACCACCCAACTCAATGTCAACAATCTTTTTGATGGCTTCCAAATCGAGTTGGTCGAAGGTGATGATTTCGTCGAGACGGTTCAGAAATTCCGGTGCAAATTGCTTGCTCAGGCTCTTCTGGATGATGGAGCGGGCATGTTGCTTGTCGTTCTCGTCGATGCTCAGTCCCAGTGAGCCACTGGCAGTGAAACCCACACCACGGCCAAACTCCTTCAGTTGGCGTGTTCCAGCATTCGAGGTCATGATAATCACCGTGTTGCGGAAATCCACCAGACGGCCATTGCCGTCGGTCAGGCGACCCTCGTCGAGCACCTGCAACAAGAGATTGAACACATTGCCGTGGGCTTTCTCAATCTCGTCGAGCAGGACGATGGAGTAGGGGTGACGGCGCACTTTCTCGGTGAGTTGACCACCCTCCTCATAGCCCACATATCCCGGAGGCGCACCCACCAGGCGGGAGACGTTGAATCCCTCGGTGTATTCGCTCATGTCGATACGGATGAGGTCGTCGGCACTGCCAAACATATATTCGGCGAGTTTCTTGGCCAGGTAGGTCTTGCCGACACCCGTGGGGCCAAGGAACATGAACACGCCTATCGGGTGGTTGGGGTCTTTCAGACCTACACGGTTGCGCTGAATGGCTTTCACCATCTTCTCGATGGCTGCATCCTGGGCGATGACGGCCTTCTTCAGTTCGTCGCCCATCACGCGCAGGCGCACACCTTCGGCCTCGGCCATGCGCTGAACGGGTACGCCGGTCATCATCGACACCACGTCGGCCACTTCTTTCTCGGTGACATTCTCGCGTGAGCCGCTGTCGCCATTGGTCCATTCGTCGTTCATGCGCTGAAGTTCCTCCTCCAGCATGGTCTGCCGGTCGCGGTAACTGGCAGCCAACTCGAAGTTCTGATTGGCCACGGCGTTGGTCTTCTTTTTCTTCACAGCCTCAATCTCCTTCTCCTTCTCGGCAATCTCGGGCGGGATGTGGGCATGCTGCAAGTGGACACGTGAACCTACCTCGTCCATAGCATCGATGGCCTTGTCGGGGAAGGCGCGGTCGGTGACATAGCGCTCTGTCAGCCGGACACAGGCTGTGATGGCATCGTCGGTGTAGGTCACATGGTGATGCTGCTCGTAGCGGTCCTTGATGTTGCTGAGAATCTGAAGCGTCTCGTCGGTGGTGGTAGGCTCCACCAGCACTTTCTGGAAACGGCGTTCCAGTGCTCCGTCTTTCTCGATGCTGTTGCGGTATTCGTCGAGGGTCGTCGCACCGATGCACTGGATGGTGCCACGTGCAAGTGCGGGCTTCAGAATGTTGGCGGCGTCCATCGAACCAGGTGTCGAGCCGGCGCCAATCATGGTGTGAACCTCGTCGATAAATATAATAATGTCGGGATTTTGCTCCAGTTCCTTGATGAGAGCCTTGATACGCTCCTCAAACTGTCCGCGGTATTTGGTGCCGGCGACAATCGAGGTGAGGTCGAGGCTGACCAGTCGCTTGTTGAACAAAATAGGGGATGTGTGGTGCGACACAATCATCTGGGCCAGACCTTCGACGATTGCGCTCTTGCCCACGCCAGGCTCACCGATGAGAATCGGGTTGTTTTTCTTGCGGCGGCAGAGAATTTCCATCACACGCTGCGTCTCGCGCTCACGGCCCACCACCGGGTCGAGTTTGCTCTCAGAGGCGGCCTTGGTGAGGTCGGTCGAGAAATTGTCTAAAACAGGGGTCTTGCCGGCAGGCTTCTTGGTCTGAGTGGCCGTTCCGGAACGCTGCGAGTTGTCGGAACTGGTGCCTCCGCCGATGATACTGTCGTCATCCTCCTCGCTCTCATCAGGTATTCCTATGCCATCCTGTGGCAGGCTGGCTTTCTGTTGGAAATAAGTCAATGCATCTTCGTAATTCATGTTGTAGATCTCCAATACTTCTTTCGCGCCATTGTCCACTTGGTCGTGGAGAATGGCGAGCAGCAGGTGATGCACGTCAATAGTCTGTGTGTGTTGTTTGCGTGCCTCAAGCACTGCCAATTTCAATATGTTGCTTGCTTTGTCGTTGAGAATCAGTTCTCGTGTATTGATAGGCATGTCGTATTCAGACATGCGGACCTTTTCCTCAAGTTCGCGCTTGACGGATTTGATGTCGATATGCAGTCTGTTGAAAAGGTCTATCACCCGGCCTGACCGCTCCCGGAGGATGCCCATCAGAAGGTGCTCTGGACCCACAGAACGGCTGGCCAGACGAGTCGCCTCCTCACGGCTGAACGAGAGTATCTCTGACACTTTCGGTGAAAACTGGCTAGTCATAATCTTTATACCTCAAAAATTTATTGTTTCTTATACTTTCTTTACTCACATTGTCTATTGTGGACAATGCAAACATCGTGCCAAAGTCAATGCTGGCAGAACACGCGTGAGTATTCGTCCTCGAAATTGGGCGTGAAGAAGTCCTTGCCCATGAGTGCCTGAATCTCGCCAGCGGTGAAGAAACGCCCACCGTCGAGCTCTTCGGCACTGGGAGAGACCTCACCGTCGTAGATGGTTTTATATACATAGACCAGTTCGCGCTCGCGCTTGCCCTCGAAGATGTATTTGCAGAGAAATTCGGGGCTGAAATCGGTGATGCCCAGTTCCTCTCTGACCTCACGCACCAGGGCTTGCTCTGTAGTTTCGCCATAATCCACATGGCCACCGGTGGCAGTGTCCCATTTCCCAGGCTGGATGTCTTTCCACACAGGGCGTTTTTGGAGATAGAGCTCACCCCGGCTGTTGAACACATGCAGGTGAACGACAGGATGCAGTATCTTGGTGCCGTCGTGTGCCTGGGCACGGCGGATGCTGCCTGTCACACGTCCCTCCTCATCAACCACGGGAAACAACTCTCTTTGATTGTCGCCTTTCATGCGTCTTCTGTTTGGATGTCAGAGGGTAAGTGTATGGACGTAGCACTCAGGGAAATCCTGAGGAGCGATGACGGGCAAAGTGTCGAAAATGCCGAATACACAACTCCCGCTGCCACTCATCTGGGCATAGACGGCCCCCATGTCATAAAGTCGGTTCTTGACGGTCTCAATCTCCGGATGGAGAGGGAAGATGGTCTCCTCGAAGTCGTTGGTCAGTTCGTCTCGCCAGGTCTCGATGGGTTGCTGCACGATGAGACGGCAACTCTTCTGTGGCTTGCGTGGCTTGATGTTGCCGTATGCCTCACGGGTGGATACGGCCACGTCGGGGCGCACGAGGGTCATGTATTTCCCCTCAAGGCTGAAGTCGTCGGCGCAGACGGGTTCCAACTCGTTGCCTATACCCTCGGCGAAGGCCGGTTCTGAGGTGATGAAGAATGCACAGTCGGCGCCGAGACGCGCGGCATATTCTTCCATCACGGAATTGCCCATGTTCAGGTGAAAACGCTCGTCGAGCAGACGTATCATGTAAGCGGCGTCGCTGGAGCCGCCACCGAGACCTGCCATCGCGGGTATCCTTTTCAGCAGATGGACGTGGACACGTGGCAGCTCGAAGTCACGGGCCAGCATCTGATAGGCTCTCACCACTAAATTGTCCTCTTCCTTGCCAGCAATGGCTATGCCCGACAACTTGAGGTCGCAGTCGGACTCGCAGGGGAAGTCTTCGTCCATGCGATGCACTTCCAGGGCATCAAAAAGTGGGATAGGGTAGAACACCGTCTCGATGTTGTGATAGCCGTCGGGGCGGCGTGACACCACATTCAGACCGAGATTCACTTTCGCACAGGGAAATATCGTCATATATTCAGTTGAATTTTTAGTTTTGACCTATTTAAATTATCTTGAAGCCCTGAAACCCTCCAGGTTTTCGTATCTACGAAGCATCATGCGCCGGTAGATGCTTCTTATCCAATATGGACTTGTGGCGATGAATGCCACACCTATTGCTGTAATGAGAAGATAGGCGGGCACCTCACCCATGAGATGTGGCAGAAGTCCCACCAAAACGGGGGGTAGGAACAGGGCCGCCAGATTGATTACCACCTGCACGTAGTTGGTCTCCATGCCACCACGTCCGATGAATTTGGTGTTGAGTGGGACCGTCTGCTTGTTGTAGATAGCCATGTGGAGGAATATGCAGTAAATGGGGCCGGCAGTCAGAGCGATGACCGAAATCAACATTAGCAGCGAGCATTTGCCAGTGAACAGGGTGGGCAGCATCAGCAGAAAGGGCACGAGTAGGATGAGCGAGTAGAAAAAATACTTGGCCTTGAGCAGCGAGATGATATTTTCCTTGCGCACCATCAGACAGTCGATATAGTTGCCTTCGAAGCACATGACGCGCACCAATATCATGGCACCATAGATGGCAAAATTGTATACACACAGGAATATGGTCATGCCTCCCTCGTAGATGTCGGTGAACGAAATGAGCAGACTGAATATCAGGACAAGAATATTGGCGGAAATGAAACTCTTGCGGATATTCTTGTTGCGCATGATGCTCTTGATTTCCAGTTTCAGATATTCACCCACCTCGCCAAACCGCTCCAGCGAACTTAACTGGCTCACATGGCGCAACTTGGTCTTCTCGTTGCGGGAAATCTCGGTATACACCGATGCATATTGCACCTTGCGGTTGATGACCAACAGGAGCGTCAGCAAAACGAGGATGCCCACAATGACCAGTACATTTCCGTTGGAAATCATCTCGCCCAACTGGGCATAGAAGTCGCATAGTTTCTCGATGTTGGCGTTCTTGCCGATGTACCATGGCGAGAAAATCAGGGCATATACCACTGCGGGTATAATCCACCATAGATAGTGCTTGTTGATTTGTGTCCTGACCAGCATGTACCACTGACTGTTGACCAGTATCAGCAGATACAGGGCAAGCAGAAAGAGCACTGAGACCAACAGTCCCTCGCTGAACAGCACCGACATGATGGTGTATGGCAGGAAGAAGGCAAACCAGATGAGATTGCCTGTGCTCGTGAGAGAATTGAAAAGAAAACTGTTGATACAGGCGTATTTGCCTATCGGAAGCAATATGTAGGGCTTGATCAACTGCGATGGGGTCTGCTGAGCCATAAAGCGGAAACCAAAGTCCACCACAAGCACAAATGGGATGATGCCGAACATCAACTCACAGGCCGTGAAACTCTGACTGCTGTTGGCCACGAGCGAAAGCATCACGGAAAAAAACATGAGGTAGAGCATCATGAATGCTCCACCTATGTAAATAAACACTTTCGCCACCTTGTTTTGTTGGTAGGCTGGATTGCGCTTCTCCGACAATTTGTTATGACGGCGAAGTGTCTTGATCAGTTCCCATTTTTTCATAATTGCTTGGTCTTTTCTTCAGACGATTACCGCAGGTCGATTACCTCGGCATCGGGATAGTCGCGTGGGTTGAACTTGAATGATGCGTCGCTCTGACTGGAAGCCTTGAAATTGCTGATAATGATGTCGTACCATTTGCCACTCTGGAGCATCTTCACACGGGAGGGGAGGTAACTCTTGCTGCCCACTGTGATATATACTTCCTGGATGGCGTTTGATTTGCTCTGGGCTGTGAGGTGAACCTCATAATTACTGCCTACGGTTTTCATGCCGAGGTTGTAGCCCGATTTGTAGAGCGTGATAAACTTATAGGGGTTCATTTTCGCTTGCTGGGCTACGGTGGGAGTGCTGATATTCACTTCTTCGGTATTCTTCACGTAGGTCCATTGGGTCTTCCCGTCATACCAAACGATGCCCTCGGAGGTGTTGGCACGGAACTTGTTACCTTTGATGGCTATCGTGCCCGAGGTCGTGGTCTTGCCGGACGTCATCTTGAAACTGGCACTTGCTCCGCCCTTGTTGTTGACGTTGGCGGCAGTTTTGTCTAATATCTGACGGGCTTTGGTCGAATTCTGCGCATTGGCCGTCAGGGTAATCAGCATCATGCTGAGCGCAAATAATATAATTCTTTTCATCGTAATTATCCTGTTAAATGTTAAACATCTTTTTTATGATTGAAGATCGAAAAATATTGAAGATTTTGTTCGCTAATTGTGAATTGTGAATTGTGAATTGTCTTAACCTTTGTTCAGTTGAGCCAGGTGGGTCATCAGACTGTTCTCGTCGGCTATTAACACCTCACGGGGCTTACTCCCCTGAGTGGCACCCACGATACCCGCTTTCTCCAACTGGTCCATCAGACGGCCGGCACGGTTGTAACCGATGGAGAACCGGCGTTGAATCATGCTGGTGCTACCCTGCTGGGTCATTACAATATGGCGGGCTGCCTCATTGAACAACGGGTCGAGACCAGACTGTTCCACCATGATACTCTCGCCGCCAGCGGGCTCCTCACCCACAGGCTCGGGCAGTTCCATAGGATGGGTTGGTCCAGATTGGTTGGATATGTACTCGTTGATGTTCTCCACCTCTGGTGTGTCGATAAAGGCACACTGCACACGCACAGGGTCGCTTCCGTTGAGGATAAGCATGTCGCCACGACCCACCAGTTGGTTGGCGCCTGGGCGGTCTAGAATAGTGCGCGAGTCGATCATCGCACTCACTTTGAATGCCATGCGCCCGGGGAAGTTGGCCTTGATGTTACCAGTGATGATGCTGGTGGTGGGGCGCTGGGTGGCTATCACCATGTGGATACCCACGGCACGTGCCAACTGTGCGATACGGGCAATGGGAAGTTCTATTTCCTTGCCGGCTGTCAGAATCAGGTCGCCAAACTCGTCGATAATCACCACGATATAGGGCATGTACTCGTGTCCTTCGGCAGGATTCAGCTTGTGGTTCACATATTTATTGTTGTACTCCTTGATGTTGCGGGCTTTCACCATCTTCAGCATGTCGTAGCGGTGGTCCATCAGCGTACAGAGGCTTTTGAGCGTGCGCACCACTTTGGTCACATCTGTAATAATAGGCTCGTCGTCGTCATCCACTGTGGCCATGAAATGGTCGGCAATGGGGGTGTAGACACTGAACTCCACCTTCTTGGGGTCGATCAGCACAAATTTCAGCTCATTGGGGTGCTTCTTGTAGAGCAGGGAAGTGATGATGGCGTTCAGACCCACTGACTTACCCTGACCAGTGGCACCAGCTACCAACAGGTGGGGAATCTTCGCAAGGTCAACCATATATACCTCATTGGTAATGGTCTTTCCGAGGGCGATGGGGAGCTCCATTTTCGACTCCTGAAATTTCTTCGAGTCAAGGATGCTACGCATCGAGACGATATTGGGCTTTGCGTTGGGAACCTCGATACCAATGGTGCCCTTGCCGGGAATCGGTGCGATGATACGGATGCCAAGTGCCGAAAGGCTCAGGGCAATGTCGTCTTCCAGGTTCCTGATTTTTGAGATTCTCACACCCTCGGCGGGAGTGATTTCGTAGAGCGTGATGGTGGGTCCAACAGTGGCTCGGATTTCCTTGATTTGCACACCGAAACTGTTGAGCACCCTGACAATCTGGTCCTTGTTGGCCATCTGCTCCTTCTCGTCGATGTAGGGTTTGCCGTCGTTCTCATAGCGCTTGAGCAAATCGAGCGTAGGGTATTTGTAACGTGTGAAAGGCTCTTTGGGATTGATGGGTGTGCTCAGTGGGTCGGAGCCATCTACGCGGTTGCCGTTGGCCTTCTGCTCCTCCTTGCCGCTCTCTATCGACATTCCTATTTCCGAGTCTTCTTTCTTGCGGGATACACGGGGCCTAATTTTTCCGAAATCCTCATCGCGATAAGTGGGCTCAACTACAGTTATTCCTCCTTCGGGCTTGAACTCCAGAGTCTGGGGCTCGGGGTCGTCAAACACTTGTTGCGTCGTCTCGGCAGAAGCTGCGTTATCGGTAGCGGTGGCCTCCTTGGAATTGGTGATGGAGAACTGCACCTTCTCAAATAGGCGTGAGGGGTTTAGAATGTTGCGCACATGATACACTGTCTCGGCACTGAGATAGGTAAGATAGGCAAGGGCCACAATCACCAGCAAGGCGATGAGGCCAGGAGTACCCAGCGCACCCTCTATCCGCTGCACACAGAACAAGCCATGGTTGCCGCCCGGATTGAAAACAGCATTGCCAAAAAGCGGAGTCAGAAATTTGGCGAAAGCCACCGAGCACCAAATCATGATCAAGGCTATCGAGAAAAACCATTTCACCAGGCTGATGTTCTTGTATGCCTTGGTAAGTTTCAGTCCCACCAGCACAATGAAGACAGGAATACCGAAAGCGGCAAGACCAAAACAGTCGGCTATCAGAAAATTCGACACGATAGCGCCAAGCGAGCCACATAGGTTCTGAAAACTTTTTGTGGTGTTGGCCACTTCGCCCTCTTTCAGGGAGAGCAGGATGCTCTGGTCGGCCTCTCCCGTGGCAAGGTACGACAAGAATGCAAGTATAAGCACAACGGCAATCACAAACAGGATGAATCCTATCGTGAACATCGTGCGCTCATCCTTGAAAAGACGTATGTCGAGGGACTCAAGAAATGATGTATGTTTTTTTGCAATCTTTTTACGAGACATTTTCCAATCAATTTTAATTTTACTGCAAAAGTAAAGGAAAAAATCAACAAAAGGTCATATTTTCATAACTTTTTTCTATTTTTGCATATTGTTACGAATCATTGGCAAAAAAGCCCTCGGCCAAGATGTCTTTTTAAGGCTTCTTTGGCTTGAAAATTATTGCAAAAGATGAATCGATTATTATACGACAAATACGACAAGAAAGAGATTGCCAAACTGCCCGTTGAAAAGTTTCAGGGCAAAATACAGATAGTGCTCAACGAGCAAGAGGCTGAGCGTGCAGTCGATTATTTGCTTTCCAGAGATATTATTGGAATCGACACCGAGACAAAACCATCGTTCCGGAAAGGACATCAAAATATGGTGGCTCTCTTGCAAGTGTCAAGCGAGGAGGTGTGTTTTCTTTTCCGGCTCAATCACACAGGGCTTTGTCCCGCCATCGTCAGACTCTTGGAGGACAAGCAGGTGCCCAAGGTGGGACTCTCACTGCACGACGACATCCTCTCGCTTTCCAGGCGAGGTGAGTTCAAACCGGGCAATTTCATCGACTTGCAGGACCACATGAGCGAACTGGGCATTCAGGACCTTAGTCTGCAAAAACTGTATGCCAATGTGTTCCAGAAGAAAATCAGCAAGACACAGCAACTCTCCAACTGGGAGGCGGATGTGCTGAGCGACAGACAGAAACTGTATGCGGCCACTGATGCCTGGGCATGTATCAAATTGTATAAGGAATATCAGAAAATGGTCAATGGTGGTCATTATCAACTCGTGGTCACGGAAACACCAGAGACGGAGAATGAACCGCAACCAGAACAAAGCGTATGAGCAATTATAAAAAAGTATATCTGAAAAAAGGGAAAGAGGAAAGTCTGCAGCGCTTTCATCCCTGGATTTTCTCGGGTGCCATAGCCAAAATGGACGATGGTATCGAAGAGGGCGACCTCGTCACCGTGGTGGGGCACGACGGTTCTTTTATTGCCATCGGCCACTGTCAGATGGGGACAATCACCGTGCGGGTGCTCTCGTTTGAGGATGTGGACATCGACATCACATTCTGGCAGAGTCGTCTTGCCGCTGCCCTGCAGATGCGTATCAGTCTGGGAATAGCCGATAATCCCGACAACAACACCTATCGGTTGGTGCATGGAGAGGGTGACTGGTTGCCAGGGCTGGTTATCGACTGTTATGGTCCTACTGCCGTTCTTCAGGCTCACAGTGTGGGAATGCATGTATGCCGATACGATATATGCAAAGCCCTGGTTGCCGTCATGGGTGATAGAATCCGTAGCGTGTTCTACAAAAGTGAGACTACCTTGCCCTTCAAGGCTGGGCTGGGGCAGGAAAATGGGTTTATCCATGGTGAGGATTGTGGAAATGTGGCACTGGAAAACGGACTGAAATTCCATGTGGACTGGCTGAAGGGGCAAAAGACAGGCTTCTTCGTCGATCAACGTGAGAACCGGCGTCTGCTTGAGCAATACGCCCGTGGGCGCCGGGTCCTGAACATGTTTTGCTATACAGGAGGATTCTCTTTTTATGCGCTGCGCGGGGGAGCATCTTTGGTGCATTCTGTGGATAGCAGTGCCAAGGCCATCCAGTTGACCAACCAAAATGTGAATTTGAATTTCCCCGATGACGATAGGCACATGGCTTTTTGTGAGGACGCTTTCAAATTTCTTGCACATGCATCCGACACCTACGACCTTATCATCCTCGACCCTCCTGCGTTTGCCAAGCACCGTGGTGCGCTGCACAATGCCCTGAAGGGATACACACGACTGAATGTCAAGGCTTTCGAGAAAATTCAAAGTGGAGGTATTCTTTTCACGTTCAGTTGCAGTCAGGTGGTCACAAAGGACAATTTCCGCAATGCAGTGTTCACGGCGGCTGCTCAGGCACGGCGAAAGGTGAAAATACTTCATCAGTTGCATCAGCCGGCTGACCACCCTGTAAATATCTATCATCCCGAGGGCGAATATCTTAAGGGACTGGTACTTTATGTGGAATAAAATGCGAAAATGTGCATTTGAGGAAAAAATTCGCAAGTTCGTCAGAGAGCACCAATTGTTGTCTGGCGAGGGGAAATATCTAATAGGCCTTTCCGGAGGCGCCGATAGCATGGCCTTGCTCAGGGTGATGCTGCGGCTGGGCTTCCATGTGGAGGCGGTGCATTGCAATTTTCATCTTCGCGGCGACGAGGCCGACCGCGACGAGGTGTTTTGCAAAAACGCTTGCGAGCAGTTGGGAGTAGAATTGCATCTGCTGCATTTTGATACCAAACTATATGCCTTGTCGCATAAAATCAGTATCGAGATGGCCGCCAGGGATATGCGCTATGGCTTTTTTGAGCAGATGAGAAAGGACATCGGCGCCGACGGCATACTGGTGGCACATCATAAGGACGACTCAGTGGAAACCGTGCTGATGAATCTCATCCGAGGGACGGGAATACACGGACTTACAGGAATCGCTCCACGCAACGGACACATACTCAGGCCTTTGCTCTGTGTGGACAGACAGGAGATAGAGTTATATCTGCGAGAGATTCATCAGGATTTTGTGACGGATTCCACCAATCTGGTGGATGATGTGGTGAGAAATAAAATCCGCTTGCGTGTGTTGCCTTTGCTGCGCGAAATCAATCCATCGGTGTCTGATAGCGTGCTCGCCACAGCCGCCCGACTTTCGCAGGTGGCTGAACTCTTGGATGATACAATCCGAAAAATGGCCGATGACGCAATCGTTTCTGATGAAAACAACCAAAAAATCTTCGCTATTGACAAAATTTCAAATGAGTATACTTTGTTCCACCTGTTGCGGCCTTTTTCTTTCTCTCCGGCTTTGATAGTGGACATCGACAAATTGATGAGGGAGAATGGTGTGTCAGGTAAAACTTTCCTATCCGCTACCCACGAACTGTTGATCGATAGGGGGCACATTATCGTACAGCCATTGGAAAAACCCGTGAAACCGATGAAAATCCCTGAGACAGGGACGTATGTTTTGCCGAATGGGGAAAAATTGCGTATAAAAGAGATGGCTGTGGATGATGATTTCGTTATCAGTAAAACACCAGAGAAGGTTTGCCTGGATGCCAGTAAGGTGAGATTTCCACTGATGCTGAGACAAACTTCCGCCGGCGACCGCTTCCGTCCCTTAGGAATGAAAGGCAGTAGGCTGGTGAGCGATTTTATGACCGACCGCAAGATGTCGCTTTTCGAGAAGCGACGCCAGTTACTACTTGAGGATGCCGATGGAAAAATCATCTGGCTAATCGGCCTGCGCCCCGACAACCAATGTCGTATCACTCCTCAAACCACCACTGCTCTTGTCTTGGATTATTGCAGCGTCAAAACCAATTAGTGATGATGATAAGAGATGGCATTTTAAAAAATGGGATAGTTCGAATCAAGAAAGCGAAACGATGATGGAGTGACTGGTTTCCGTCTATCGGGAGATTTTTATTGAAAACAATATAAATTATGAAATAATTGTGGAATCTGGATGCAAGATTTTATAAGTCTTGATGTTATAAGCAAAAGAACATCAACTTTTCATCTTCATTCAGTATCAATTCCAATTATCATCAACTATCTCTTTATGAACAAGAAAAATACCTCTTTGATTGTCATGTTGGTGGCAATGTCGTTTGCCATACCTATTCAAGCACAAACTACAGTCAATAAATAGGTCAAGACAAACATCAAAGAGATGGTTTCTGGACCCCGAAAGGCTGCTAATTTGAAAAAAGCCACGGCATTCAATGGTGATGAGTTGCCTTACACCATCGATGTGCTGCCTTACAAAAATGCGCTTAATACGCATGATTTGTTCAGTGAGTTCATTGTCATCGACAACAACGGGGACAACATGACATGGATTTGGAATGAATATAGTAATTCCGTTTTATACCGCAATGGAACTGAAACCGCCGACGACTGGCTGATGTCACCAGCCATCAAGTTGGAGGCAGGCAAACTCTACCACTTTGCCATTGACGCCATGTGCAGTGTTTCTCACTATCCCGAGAAATTTGAAGTGCTGATAGGTACGGTTCCAACTGCTTTAGGAATGACACAAAGAGTGATGGATGAGACGAAGGTACAAAACACATCGTTGGTCACTTACGAGAAAGGGGACATATCCGTTGCCGAGACAGGCTACTACTATTTTGGCATTCATGCCATCAGCGATGCCGACATGTGGAATCTGACGGTTGCCAATTTCCTCGTTGAAGTTGGCACTTTTCTCACCGCCCCCGCGGCAGTCACTGATTTGCTTGTTACCCAGATAACTGACGAGAAAATAGTCAACATCAGTTTCAAGGCTCCCACTACAGCCATCAACGGCAACGAACTCACATCCAACATAGACAAGATTGAAATTTTGCGAGATGGGGAGTCTGTCAAAACCATCGAGGATATAGCACCCGGTTCAGAGCAACACATTGACGACATCGTTCCAAAGGTAGGTAAACACACCTATCAGGTGATACCTTATGATGCCTACGGCCCAGGTCTGAAGAGTGAGGTGGTGGAGATTCTCATCAGTGCCACTTTGGGCGTCCCCTACACCTTGGACTTCTCAGAGAACTTGATGGATTTGTTGAAAATCATCGACAACAACAATGATGGTATAACATGGAAATGGGGTTCCAATGCTGCGACATATTACGAATCCAATTATAATGCCAAAGCCGACGACTATTTGATTACCCTGCCATTCAATTTGAAAGCAGGAAAGAAATACGACATCATCTTGAATGCCAACGCTGTCTTTGCTTCAAGTCCAGAGAAATTCGAAGTAAAAATTGGCAAGGAGACAACAGTTGATGGCCTTACCCAAACTATCATACCGGAAACCACCGTTACCAACACAACCCCCGATGTTTTTGAGGAATCATTCTTTGTGGAGGAAGACGGCAAATACTATGTTGCCATTCATGCCATATCGGAAGCCAACATGATGATTCTGACGGTCAATACCCTCACTATAGAGTATGGAGCCGAACCCACCTCTCCTGCCGCCATTAGTGACCTCAACGCCACGCCAGGAGCACAGGGAGCGCTGGAGGTCAATTTGTCGTATACCGCTCCTACGCTGGCTGTAAATGGCTCGTCATTATCAGGTATGCTCGATGTTATGATTTTCCGCGACAATGAATTGGTTGACACAATGACAGGGGTGGCTGTTGGTTCTGCCCAGATATGGAAAGACGCCAATGTTGAGGATGGAAAGACATACACCTATTCCCTCGTGGCTTCCAACGAGTTTGGCAAGGGGGAGAAGTCTGCAAAGGTTAGCGCGTACGTTGGTCAGGATGTCATGCTCGATGTCACGAACCTCCAAGTAAAGGCTACTACAGCCAACACCATCACTTTCACCTGGGATGCGGTGAAAGGCGAAAAGGGCGGCTATATCAACACTGCCAACGTAGAGTATATTGTTCTTCGTGTGGGTGTCGAATCCACCTCGTGGGGCGACTTCTTTACAGAGGAAGAAACCTTGGGCTCCGTGGTTGGTGAAACGACAGGTACGTTTGAATATTTGGTCGACGAAGGCGAGCAAGGATACCGATACTTCGCCGTGAAGGCCATCAATGGCGAAAAGTCAACCAATGTTTCCACAGATTCATATACCTACTGGTTGGTTGGCACTCCTCACGACCTACCCATGGTGGAGTGTTTTGCCGAAGGTGTTCTCAACTACGACACTTGGGAGACCACAGGCAGCGACAATACCATAGGCATGTTTCATAACGATGCTTCCGATGGTGACGGATGGGGAGTTTTCTTTTCCACAATCGAACCCCCCGGCTTCGTAATGTTTAAATCAGGCAAAATTAACGTGAATGATGTTGAGAACCCCACTCTTTTGTTCGATACGAAAGGTAAAGATATCTCCAAAGCCGTCGTGCTTGGCAGTACAGATGACGGTAATTGGGTTGAGATAAAGGAAATAGACCTCACAAATGAGTATGCCACCGCCAAGGTTCCACTGCCCAAGGGTGAGCGCTTCACACGCTTTGCCATCGGTGCAAATATCGTCAACAATTCAGTTTTAAAGGGGTTTGACGAATCTACATGGCAATATGTATTTGAATGGAACGACCTGCTGTTCATCGACAACATCAAGGTTGTGGACTTGTTGCCATACGATTTGGCTGTAAACATGACCGTTCCCGAAGCAATCACTGCCGGACAGAAAGTCACAATCTCCGCTACCATTGAGAACAAAGGCGAGAATGCCGCCAATGGCTTTACACTGAAAATTACAGCTGGTGAACAGGAATTGTTCAACAAGACCGCCAACGAATTGCTGATGCCATTCGCCAAGGAAACGTTCACCACCGAGTTGAACACAAGCATTTTTGACGACGCTGCCGACCTGACCATCAAGGCTGAGGTAATCTTCGACAATGACAAGAAAGAGGCAAACAATATGGCTGAGAGTAACATTAGCATCAAGGAGCCTACAATAGCCCGCCCCCGTAATGTCACAGCCCAACAAGATACCAATGGTAATGTAGAACTCACATGGAAAGCTCCCGACCCTGAGGAAATCAACGAAGTGACGGAGCACTTCCAATCTTACGAGAACGGTGCCAACGAAACAGGTCTTGTAGGCGACTGGACATTGGTTAACTATAATGGTGCCACTAAAGGTAATTTGTTCCAAAACGCCTCTTTGGCAAGTGATGGCAAGGCTATGGCTTGGGAGGTCATCAAACCTTCTGAATACGGCATAATCTTGGATGAATTCAAGGGACCCAACGGCTCGCTAGAAGAAGCCTTCCTCTTGTCATCATACAATACAGACCAGGATAATGAGAATTATCCTGACAACGACGACTGGCTCATCTCTCCCGAACTGCCAGGTGTGGCACAAACCATCAGTTTTGCCATCACTGCCCTTGACATGTATTTCCAAGGTGGTGCTGCGCGTTACGAAGTGTTGGTTTCCTGTACGGATCAGGAAACCGCCAACTTCACGAAGGTTTTTGATGGTGTTATCACCAAATATGGATGGCAAAAAGTACAGGTTCCACTGCCTGAAGGCACGAAATATTTCGCAATACGTAACATCACCAATGGCTACAACTCATTGGCCATGATGCTTGGCGACATATCATACCTCTGCAAAGGTGTTAACGTTGATGCTTACAACATCTACTATGAAGGTATGAAGATTGCCACTGTAGTTGGAGACCAAACCACCTACAAAGTTGATGCCGACAAGGTGGAGTCTGGCGAGCGCACATTTGCCGTCAGTACTATCAATGACAAAGGCCATGAGTCGAAACCCGTCACCACCACCATCAACGTGGTGGTTGGCATTAAGCCAGTTGTTGTCGAAGACAAGCCCTTTGATGTTTATGCTCTCGATGGCAAACTGATACGTAAACAGACCAATAGTCTGAATGGTCTAAAGGGTATTTACATAATCAATGGCAAAACTGTGATGGTAAAATAACTATGATTCGCCAGCAAGTAATAATCGAGGTGAGAATAGACTTACTTCTAAAAAAGCCAAGGACATGCATGTGAAAGACAGTTTCCTCTTTTTAGAGAGCCGTAATATCTTCGATAGATAGTCCTGTTGCGTCTGCAATATGATTAATAGAGAGATTCATGGCCTTGAGGTTGCGTGCAATTTCAATTTTGTCTTGCAACAATTGTGCCTTGGCTTCCTCCGCCTCAGCCTTGGCTTCCCTGCCACCTTGATTGCTTTTCCTAACTCAGCCTTAGTGCTTCCTAACTCAGCCTTAGTGCTTCCTAACTCAGCCTTAGTGCTTCCTAACTCAGCCTTAGTGCTTCCTAACTCAGCCTTATAGGCTTCCACTTCCAGCTGTCGGGCGTAATCCAATGTCCTCTGGGTGGAGACGTTGTCCCAGAATTTGTTGTATGACCGCATCTCCGCTGGAGTGTATGCGGCCTCCTCTACAATCTTCAGGGCCTGGCTTACCTCGGGGTTCTCCAGCAGCTCGGCAGGGGCCTCACGGGTCTTGGCATTGATCTCGGTCAGGAAACGGAGCCATAACACCTGCATCTTCTTCTCTGAAATGGTCTGAGGGGTGAATTTCGGCAACTCGATAAACACTAATTGCAGACCGTCGATTACCTCATCGGAATTCACCTGGTGAACCAACTGATAATGATGGTAATAGCCGTCGGTGTCGATGTTCATCGGTGCGTTGACAAAGTTCAGGGCGTAGACAGGCTGCAGAAGGCTGTATTTCTCGCCCACCTCAGACTGTGCGATATAGGCCTTCGACGCATTGAGCAGGA
>Ga0247611_10003225_pt1 | contig 24523 bp, 23 predicted proteins | sample 177DNAGHGhighgp2_FD_192422 | JGI IMG/M metagenome (GOLD analysis project Ga0247611, IMG submission 192422) | Sheep rumen microbial communities from Palmerston North, Manawatu-Wanganui, New Zealand - 1770 DNA GHGhigh gp2 | ecosystem: Host-associated > Mammals > Digestive system > Stomach > Rumen... | reverse complement strand
TTTCACGTCTGGGCGATAGACATGCTTGTGTGCATTGAAATGAGTAGTCTTTTTGTCAACGACTACAACAACTTTGTTGTTTTTACCATTGTTATGCTTCTTATTTCCTGCCATTGCTGGCATTGCGGTTGTGATGGCCATCATCATCATGGCTGCAATCACCTTATTCAGCCAATTAGTGCTCACTATTGTCTTCTTCATATTCAAATCTCCTATACTTTAAATTGTTATTAATCCCTGGCTTACGCCAGCCCCTTACCAAGGGGCTTCAAATGTTCACGGTGCAAAGTACGGCATTTTTCTATTCATTTGCAAAGGATAAATCCTAAAGTGGAGGGGTGAAACTCCTAAACGTTTGTAGGAATTCCCCCCTTCAGCGACCATATTCTGGCAGGAAATTCGTACCTTTGACGTTCCGTCGAAGGTACTCCCGTTCGAAAGAACTCAAATGAATATGGTTCTTTGTTCACTTATTCGTACCTTTGCATCGCCTTAGAAGGTTTGAGCAATCCCCGATTGGGAATATCTCCTTTACCCTCATGAGGATGCTTCCCATCACCCATGGGAGATATCGGAATACCCCTATAACAGATATCGGAGTGAGGGATGCGGGGCTTCTCCGTCAAATGGAGGCTTTAGTCGTAATGAAAACAGGCTTTAGTCGGTAGGAAAGTGGGCTTCAGTCGGTAACTGAATGCCCTTCTGTCGGTAACTGATTTTTATGAATTTCGCAAAAACATATAACCTTATAACATGACAGGGCGCAAACACCCTTGTACAAAGGGATTGAGCCATGTTATATGTTGCTCAAACATATAACATACATATAACATACATGTTTTTGCGAAAGTTAAAGTTACGCAATATTCACGGGAATTTATCAGAATTGACTAACTTTGCAACAAAGTTTAATCATACAGACAGGTAAATCGGCATTATATTAACGAAGATAAGAGACGATGAAAAGACCGATTATCACCGAACGGATGTTCCTGTATTGGACAGACCGTGAGCATCCCAACACCTGCCGCATGACGGTCAGGATGCAGGATGCTATAGAACTGACGCTCATGCAGGAGGCGCTCCGTCATGCTGACTTGGAAACGCAACAGACCACATTCCGTGGTATTACCCTGCTGCAGAATGATACGGACACGATGGCGGCAAGATTCTGGCAGAGCAAGGAAGGTGCTGACCGTGTGGACCAGATGCCCACGGTGGATGCACGTCATGAAGTCATGAAAGGACTGACACAGCGCACTCAGACGATGACCTCCTGTTTCATCAGCTACGTGGGTAAGGCTAACTTCGGTGCTGCTGAGCGTTACATCCGAGAGATGTACACCGAGGTCTATTCCACCCATGCCATGGGTGCTGAGATCAGTGCTATCGGCGGCACGTTCTGCATCAGCTTCATGCAGCTCTTCACCACCGATGTCTACCTGGATGCTTTCCTCGACGAGCTCCGTCAGCTGGGCATTGATTGCCGGATAGTCTCACGCCACCCCATTCTGGTGGCTCCCGTCGCAGATTACCGCAAGAAGGATACCCTCACATTAAAATAAAACTGAAGAAAAAGAAAAATAAGGAACAATGACAATACAAGTAATAAAAAAGATAGAGGTGTGATCAGATAAATAGTTTAGAAGCATATACGAGTACACTAGTGAAATAATATAATTGTGGGAGATAAAAAGGAAATATTACGGATAATTTGTGTACCTTTGCAGCCAAAATGAGACAGACTCTGATGACAGCAAGGATATTCGCGGCTCTTTGTGCCGTTTGCCTGACGGTTTTGCTAAACTGGCAGAGCCGTTATGATGCGACCGCCAATGAATCCTATCAGCATCGTGAGTCGTCCGTTCTGACTCCGCAGCATCGGCATCATCAGGAAGCTACGCTGACCGACGCCTCGCAGATTTACCGCATCTGCAGTTCCCGTCCCCAGCGCATCCTTCCTACCCAGGGCTCAAAGACGGAAAGAACTACCACGCCGTTTGGCGGTCTTGCCATCCGGCAGCATAACGTCAAACCCCTTTATTCCTATCATGACAGCAGATGCCGTCTGGAAACAGCGCCATTCTGCCAGTCAGCCTCGTGCGACTATTACGTCATTGCGCTGAGGCACATCATTCGTTGACATAGTTGTCTGTTATCACAGGGACACACACATTCTACTCACATTATTAATAATTTATAAAGTAACAACTATGTCAAGTATCAAAAACTTGGAGATGGCTGCTGCCTTCTCCGCCTATCAGCATATCGAGATTAAGAAATCATTGTTTTCAACCAAGGCAATCTATACGCCTACACAGAGTCAGGTTAGGCCTATTGTCTTGGAATATACCCCATCGGAAGGTGAGCGCATGGAGCGTCTGTTGGACATGCCACTCGACAAGATGGCTGCGGACATCCAAGAGAAGGGCAAACCCGTGGCTGGTGCCAATGGTCACTTCCGCTTGGAATTCTGTCTGAGCGACGACCATCAGTTCTGCGCTCTGCAGTTGTTCCGTTTCAGCGATTTCCAGTACAAGCCTGTCTTCGAGCCACGTTTCTATGAAGGCAAGGATGCAGAGTATATCACGCAACTGATTTAGCGTTATACCAGAACTTGTACACGATTTCCAAGAAATCCTTCTTTGGTCTGCAAAAGTTTAAGTATCTTTGCACCACTTTTGCAGACCAAATTATAATTCAACCCGATATGAAGAAATTATTGAGAACATCAGCCCTCGCGCTGACAGGTGCACTGCTCATCGCTGCCTGTGGAAATAAGGAGCAGAAGAGTGAGACAAACGTGAATGAGAATCCTACGAAGGAGAAAGTGGAGGTAAAGTCCGTTGAGGGTCGCAAGAACTTCAGCGACAAGGCTGTTATCACACCATTGCCCGCCATCATGATTGCCACATGGGATGAGAAAAAGAATCCTGATGTGATGATGGCAGCATGGGGTGGTCAGTGTGGTCCGAAGCATATCACCTTTGAACTCTCCAAGCACAAGACAACGGACAATATCCGTCTGAAGAAAGCTTTTACTATCAGTTTCGCCACCAAGGACGACATCGTACAGAGCGATTACTTCGGCATCGTTTCTGGTAATGACGTGCCTGATAAGGTTGCCAAGGCTGGTTTCACCATTACTCCAAGTCCCAATGTGGACGCACCTATCATCAACGAGTACAAGCTGACGCTGGAGTGCAAGGTCATTACCTTTGATGAGGATGAGAACGGTGGTGCCCGTGTGGTTGGCGAGGTTGTCAACATGAGTGCTGACGAGAGCATCCTTGACGAGCAAGGTAATATCGACCTCTCGAAACTGCAACCCGTCATCTTCGACTCTGCCAAGAACGAATACCGTGTAGTTGGTGAGAAGGTTGGCACCGCCTGGGGTTCAGGCAAGGCTATTCAAGAGCGTGAGGTGAAGTAACAATCTCTTCCTCGTGTTTATTGCCGAGTGGATTACAGGTAGTAAATACGTCATAGGCTGACGATTAATATTCGCAAAAACATATAACCATATAACATAATGTGGCTCAATTGCCCTTGTGCAAAGGGATTGAGCCATGTTACATGTATGTTATATGTATGTTATATGTTCAGCAACCATATAACATGCTTTAAAGCCTCTGTTTATCGGGGTTTGCGCCCTATCATGTTATATGGTTATATGTTTTTGCGAAATTCTTTTTTTATTCAGCACAGAGACACAGCATGTGGGTTGCGAAGCCCTAGGCTCCGTGGGTCGGAGGTGCCCCCCTTCTCCCGTGAAGTCAAAATTACTTCCCTTGATAACCTAATTTCTTCAGCCATTTCTCTACCCGCTCTTTACCCGTGCGGACATCGTGGCCGTACATTGAGAAACCCTGCAGGACGTTAGCTTTCGGATAGGCTTTCTTCACGTCCTTCACACAACTGCCGAGACCGGAGCCTTCGTGGGTGGTGAAAGGGATGATGGTCTTGCCCGAGAGGTCGTACTTCTTGAAGAACGTAAACATCACCTGCGGATAGGTGCCCCACCAGACGGGACCGCCAATGAAGATGACATCATACTTCTTGACATCCACATTGCCCTCAAAGGGGGGCAGTTCACCGTTCTGCTGTTCCTTCTTGGCGAGGTCGCACAGGGGCTTATAAGCCATGCCGTCATACTTCTTAGTCTTAATCTCAAACTGGTCGGCACCCGTGAAGGCAGAGATGTAGTCGGCAACAATCTTCGTGTTGCCCACCTTGATATTGCCCACGGCATAGTTGTCGCCAGCGTGGGAGAAGAATACCACGAGTGCCTTCTTCTTCGTGTCAATCTGCTTTGCAGTCTGTTCGCTACTTGTCTCCTGCGTGTCAGGAGCCGTTTTCTTCCCATTGCAAGCCGTAGCCGTCAACAGTGCGGCAATGGCAATCATGTACTTTAATATCTTCATCGTTTCTTGTTTTTAAGTTTTCTGCTGCAAAGATACGACAATCCCCCGAAACAGTATTTATACAATTTACGGAAGCTTTTACCAAAATTTCGGTTAAGCGAGAACAAAATCAGGTCATTATTCTGAGAACAGTCCGTCATGAAGCGACGCATCTCGTTGAAACGTAGCACGCCGGATTCATAAAGCAAAGATAACAAAAAGTTACCAAGTAGCGTGATGATACTTAGTTAATCTAAGTTAATGTCAATTTCACGGATGTCCGATAACATTACAATTCCTACTTTTTGGTAACTATGTCACTTTTTGGTGCCTTCTTGTGGGGATGAAAAAGTTTCCGTACCTTTGCAAACAAATTTAAATTATAAGTAATTATGAGACAGATTGAGACAATTAAGAAAGGTAAGAACTTCAGCGCAGTAAGCGTGGGTAAGATGGACGAGATTATCGAGCATGTGCTGCCGATGGGTCCGAACGTGACGATTCAGGGTAAGGTGTTCGCAGGTCATGCCGTAGGTGCTACAGGCAGCGAACTCTCATTCCAGACGCTGGTGCCCGGTCAGGACAGCGGTTTCCTGCATACGCACAAGACTCACGAGGAGCTCTACATCATCCTGAAGGGTGAGGGTGAGTATCAGGTGGACGGCGAGATATTCCCCGTCAGTGAGGGTACCATCGTCCGTGTGGCTCCCGATGGCAAGCGTGCGCTGAAGAATACAGGATCGGAGAACATGACCATGCTCTGCATCCAGTATAAGGCTAATGCTTTCAGCGAGGCAGACAGTCCCATGACGGATGGCGTGATTCTTCAGGAAGAACTGAAATGGTAAGCGTGACGATGGAGAGAGCGTTACAGTTTTTACGCAATCATAAGGATGTTGCCCTTGCCACGAGCGAGGACAACATCCCTAAGTTGCGCATTTTCCAAGTGATGAAGCAGGAGGGCAACGTGCTCTATTTTGCCACCTCGGAGCAGAAAGCTGTTTGGCGTGAGTTACGCAAGAACCCCAATGTGGAGCTGATAGCTTACGAGGGGAATATCTCCGTGCGCTGTTCTGGAATGGTGAACTTCAATGTGGAGGACGTAAACAACTGGCAAGAGAGTGAACATAGAGGACTATCGCGAATATTGCCTGTCGTTGGGCAATGACATAGAAGAGAAACTGCCGTTTCAGAAATTCAAAAGCGGAGAAGGTGTTCTGGTATTTTACGTGTCAGGACACATGTTCTCATTCTTCGACTGTAATGATTTCTCGGTCATCTCGCTGAAATGTCAGCCGGAACGTGTTGAGGATTTGAAAGCACAATATGAGTGTATCGGCAATCCTTACAACGAATCACCGAAACACTGGATAGGCATTGACCCTGCTGCGGCTCCTGATGAGCTGCTGAAAGAACTAACCCGAAACTCCTACGAGATAGTCAGGGCGAAGTACAGGAAAAACAAGAAATAGCATGATGGCAGAGTCACTCCTATGATGATACGCAATATGAGGGATTTGGGTTAATCTTCGGTGTCCTTGTGCTGTCCATGCTACTCTCGTTCTTTGTGACCAGTTTCTGGACGAACAGACACGACACAGCTGAAGGGCATCCGTCAGCGTAGCCTCGTGGTGTTGTGTAAAGCACAACGTCGTATGGCTTATTTCAGGTGTTTATTAAAGAAGTCTGCGAGCTTATCCCAGGGAATGAGGTTCTTAGGCTCACCCTTACCTACTAGTTCAGTATATCCGCCATCATAGAGGTCGCAATGGGTAGCGCCAGGGATGATGAGCAGTTCCTTGTTTTCAGGGTTGGGATTAGGATTGCCTACGACTTTATATCCCTCGGCTTTTCCTTCTACCATATATTTGTAGGCTGCCTCGCCAAAGTAGCGTGAGTGGGCTTTCTCACCGTGCATGACAAGAACAGCAGAACGAATCTCATTGATATAGTAGAGGAAACGTGCGTTGGAGAATGCCTGGGTACCTATTGTGCGCCAACCATCATTCGAGTTACCGCTACGCTTGTGGTAGCCACGTGGAGTGATGTAGTAATCGTAGTAGTCCTTCACGAACTGCGGAGCATCGTCGGGCAATGGATTCACCACACCGCCAGCCATCGCCATCGGGTCGGCAAGACGCTGTTTTGCCATCGCCTCACGGGCAGCATGACGCGACTCCTCCTTGTCTTCGCTGTCGAAATAGCCATTACCGCTGACACGTGTCATATCGTACATCGTTGAGGCTACGGTTGCCTTGATGCGAGTGTCGGCAGCGGCAGCGTTGAGGGCAATGCCTCCCCAGCCGCAGATGCCGATGATGCCGATGCGCGCTGTGTCCACATTCTCCTGTTTTGACAGGAAGTCGACGGCAGCCATGAAATCTTCGGTATTGATATCAGGTGATGCTGTGCGACGGGGCTCGCCACTGCTCTCACCGGTATAGGAGGGATCGAAGGCAAGTGTCACGAATCCACGTTCTGCCATCCGCATGGCATATAGACCACTCGACTGCTCCTTGCAAGCACCAAACGGACCGTTGACAGCGATGGCTGCCAGTTTGCCCTGAGCATCCTTCGGCTCATAGAGGTCGGCTGCGAGGGTCAGTCCATACTGTGTTTCAAATGTCACCTTTCGGTGGTTCACCTTGTCGCTCAGAGGGAACACTTTATCCCACTCCTGTGTCAGTTCTAGCTTCTGCATATTATCTTCTGATTTTGATTGTTTGTTTTCAGTGCAGCCCATCAGTATTCCACTGAAAAAGACCGTCATTATTAATATTCTCTTCATTTTATTATTTTCTTCCCGTTCTGAATGACAATACCTTTCTGTCCGGTCTGTGCCACCGTGCCTTGCAGGGTGTAGGTCCTGAAAGAAGACTTGTCTGTTTTTACACTTCTGATGCTTGTAGGGTTGTTAAGTGACAGCGTAACACCAATATTGCTTTCACCCGCTTTGAGAAAAGCTCTCAGCTCGCTTGCCGACAAGTTGTCAATCTTTCCTAAACGGGTGTAACTCCATGAGTTCGTACCATAGAAAATACAGATGTTGCTGCCGCCGTAAAGGATGACATCTCCCGGCTGTGCATTTATTTGTTCGTTGCTCGTTGGCAGCGTGAAACCCAATGCTCCCCATATCTCAAAGTCCCCACTCGAATTGAGTGTCACTGTGACAGATGCTTGCTGGAGTTTTTTCACAAGTGCTTGTGTGGCACTATTATCAGCAAGTGTAACTGACTCTGTCCTTTCACCTATTGTGATGTACATCTTTTGTGTCATGGTTTCATAGTATGACGTCTGCGCCTGAGTATCTTCGCTGCTGCACGATAATAAAAGTAAAGACAAGGCTATTGTCAGTACGATTTCGCGGTTAATCCTGCCGTTGAGTGAAGCCATCATGTGGCAAATAACATAAGGTTTCATTTTCTTGTCTTTCTTAATCCGTCGCAAAGGTACGACGATAAGTTTAATACCCGTATAGACAGATTACAGATAAATCTACCTGAAATGAGGAAAGTTATTTCTTGCGCCGTTCGTCAAGGAATTGTCTTGGTGTCTTACCAGTAGTTTTCTTGAACATACGGGTAAAATGCTGTGGATATTCAAATCCTAATTCTTCAGCAATTTGAGCGATGGACTTGCCACTTAGAATGAGGTTCTTGGCACGCATAATGATGAATCCCCGTATATAATCCTTCGGACTCTCGCCAAGTGCATCTCTTATGATGTCACCAAAATAGCTGGGTGAAAGACATAGTTCGCATGCACAATATTTTACGCTTGGCAGTCCGTCCGACTTCTGTTTGCCACAAGCATAATAATTGTTCAGTACCTGTTGGAATCGACTGAGGATGTCGCTGCCTTTAGCAGTCATTTCCTTGAACTGGCGGGAATAAAAGCGGTTGCAGTAGTCAAGGATTAGAAGAATGTAATTTTTGACAATGTCATCGTGCCCAAAAACATTAGACTGTAGCTCCAGTTCCTTGCGCAGGTTTGCCATTAACTGAGAAAGAATGTCCTTTTCTTCTGGGGTCAGAATGAGTGCTTCGTTTGAATAGTATGAGAAGAAATGATACCCTTCGAGCTTTTGTTCTATTAATGACCCTTGGATATACTCATGGTCGAATAGCAACACCCAGCCGTGGTACCGCCGAAGTGTGCCATCATCCAACTTGCCGCCAATCTGCCCTGGGGAGTATGCCATGAGTGAGCCATCGCCCTCATGATAGGTGCCTATACCATAAGTCAACCCTTCCGGAAAATCCTTCTGCAAGAAAATTCCGTAGCAGTTGATACGATTCAGTGTATGTCGTATCTCACCAACCTCGTCGTAGTGAATCACTGAGACATGGGGATGATAGACTGGCGCACCGATGTCCTGTGCGTAGTCATTTGCTTTGTTGATGTACAAGTCTATCGTCATAGTGGTTCGTAGCCTTCTGACTGCAAAGGTACAAAATTTCTTTGACATAATCTCCGATATTTATCAAATAGTCGGTAATCTGTAAAAAAGGTTGATATTTCTGTAAATGGTATAGTCCCTGTTTAATAGAATTACTGTATCTTTGCAGAGTGATTAAGCAGGAATACGTAAAACTTGGAAACTCTGACCTGCGTGTGTCGCGGAATAAAATGATGAATAAAATGGCAATGAAACAGAAACTTATTATGATGTTGTTCGCCTTTGTGCTATCCGTCACGGCTGTAGCACAAGAAAAGGCAACGCCAGTAAATAACGAGACAATGATAGTGCGATTGGCAGAAATCGAGGTCTATCCCGAGTATCTGAAAGAATACCTGCAGTTTGCCAACGAGGTAGACCGGCTGAGTGTGGAGTGTGAGCCGGGAGTCATCTGTCTCTTTCCGATGCAGAGTGTCACAGACTCCACGCAGATACGCATCCTTGAGATCTATGCCTCAGAGGAAGCCTATCAGAACCATATCAAGACCGAGCACTTCCAGAAGTATAAACAGGGCACCATGCATATGGTGAAGAGTCTGAAACTGCCTACCATGCAGCCACTCGACCCAGAGACCATGAAACTGATATTCAACAAACAAAAATGATACTGCTATGACCGAATTTGAGAAGATGCGCAGTGAGCAGTTCTATGACTTGTTGTAGTTAAGGATATTCCTTCTGATTCAATAGTCGTAGGTAACCCCTGTCGGGGCGTCCGTAAATTAGGAAATGAATAATGCTGCTACTGCATCTGCAAATGTCACAGCAGTTTCGCAGCCATGCGTTTACCAGCATCATAAGCCCGCTGCAAGTCCTGTATCTTCCAATACAGGTGTCAGTGCGTCCTTGTATTTACAAAGGTGTGATGCTTTTCCTTTCAGTTTGCAAGCCATGCATGACATACAGCCGCGATATTGCATATCTTAAATATTTCTAGTAACAGATGCAAAAGTAACTCATGTTCTAATAACCTAACTCCTCACCAACAAGCACGACAACATGCCGTCCCTTGTTCCTGCTGTTTCTAAGGAAGTGGACATAACTGCAAATGCTTTCTGGTGAATTGCAGTTATGACATATACCATCTATTCTACAGGGTGTATTGATGTCAAAACGCTGAGCATTAATGGGTGATGCCGTACTTCTTGCCCTTGCCAAAGCTGCCTCTGCTGTCTGGGCAACTTTGTTAAGTCCGATGACGAAGATAACTTTTTTAGGTCCCCAGGTGATAGCGGCAACACGATTGCCATTACCGTCGATATTTACAATTACGCCATCCTCTGATATGGCATTTGCACTCGTCAGGTATACATCAGCCGTGAAAGCTTTGAGATATATGGCTTCCTTCTCCTCTGGGGTTTCTGTGGTGTCACGGTCAAGCACATGGAGCGATTCCCTTTTTTTCAATACTTCGGGAATACCAAGGTCACGGACAGTTGCAGTCCCACCCCATGTTACGGTACTTCCGTCTGCAATGAGTTCTGAGACTTTTCTGACAGCCTCTTCTCCTGTAGGGCAGTAGAATGCCTCCATGTTACGACGGTTCAGATTCTTAATCATCTTCTCCGCAAGTTTTTGATTCCTTTCTTCTTGTGGTGTCATATTATTCTTGTTTAATTAATCTTGGCACAAAATTAGTGCAAAATTCCGATTAAACGAAGAGAATACATATAAATTTGCATTCATAAAGATGAGGAATCTGTCTAAACTGGGTGGGAAATTATTTTTTTTGACTATTTTTGCATCACTTTACGTCGTTTACCAGTGTCAATATTCGGACAGGAATTATTATGATTAGGGATTTTATTGCTATCGATTTTGAAACGGCTAATCAGCATTCGTCGAGTGTCTGCTCCGTGGGAGTGGTCATGGTCCGCAATGGACAGATTGTTGATACATTTTATAGTCTTATCCAGCCAGAGCCAAACTTCTACAGTTACTTCTGTCAGCGAGTGCATGGGCTGGGACATAACGATACGGATGATGCACAGGTCTTCCCTCTGGTTTGGAAGCGGTTGGAGGAACGTATCATCGATGCTTTCTTCTCAGACCAATTGCAATTTGACAATCGGAAAGATCTGATAGCTCAAATTCCTTTTGTCGCCCATAATGCTCGTTTTGACGAAGGTTGTCTGAAGAGTGTGTTCAAGGTCTATCAGATGGACTATCCCGGTTTTCGTTTCTATGATACGCTTACCGCTGCCCGACGTCAGTTCGGTAACTCGTTGCCCAACCACCAGCTTCATACCGTAGCTGCAGCTTGTGGATATGAACTTACCCGTCATCACCATGCTCTAGCCGATGCAGAAGCCTGTGCTGTGATAGCGCAATACCTTTTATAATATAAAAATTATCCGCTGACAACTGTGGTTGCCAGCGGATTTATAGTCTTTCTCTCCGTTTGGGGATGCTTTACATCATGGCAGCGAGGAAGTTCTCGTATCCCAACTTCTCGATGTAGTTCAGGTACTGAGCCTCTTATTTTGATAGCGCCTCAATCAGATGGTCGAGAGTAGGAATCATGGTGGCAAACTCCTCATCTTTTATTCCCCGCTGGTGCAGCACCTCAGTCATGCAATTGGGGATGGTAACTGCCTGTTGTTGTAGCGCACGTCCATGTTCGGTCAAAGCAACGATGGTCTGACGGGCATCGTCTTTGTTTTTTTTACGCGTCACCATTTTCATCGTCTCCATACGCTTGATGAGCGGTGTCAGAGTGTTGCTCTCGAGATAGAGTCGACGTGAGATGGCATTCAGCGGCAAGTTGTCCTGCTCCCAAAGTACCATCAGTACCAGATACTGTGTATAGGTAATACCCAACTGAGCGAACCAGGGCTGATAGACCTGTATCAACAGCCGTGTGGCAGTATAAAGGCGGAAACAACCTTGATTTTCTCCAATAAGTATTCATACCCTATTCTGCGAACGTCCTTCGGTAAATGCTATTACATTGGAGATAGCAACGTTCAGCAGTCGGATACGAGCTTCACGAGTTGCCCAGGCAATATGTGGGGTGATATAGGCATTGGGCAGCCCTAACAATGGGTGTTCTGCTCTTGGCGGTTCTTCGCTGAGGACATCGGCGCAATAGGCTGCAAGATGTCCTGATGACAGTGCCTCTGCCACATCCGCCTCATTCTCCAAAGGACCACGCCCTGTATTGATGAGGATGGCGGTGGGTTTCATCTGACGCAGTGCCTCGGCATTGATGAGATGACGGGTGTCGTCTGTCAGCGGACAATGCAGTGACAGGATATCTGTCGTGGAGAGCAGCGTAGGAAAGTCAGTCTTCTCAATACCGGCAGGGAGAGCGTCGGCTGGCTTTGAGGTCAGTGCCTTCACCTTGAGACCAAAGGCAATAGCTATCTCAGCTACCCGACTGCCGATATTCCCCAGTCCGACGATGCCAAACGTCTTACCGGCAATTTCAGTCAAAGGGGTGTCCCAGTAACAGAAGTCAGGATTACTGCTCCAACGTCCGTTCCGGTTCTGCAGGGCATAGTGTTCTGTGTGGTTGACTACCGTCAGCAGGTGAGAGAACACCATCTGTGCCACACTCTCCGTGCTGTAGGCAGGTACGTTGGTCACCACAATGCCCCGCTCATGGGCAGCCTGTGTGTCAACAACATTATAGCCTGTTGCCAGTACACCGATATAGCGGAGCTTGGGCAACTGCTCTATCTCTTTGCGCCCTATGATGACCTTGTTGGTTAACAATATCTCTGCATCGGCAGCTCTGCCAACTGTCTCTTCTGGTTTTGTGCGGTCATAGATGGTCACAGGACCCACTTCATTTAATTTGTCCCAAGATAAATCTCCTGGGTTAGCACCATAGCTGTCTAATATAACTATCTTCATACAATATTCTTTGATATATGGTGCAAAGATAATTCATTTTCGGCTATAATTAGGTAAAATTATCCCTTATAATGGAAAAAAAGAATAAAATTCTTTGTTTTGCCCCCGACTTTTCGTAATTTTGTGGTCATAAAATAACCTGAGACAAAATATGCATAACAGAATCTTTCTTTTAACAGCCGTGTTGATGGCTGCAATTTACTCACAGGCTCGTGAGCGTCAGAACTTTGATGCAGGATGGCGTTTCATCCTTGCTGACTCCGCACAGATGGCGGGTAGTTCGTATCAGGATGGACATTGGCGTATGCTCAACTTACCCCATGACTGGGCGATAGAGGGTGATTTCCTTGCCTCTAATCCCTCGGGAGCGGGTGGGGGAGCACTGCCAGGCGGTATCGGATGGTATCGGAAAACGTTCACACTTTCAGGTGATGACGCTCTACAGAGCCGTTATTTCATCGAGTTTGATGGTGTGTATATGAATTCTACGGTCTATGTAAACGGACAGAAAGTAGGTCATCGACCTTATGGCTACAGCTCATTCGAATATGAGATAACACAGTTTCTGAAGAAAGGAAGTAATGTGATAGCTGTGCGTGTAGACAATAGTGACCAACCCAATTCACGTTGGTATTCCGGTTGTGGAATCTATCGCCATGTGTGGTTTACCAAGACCGGTAAGGTGCGTGTGGCACATTGGGGAACGCATGTAAAGACCCTCCCCGTTACTGTAGCTGACAGGAAGTGGTGGACGGTGGCAGCCTATGTGACACTTGATGGTGTCACAAACGAGAAGGTACAGGTGGTAAACACACTGTATGATGCCACAGGGAAAAAGATAGGGAGTGCTAAAGGACTTTCGTCAACCATAAGGGTTCCAGAGCCCCAGCTATGGTCACCAGCAGATCCCCATACTTATAAGCTTCTGACGGAAGTGGTGGTCAATGGAAAAACTGTTGATGCCTACGAGACGCTGACGGCTTTCCGTGACTTCCGTTTCGATGCACAGACAGGGTTCTGGCTCAATGGTAAGAATATGAAGTTGAATGGAGTCTGTGAGCACCATGATTTCGGATGCTTAGGTGCCGTCGTCAATGAGGATGCCATGCACCGTAAACTGACAAAGTTGAAAGCGATGGGTGTTAATGCTATCCGTTCGTCACATAATCCTCCTGCCCCCGAGTTGTTGAATATGTGCGACACGATGGGTCTGATTGTCATGGACGAGTCGTTTGACATGTGGCGTCGTCGTAAGACACAGAACGACTATGCCCGTTTCTTCGATGAGTGGCATGAGCGTGACCTTGCCGACCTGGTACTGCGTGACCGTAACCATCCGTGTATATTGATGTGGTCGATAGGTAATGAGGTGTTGGAGCAGTGGTCGTCTGCTGAGGCTGACACCCTGACCTTAGAGCAGGCAAACCTTATCCTGAATGCCGGGCATGATGCCTCGACGCTGGCGAAGGATGGTGAGATAAGCGTCAATACCCTGCTTGCCGACCACCTTGCTGAGATAGTGCGTCGTTATGACACAACACGTCCCATCACGGCAGGATGTAATGAGCCATCCCCCAATAATCATCTGTTTAAGGGCAAAGCGATTGATGTGATTGGTTTCAACTACCACCACGAGTGGATTAAGGATGTACCCAAAAATTTCCCAGGTCGTCCGTTTATCATGACGGAGAGCGTCAGTGCCCTGCAGACGACAGGGTTCTATATGATGCCGTCGGACAGTATCCGTAAGGCACCCCAGGAGTGGTGGCTTCCCTATACTGATCCTACGATGATGTGTTCCGCTTACGACAATATGCATGCCTCATGGTCTAGTACGCATGAAGAGACTTGGGATGTGGTGAAACATACTCCCTATGTGGGTGGTCAGTTTATCTGGACAGGTTTCGACTATATCGGTGAGCCTACTCCCTATTCCTTCCCGGCACGCAGCAGCTACTTTGGTATCATTGATCTGGCTGGACAGCCGAAGGATGTGTATTATATGTACCAGAGTGAGTGGACTGACCAGCCCGTCTTGCACCTTTTCCCTCATTGGAACTGGCTGGAGGGTCAGGAGATAGATATGTGGTGTTATTATAACCATGCTGATGAGGTTGAGTTATTTGTTAATGGTAAAAGTCAAGGTATTCGTCGCAAGATGGATGGTCATCAGTATCATGTCATGTGGCGTGTGAAGTATGAGCCCGGTGAGGTGAAAGCGGTGGCACGCAAGGACGGGAAAGTCGTTCGTGAACAAGTCATCAAGACGGCAGGACAGCCAGACCATATCCAACTCAGCATCGACTACCAGGGAAAGACTACTACCTTCGTTAAGGCTGAGGTGGTTGACAAGGACGGCAACCGCTGTCCATGGGCAGAGAACCAGGTGTTTTTTGAGAGCGATGCAGAGATTATCGGTGTCGATAATGGCTGTCAAACCTCCATGGAACGTTTCAAGGACACAAAGCGTAAGGCGTTCTTCGGACGTTGCTTCGCTGTGGTCAATGGTCATGGTACGTTGACCGCCAAGGCTATAGGACTGAAATCAAATACTATCAAACTATGAGAAAGATAATTAGTATAGTATGTTTGCTATGTGCCGCGATGGCGGCACAGGCACAGTTGCAGACTTCCGCAGGGGTACAGTACCTGCAGTGTATGCCCAAAGACCAGTCGGGTGATTTCTCCGATTTGAGTAACACCTATTTCCTTGCCGACTCGCTGGCATCGTTCGATGTGGCAAAAGGAGAAGGACTGGTAAACTGGAAACGCTATCGTCTGTCACCCCGTCAGGCATTCAACCTCAACGGCTACTGGCCTGTGAGGATGCAGATGCTCGACTTCCCTGACACACAATATGACAACGACCCCAATCTTTCGTTTAAAATTGACTTCGTCAGTCCCCGCTGTGTACGAATCCGCATGGCGACATCACCAATAGAGGCTCCACGGAAAGACAGTGAGAGTCTGATGCTTGCCGGGGCAGTCCCCTCGTCATCGGCATGGCGTTTGGTACGCAACGACGGTATTGTTGCGTACAAGACGGAGTATGGCAGTGTGGAGATACAGAAATACCCTTGGCGTATCATCTTGAAAGACAAGAACGGCAAGGTGATGACACAGACCCGTCATATCATCGATAATGACTCGTCACAGGTGAAACTGTTACCCTTCTCCTTTATCAAACGTGGTGCAGACAACTCCCGGAGTGTCAATCCCGTGTTGACGATTGCCCCGGGTGAGCGTATCTATGGTTGTGGAGAGTCTTTCGGTGCCTTGAATAAGGTAGGTCAGAAGGTACAAATCATGGTGACGGACCCGCAAGGCCCAGAGACCGACGGACAGTATAAGCCCGTGCCTTTCTTCTTCTCTAACCGCGGCTATGGTATTTTCCTGCACACCTCTGCTCCTGTGACAGCAGACTTCGGTGCTTCTTATATTGGTGCAGACCGTCTGTTTATGGCTGACGAGCAACTTGACTTCTTCGTGTTCTTCGGAGAACCGAAGGATATCCTCAACGAGTATACCAATATCACAGGAAAGTCACCGATGCTGCCCCTGTGGACCTTTGGTACGTGGATGAGCCGTATTACCTATTTCTCACAAGAGGAGGGTTTGGAGATTGCCAAGCAGTTGCGCCAGCATAAGATACCATCCGATGTGATTCATTTCGATACTGGTTGGTTTGGGGTCGACTGGCAGTGTGACTATGAGTTTGCCAAAGATCGTTTCAAGGATCCGAAGGGTATGCTCGACCAGATGAGGAAAGACGGTTTCCATACCTGTCTGTGGCAGTTGCCTTATTTCACTCCCAAGAACCGCTTCTTCCGCGAGATCGTGGAGAAGGGGATGCATGTGAAGAATGCCGATGGCGGTATGCCATACGAGGATGCTGTCCTCGACTTCTCGAATCCGCAGACTGTCAGCTGGTATCAGTCAAAGATTGAGGGACTGATGCGTCAGGGTGTCTCCACCATTAAGTGTGACTTTGGTGAGGCAGCACCTTATGACGGCTTCTACTATAGTGGTCGTGGCGGAAAATATGAGCATAACCTCTATCCATTGCGTTATAACAAAGCTTTATGGGAACAGGTGGAGCGCTCTCATCCCGGTGAGGGTGTTATCTGGGCACGCTCTGCATGGGCTGGCTCACAGCGGTATGCCCTCCATTGGGGTGGTGATGCCGCTACCACCAATACGGGAATGTTAGGTGACCTGCGTGGCGGACTTTCCTTCGGACTGAGTGGCTTCTCGTTCTGGAGTCATGACATGGGTGGTTTCGTGACTGCGTCGCCAGAAGATATCTACCGCCGTTGGCTGCCCTTCGGCTTCCTGTCCAGTCATACCCGTGCTCATGGTGCACCTCCCACTGAGCCCTGGCTGATTAGTGAGTCGTTCACTAAGGCATTCCGTCAGGCTGCTGAGATGAAATATAAGCTCATGCCGTATGTCTATGCACAGGCAAAAGACTGTACCGAGCGGGGACTGCCGATGGTACGTGCCTTGTTGGTGGAGTTCCCTGACGATCCCGGTGCCTGGCTGGTGGAGGATGAGTATATGTTTGGCTCCCAGATCCTCGTCGCTCCCTTGTTGGAGACTGGTGACAGCCGTACCGTCTACCTGCCTCGTGGCAAGTGGATAGACTATCAGAGCGGAAAGGTGTATGAAGGTGGTTATCAGACCATCAAGGTAGGTGAGATACCTGCTGTCATCCTCGTTCGTGACGGTAGTCTGATTCCTCATGTTCCCCTTGCCCAGCGTACCGACCAGATTCAGTGGGACAAGGTAGAGATGAAGGCTTACAAGGTTGATGCGAAGACCTGTACGGGATTACTCTATAAACCCGGTGACAGTCAGTTACAGACCATTACAAAATAAGACGCTATGTATCGAACCATCCTCTTTCTCCTGACGTTGTCGTTTTCCGTCTCTGTCATGGGTGCTGATGAATCCCTGATACGAGAGGCGGACCAGCGTCGTGATCGTCTCAGCAACCTGTATAACTATGACAAGAATGACTCACTTATTATGTTGGTTCCAGAAAACCTCGCTTTCTTCAGAGGGCATGGTTTGTGGAACTACTATTATGATACGTGGTTGTTACTGGTGAACACCTATGTGTTCAGCGGAAAGGTTAATACGGGGTTGCAGGAGGTAAAGCGGATGCATCAGGATGCCACGGACCGTGATGATAAATATGGGCTTGCCCTTGCTGACTATGCCATGGGTATTGCCTATCTGAACATGGGGTATACGGACGAGGCTATCGCCAGTTATAGGCAGAGCCTGAGACTTATAAAGGAACTGAAAGAGTATCCGTCATGTACCAGTGATGTCTTCTCTTACTATTGTGACGCACTGGTTGATAAGAAGAGCTATGAGGCGATGAAGGTGGTCACTATGCAATGGAAACAGTATCTGGTAGATGAGGAAAGCAGGAGGAAAAGGGGTGATGCGTCGAGTTACAAGGTATGGTATGCCTACTATTATCTCTCCTGTTCCGAGATGCACCTGGGACTGGGAATGCTGGATGAGGCGGAGCAGGATATCAAGGAGGTGGAGAAACGCTCTGACGGAAGTGGCGACTTCATCCCGATGGCAGTCCTGCATGCCTATGCCCAGCTTTACCTGCAGCGTAAGGACTATGCCAAGGCGTATGACTATAGTACCCGCTATTATGATCAGGTCATGAGCTATGGAGATATATCTTCCATCGTCATAGCTCAGGAACAGCGTGCGGAGATTCTCCGGGGGATGGGGCGTTATGAGGAAGCGGCGCAGATGTATAAGAGTGTGTATGAGGGAACGGACTCGATTTATAAGAGGGATGCCCGTACACAGATCAACGAGTTGAATACGCTCTTCCGTGTCAGTGAGATAGAAATGGAACATCAGTTGGAGCATAGCCGTATCATGTTGTTCACCACGGTCTTCATCGCATTTGCGTTGGCTGTCTTGGTAGGTTATTGGTATTGGATGAACCGCCGGTTAAAGAAAAAGAACGACGAACTTGCAGCCATGAGTCACCAACTGACTGTTAAGAACGAGGAACTGACCGTGGCACTCGACCGTGCTGGTGAGTCAGACCGTATGAAGACCAACTTCATCAAGAATGTCAGTCATGAGATACGTACCCCGTTGAATATTCTCTCTGGTTTCTCACAGATGATGGCGATGCCGGATGCCGACCTCTCTGACGAGGTTCGGAAGGAGGCGAGTCTTCAAATACAGGAGAATACCAATCGTATCACAACACTCATCAACGGATTGCTGTCACTCTCAGAGAATAGTAGCCGTACCCATATCGACCGCACTGATACCGTATGTGTCAATCAGTTGTGTGCTCAGGCAATTACGCAAAGTGGTATCTCTGAGAAACCCGACTATCATTTCGACTTCATAACGAAGGTGGATGATACCCTGACGATACAGACCGCCGAGCAAGAGGCAGTGCTGGCACTTGCCCATCTGTTAGATAATGCGGTGAAGTTCACTCCATCTGGTGGTACTATCCGGTTGTCGTGTGTCCAGGAGAACTCCTTCATCGCTATCATCGTGGAGGACACGGGATGTGGTGTCCCCGCAGAGAAAGCGGAGGATATTTTCGGTGAGTTCGTTCAGTTGGATGAGTTCAAGAAAGGGGTGGGTATCGGACTTTCGTTAAGTCGTAGTGTGGCTCGTCGCCTCGGTGGTGACATTACACTTGATACTAGTTATACGGAGGGTGCCCGATTTGTCTTTACGTTGCCAGTTTAAGAGCTTTGAGTGGTGAGTATGAAGTGTTGAAATCTCACAAGGGGGTTATTCCCCCTCGTGAGATTGTTTTTTCAATTGTTCCCTTGCACTCAGATTGTCAGTGAAGTTCTTTGTCAATTTATTGCTTTTCTTTTCCAGAATGGATGAATAGTAGATGATAAACATAATTGCTACCAGGGCGAACATTCCGAGCCAGGTACTCCAGGGCATGGCATAGTTGACGAAGTAGCTGACAAAGACAGCCGTAATAAGAATGCGAAGCAGTCCATAGGCAGTTATCCTAACACGCCAGTGCGATCCACTCGCCCATAGTTTGTTGATTTCGGGGCTGTTGGCACCTGCTCGTAGCAACATCCACAGGAAGGGAGCGCATAGGATGAGGGCGATGAGAGCTGTGATGGGGTGACTCCATTGCTCAGGAACTAAACTAGCTATCAACGATTGACCGTAATAGTACATGATTGACATAATAGCTATACAGAGCACACTGTTGATTAGCATGGTGAATACGAAATGCTTGAAGCATCTGTCATACATCTGCTGAAGTTCGTCGGGAGCTTTCTCGTCGCTTTCGTCCTTGTTTCGCTCCAGTCTTGCCATCCACTTGGCTGGCAGTGTGCGAGCTACCATCATATAGGCAGGCTCTGCCAGACGTATCATATAAGGTGTGGTGAATGTCGTAAAGACTGACACGGCAACAACGATGGGATAAAGGAAGTCACTGGTGACACCGAGCGATGTGCCAAGAGTAGCCAGGATAAAGGCGAACTCACCAATTTGTGTCAGCGAGAACGAGCATTGCATAGAGGTTTTTAGCGACTGACCTGAGAGCAGGAAACCGCAGGTGCTCAGGATGGTCTGCCCCAGCATGACGGCAGCGATAATACTGATGATGGGCACGATGTACTCGATGATAAGGTTTACGTCGACCATCATTCCGACAGACACGAAAAAGATGGCACCGAAGAGGTTTTTCACCGGAGCTACGAGGTGCTCTATCTGTTCTGCTTCAATGGTCTCAGCAAGTATGCTGCCCATGACAAAAGCACCGAAGGCGGCTGAGAATCCTGCTGCAGAGGCTGCCACCACCATGCCGAAACAAAGGGCAAGGGAGATAATGAGCAACGTTTCGTCGTTCATCAGGTGTTTAATTTTGCGGAGTATCAAGGGGATGAAATAGAGTCCGACTGTGAACCAGAGTACGAGGTAAAGACCCAGTGTCATCATGGAGTTGAGCATCTGGGTACCCTCAAACTCCTTGCTGACAGCCATCGTAGAGAGCATCACCATGAGCACGATGGCAAGGATGTCCTCGATAATGAGCACGCTGAGCACCAGTCCGGCAAAACGCTCTTGTCGTAGACCCATGTCATCAAAGGCTTTGAAGATGATGGTAGTAGAAGACATTGCTAGCATGCCTCCCAGAAAGATGCAGTCCATTCGGCTCCATCCGAAGAGCTCACCTGCGCATGCACCGACGTACATCATGCACAGGATAATGGATAAAGCGGCGATGATGGGTGCTGCTCCCATCTTCAAGATTTTCTTGAATGAGAACTCCAGACCGAGGGCGAACAGCAGGAAGATAACACCTATCTCACTCCAAACATGAACGCCATGCATGTCAGTAACGCTGGGCATGTAGGGCATGTTCGGAGAGGCGAGGAATCCCGCTACGATATATCCTAAAACAATAGGCTGTTTAAGACTCTTGAAGAGGAGAGTCATAACTCCTGCGCAGATGAGGATCAGCGCAAGGTCGGCTATCAAGGGTTCTAAATGTGACATGGCAATAAGAATTAATCGTTGCAAGTATTAATAGCCTCACAGGGAAATAGTTCCCCTGTGAGGTTTGTTTATTTTGAGCCGCCTCCGAGGGCAATATACAGTGCAATGACAGCTTCGGCAGCGTCGTACATGTTCATTGCCTGATCGAGTTGGGCGTTCAGCAGTGACTCCTGAGCCGTGAGCACTTCAAGGTAGCTTGCCTTACCGTTGTCCATGAGCTCATGGGTGCCAGTGTAGGCCTCACGGAGCACCTGAACCTGACGCTGGTAGTAGGTGTTCTTCTCACGGGCAGCCATACAGTCTGCCATTGCCTCATTGACCTGATTGCCGGCATTGATGACGGTCTGCACATACTTCTTCTGCAGGTCTTCCTCGGTGAGTTGGGCAATCTTCTTTCCTGCAATCAGACGGCCACGGGCAAAAATGGGCTGTGTGAGTTGTCCGATGGCAGAGAGCAGCAGTTTGCCTGGGTTGACAATCTCACCGGCATTATTGGTCCATCCGACAGAGCCGTTGAGTGTGATCTGTGGATAGAATGCCGAGCGTGCAGCCTGCGTGTTGTAAAAAGCCTCCTCCATGGCGTGGTTTGCCATACGGATGTCAGGACGGTATTCAAGCATCTGGGCTGGTATGCCAATGTGTAGGTACTTGGTGTCGAACATCCGATCTGCGCCATCGCCTTGAGCATCAGCATGATGCAGGGTCGTATTACCCCACTTCTGGCGATTGATGTGCTGGGGGGTGAGGGCTAATAGTTGGCAGATAGCATTCTCGATGGACTGGATGTAGCGACGGGTGTCCACTATTTGTGTCTTCACGTTCAAATAGGATGCTTCCATTTGGTTGACAGCAGTGCTATACGCCTTACCGTTCTCCCACAGTGCCTTCTCAGTGTCAAGTGACTTGTTCCACAGACTGTCGGTCTGCGTAAGGATTTCCAACTGTCGGTCGAGCACCTGCAGCAGGAAATACTGCTGTGCCGTTATCGAAATCAGATTAGCACGTACAGCCTCCTGTTGCATCTGAGCCTGCAGGAGCACGGCTTTGGCTGCACGCTTCTTGTTGGTGATGGAACCAAACACGTCGATGTCCATTGACAGCTGCAGCGGTAGGTCATAGGTCTTAGACCAGGGATTCTTGTCAAACTTGGACAAGGTACCCTGCGGTGCTAACTGGAGTGCCGGAAGATAGGCAAGTTTGGCGGCTGTCAGCGAAGCTTGTGACTTCTCCACGGCAATGCGGGCAGAATTCAAGTCGGTATTGTTTGCCAGTACCTGTTCGATGAGTTGCTGGAGCAGCGGGTCGGTGAAGAACTCACGCCACGACATCTGGGCGATGGATGTTTCGCCTGTAGCGCTCTTCATTTCCTGACTGTTGCCGAAGATGTCGGCGGGTGTCTGGGTCTTCTGCTCGTACTTATTATATATGCCGCAGCCCGTGAGCAGAAGGCTCACGGCTGTAGCGGCAAAGATATTCTTAAAATTCATAATTCATAATTCATAATTCATAATTAACTGCGAATGAAGTAGCGGTAGCAAATTCTTCACTCTTCATTCTTCACTCTTCACTTTCACCGCTCCCTGGAAGCGCTCATGCAGTTTCTGGAACACGATGAAGAAGGCGGGCACAACGAAGAGCAGTGCCACGGTGCCAATGCTCATACCTCCGATGACACCGAGTGCGAGGGCACGGTTACCGTTGGCACCAGCTCCACCCGTAATCACAAGGGGAACCATACCGATAATCATCGTGGCTACCGTCATCAGAATAGGACGCAGACGTTCCTTACATGCTTCGAAGGCAGCATCACGTATGTTCATGCCTTGTGCACGACGCTCCGTGGCAAACTCGGTAATCAGGATTGCCGTCTTTGCCAGCAAACCGATCAGCATGATGACACCGGTCTGTAGGTAGATGTTGTTGTCCATACCTGGCAGACCTTGTGTATAGCCAAGGTATGCAAATACAAAAGCACCCATCAGTCCGAAGGGGACACTGAACAGCACTGCCCATGGTGTGAACCACGAGTTGTAGAGTGAAGCCAGGATAAGGTAAATCAGGATGGCACAAATGACATAGATGAGGGCTGTGGCATTAGATCCGGCAGCCTCTTCCAACTCACGTGACATACCGCTATATTCAAAGGTTGCCGTACTTGGCATCTCTTCCTTAAACACCTCTGCAATAACCCTATGAACATCGCCTTCGGTGTAGCCGCTACCAGGAGTAACATAGCAAGTGATACTCTGGAGCAGGTTGAAGTGCTCGATATTGGCAGGGCCGACAATTTCCTTCAGGCTGACGAACTGGGAGATGGGTGCCATCTTACCGCCATTCACCTGAACAAAGATGTTTTGCAACGACTGCGGATCGAGGCGATACTCAGGAGAGGCAGCTGCCATGATACGGTAGACCTTACCAAATTGGTTGAAGTTACCGATATACGCACCACCGCAGTAAGAGCCGAGTGTGTTGAGTACCACTTCCGGTGTTACACCAGAACGGTCGCACTGGGCTGCATCCACATCAACTTGATACTTCGGGAAACGTTCTGAGTAAGTAGACATGGCGGAAGCTATCTCCGGTCGCTCAGACAGTTTGTGCAAGAAACGCTCAGTATGCTTGGCAAATTCCGACAGGTTTCCATCGGTGGGATCCTCGACTATCAGGTTTATGTCGTTACTCGTTCCATAACCGGGAATCTGAGGCATCTGGAAGGGGATCACCTTTAAATTCTTTATATCCATACAGTCGTAGTAGAAACGACCGATGACGAGGTCAATGAGGTGGTTGATGCCAGGGCGTTCGTCCCAGTTCTTCAGACGTACTACCATCGTGGCGTAGTTAGAACCGGCACCTGATAACATACCATATCCACAGGTAATGGAGAAGCTTTCCAACTCGGGAATCTTCTTGACCTTTTCCTCCACCTTCTTCACCATCTCACGGGTCTGTTGCAACGTGGTACCTTCCGGGGCACCAATTTCTGCCAGGAACACGCCCTGGTCTTCCTGAGGAACGAGACCAGAAGGCAGGCTCTTCATGAAGAACACCAGCAGTACGGCAGACAATGCCAGGAGGCTCCAGGCAAGAACGGGGCGCTTGATGAACTTCTGAACGCTCTTGCTATATTTATTATATATAGCATTATAACTAACGGTATATGCTTTTTTCGTGTAGTAAGTCAGACCTTTGCCTTCCTTTTTGCCTTCTGTTACGCGCATCATAATGGCGCAGAGGGCAGGACACAGCGTCAGGG
>Ga0247611_10003224_pt1 | contig 24536 bp, 18 predicted proteins | sample 177DNAGHGhighgp2_FD_192422 | JGI IMG/M metagenome (GOLD analysis project Ga0247611, IMG submission 192422) | Sheep rumen microbial communities from Palmerston North, Manawatu-Wanganui, New Zealand - 1770 DNA GHGhigh gp2 | ecosystem: Host-associated > Mammals > Digestive system > Stomach > Rumen... | reverse complement strand
AGCCAGTCGGTTTTTTCCTCGTCAATGTCCGGCATCAGGCGGCGCACAGCCTTGTGCTGATAGAAGAAGCGCGCGGCAATGACACGCACAACGGTATAGACCGGGATGCCCACCAACAGGCCCGCCGTACCGCCAATCTGACCCGCGACAAGCAGGACGATGAAAATCTCCAGCGGCGTGGACTTGATACTGGTAGAGTAGATAATGGGCTGATACACAAAGTTATCGATCAGCTGCGCGGTGAGCATGACGGCTAGGACGATGAGCGCAAAGATCCAGATGGGAACGGCCAGCCCCACTCCGGCGCCATATTTGAGCACCACGCACAGCAGCACACCAATCACCTCCCCGATGAGCGGGCCCACATACGGGATAATGTTGAGCACGCCGGCAATGAAGGCAATGCCGATCGCATAGTCTGCACCAATCCGGGCAATGAGCCACAGGCCCAGAAAATCGACCAGGATAACGCCCATCACCTCAACGACCAGACCGAGGAAATAGCGGGACAGCAGGTGGGTGATTTCGCCGATGGTCTTTTGCACGGAAGCCTCTATCTTGTCCGGAACCAGCGCGCTGATAATCTTGCCAAAGAGTTTCTCGTCCTTGATGAAGAAGAAAGAGATGAATACCACGGAGAACAGGCCGATGGCTACATCCGCCGCCACCGAAGCCACCGAGCCGATGAGCGACGTCACGCTGGACACGCTCATCACCGAACGGATTTGCTCCAGGATGAAGGACACCAGGTTGAAGTTCTTTCCGAGGGCCGGGAACACGCTCACCAGCCATTCGTCCACCTGATCCAGCAGCGAGTTATACGGCACATCCTGCGCATTCATGGCCGATGCATCCCGCACAATGTGCACCACCACAGGAATGAGCTGGGTCACCAGAAGGGACACGGCCAGCAAAATCACGAGGATGGTAACCACCGCAAGGAAGGCATCCGGCAGGGCCTTGCCCTTGATTTTGATTTTCCGGAAAAGCTGCATGATGGGCTGCCCCAGCAGCGACACCACAAAGGCGGCCAGCACATACACCAGCACGCTCCTGAAATACCAGCATGCAGCGCAAATAACCGCTACCACCGCCAGTTGCATAATCCATCCGGACAGTTTGTCAACGTTTCTTTCTTCCATAGTGCAAAATTACGAAAATCGGCCCTTACTTCCAACGGTAGCGGCCGCCCGGCTCCGGGAAACCAGCACCACACCGCCCACAACCAGGGCCGATGAGAGCACCTTTTGCCAGGAGAGCGTATCCACTCCCACCCCAATGCTCACGACAGCCGCAATGATGGGTTGCACGTAGGAGTACATGCTCACGAGCGTGGGCCGGATGAACTTTTGTCCGTAAGGGATGAGGAAATACGCAAAGAAGGTAGCAAAGAGAATAAGGTAGCCTATCTCCCAGCGCACATTTATGGGAATGGCGGCGAAGTCCGTCGTCACAAGCCCCCGGGCCGATATCGGCAAAGACAGCACCAGCGAGAACAGGAAACTCCACTTCATGAACGTAATCACGCTGTATTTGGAAATGAGCGGCCGGAACAGCCCCAGGTACAGGGAAAAGCTAAGGCTGTTGACCAGTAGCAGAATCACGCCCCAGGGCGAAGAAGATGCCGCTCCGCCGGATTGCACCGAATTGAAAATCAGAAGCAGGATGCCCACAAAACTGAGCGCCACTCCCCCGGCCTTCTTCCCGGTAATGGGCTCCCCCAGGAAAAAGAAGGCGAAAAACATGGTAAAAATGGGCCCCAGGGTGCCGATGATAGCGGTGTCGATGGCCGATGTCATGGTAATGGCCATGAGAAAAGTCATCTGCGGGACAAACAGCCCCACCAGCGAGGCAGCGGCTATTTTCCAGTAATCTCCCCGTTCCACCTTTTCCCGAGGCATCAGCATCGACAGCAACCAGAAAAGGACGCTGGCCCCGATGGCCCGCAGCGTAAACAGCACATACGGCGACACCGTCTGGGAGTTCGCAATGTCCTTGCAAAACACCAGATTGAGGCCGAATATCGTGTACGCGGCCGCAATGGAAAGATGCCCCTTGAGCTTGTCGCTTGTTTTCACGGCAGCAAAGGTAGGAATCCTTTACCACAATTCCAACGTCATGTGTGAAGAGACTCGATTCTATTCCCTCCGGGGGCTTATGAAAGTGACCGCCACCCAGAAAGGCCGATACGGGAAAAAGATGTATAACGGTAATATCCGCTCTTATTTATCCAACTTATGGTTAATCTCGTGAAGATTGTCGGAGATGTTTACGTATACCTTAACAACGGCCCATACAATTACATATCCAAATATGATGGCCAGAGCAGGGAGCCCAGCTATAATGCCAGCTTCTTTCGAATCCGAGACGCTTACAAAGAACCAAATCACCCCCCCGAAAACAGTTAAGACGAGCATAATGGTATTGATTGTGGATAGTGTCCTTTCTGCTGCATTACTATATGGCTGCTCTTGAACCGCATCTATGCTTTCTTTTTTTTGATATCGGGCGTATTTTTTAATCTCCTCAAATTCCTCGTCCGTTACTTCCACGGGAATGGGTGAATCGTAGTAGTATTTTTGAGTTTCGGGCTCCAAATTAGTATAAGGGAAACCTGGTTTATCGCTGTAGTTACGCTTGGTGCCACTCGTTAGGCCTAAAGAAATAAGGAACTCATCGCGCTCTTCTTTCTTCTTCTGTGCCGCAAGTTCTATAGCCGCTTGCTCATTTGCCTTGGCCTCTTCCAGAAATTTTTTAACTTGTTCGTTCATAGATTGTTGGAGTTTTTGTTAGTCACGATAAATTAGTTTCTATCACCCCAAATGTCTAGGTGACTAGAAAGTAGTATATGGATCAAGATTTTCTATCAGCGCATTATAATATGGTAATAATTTAGCGCTCACAATATTACGAGACTCTTTTTTTCCATTTACCATGATTTTTTTAGTTTTGTTATACTCGCCTTCAATACTGCCTGCTGTTGTTTCGATGCGGATTTTAATTATGCCTTCATTTATAATAGCGTTCAAATCACTCTCGCTAATGGGGTATTTCCCAAATTTTCTGTAATAATTAGGGATGATCCATCTATCTCCCATCCATGCACTTGGGATATAAATAGAAGTCTCGGAAGAATCATCTCCATTAAATAATGTAATACCATTATCTGTAGATTGAGAGAGAGAAATGACTTTACCAGAAGTAGTACGAATAAGTAGTTTCCCGTTTAAGGGAATGATATCGCCATCTTTGCGAGAGTAGTAAAACAGAAACAAAGAATAGCCGCTCATTGATGGATTCTCTTTCATTTTTGTTTCGTACATCAATGAAATATCCAATATGAGCTCTTTCGATACCACTATCTCAACCGGGACAGTTTTAATTGATAGATTCTCACCATTGTCGAGTATTTTTCTATACTCGATTAGTTTATTTTGTGCTAAACAATTTAAAGAAAACGCAGTATATAAAACTACAAGTAAATATTTTTTCATAATTATCCGTTCTAAAAGTCCTTTTCAAAATTTGATTTTTCAAGAATGAGGTTGTACTCTGACAAAACCATCTGACCGAATACATCTTTTTCCCACTCTAAATCTTTCATACCCTTCGACGTCTCAAATCTCATTTTTTTGACTCCTTCATTCATGATTTTCTCAAGGTCCACGGTTTCAATGAAGTAGTAAGGATCGAGAAGCCAGTCTGTGGTATTATAGTCATTAGCTCTTTTATATGGGTATTCTTCTCTTTGATAAATTTGATAAAACTCTTTAATTTGCTTCAGTTCTATGATATTATCAGAAAAAGTTCGGATTAATAGTTTTGAGCCTTTATCCACATTAAATCTGACATTCCTTGAGTAAAGGACAATACTTAACCCCCAAATCTCTTCGTTTGTAGCTTTATTTAGTACATAATCTAGCGAGACGCCTAATTGTTGTCCTTCAACAAGGTAATTGGTACGAATAGATAAACTCTCTTCTGTATCTTTCCTTGAATTAAGGGATTGGGCTTGAGATAAAGTTCCAACTAAAACCGCGAATGTGGCCAAAAGTAATTTTTTCATAATATGAGGTATTTCAAAAATAAACCAACCATACTTTGTGTAATGCAGGATGCTCTTTACAAAAAGGGGTGTGCGTGACCGGTGATTTAACAAAAAGTGTGGAGCATCGCGTTATCTGTTCTGTGGCTCTGGACAGCCATAACCCAAATAAACTAAACTCCACACCCGTATGGAGACAGTGCAGAATGCACGGTACACCAAACAAGGTGATGAACGTAAAGCTTATCCTCGGGTTAAGAAATTGTCCAGATTCCAGAACAAGGATAAAAGCATACACTTTCATCTGCAATATGTTGTAGGGGCGGGCAGCGCGGCCAGTAGCCCTAACTAATGCAAATATACGAAATTTAAATAAATCCAGCACAGCACTCCGCAATTTTTCCTGAAATCGCGGAGAATGCAACAAATAAGTTGTAATTTGAATATTATTTCATAACTTTGCATCGGAAGGGGGGATAGTAAATGGGCCCGCCCCATTCTGTCCCCTCAAACCTTCCGAGATTAACCACTCCTTCTCAAAAGGGGTGGCTTTTCTATTCCAATAAGACACTATCAAGTCTTCCGCAATAACAATGAGAGATTCCAGTTCGGAGATATTTTCTATCTGAGGACTAGAGTTATAAAGTCTTAAACCTTCTTGGATCCTGAATTCCGAATAAAGCTGTTTGTCTGGAAATAAAAGAACCACACACTGGGCATGTTGCTTAGTCGCATTTAATAACTTGGTGCTAACAGCCCATGTTCCATCTCCCTCGATAGCCTTTATCTCCATCCGCTGATCATCAATATGCCCATCACAGATCTTGATGCCCATAGTGCTTCTCTCGGAGCCAAGAAGAACTCTATGACCCTTTTTCATTAAAACGATCATAGCCTGCAGCTCATACTCCCCTCTTCTCTTTCCATTTATTCCCACTTGCTTATCAAATTTATGCAAGCGATGCACAGCACTCATTCCGCCCGACTTTTCGTCGTACGTAACATAAATATAATCAGCGTTTTGCTTTAAGCGTAAAAACTCTTGGTAGTTTTCTTCACGCCTCAAATCTTCACTCCTCATCTTGCAGTTCAGAATCTAATCATCACATTTCGAGTCCCCCATCAGATACTGGGGACTAATTCTTTCGCAAGATAGTATTTCTTGCTGGTATTTCAAAGGAGAAGCATCCGTTTACCCATAATATCGGCCGCCGCACACAACCAGGTGCGGCGGCTGACAGAGCACGGAACCACCGCCTCGCTTTACGCGGCTCGGCGGCTAGCGGGGACCCTCTCGGGCTCCGTTAAAGGGCCCAAGAGGGTTCCGCTTTCCTTCCGGGGTGCACGACCCTACGCGAAATCGGGACGAAACGCGTAAGGGGATGCTGGGTTGTGCACGCAATAACGCAATATCGGGGTAAAATGCGTAGAGGGATTTTGGGGTCCCTCCACGGGAGCACTTTTGCGGCAAAACGTAGCATTGGCGGACCGATTGGCCCGCCAGCGGCGCAATATCGGACCAAAATGCTCCCGTGGCGGGCCCGCACAGTCGCCGAGGGTCCAGGAAGTGGACCTTCGGAGGCGGATGGATGGCAGGGTTATCGTTTTCTCGCGCAAAATGCGTATATTTGTATGTTTGAGACGAAAGTATTATGAGAGCTTTATACCTTACCAATACGCTTACCCGGAACAAAGAACTGTTCAAGCCCATCCATGAGGGGCGGGTAGGCATGTATGTGTGCGGTCCCACTGTGTATGGGGACGCCCACCTGGGCCATGCCCGTCCGGGGGTTACGTACGATGTGTTGTTCCGCCTGCTCAAGTATCTGGGCTACAAAGTGCGCTATGTCCGTAACATCACGGATGTAGGCCATCTGGAGCACGACGCCGACGAAGGCGAGGACAAGATTGCCAAGAAGGCCCGCCTGGAGCAGCTGGAGCCCATGGAGGTGGTGCAGTACTACACGGAGCGCTACCATGAGGCCATGCGCCTGCTCAACGTGGAGTCGCCCTCCATCGAGCCCCGCGCCAGCGGCCATATCATCGAGCAGATCGAGGCCATCAAGAAAATCCTGGAAGCCGGCTATGCCTATGAAAGCAACGGCTCCATCTATTTCGATGTGCGCAAGTACAACCGGGACCACCATTACGGCGTACTCAGCGGCCGTACGCTGGAAGCTACGCTGGAAGGGACCCGCAGCCTGGACGGCCAGGGAGACAAACATGCCCCGTACGACTTTGCCCTTTGGAAAAAGGCGGAGCCGCAGCACATCATGCGCTGGCCTTCCCCCTGGGGCGACGGCTTCCCGGGCTGGCACCTGGAGTGCTCGGTGATGGGCGCCAAGTATCTGGGAGAGGAATTCGACATTCACGGCGGCGGCATGGACCTCATGTTCCCGCACCACGAGTGCGAAATTGCCCAGAATGTGGCCTCCCGCGGCACCCAGGGCGTGCATTATTGGGTGCACAACAACATGATTACTATTGGCGGACAAAAGATGGGCAAGTCCCTCGGGAACTTTATCACCCTGCCGCAGCTGTTTAGCGGGGAGCACCAGTTGCTGGCCCAGGCCTACACGCCCATGACCATCCGTTTCTTTATCCTGCAGGCCCATTACCGCGGCACGCTGGACTTTTCCAACGAGGCCCTGCAAGCCGCCGAGAAAGGCTACAAACGCCTGATGCAGGCCTGGCGGGACCTGGGTAGTATTCCGGAAGAAAGTGCCTTCCCCGGAACATTTGCCCGTACAGGGTCGCGAAGCGACGTGGAGGGGAAGGCACTTTCTGCCGAAGTGCTCGCCATCATCGACGCAGTAATGGACGCCCTCTGCGATGACCTCAACACCCCCATCGCCATTGCCCACCTGTTCGAGGCCGTCAAACTCATCAACGGCGGCAAACTGGCCGATGCGGACAAATCCGCCCTCAAGGTCTTCTTCGACCAGGTCGTAGGCGGCGTGCTGGGCCTCAAGGACGAGGACGCCGGCGCTTCCGGCAAGGCGGAAAAAGCCCTGGACGGCGTGATGGGCCTGGTCCTGGAAGCCCGCAAGAAGGCCCGCGAGGAAAAGAACTGGGCAGAAAGCGACCGGATCCGCGACACCCTCGCCTCCTTTGGCATCACGGTCAAAGACACCAAAGACGGCGCGACATGGACATTAAATTCATAAGTTGGAACGTAAACGGCCTTAGGGCTGTGGCGGGCAAGGGTTTCGCGGATATTTTCGTGGAACTGGACGCAGACTTCGTGTGCCTGCAGGAAACCAAAATGCAGGCGGGGCAGCTGGATCTGGAATTCCCCGGCTACCAGTCTTACTGGAACTATGCCCAGAAAAAAGGCTACTCCGGAACGGCCATCTACACCAAGCATACGCCCCTTTCCGTGCGTTACGGGATCGGCATCCCGGAACACGACCAGGAAGGCCGTGTGATTACGCTGGAATACGAACAGTTCTGCCTGGTTTGCGTGTATGTCCCCAATTCCCAGGACGGCCTCAAACGCCTGGACTACCGCATGCAGTGGGAAGACGCCTTCCGGGCGTACCTGCTGTCCCTCCCCAAGCCCGTCATTATGTGCGGAGACCTTAACGTGGCGCATGAGGAGATAGACCTGAAAAACCCTTCTACCAACCACCTGAATGCCGGTTTCACGGACCAGGAGCGGGGCAAGTTCTCGGAACTGCTCGCAGCCGGTTTTGTGGACAGCTGGCGCTTCCAGCACCCGGAGGAGGTAAAATACTCCTGGTGGAGCTACCGCATGAACGCCCGCGCCCGGAACGCCGGGTGGCGCATCGACTATTTTGTGGTGTCGGATTCCCTCAAAGGTGCCATCGTCTCTACCGAGATTCATAATGAGATTTTCGGCTCCGACCATTGTCCCGTAGAACTGATCGCGAACCTATGATTTCCTTTACTTGTGATTACACGCAGGGCGCCCATCCCCGCATTCTGGAGCGCCTGGTGGCGACCAATTTCCAGCAGGAACCCGGCTACGGGGAAGACGTCTTCACCGCATCGGCTCGCGAAAAAATCAAGGCGGCCTGCGGCTGTCCCGGGGCCGATGTGTACCTGCTCACCGGCGGCACCCAGACCAATTCCACCATTATTGCCACCATGCTCCGGGACTACCAGGGCGTTGTGGCGGCACAGACGGGCCATATCGCCGTGCATGAGGCCGGCGCCGTGGAATATACCGGCCATAAGGTACTCACCCTGCCTCAGAAGGAGGGAAAATTATCGGCCCGGGACTTAAAGTCCTGTCTGGAAGGCTTTTATGCCGATGGTTCCTATGAGCACATGGTCTTTCCCGGTATGGTGTACATCTCCTTTCCCACGGAGTACGGCACCCTCTATTCCAAGGCGGAGCTCCAGGCTATCAAGGCCGTTTGCGAGGCCTATAAGCTGCCGCTGTTTGTCGATGGCGCCCGCTTGGGCTACGGCCTCATGAGTCCCGCCTGCGACATTACGCTGCAGGAACTCGCCGGACTTTGCGACGTGTTCACTATTGGCGGAACCAAAGTGGGCGCGCTGTGCGGAGAGGCCGTGGTGTTCCCTGCAGGGAACGCCCCGGAGCACTTTTTCACCATGGTAAAACAGCACGGGGCCCTCTTGGCCAAAGGCCGCCTGACGGGTATTCAGTTCGAGACGCTTTTTACGGACGGACTGTATTTTGAGATTGCCCGGAATGCCATTGACCGCGCCATGGAGCTCAAACAACTCTTTGTCTCCCGCGGGTACCAGCTCTTTCTGGATTCTCCTACCAATCAGCAGTTTATCCTTCTCACGGAGGCCGCTGCCAAGGCTTTGGAAGGCCAGGTGGCGTACGAAGTCTGGGAACGCTGCCCGGATGGCCGCGCCGTGGTGCGCTTTGCCACCAGCTGGGCCACCACCCCGGAGCAAATTGAGGCACTGGCCGCTTTGCTGCCGTACTCTTAGTATCCGGAGCGCCACAAAATGGGGCCCTAGCGTGGCGCTTAAGCACTTTTAGGCCCCGAGTGCCACAAATCTGCCCTTATTCGTGGCACTCGTGGCAGATTTTGTGTATCTTTGCACCTATGAAACTCATCGACGGAAAACAAGTTTCGGCCTCCATTAAAAAGGGGCTGGCGGAGCAGGTGGCCACTTTCCCGGGAAAATACGGGCGGGTGCCGCACCTGGTGGTAGTGCGCGTGGGCGAAGACCCCGCCAGCGTGGTGTACGTGCGCAACAAGGCCAAGGCCTGCGAGGCGTGCGGCATCCGGAACACCACCCTGGTACTGCCGGAAGAAACCTCGGAAGAGGCGCTCCTGGAAAAAATCCGGGCGCTCAATGCCGATGACAGCGTAGACGGCCTGCTGGTGCAGCTTCCCCTCCCCCGGCACATCTCAGAGGCCAAGGTCATTGAGACCATCGACCAAAGCAAAGACGTAGACGGTTTTCACCCCTACAACGTAGCGGGCCTGTGGCAGAAGACGCCGCACATGAGCCCCTGCACGCCGCAGGGCATCATGAAGCTCCTGGCCGCAGAAGGGGTGGATCCCAAGGGCAAACGCGCCGTTGTGATTGGGAGGAGCAATATTGTAGGCCTCCCGGTTGCCAAAATGCTGCTGGATGCCAACGCTACCGTTACCCTGTGCCATACCCGCACGGTGGACCTGCCGTCCGTCACCCGCCAGGCAGAAATCCTGGTCGTAGCCGCCGGACGCGCAAAAATGGTTACAGGAGACATGGTTTCACCCGGATGCGTGGTCATTGATGTGGGAATGGACCGGGACCCGGAAACGGGGAAACTCTGCGGCGACGTGGACTTTGACTCCGTTGCACCCAAGGCGGCGGCCATTACCCCCGTTCCAGGCGGCGTAGGCCCCATGACCATTGCCTGCCTGATGGAAAACACCGTACAATGCTTCCTGAATAAACAAAACAAACGATAGACATGAAAAAATTTCTTCTTCCGCTTGCCGCCGTGCTCCTCATGGCATCCGGATGCACCAAAGAGTACGTGACCAAGCAGTACGTCACGGAGCAAAAGATTATCCAGGGCATGGATATGTCCCTGATAGACTTTGAGGTGAAAAGTGAAAACTGGACCCAGCGTTACATGGACAACCTCAACGACGACGAAGGCTACTATGAGGCCATCCTGCAGGTACCCGAAATCACCGACGAGGTGATTAAGAAAGGACTGGTTCTGGTATATGAGCGCCTGGAAGAGGGTATCTGGACTCCCCTTCCCGCCCAGCGCACAGAAAGAGCCACCGTGGATGGCAATCCGTTCAATTACACCACCTTCACCGACTTTGAATACCAGAAGGGCCAGGTGAATGTTTATGTGACCACCACGGACCTGTATGCCGGTACTAAGCCCGGTCCGAAATACTTCCGCGTAGCAGTACAGCTGTAAATCGGCAAAAAATATAAAAAAATCCCGAGGCCTCAACCTCGGGATTTTTCATTAAAGCTCGTTCATCATTTCCATGGCGTCTGTCTTGGACCCTACCACAATGTCCTGGTAGCGGGCCAGACCGGTGCCGGCGGGAATGAGGTGACCGCAGATTACGTTCTCCTTCAGGCCCTCCAGGTGGTCCACACGGGCGCGGATAGCGGCCTCGGACAGCACCTTGGTGGTTTCCTGGAAGGAAGCGGCGCTGATGAAGGAACCGGTCTTGAGGGCGGCGCGGGTGATACCCTGCAGCACCTGGGATGCGGTAGCGGGCTTGGCCGGACGGGCCACCACCAGCTTGGCACCCTGACGTTCCAGAGAGGCGTTCTCGCTGCGAAGGTCGCGTGCGCTGATAATATCGCCTTCCTCGAACTTGGTGCTGTCACCACCATCTTCCACGTAGAACTTACCGAAGATGGCGTCGTTCCTGTCCATGAAATCCCACTTGTCCACCAGTTCCTCGGTGAGGAATTCGGTGTCGCCGGGATCGTCGATCTGGACCTTGCGCATCATCTGGCGGACGATGATCTCGAAGTGTTTGTCGTTGATCTTTACGCCCTGCAGACGGTACACCGCCTGAATCTCGTTCACAATGTATTCCTGTGCCTTCACCGGACCCAGAATGTTCAGGATGTCGGTAGGCGAAGTGCCGCCGTCGGACAGACGGGTACCGGCCTTCACATAGTCGTTCTCCTGCACCAGGATCTGCTTGGTCATGGGAACCTCATAGTGGCATTCCTTGCCGCTGCGGTTCTTGACGATGATTTCACGCTTACCGCGCTTGACCTTGCCCATGAGCACCTCACCGTTGATTTCGGAGAGAATAGCCGGGTTGGACGGGGTACGGGCCTCGAAGAGTTCCGTCACACGCGGCAGACCGCCGGTGATATCGGAAGCCTTGCCAATGGCACGCGGGATCTTGATGATGACATCGCCCACCTTCACGGTGTCGCCGTCGTTCATCATAATGTGTGCACCTACAGGCAGGTTGTACTGACGGAGGATGGTGCCACCCTCGTCCACGATGAGCATGGAAGGACTCTTGGTCTTGTCCTTGCTTTCGATGATGACCTTGTCCGTGTTGGTGGCGAATTCATCGGCACTCTCCTCACGGTAAGTGACACCCTCTACCATGTTCTCGAAGCGGATGGTACCGTCGGCTTCCACGATGGTGGTGGCGTTGTAGGCGTCCCATTCGCAGATGAGATCCCCCTTCTTCACCTTGTCACCATCCTTGAAGTACAGCGTGGAACCGTAAGGGATGTCGTACTGGGAGTACGTCATGCCGGTGCGCTCGTCCACAATGCGGAGTTCCGTCATGCGGGACACAACCACCTGCTTCACGCTGCCGTCCTCGTCCACGCGGTCGATGGTACGGAGTTCCTCGAAGGCGAGTTTACCTTCATACTTGGACTCGATGGAGTTGTCGGCCACGGAACCGGAAGCGGTACCACCCACGTGGAAGGTACGCAGGGTAAGCTGGGTACCGGGCTCACCGATGGACTGGGCGGCGATAACGCCCACCACTTCACCGGTTTCCACCATACGGGAGGTAGCCAGGTTACGGCCATAGCACTTGGCGCACACGCCCTTGCGGGATTCGCAGGTAAGAACGCTCCGGATTTCCACCTGTTCGATGGGCAGGGAGTCGATAAGTTCTGCGGTATCCTCGCGGATTTCTTCACCTGCGGCGATGATCAGTTCACCGGTAAGCGGGTTGAAGATATCGTGCACGGAGGTGCGGCCGAGGATTCTCTCACCCAGGGACTCCACTACCTCGTCCTTGTTCTTGATGGCGGTGGCGATAAGGCCGCGGAGGGTGCCGCAGTCTTCCTCGGTGATAATCACATCGTGGGAGACATCTACCAGACGACGGGTCAGATAACCTGCATCCGCGGTCTTCAGAGCGGTATCGGCCAGACCCTTACGGGCACCGTGCGTGGAGATGAAGTACTCCAGCACCGTCATGCCTTCCTTCAGGTTGGAGACGATGGGGTTCTCGATAATCTCTGCGCCGGCAGCACCGCTCTTCTGGGGCTTGGCCATCAGGCCACGCATGCCGCAGAGCTGCTTGATTTGCTGGGTTGAACCACGGGCACCGGAATCCAGCATCATGTACACCGGGTTGAAGCCCTGCTGGTCGGCAGAGATTTGCTTCTTCACAATGCCGGTGAGCTGGTTGTCGATGGAGGTCCACAGGTCAATAACCTTGTTGTAACGCTCGTTGTTGGTGATGAAACCCATGGCGTAGTTGGCCTTGATGGATTCCACCTCGCCGTAGCCTTTCTCGATGAGGGCCACCTTCTCCTCGGGGATGAGGACATCGCCCAGATTGAAGGAGATACCGGCACGGAACGCCTGGTCGTAACCCAGGTTCTTGATATCGTCCAGGAACTGGGCGGTACGGGTAACACCGGTGTGCTTGATGACGTTGGTGATGACGGTACGCAGGGACTTCTTGCCCAGCACCTCGTTCACGTACGGGACCTCATCCGGCATATACTGGTTCACGATGATGCGGCCAGCGGTGGTTTTCACCATCTCGGTGCCCTGGCTCAGGTCCTGCTTGTCCTTGGGCAGGCGGACCCAGATGGGGGCGTGCATATCGATCACCTTTTCATTGTAGGCAATAATCACTTCCTCTGGACCGTAGAACTTGAGGCCGTCGCCCTTGGCACCGGGACGCTCCTTGGTGATGTAGTACAGACCCAGCACCATATCCTGGGAAGGCACGGTAATAGGAGAACCGTTGGCCGGATTCAGGATGTTTTGCGAGCCCAGCATCAGGAGCTGTGCCTCCATGATGGCGGCATTGCCCAGCGGCAGGTGGATAGCCATCTGGTCACCGTCGAAGTCTGCGTTGAAAGCGGTACAGGCGAGCGGGTGCAGCTGGATGGCCTTACCCTCGATCATGCGGGGCTGGAAGGCCTGGATACCCAGACGGTGCAGGGTAGGTGCACGGTTCAGGAGCACCGGATGGCCCTTCATCACGTTCTCCAGGATGTCCCAGATAACGGGATCACGGCGGTCTACAATCTTCTTGGCGCTCTTCACGGTTTTGACGATGCCGCGCTCGATGAGCTTACGGATTACAAACGGCTTGTAAAGCTCTGCAGCCATGAATTTCGGGAGACCGCACTCGTGCATGTTGAGTTCCGGGCCCACGACGATAACCGAACGGGCGGAGTAGTCTACACGCTTACCCAGGAGGTTCTGACGGAAGCGGCCCTGCTTACCCTTGAGGGAATCGGACAGGGATTTGAGGGCACGGTTGCTCTCGCTCTTGACGGCGGAACTCTTCTTGGAGTTGTCGAACAGGCTGTCCACGGCTTCCTGCAGCATACGTTTTTCGTTGCGCAGAATCACCTCCGGAGCCTGAATCTGGATGAGCTTCTTCAGGCGGTTGTTACGGATGATGACGCGACGATAGAGGTCGTTCAGGTCACTGGTAGCGAAGCGGCCGCCATCCAGCGGAACAAGCGGGCGCAGGTCCGGAGGAGTGACGGGAATCACCTTCATGATCATCCATTCCGGTCGGTTCACGTCCTTGGACTCCTGGAACCACTTCACCACGCTCAGGCGCTTGAGGACGTCTGCCTTGCGCTGCTGGGAACCTTCCAAACGCATCTGACGACGGAGCTCGCGGCCCAGCTCGTCCACGTCGATTTCCTTGAGCAGGTCATAGATGCCCTCGGCACCCATCTTGGCCACCAGGTTCATCTCGTCTTCCCACACCAGGCCTTCTTCCGTCTTTTTGCGGCGGAGCTCCGCCAGACGGTCCTGTGCGGTGAAGTACTCGTCCTCCGAGAGAAGGTCCATCTTGTGCAGACGGAACTCATCCGCTACCTCGTCCGTACCCAGCAGGCCCGGGTTCACTACGATGTATTTCTCATAGTAGATAACGGATTCCAGTTTCTTGGACGGAACACCGAGCAGGGCGCTGATTTTGTTGGGAGCGCTCTTGAAGTACCAGATATGGGCCACCGGAACGGTAAGGGTGATATGACCCATCCGTTCGCGGCGTACCTTCTTCTCCGTCACTTCCACACCGCAGCGGTCGCAAACGATACCGCGGTAGCGGATGCGCTTGTACTTGCCGCAATAGCACTCGTAATCTTTGGTGGGACCGAAGATTTTCTCGCAGAACAGACCTTCACGCTCCGGCTTGTAGGTTCTGTAGTTCACCGTTTCCGGCTTGAGAACCTCGCCGCAGGAACGCTCGGTGATGTCTTCCGGAGAAGCGAGCGAAATGGCAATGCTGGAGAAATTGCTCTTTTGCTTATTATCCTTATTGTTAAAAGCAGGCATATTCAATACTTTTATTTGTCCACGATTAGACCAATGTGACCTTAAGACCGAGGCCGCGGAGTTCGTGCAGGAGCACGTTCAGGGACTCGGGGATGCCAGGAGTGGGCATCGGGTCGCCCTTGACAATGGCTTCGTAGGTCTTGGACCGGCCGTTGACATCGTCGGACTTCACGGTAAGAATCTCCTGGAGGGCGTTGGCGGCGCCGTAGGCCTCGAGGGCCCACACTTCCATTTCACCGAAACGCTGGCCACCGAACTGCGCCTTACCACCGAGCGGCTGCTGGGTAATGAGGGAGTACGGGCCAATGGAACGGGCATGCATCTTGTCGTCCACCATGTGACCCAGTTTGATCATGTAAATCACACCAACGGTAGCGGGCTGGTCGAACCAGTCGCCGGTGCCACCGTCACGCAGGTGCGTTTTACCGAATCTGGGCACACCGGCCTTGTCCGTGTAGGCGCAAATCTCGTCGATGGAAGCACCGTCGAAGATGGGCGTGGAGAACTTGAGGCCCAGCTCACGGCCGGCCCAACCGAGCACGGTCTCGTAGATCTGACCCAAGTTCATACGGGAAGGCACACCCAGCGGGTTCAGGACAATGTCCACCGGCGTACCATCCTCCAGGAACGGCATGTCTTCGCGGCGGACAATCTTGGCCACGATACCCTTGTTACCGTGACGGCCGGCCATCTTGTCACCCACGGTGATTTTACGCTTTTTGGCGATGTACACCTTGGCGATTTGCATGACGCCGTTCGGGAGTTCGTCACCCACCTTGATCTTGTCCAGTTCGCGACGGGCGCGAGTTTCCGCTTCCTTGCTGGCGATGCAGTAACCGGAGATGAGCTCGCGCACCATCTGGGAGGTCTTGGCATCGTTGCACCACTTGGCGGTGGAGATGTTCTGGTAGTCTGCATCGCGCAGGCCCTGCAGGGTGAATTCCTTGCCTTTAGGGAAGATTTCCACACCGTAGAGGTCGCTCACGCCGGCGCTCTTCTTGCCGCTGACCAGGCTCCAGAGTTTCTCGATAAAGCCGGCACGGAGTTTCTCCGCGGCTTCTTCGAATTCCTGCTGCTTGATCTCGATGCGGGTCTTTTGCTCGCTCTTGGCGCCACGCTTACCGGTTTCCTTGGAAACTTTGGCATACAGGGCGGTCTTGATAACGGTACCGCTCAGGGACGGGTTGGCCTTGAGGGAGGCATCCTTCACATCACCGGCCTTGTCACCGAAGATGGCTTTAAGGAGTTTCTCTTCCGGAGAAGGATCACTCTCGCCCTTGGGGGTGATTTTACCAATCATGATGTCACCGGGCTCAATGTGTGCGCCGATGCGAACGATACCGTCCTTGTCCAGGTCCTTGGTGGCGTCCTCGCTCACGTTGGGGATATCGGAGGTGAGTTCCTCCATACCGCGCTTGGTCTCGCGGACCTCCGTGAGGTATTCGTCCACATGGATGGAAGTGAGGACATCCCACTTCACCATCTCTTCACTGAGAACGATAGCGTCTTCGTAGTTGTACCCCTTCCAAGGCATGAAGGCAACCATGAGGTTGCGGCCCAGGGCGAGTTCGCCGTTCTGGGTGGCGTAACCTTCGGTGAGCACTTCCCCGCCCTTCACGCGGTCGCCCTTGCGGACGATGGGCTTGAGCAGGATGGTGGTACTCTGGTTGGTTCTGCGGTAGATGGGCAGTTTGTACACCGTCTCTTCCGGCTGGAAGCTGACGAATTTCTCGTCGTCCGTACGGTCGTACTTGACGTGAATCTCATTGGCGTCCACATAGGTGACCGTGCCTTCACGCTCTGCGATAACCTGGGTACGGGAGTCGATGCAGACGCGTTCCTCCAGACCGGTACCCACAATGGGGCTTTCCGGGCTCAGGAGCGGAACGGCCTGACGCATCATGTTGGCACCCATCAGGGCGCGGTGGGCATCGTCGTGCTCCAGGAAAGGAATCAGGGAGGCAGCCACGGAAGCCATCTGGTTAGGGGCTACGTCCATGTAGTTCACCTCTTCCTTGGTCACCAGCGGGAAGTCGGCATCCAGACGGCACTGGATGCGCTCGTCCTGCAACATGCCGTCATCCGACATGTTCACGTTGGCCAGGGCTACGTGCTGGTGCTCTTCTTCCTCGGCGCTCATGTACTTCCAACCGGTGTCGCTCAGGTCCACCTTACCTCCATGCACCTCACGGTAGGGAGTCTCGATGAAGCCCAGCCCGTTGATGCGGGCATACACGCACAGGGAGCTGATAAGACCGATGTTCGGACCTTCCGGAGACTCAATCGGGCACAGGCGGCCGTAGTGCGTATAGTGCACGTCACGGACCTCGAAGCCGGCACGGTCACGGGAAAGACCGCCGGGGCCGAGAGCGGAGAGACGACGCTTGTGCGTAATTTCCGCCAGCGGGTTGGTCTGGTCCATGAACTGGGACAGCTGACTGGTGCCGAAGAAGGAGTTGATTACGGAAGAGAGCGTCTTCGCGTTGATGAGGTCGATGGGGTTGAACTGTTCGCTGTCGCGGACGTTCATGCGTTCGCGGATGGTGCGGGCCATACGGCTCAGGCCCACCGAGAACTGGTTGGCCAGCTGCTCGCCCACGGTGCGGACGCGACGGTTGCTCAGGTGGTCGATATCGTCTACCGTGGCCCGGCTGTTGATGAGCTGGATCAGGTACTTGATAATCTCTACGATATCGGTGTTGGTGAGCACACGTACACCCGGATCGGTGTCCAGGTTCAGTTTCTTGTTCAGACGATAGCGGCCCACGCTGCCAAGGTCGTAGCGCTTCTCGGAGAAGAAGAGCTTGTCGATGACGTCACGGGCGGTCGTCTCATCCGGCGGTTCGGAATTGCGGAGCTGCTTGTAGATATAGTTCACAGCCTCGATTTCCGTGTTGGTCGGATCCTTCTGCAGGGTATTGTAGATGATGCTGTTTTCCGCAGAGACGGCCTCGTCCTTCTGGAGGAGGATGGTCTTCACTTCGGTGTCTGCAATCTTGGCGATGGTATCCTCGTTCAGGATTTCGCCGCGCTCTACGATGGCGAGGGTACGCTCGATGGGGATCACCTCACCGGTGTCCTCGTCCTCGAAATCCTCAAACCAGGTCTTGAGCACGTTGGCGGCCAGCTTGCGGCCCTCGTTCTCCTTGAGGGTGGCCTCGTCGGAAGCCACTTCATCGGCCAGGCCGAAACGGTCCAGGATGTCCTTATCCGAGCTATAGCCGATAGCACGCAGAAGGGTGGTAACAGGCAGCTTCTTCTTACGGTCGATGTAGGCGTACATCACGTTGTTGATGTCCGTGGCGAACTCAATCCAGGAGCCCTTGAACGGGATAATGCGGGCGCTGTAGAGCTTGGTGCCGTTGGCGTGCATGCTCTGGTCGAAGAATACGCCCGGGGAGCGGTGAAGCTGCGAAACGATAATTCTCTCGGAGCCGTTGATGATGAACGTACCGGCAGGGGTCATGTAGGGAATGTTGCCGAGGTATACGTCCTGCACGCGGGTGTCAAAGTCCTCGTGCTCCGGGTCCGTGCATGAAAGGCGGAGTTTTGCCTTCAGAGGAACGTTGTAGGTGAGTCCTCTCTCAAGACACTCCTCGATCGAATACTGGGGCGGATCGATGAAATAATCGATGAAGGTGAGTTCATAGTTGTTCCGCGTATCTTCGATCGGGAATATTTCCTGGAACACCTGATACAGCCCTTCGCTCTTGCGGCTGTCCGGTGTGGTCTCCAGCTGGAAGAAATCCTTGAAGGACTTCAGCTGAACCTCCAGAAGGTCAGGATATTCCAGAATTTTGGATGTTGCGAAATTAATTCGCGGTTTTCTAGTCTCAGTAGACATGTTCTGCCTTCGTTAAGGGGAAAATTTTTAAGACGGAAAAAAGGTTTAGAGCCTACTTTGGGCTCTAAACCTGTGTTGTGCCTCCCATCTAGGGGAGCGGGCGAAGTTACTTAACCTCAACCTCGGCGCCGGCTTCCTCGAGGGCAGCCTTCAGGGCCTCAGCCTCTGCCTTGGAGACTTTCTCCTTCACGGCAACGGGGGCCTTGTCTACCAGCTCCTTGGCCTCTTTCAGACCAAGACCGGCATTCTCCTTAACAGCCTTGATGACCTGGAGCTTAGCCTGGCCAGCGCTGGTGAGAATCACATCGAATTCGGTCTGCTCGGCAGCAGCACCGGCGGCTTCGCCAGCGGCGGCGGGAGCGGCTACTGCAACAGCTGCAGCTGCGGGCTCAATACCATATTCTTCCTTCAGGATCTTAGCGAGTTCCTGGACATCTTTGACGGTGAGGTTTACGAGTTCCTCTGCGAGTTTTTTAACGTCTGCCATAATTGTAAAATATTAAATTGTTTATTATTTGTTTGCTTTTTCTTCGAGGGTCTTGACGAGGCCGGCGATCTTCTGGCCACCACCGTTCTGGAGAGCGGAGATGACGTTCTGCATAGGAGACTGCAGCATACCGATGATTTGGCCGATGAGTTCCTCGCGGGACTTGATGTTGACAAGCTCTTCCAGTTTGTCGGCGCCGACGAAGGCGCATTCCTGTACGTAAGCGGCCTTGAGAGCGGGCTTTTCACTGCCGGCCTTGTTGTACTTCTTGATGAGCTTTGCAGGAACTGCAGGAGCCTCGGTGTACATGAGGGCGGTGTTGCCTTCCAGGGCGGGGACCAGGAGTTCCATCTCCGGATTCTGGGCGTCCTTGATGACCTTGTGCAGGAGGGTGTTCTTGACAACGGTGAGTTTGATACCTTCGTTGAAGCAGTCGCGGCGCAGAGCAGCGGTGTCACCGGCATTCAGACCGGCGATGTCAACGATGTAGAAGTTGGGATACTGGGCGATGTTGGCCTTGATGGCTGCAATAACCTGCTCTTTCAATTCTTTCTTCATAACAATTCCTCCTACAGATTATTCAGCGTTGAAACCTTTGACATCCAGCTTGATGGCAGGGCTCATGGTGGTGCACAGGGTGCATCCCTTGAAATAGGTGCCTTTCAGGGTCTGGGGTTTGAGCTTGAGGACGGCGCCAACGAAAGCGCGGGCATTGGCCTCGATTTGCTCGGCAGTGAAGGAAGCCTTGCCAATGGCGGCATGGATAATACCGGTCTTGTCCACCTTGAAGTCAATCTTACCACCCTTCACATCCTTTACGGCGTTGCCGATTTCCATGGTAACGGTGCCGGTCTTGGGGTTGGGCATGAGGCCGCGGGGACCCAGGATACGGCCAATCTGACCGACCTTGGCCATCACGGACGGGGTGCAGATGATTACATCTACATCGGTCCAGCCTTCTTTGATTTTGGTGATGTATTCGTCCAGACCTACGTAGTCTGCGCCGGCTTCCTTGGCCTCGGCCTCTTTGTCAGGGGTGCAGAGGACCAGCACGCGGGTAACTTTACCGGTACCGGCAGGCAGCGTGACAACGCCACGGATCATCTGGTTGGCCTTACGGGGATCCACACCCAGGTTGGTGGTGATTTCCACGGAGGCGTCGAATTTGGTGTAGGTAATCTCCTTCAGAAGCGCGCATGCCTCAGAGACGGAGTAAACCTGCGTCTTGTCGTACTTGGCAAGAACAGCTTTCTGGTTTTTGGTTAACTTACTCATAATTCATGCGTGGTTTAGATGTTTTCGGGGAATTGACCTTCCACCTTGATACCCATGGAACGGGCAGTACCGGCGACCATGCTCATGGCGCTGCGCAGCGTGAAAGCATTGAGGTCCGGCATCTTGGACTGGGCAATCTCCTTTACCTGATCCCAGGTAACGGTTGCCACTTTCTTACGGTTGGGTTCACCGGAAGCCTTGCTAATCTTGGCAGCTTCCTTGAGCGATACGGCCACCGGGGGCTGTTTGACCTCAAACGTGAAGGACTTGTCGGAGAACACGGTGATCACCACAGGGAGAACCTTACCGGCCTGGTCCTGGGTGCGGGCGTTGAACTGCTTGCAGAAGTCCATGATGTTGAGGCCCTTGGAACCGAGTGCCGGTCCTACCGGGGGCGCAGGATTCGCTGCTCCGCCTTTGATCTGGAGCTTAATGAATCCAGTTACTTCTTTTGCCATAGTTTAATACTTACTCTTTAGTTACTTGTGTAAAGCTGAGTTCCAGAAGCGTCTTTCTTCCAAAGATCACAACTACCACCTTCAATTTGCTTCTGTCCTGAAGGATTTCCTCTACGGTACCGTCGAAACCGCTGAAAGGACCGTCCGTAATGCGGACGCTCTCCCCTACGGTAAAGTTGACCTCAGTTTCTGCTGCGCTCACTGCGTTCTCGTCCTGGACGCCAAGGATGCGCTGGGCTTCCTCGTCGCGGATGGGAACGGGAATACGGTCTTGGCCGTTGCCGGTTTTCTCCGTAAGGAAGCCGGACATGCCGGGGATGCCGTTACGAATCACATACTCAAGGTCCGGATTCAGTTCTGCATGAATGAGCACATAGCCGGGGAAGAGCAGGCGCTCTACCTCCTTACGTTTGCCATTCTTGGTGACAATCTCCTTCTTGACAGGCACAAGAACCTGATCCACAATTGCTTGCAGATCCGGGTGTCTTTCAATTTCCTTGACTAGGTATTCGGCGGCTTTCTTTTCCTTGGTTCCCGCGGTACGCAGAACGTACCATTTTTTGTCAGCCATAAAGGTATACTTCAGTTACAGTGCGTAAATAAACTCCATCAGATGCTGGAAAGCATAGTCGATAACCCAAACGACAGCAGCGAGGATAATGGTGGTAACCAGGACAAGCAGTGCAGAGCTCTGCAGCTTCTCCCAAGTGGGCCACGTCACCTTCTGTGTGAGTTCGGTGAACGACTCTTTCAGATAGTTAATGAACTTTCTCATCTTTGCTTACAATCGACTCCGGAAAAATTGGAAGCGGGAATCCGGCGTCTTCGTTAAACATTTACCAAATCGTAACCTTTGATATTTAGCAGGGGAAGCAGGATTCGAACCCACATCGACGGTTTTGGAGACCGCTGAACTACCCTTGTTCTATTCCCCTGTGGAAGTGAGTGCCCACGTCTGGACACTCACTTTTTGAATGGCTTCGAGAATTACTCGATGATGCCGATCACCTGGCCGGCGCCCACGGTACGGCCACCTTCGCGGATAGCGAACTGCAGACCGTTGTTCATAGCAACCGGAGTGATGAGCTTCACGGTGATTTCCACGTTATCGCCAGGCATAACCATCTCTACACCTTCCGGGAGGAAGATTTCGCCGGTCACATCCAGGGTGCGGATGAAGAACTGAGGGCGATAGTGATTGTGGAACGGGGTGTGACGACCACCTTCTTCTTTCTTCAGAACATAGATCTGAGCCTTGAATTCGGTGTGAGGAGTGATGGACTTGGGCTTGGCCACAACTTCACCACGCTTTACTTCCTTCTTGTCAACACCACGGAGGAGCAGACCTACATTGTCACCAGCCTCACCCTGAGGGAGGAGCTTGCGGAACATTTCCACACCGGTAACAACAGACTGACGAGGTTCATCGCCGAAACCGACGAGTTCCACAGGGTCGTTCACGTGGATGGTACCGGACTCGATACGGCCGGTAACCACAGTACCACGACCGGTGATGGAGAAGATGTCCTCGATAGGCATCAGGAAGTCCTTGTCCACCAGACGCTCAGGAAGCGGGATGTACTCATCCACGGCGTTCATGAGTTCCATGACTTTGTCTTCCCACTGCTTCTCACCGTTCAGAGCACCAAGAGCGGAGCCACGGATGATAGGGCAGTCCTCGTCGAACTTGTAGAAAGCGAGGAGGTCGCGGATCTCCATTTCTACGAGGTCGAGCATTTCTTCGTCGTCCACAAGGTCTACCTTGTTCATGAAGACGAGGATCTTAGGCACGTTCACCTGACGGGCGAGCAGGATGTGCTCACGGGTCTGAGGCATAGGACCATCGGTGGCAGCCACCACAAGGATAGCACCGTCCATCTGGGCAGCACCGGTAACCATGTTCTTCACATAGTCGGCGTGGCCAGGGCAGTCAACGTGAGCATAGTGACGTTTCTCGGTCTCGTACTCAACGTGAGCGGTGTTAATGGTGATACCGCGCTCTTTCTCTTCCGGGGCGTTGTCGATCTGGTCGAAGGACTTCACCTTGTCGGCGTTACCGGATACGCGCTCTGCGAGTACCTTGGTGATAGCGGCGGTGAGGGTGGTCTTACCGTGGTCAACGTGGCCGATAGTACCGATGTTGACATGCGGTTTGGTTCTCTGGAATGTTTCTTTTGCCATAGTAATATTATTGTTTAAACAATTGTTGCTTGTTTACAAAGGGCATAAACCCAAAAAAAGAGCCGGTGATGGGAATTGAACTCATGACCTCATCCTTACCAAGGATGCGCTCTACCCCTGAGCTACACCGGCTTTTTAAACTCTGAGCGGAAAACGAGGTTCGAACTCGCGACCCTCAGCTTGGAAGGCTGATGCTCTACCAACTGAGCTACTTCCGCGCGAAATAGTTTTTGTGGGAGGTGGTGGACTCGAACCACCGAACCCTGAGGGAGCGGATTTACAGTCCGCCGCAATTGCCACTATGCGAACCTCCCAAACTAGCTTTTCAATATTTCAAAGCTCCTTTGAGCCGATAGAGGGATTCGAACCCACGACCCCGAGATTACAAATCACGTGCTCTGGCCAACTGAGCTATATCGGCGCTCAATGGAATCCTTCATCGCTGAAAGGATTGCAAAGGTAGGGACTTTTTTTGAAACAACCAAACTTTTTCAAAGATTTTTCATCATTCCTACCAAAAGTTCGTAGATGGATTCCTCGTCAAGGCCGCAAGCCGCCCACTGGGCCTTTTGGGTATCCTGGCCCACAAAGCGGTCCGGAATGCCCATACCTTTAATAATAGGGGCGTCCGGACGTCCGGCGAAGTACTCGCTCACGGCGCCGAACAGCCCACCCTTGAGCGCGCCGTCTTCCACGGTGATGATGGCCTTGCAATGGGAAACCTCCTCCAGGATGCCGGAATCCAGCGGCTTGAGGAAGCGCATATCGTACACGGACGGCCCCACCCAATAGTCCGATTTGTGCCGCTTGGCGGCAGCCAGGGCGCGGTTTACCACCGGTCCCAGGCCCAGGATGGCTACGTCCTTCCCTTCCATCAGCTTTTCTCCCTGTCCCACGGGAACGGCCTTGTACATGGGTTTGCGCCAGAGGATGCCCTCCCCTATTCCACGCGGGTAGCGGATAATCAGCGGCCCGCTCTTGAGGTTGAGTCCCGTGAACATGAGCTGCTTGAGTTCCAGCTCATTGCGGGGAGCGGCCACAATGACCCCGGGAATGCTGCGGTAGGCAGCGAGGTCGAAGCAGCCGTGGTGCGTAGCGCCGTCTTCCCCCACCAGGCCGGCCCGGTCGAAGCAAAAGACCACCGGCAGGTTTTGCAGGGCGACATCGTGTATGATATTATCGTACGCGCGTTGCGAGAAACTGGAGTAGATGTTGCAGAAGGGTTTCATGCCGGCGGCGGCGAGGCCGGCGGCAAAGGTGACGGCATGGCCTTCTTCGATGCCCACGTCAAAGAAGCGGTCCGGGAAGGCGGCCTCCAGGCGGTTCATGCCGCAACCGGTGGCCATGGCGGGGGTGATGCCCACCACGTTAGGGTCCCGGCGGGCCAGGTCTGTAAGGACCTCCCCGAAGACATCCTGGTAGCGGTCGGCGGGATACACCGTTTTGATGCGCTCGCCGGTGGCAGGGTCAAATCGGCCGGGGGCGTGCCAGGTGGTAGGATCGGCCTCCGCAGGGGCATA
>Ga0247611_10003223_pt1 | contig 24552 bp, 24 predicted proteins | sample 177DNAGHGhighgp2_FD_192422 | JGI IMG/M metagenome (GOLD analysis project Ga0247611, IMG submission 192422) | Sheep rumen microbial communities from Palmerston North, Manawatu-Wanganui, New Zealand - 1770 DNA GHGhigh gp2 | ecosystem: Host-associated > Mammals > Digestive system > Stomach > Rumen... | reverse complement strand
TCATATAAAGCAGTATTATATACATTCTTAGAAACATGACATAAAAACTGTAATATTTTAAGAATATTTTTATCATTAATTTTATAATGATAACTAATAGTTTTAAACATCATTTCACCTTCAATCTTATCTACTTATAGTATATCATATGTATAATATACTTAAAAGTGAGATTATGCATAATTTACAATAAAAATTCAATATACAATTTCCTAGGAAATAAAAATACATATATTTATATATAATAGGATACATATAATATTAGATAAACAAAAAAAGCGCATGTGCGCTTTTCTTATAATTAATATCTTCTAATTTTACCATCAAGGCCATGTAAGATTACATAGCTTCCGTCATCTTTATTCTTTGCTAAGCCCTTAGCATATTCAAGTGCGTCAGCTTGAGTCTTAAATAATTTTATAACCTTGTCAGATCCTTGAATGAACACCTTCCACTCTCTACCATCATTATCACGCTTAGAGACATGATAAGCAGTCTTTCCTGTAGAAGTTGTCTTAGGATTTGCGTTTGGATTAGTTGTTGTTTCCATCTTTGATAAGTCAGCTGGCTTCTTTGGCTTTGGAGTTGGCTTCTTTGTTGCTTCAGCCTTTGCTGCTGCTTCAGCCTTTCTAGCCTTAACCTCGCTTGCAGTATCTTTACTTGGAGCTGTTGCTACAATAGCCTTTGGAGCTGGTTTAGCTGCGCTCTTAGGTGCTGTTGTCTTTGCTGTAGGAGCTTTCTTTGTAGGAGCTGTTGTATCTTTCTTTGTTGCCTGTGCAGGCTTTTTAGTTGTAATTGCCATAATCTAGTCCTCCATATATATGAATAATTATAACCTTAAAATTTAAGATTGTAAAGAAACATAAAATAAATTTTATTTTATTGCAGCTTTTATTTTTTCAAAATATTCACAAATTGATATAAATCCTTCAAGTTTATGAGTTAACATTCCATATAGATTTATATATATTTCCTTATCCTTATTATAGCCTAATCTAATTCTATTATCTAATGGTAATGAGCTAAATAATAAATTCCCATCCATATTTTGTGATCTATCCTTTTCGAAATAGAATACTAGTATATTTTTATTATCTCTATCTATTTTATATATAGATAATTCTTCACAATATTTATCTATTGTCTTTTCATAAATATATAACAATACCTCTTCAGGTACATTACCAAATCTATCCTCTAGCTCAGAAATAAGCTTTTTAGCATCATCAATACCTTTAATCTTATTAATTCTTTTATGAATTTTAATTCTCATATCATCAGTTTCAATATAATCCTTACTAATTGTTCTTGAAACTAATGGCTTAGTAATAGATAAATTAGGTTGCTTAATATCTTCAATAGCCTTATGATTTATTTCTTCATCTAAAATCTTTAAATACATATCTATACCCACAGATTCCACAAATCCTGATTGCTCTTCACCTAATAAATCTCCAGAGCCTCTTATTGATAAATCTCTCATAGCTATTTTAAATCCAGAACCTAATTCATTAAATTCCTTTATAGTCTCTAAACGCTTTTCAGCCTCTTTAGTTAAAACCTTTCTAGGCTCATACATTAAATATGCATAAGCTATTTTGTTACTTCTACCTACTCTACCTCTTATTTGATACATTTGAGATAATCCTAATCTATCTGCATCATGAATAATTAATGTATTAGTATCAGGCATATCGATACCTGTTTCAATTATTGTTGTACAAATTAAAACATCATATTTTTTATCTATAAAACTAGATATTACATCCTCTAGCTCCTCTTTATTCATTCTTCCGTGACCTATACAGATTCTTGCCTCAGGAACTAATGATTGAATTTTATGAGCTTCATCCTCAATTGATTCAGTCCAATTATATAAATAAAATATTTGTCCACCACGAGCCATCTCTCTATTGATAGCTTCAGTAATGATTCTATCATTTCTTTCGATTACATATGTTTGAATAGGATATCTATTCTTTGGTGGTGTTTCTATCATAGATAAATCCTTAATACCCATCATAGACATTTGTAATGTTCTTGGAATAGGTGTTGCAGTAATTGTAATACAATCTACATTTACCTTTAATTCTTTTATCTTTTCCTTATGAGTAACTCCAAATCTTTGTTCCTCATCTACTATTAAAAGACCTAAATCCTTATATTTTATTTCATCTGATAAAACTCTATGTGTACCAATTAATACATCTACACCGCCAGTTAATAGATCAGCAATTATCTTATTCTGATTTTTTCTTGTTACAAATCTAGATAATAATTCTACTCTGATTCCATATTTTTCCATTCTACCCTTAAATGTTAAATAATGCTGTCTTGCAAGAATTGTAGTAGGTGCTAATACGCATACCTGCTTGCCTCCATAAACAGCCTTAAAGGCAGCTCTTAACACAACCTCTGTTTTACCATATCCTACATCACCACAAACAAGTCTATCCATCGGTCTTTTAGATTCCATATCAGCTTTTATTTCTCTAATAGCTTTTGCTTGATCTGGTGTTAAATCATATTTAAATTCTGATTCAAATTCAGCCTGTTCAAGACTATCCTCAGGGAACGCAAAGCCTTCAGCCTTCTTACGGCTTGCGTATAATTTAATTAATTTATCAGAAATATCATGAACTCTTTTTCTAACTCTGGCTTTAGTTCTTGCCCAAGCTGCACTACCTACCTCATGTATTTCTACACCTTCGGTATCTTTAGATGCATATTTAGATAAATCTGATATTTTTTCAAGTGGAATATATAATTCAGAATTATTTTTATATCTTACATTGATAAAATCTCGTTTAATACCACCATTTTCCATGGTTTTAATACCAGAATATATACCAATACCATAATCGAAATGAACTACATAATCACCTATCTCTAATTCATCATAATTTGATATTCTTCTAGCATTTTTATAAATTGATTTATATTTAGCCTTAGTCGCATGTCTATCAATATCAAATATATCATGCTCATTAATGATAACTAAATCATCATCTTTCATATTAAATGAAGGTAAATAATTATCATATGAATAAATAATACCTGGCTCTATTTTAGAAAAATCATTTGTTCTTTTAATAATTATTCCATTCTCATCTAAATAATCTACTAATCTCTTCAATCTTTCCTTATTAGTAATAGCTACAATAAATTTTTTAAATCTATATGATGAAAAATCTCTTAATATTGCCTTTTGATTTGCATGATAAGGATCAATATCAACTGCTTTAATTGCTAAATCAGATTCTCCAAGACCTGTTAAGCCCTCAATTAATATATTTGAATTATCAATTATATTTTTAATATCTAAAAAATTATCTAATTTAGCTAATGAATATCCACCAATTCTTCCACAATATTCATCTAAATCTAATTTTAATCTATTATATGCTGCCTCAGTCTTTTTATAATCAATTACATATATTCTTTTATTATCAACAAAATCAAATATATTAGTCTTTGAATCATCAAAGAATTCCATATATCTTGATAATGTATCTAATGATTTGTGCTCTGAAAGATTAAATATATCCTTTTTATACATTTCATCTTCAATTTGATTTAATTCAAAATTATCAATAAATGCTAATATTTTTGTTTTAGCAAATTTAAAATCATTTTCATCATATAAGATTTCACTTACTGGTAATATTAATGCATTATCTATCTTTTTAATACTTCTTTGAGTTTCTATATCAAATTCTTTAATTGTTTCAATATCATCGCCAAAGAAATCTAATCTAATTGGATTATCATATCCTAATGGGAATATATCAATGATAGATCCTCTTTTAGAAAATTCACCAGTTTTAGAAACCTGATATACTGGTATATATCCATTTTTAATTAATTTATTAACTAAATCATTAATTGATATAGTTAAATTATTATTTATATAAAAACAGCTATTTATCCAAATATCCTTTTTCATTTCATATTTTATAGCTGCATGCATATTCATGATTACTAATTTCTTTTTATTTTCAATTAGACTATATAATGTCTCTATTCTTTCATATAAAAAGTCACCAGATGCTGAAATCATTTCTGCAGATATTAATTCATCTGCAGGGAAAAATAATACATCATCATAATCTATTATTTGACATAATTCATCATAATATCTTTGAGCTAGATATAATGATGGTAAAACGACAAAAAGAGTGGAATCTCCACTTATAAAATCTGCCGCTAATAGCATTATATTAAATCCATCAGATGATTCTTTTAATTTTAATTTATCTGATTCTATTATTGTCTTTACTTTTTTATTATTTGATATAAATTCTAATATGTTCATAATAACCTCTATAAATACGAAAAACCCAGATTTTAATCTGGATAAATCGTTTTATTTTGTTTCTTCAATAGCTTCTTTAATAAGCTTAGGAAGCTTTTTACATACATCAAGTGGTATTGCAGATATTGTTACTCTTAATACCTTACCCATTGGGATAATATGAATCTTTTTATTAACTAGATATTCATATGCAGCCTCAGGATTATCACAAGGTATTGTAACAAAGAATCCACAAACAAATGGTAATGTTTTTAAACCACATTTATTTGATTCCTCTAGGAATGCGTTAGCTCTACTGATTAATGTATTTCTTGAATCCTCTAATTCAGCCTCAAATGATTCTTTTAATTTAGAATCTGTAAATACCTTAGTTATCAAATTCATACCAAGGTTTGTTGAATTACTCCATTTTGAACGGCTTGAGAATTTATTTGCTCTATTAAAATCATCTAAATTCTCTTTAGAATTTGATACTGCAACCTGAGCACCTATTCTAACACCATATAATGCTAAAGTCTTAGAACCACTAAATGCCATTATAACCATCGCAGAATTATTTAATTTTTTATATAATGATATATTCTTTCTTGTATAATCAAATCCTTCTTTTGAATAATCAATATAAGCCATATCATGTAATAAAATAACAGGTGTACCATCGCTTGATATTTCATTAATAATATCAATTACTTTATTCCATTCATCTGATGTCATTGAATATCCTGTAGGATTATGACATGGGTCATTAATTACTAAAAGAATTCTTCCTTGTGATGCCTTTAATTCAAGCATACATTTTTTTAAATCATCAATATTAAATCCACCATTATCATTAAATAATTGATAAGTCATAAAATCTTGATGATTTTCATATAATACTTGTTTATAATTACCCCACATATAATTAGGTAATAATGCTTTATCTCCATCATTTAAATAATTTGCAAATGTATTAGATAAAGCTCCTGTTCCACCAGGTGTAGCCATTACTGCTGAAATATCTTTAAATTCATTATAATATTGTCTAAATACCCATTTCTTTATCGCATCATGAAAACTTTGAGATCCTGGTGTAGAACCATATGCATATTTTTCATCAGTAGTTAGCATATTTAATGCCATATCTACAGATTTATATGCAAATAGCTTTTCATTCTCATCATATAACATACCGATAGTTGCGTTAACTACCTCTGGATCCTTTTTCTTTTGTTCCTTAGCGATAGCTCCTAGAGTAATAATATTACTTTTATCTTCTTTTATGATACTTCTTTTTGATAATAATGTCATAATTAAGCACCTTCCAATTCTTTAATATTGTAGCACTAAAAGAATCATAAATAAACATATTTTTTATTATTATAAAAAAGAATTGGGTGGCATACGTTATGCCACCCAAAAGGAGAAGTGTGAATATACAAAATTTTACTTAATTTTAATCTATTGCGATTTTTCTTACTGCAGGCTTAACTTCTTTTTGTTTTCCTACAGTAATATTTAAGACACCATTATCCATTTTAGCAGTTATATTATTTTCATCCATGTTATCAAGATAGAATGATCTTGAAACATTAGATTCACTAATTTCTTTTACTAAATAATTCTTCTTTTCATTATTAGTAGTTGTATTTTTCTTTGAAACACTGATAGTTATAGTATTATCAGCTACATCAATTTTTACGTTTTCCTTAGATACCCCTGGAATCTCAGATGTTAAAACATATTTATCATCTTGTTCCAATATATTTGTTTTTAAATCTTTTCCTAATGCATCATTTAAGAATTCATCAAAGTCATCAAATACGCTCATATAATTATTTTTTTTAGATTCTAGATTATACATAAACATACCCTCTTTCTAATTAATATAATTATTGAATCTCAACTGTTTTTTTAGTTTTCTCTTCCTTTTTAAGGAATAAGTCAACCATTAATAAACCATTCTCATATGAAGCTTTAATATTATCTTCATTAATTTCACCAAAGTTAATTGTTCTTCTTAGCTTTTGGTTTCTTCTTTCATGAATCAAATATTTAGTGTTATGATCAACCTTTGGCATTTGTGCACTAATTGATAATACACCTTCTTCAAATTCAATTTGAATGTCTTCTTTCTTTACTCCTGGTATTTCAGCTACTACTCTATATCCATTTTCTGTCTCGATGACATCTAATGGGAATCCCTTGTAGCCACCATCGTAAAACATATTATTAAACTCATTCATTAAACTATACAAATCATTTCTCATATTTCTTTCCTCTTTCCTATTGGCACTCTATGTATCTATCTGCCAATTACACTTATAGTATATCACATATTTTAGCACTGTCAATACCCGAGTGCTAATTTTTTTAAAAATTTTTTAGAAAAATAAAAAAAGTTATCATAAAGCCTAAGCTCTACAATAACTTTAATAATTCGTCTATTTCGTTTTCTGTATATATTTTAATATTATTATCTTTAAATAATCTAGCAGTAATTCCACTGCCATTTATTTTAGTCTTTGTAAATGTACCATCATAAATATAATTATTACCACAGGATGGTGAACCTTCCTTCAATATAGCTATTTTAATATTATTTTTCTTTGCAATATCTAAAGCTATATTAGCACCTAAATAAAATTCATTAGTTACATCCTTATTATTTTTAGATATAACCATATCTCCTTTTATTTCAGATGGATCTCTTGGAATATTTAGTCCTCCAAATACCTCAGGACAAATTGGAATTAATTCATAATATTTTTTTAGTTCTTCAACTAAAGAATTATAATTATTTAATCCATTATATTTGCAATTATTTCCTAAAAGACATGAAGATATTATTATTTTTTCCATATTAGAATATTTCTTTTAATCTAATAGTTTGTTTTCTATCTGGTCCTACACTGAATATTGCGACAGTAGAATTTGTTAATTCTTCTACCTTCTTAATATAATTTTTAGCATTTAAAGGTAAATCATCAAATGATTCGACATGTGTAATGTCTTCCTTCCAGCCTGGAAGTGTAACATAGATTGGTTTACATTTTTCAAGCTCTGCTAAAGTTGCAGGTACTGTATTAATTCTCTTTCCATCTATTTCGTATGCATAACAAATCTTAACCTCATCAAGACCTGATAATACATCAAATAGCATTAATGATAAATAATTAATACCAGATACTCTTCTAGCATAATTTAAAGCTACAGCATCTAACCAGCCAACTCTTCTTGGACGCTTAGTAACTGTACCATATTCATGGCCACGCTCACGAATGTATGTTGCAAGCTCTCCTTCAATTTCTGTAGGGAAAGGTCCTTCTCCTACTCTTGTTGTATAAGCTTTACAAATACCTAATACATTATTGATATATCTAGGTGCGATACCTGAATTTAGTGGTACAGATGCTGCAGTAGGTGAAGATGATGTAACATAAGGGTATGTACCATGATCAATACATAACATTACGCCTTGTGCACCTTCAAATAATACCTTTTTACCAGCTTCAATTTCTTGTTCTAAAAGTAAAGATGTATCACAAACAAAAGGCTTAATCTTTTTACCATATTCTACATATTCATTATAAACGGTATCAAAATCTAATTGATCAAGACCTAGCATCTTTAATTCCATATTCTTAATATTTAAGGTATCTCTTAAAGCTACCTTAAATAATTCAGGATCAATTAAATCAGCCATACGAATACCGATTCTTGATGCTTTATCTGTATAACAAGGTCCAATACCACGCTTTGTAGTACCGATCTTTTTATCACCCTTAAATTGTTCATATGCTCCATCTAGCATTTCATGATAAGGTAATACGATATGGGCACGGTTAGAAACGAATAATTGATAATTCTTTATTCCTCTATCCTCTAGTCCCTTTAATTCCTCTAGCATTTGTTTTGGATTAATAACCATACCATTTGCCATAACATTTTTTATATGTGGGTTAAAAATTCCAGAAGGAATACTTCTAAGTGCGAATTTTTCGCCATCGAATGTAATTGTATGACCAGCGTTATTACCACCTTGGCTTCTAACAACTACATCAGCTTCTTGAGCTAAATAATCTGTAATCTTACCTTTTCCTTCGTCGCCCCATTGGCTACCTACTATTACTAATGTACTCATATGTCCATCTCCATTCACAACGTATATATTATACTAAATATAATAAAAAAATCAAACAAAAACACTTTATTAATTATTATTTATAAATTCACTATAACAATTATTTAGCATTTGTATACAAGATGGTGAAACTGATAAGTTTCTAATACCTATCTTATAAAATCTATATGCTACCTCTTTTACGCTCGCAAGCTCACCACAAACTGATAAGCAAATATTATATTTATCACAAAAGCTAACAACTGGCTTAAGCTTTTCTAACAAGTCATCTATATATTCATTAAAATTATTCATTCTATCTCTATTTATATGATATAGCTCACTTGTTAAATCATTTGTTCCTAAGGATATAAAATCTACATTTCTAAAGCTTGTTATATTTTCTAATGCTTCCTTAGTTTCTAGCATCATACCAATCTTAGGTATTTTATAATTATATTTTTTAGCTATATCTAAAACCCAGCTCTTTAAATAATCAAATTCATCTCTTGTTTCAATCATAGGAAACATTATTCTAACATTTTCAAATGTGTTAGATGCTAAAATAGCTCTAACCTGAGTTTCAAATATTTCTTTATTATTAATATAATTATCAAAGCCCTTATGGTTAGTATTTAAATATGATAATTTCTTATCATCACCAACATCAAATGTTCTAATCGTTAACATTTTATCGCCCATAGCTAATGCTAATCTTGTATATATAGATAATTGTTCCTCAAATGATAAAGGCTTATCCTCATTCATAAATATTAATTCTGTTCTAAATAAACCAATTCCATCAAAATTATAATCTAGTACCTTTTTTATATCATTTGTAGTAGATAAATTAGCTAAGAATAAAAAGCCTTTATGTTCTACAGCCTTTTTAATATATTTCTTAGATGAATTAATTTCTTCAATATATCTTTCCATATCATCTAAGCTAGGATTAACAGCTATTTTATTCTTTCTTGTATCAATACAAATAACATCATTATCCTTACATTCAATATCTGCGATAACATAAGGTATTTCAAAGCTTCTGCATAAAATGGCACTATGTGATGTATATCCTCCATTTTTAGCTACAACTCCAATTATACAATCCTTATTATTAATTAAATATGAAGGTAATAAATTATCTGTATATAAAATATGAGGCTTACAAGCTACCTTTTTATTTTTATTATTTAAATTATTTATTAATCTATTACTTACATCCTTAATATCTAATGTTCTTTCCTTTAAATAATTAGAAGATGAAGCTTCTAATGAATTAATAATATCATCCATAACTAAATTAATTGCCTCATAGGCACTTTTACCTGATTCAATATAATTAATGCCTTTTTCCTTTAGTGTAGGATCTGAAATCATTAATTTTTGAATTACAATATAAGAATCATCTTTCATTTCATCTAATTGTTTTAAAGACTTATTAATAGATTTAATAAATAATTCTTTTTCTTCTTCTTTTGATTTAATTTTCTTAATTGAATTAAAATTATCATCTAATTTAGCCTTGCCTAAAACAAAGCCATCAGATAATATTTCTTTTATTTGATATTTCATTTTTCTTTTCCTTCTGATAATGAATATGATAAAAGCCAAGCCTGTAATGGCGTAACTTTTTTATTTTTATATAAATCTATTAATTGATTAATATCATTATTATTCTTTTTAATCAATAAAAGATTCTAATATTTTCATTGATAAACCTATAATTTCATTATATTTAATAAATTCAGGAGCATGCTCAAATTGAACTTTCCATTTATTTAGTTTTCCAATCATTTCAGTATTATTCATAATTTTATTCTCTCTTTTACAAATTTTATTTGTGTCTCTTTAAATTCTTTAGATTTTCTATCATTAATTGGAGCATTAAATATTTCTATTTATTTTTAAATATAATATCGCCTCATTTTTAATATACCACAAATTAGGTGATATTTTATCTATTTTATTACGAATAATAAAAAAAATAAGAGGAATTTTAGTATTTCCTCTTATTGTATTACTATTAATATTAATATGATTAGAAAATAGTTCCTTTCCATTCAGTATCATCTTCATAATCTGGTAATGGAGATTCTATAGATGTAGTAACTTCTTCACTTGTTGTTTGTTCTGGAATATTAGTTTGAGTTGTTGGATTGTTTAAAGATGTAGTAGTGCTTGAATCATAAATATATGGATCTTTATCACAACTAGATAATACAAACAAGCAAAATATAGGAACTAAAAATAATATTTTTTTCAAATGATTCCACCTATCTTTATGAAAAAGGACGCCTTACGGCATCCTAAAATTATTAAATTTCTATTTTATCAGGATCATCCGGATCAAGTGGATTCCAGTCATCAATTGGATCACCAGAAACGGCAATAATATCTTCTAATTCGATATTTTCATCTTCAATATATGGTTTTATATATTCTTTCATTTTATGCCTCCACCAACGTTGTATATCCTAATGTAAATGAATCATGTGTTATTACTTTAGTTGTGCCATCGTTAAATGATAATGTTAATGTTAAATCAGTAATATTCTTACCAATATTGTTGTTAACATTTGTTACAGATAACACAACATATAAGTTGTATGTTCCGACTCCATATCCTTCATATGCTGTAACAGCTTTGTATACTCTTGAGCATGATTTAGATTTTGGAGTGCCAGCAACTTTAAATGAGAATGTAGCATCAGTTAATTTTGAATAATCTGTTGCAACACTCAATCCCTTAATAGTTCCAATGAAACGAATTGCTGTTGCTTGTGTTGAATCTTCTGTATCATATTGACATCCAATTGAACTATTAACAGAATTGTTTAATCCTAGGTAAATACCATAAATATATGTACTTGATTTAGAAGTGCCAATAAAATATGTTTTACCCTCTACAACATCAACACTTATAACACATACAGATGAATTATCAGGATATGTATAAGATAATTTAGCATTTTCAGCATCATATTCATCCTCGCATACATATATTGATCTATCAGTATTACCAACTGTATAAATCACTAATTTACATGTATAAGGTGATACAAAAGTAATTACTTTATTTGTTGCCGAACCAGTACCATTTGTATTAATTCTTTTTGAACAAGCAACTCCTGTATTAGGCATAATTTTACCGCTATTATTATCAATTTTAATATTTTTCAAATTGAATATTGTGTTGCTATAATAATCACTTGTAATTGTATCAGCATCACCAATGTTCGAAGAATCAAGATAAGTATCATATAATTTCCACTTTGCATATAATGTTGCTGGAGTAGATGAAGAAACTGTAGTTGAATCCAAAGGTGTATCTAGATTACTATCTTCATACCAACCATCAAAATAATAGTTTGTCTTATTTGTGGTTGGAACATAATCAATTGTAGCTCCCATAGAATAACCTATAGCAGTCAATTTAGAATCTCCGTCATAGAAACTTATTTCTTTATCGTCGGCAGCTGTATAAGTATAAGTAACCTCATATATAGCCATTCTTCTAGAATTTGTTGGACTTCCATCTGTCTTAATATCGCAGCAACATAAAACGCCAGACGCTATTTCACTATCAGTACTTGCTGATAAATTTAGATCAACAGTGACTGTTGAAGATGATGAAGACGTACCAACTACATTTGATAGGCTTCCATCCTTAGAAAATCTAATTGGGTTTGATTTTCTACTAGTACCACTATCATATGCTGCCATAGTAACATGAATAACCAATCCTGTAGTTTTTGATTTATTTTCAAATTTGATTCCATGAGTAGCATTTGAACCAGAGTCATAATGCAATGACTTTGTGTAGTCTCCAGTTAAATAACTTGTAGACACTGTTGAAGTAGAACCGTAAGTTATCATTGCTAACCTATCATCAGATGCAATATTTTCACCAGAAGCTATTTCTCCAGCTTCAGCATCGTTTGCATTATAAAATGTTGAATTTGCTGCTTTAACATTTCCACCAAATACTGCGGCAAAAACTAATACAATTGCACTCAACATAGATGCAATTAAAATTTTAATTTTTTTCATTTTATATTATTTCTCCCTTCCCAAAAATTAAAAAATTAAAAAGTCAGCGTTAGTAAAACGCTTTCTTACGTAAACATTATATAATATTGATTTCTCAATATCAAGCAATTTATTTACATTTTGTAAATATTTATATTTACTTTTGATAAAAATTAAAACCTATGGATTTTTCCATAGGTCTTATGCTTATTTTACTGTTGCTGAAGCTGATGAATATACTGTTGTTTGTCCATTATATGAATATGTATTTGTATATTCAATATTATCAGATCCAATAGTTACTGTATGTGTTCCTGCTGTTGTACCATTAGTTGATGTTGTCTTTTTTAATCCTGATGTTAAATTAGGACAATATCCTACTACTATTAATGTACCACTTGTAACACTAATACCTCTATCACTATCTATTGGTGCTGCCATTTCTGAATTTGGTCCTCTTGTGATTACTATACCACCTGTAATTGATATTGTACCATTTGAATCAATACCATCATAATCGCCATTTGATTGTACTGTAACATCTAATCTACCACCTGATATATTAATAGATGTAGATGCATTTACACCATCATCTGAACCAAATACAGTTATATTTCCATCAATAATATTTATTATTTTACCTTCTAATCCTTCATGTGCTTCTGCCACATTTATAATACCACCCTTAATTTCTAATGTACCATCAGCATGTATTGCATCATCTGATGCTTTTAGATTTAAAGTACCACCTGTAATTAATATTAATGCACTTGGAGTATTTCCATTTTCTAGTTTTTCATCACAATTTGTATGTATTGCATCATCGTATGCATACGCAAATATATTACCTGCATTTATTTCAATTGATTCATTAGCCTTCATACCTTTAGCTGATTCATCAGCTTTTTCTGCTGCTTTACCACCAGCCATACCACCACCATCGAATCCGCCACCAGGCTGACCAGGTCTAGATCCAGGTCCATAGAATGAACTTGAATATGTAGTTGTAGTATTTGATGAAGCAGTATTTGTATTTGTAGATGTAGCTGATGTATTAACATATGATGAATAAATATTTGTATAAATATCAACTGTTGGCTCATATGTAATACCATCAGTATCTATAGATGTACCAAATACTAATGAATATGCTGCATCAATTCCATCTCCATATGAATTAATAGTAATATTTCCACCATTAATATAAATATATCCATGCTGTACATTTGTACCTAAATCTGAATTAGATGTAATAATACCATTATTTCCTGCAACAATACCAATAGTAGGATTTTCTTCTATTGTTACCTTATCATTACCCTTAATACCATTATTTTGAGCCTTAACAAGCATTGTTACATTCTTAACACTAACATTATCCTTTGAATGAATTCCACTATTAGCTACAGATGTAACAGATAATGTACCCTTACCTTTTATTTTTAAATCTCCATTAGATACATAAATAGCACTACTACCAATTGTATCATCTGTTGAATTTGAATAATCCGTAGTTCTATTATCATAAATATAATTCAAAGAATCCTTAACTACTTTCAAATCAAAATCATTACAATCTTTAACGAATATAGGAGATACACTAGAATTTGATATAGATACATTATCTAAATCTAATTCAATATCTAAATTAGCTGCGTCAACATATATTTGTCCTTCATCTAATTTACCAGACGCAGTATATGTACCTCCTGTAGTTATTGTATAAATTCCATTTGTTCCATTTATTTTATTACCTTCTTCATCTACTAATGTAAATGATTCAGCAATATCATCTTCTTTAATTTCTACAGCCTCATTATTACCAGTAGCTGTTGTATTAGTATTAGCATTTAAATAATTACTATTATTAGAGCTAGAATTAGAATTATTAGTGTTATTATTAGCATTAATAGAACAGCTACCTAATAATAATCCAAATAATCCTAGGGCTGCAATAAATCTTTTCTTCATAAACTCACCTCATTTTATTAATGTACCTATATATTAATCACATTACCTAAAATGAACCTAAATTTATTTAAAAATTAAATGAAATTATTTTTTATTTTTTTCTTTTGCTCTCTTATCATTTATTATTTGCATCTCTTTTGCAGTAATTAATTTACAATTATTCTCCTCTGCCCATTTAACACAGCCATTTAAAACTAGCTTTAAAAATGGTCTAGGAACTTTAACTAGCATTTCTAATGCATCATCAGTGAATTTAACATCAGTTTGTAATCTATCTGCTGCATATCTAACTGATGATATATCTATTTTTCTATCAGGAATACCTATAGCTTCAGGCTTTTTATAATCTGAGCACCAGAAATTTTTGGAATCTCTATATCCAAAATTAGTAGGTACAGGACAGAAATTAGATCTAGTAACTCCATTAACTAATGCATCATAATATTTTTCTTTTAATAATATGTGATCTATTCTTAATATAAAATGAGCCCCAAATTTAGATGTGATACCATTAAAATTATGATAAGGTCCTTCATATTCTTCTAATACCTTATCATTAGATGCATTATCTAATTCATCTAACCAAGTACATTCAAATACCTGTAATGCTTCATCTAATATTTTAGGATATTTACCATTAGGATCATCTTCCTTAGATTTTCCATCTACTGGTTTAAATCTTTTTAAATTCTTTATTTTTTCTTCTGGTGTATCTCCAGGAAATCCCATATTAACATGCTCCTGAAAATTCTTAGTACTATAAGGCATAAAATTTATAGTACATTTTTTATGTCTTAAAATACCTTTAGCTGTATTAGAGCTATTTCTACATTCTAATAGCATTGCATAACAATCTTTACCTGCAACATAATATGGAAAAATTAATGAATAAGCACCAAAGCTTGTATCACTTCCATCTTCATTTAATGTACCAATTAAAGTTAATGGCATTGGTATAAATGAAGATGATTGATAAAAATTATCCATAATCCTAACATCTTTAAAATTATTCATTTTTATACCTCCAAGTTAATCGAATAATGCAACTAAATTATAGCATAAGTCGTATAAAAAAGCCATCAGGCAAACCTGATGACTTTCTTATATACAATAATTATTTAAATAATATTCACTATAATCATCTATTAAATCAGCTAAAGTAATACTAGATAAATACTCTTTAATATTATTATTATAATTATCCCAAAATTTTAATAAATTTTTTTGATCATAATTAATATCTATTCTTCCATCAACTGAAGTAATTATTTCATATACATTATAATCCTTAGGGTTTTTAGTTAATTGATATCCTCCATTATTTCCCCTAAATGATCTTAATAAACCATTTTTAGTTAATAATGATATAACCTGCTCTAAAAATTTTGCAGGAATATCTTCACTTTTAGAAATATCTTTAATCTTAACCTTCTTATCATTATTTATAGCAATGTAAATCATTGCTTTTAATGCATAATTACTTTTACTTGAAATCATATTATCACCTCGTTGCAAGAGAAATACAAATATTAGCTGCCTTATAGAATTCTACTAATTCAAAATATTCATTTATTGTATGTATATTATTAATTGCATTAGCTACAACTATTCCATGAATACCATGCTTATTAAAATTATTATTATCAGAACCCCCAAATGTATTAATTAATTCCGGCTTTTCATAGCCTAATTTATTAATTACATCTATATAATTTTTAATAATTTCATCATCTTTATCTATTCTATATGCAAATATATTTTCTATATATTTAAAATCAATAGATCCATTTAATTTATCTGCTTCTAATTCAAATATATTTTTAATATCATTTATTATATTAATTGCATATTCATGGTTCATACTTCTAATTTCACCAGTAATTATTGTATTTTCTGGTATTATATTTTTACCTACACCTCCATTTATAGTACCTATATTTAGTGTAGTTTCTTCATTTATTCTACCTAATTTTATTTTAGATATAGCATTAGCCGCAATTAATATAGATGATATACCCCTTTCAGGCTCAAAGCCTGCGTGAGCTGCCTTACCTTTTATATTTATTTCAAATGAAATAATAGATGGGGCAGATATTGCAATATTTCCTACCTTACCACTTAAATCAAAAACATAAGCTTTTTTTGATTTAATTATAGAAAAATCAAATACAGAGCTTCCTTTACAAAATTCTTCTTCTGCAACAAAAAATATTATTTCTATATCTGGGTGCTTTAAATTATTTTCTTTTATTACTGTTAACATTTCAATTATTTCAGCAATACCTGTTGCGTCATCTGAGCCTAATACTGATTCACCACTAGATCTTACTATTCCGTTTTCAATTATTGCTTTCTTATTTAAGGCAGGCTTTACTGTATCCATATGAGATGAAAATAATATAGGCTCTCCATCTATATTACCTTTTAAATATCCATATATATTTCCAGCTTTAGTTTTTCTACCTGTCAATTTATTAATTGCGTTATCCATTGATACATCAAGACCTAATTCTTTCAATTTATCATATAAATAAAATGCAATTTCATCCTCATGATAAGAAGGACTATCAAAAGATATTAATTTTAAAAATTCATTTAATAATCTATCCTTATTCATAACATGCCTCCTATAAATCTAATTCAAAACAGATATCTACACGACTAGATGAAAATCCAAATGAATTAATAGTCTTAGATTCTATAAATCCATATTTTTTATATAAATGTATTGCGCTTAAGCATTTCTTGTTAGTCGCAATTATTATTCTTTTCGCAAATTTCTTTGCTTCATTTATTGCATAATTTAAAACCTTAGATCCTGCACCTATATTTTCATATCCTTCTTTAGTTGCAAATTTAGCTAATTCATATACACCATTACCTAAATTTATCAACATCAATGTAGATATAGGCTTATTATCATATATTGCAAAATATATTATAGAACCATTTTTTATTTCATTATCGATATTAGATAATACTCTAATATCTTCATCCTCTAATATATAATCTCTAATAATCCAAGCCTTATTCATTTCAATAAATGCTTCTTTTAATTTGGCTTCATAATTATATTTAATTATTTCCATTAATACCTAAATCCTTTATAGCATTATATAATTGATCTAATGCTTTTTTTAATATTTTTTGTGGTGTTGCTATATTAATTCTTTCAAAGCCTATTCCTGATTTACCAAATACTTGACCTGGATCTAACCAAAGCTTTGCTTTATATACAATTAAATCTTTTTCTTCTTTAATACTTAAATTAAGCTTTCTAAAATCTAACCATATTAGATATGTACCTTCAGGTTCTATTAAATCTATAAATGATAATTTTTCTTTTAAATATTTTCTTAAATATTTTAAATTATTTTCTAAATATTCTAATAATTCATTTAACCATTCATCACCATATTTATAACAAGCCTCACAGGCTACAATACCCATTATATTAGATTGGGAATATCCTCTTTTATTTTGTTCATATAAATATTTATTTCTAATATCATCATTATAAATATAAATATTTGCGTTATGTAATCCTGCAACATTAAATGTTTTTGATGGTGATGTAGCAATTATTATATTATTTAATGCATCATTACCTAATTTAGCAATTGAATTAAATTTATAACCTTTATATACAAAATCTGCATGTATTTCATCAGATATAATAAATACATTATTTCTTTTACATATTTCATATATTTTATTTAATTCTTCTATACTCCATACTCTTCCTACTGGATTATGTGGATTACATAATATATATAATTTAACATTATTATCAATAATCTTTTTTTCAAAATCATTAAAATCTATTTGATATTTACCATTAATATTTATTAATTCTGATATTATTAATTTTCTATTATTAGTAATAATCATTTCTTTAAATGGATAATATACAGGCTCATTTATTATTATTGAATCATTTTCTTTTGTTAATGCTTCAATAATATTAGATATTGCAAATACTACACCTGGAGCTAATACTATTTTATTTGTATCTACTTCATAATCATAATGTTTTAAAAACCAAGATTTTAAAGCTTCAAAATAACTATCAAGTGGTTCTGAATATCCAAATAATCCGTGCTTTGATTTATTAATTAATGTATCAATTACTTCATTAGGACATCTAAAATCCATATCTGCAACCCAAAGTGGTAATATATCCTTTGGCTTACCTCTTTTTTCTGCATAATCCCATTTTAAGCTATTAGTATTATACCTATTTATTATTTCGTCAAAATTATATTTACCCATTTATCGCTTGCTTCAAATCTAAAATTAAATCTTCAATGTTTTCAATGCCTACTGATATTCTTAAGAACCTATCATTTATTCCTCTTCTATTTCTTTCATCTTCAGGTACATCAGCATGTGTTTGTAGCATTGGATATGTAATTAAAGAATCTACTCCTCCTAATGATTCTGCATATTGAAAGATTTTTACATCCTTTAATATCTTTTTAGCTAATTCCTTTGATTCAACCTCAATTGATATCATTCCACCAAAGCCCTTAGATTGCTTTAAAATAATATCATGGCCTTTATAATCATCAAATCCAACATAATATATCTTTTTAATCTTAGGCTCAGTTTTTAAATAATTAGCTAATTTATAAGCATTATCATTTATTCTATCCATACGGATAGGTAATGTTTTAATACCTCTTTCGATTAAGAAAGAATCAAAAGGTGATAGCTGTCCACCAATAGTTTTAGAATAATATAATATTTTTTCAGCTAATTCTTTATTTTTAGGTACAATAAATCCTGCGAGTGTATCATTATGTCCACCTAAATATTTTGTACCAGAATGTATGACTAAATCGGCACCAAGCTCTAATGGCTTTTGATAATATGGAGTTAAAAATGTATTATCTACATAAACTAATATATTATTTTTATGTGCTAATTCTGAAATAGCTTTAATATCAGTTACCTGCATTAAAGGATTTGATGGTGTTTCAATATATATTAATCTAGTATTTGGTTTAATTAATTTTGCTACATTTTCAATATTTGATGTATCTACAAAATCAAATTCTAATCCATTATTTTGATTAACATTTCTAAATAATCTTAATGCACCACCATATAAGTCATCTGTGGCAATGATATGATCATTTGGTTTAAATAACATCATAGATACAGTTATAGCTGTCATACCTGTAGAAAATGCATATGCACTATATCCTCCTTCAAGAGCTGCAACTGTGTTTTCTAAATGCTTTCTTGTAGGATTTGATAATCTTGAATAGCTATATTCAGATTCAACATCTACTCCTTTATGAACAAATGTTGCAGATTGACAAATTGGCATCGATAATGTTCCCCATTCATCTTTTTTATTATTATCTGCATGTAAACATAATGTTTCAAATCTCATATCATTCGCCTCCTTATTTATATATTCTTTTATCTCTATTATGTGGACTATTCCATTCATCTAGATTTGGACCTAAAGGTAATAATTTATATGGATTTGATTTACAGCATAGATGATAATGCTTCTTTATAGCATCAAAATTTGTCGTATCACCAAATCCTTTAGTTTGATATAAATCTCTTGCGTACGCCCATAGGTTTTTATATTCCTTTAATGTTTTTAGATTTACATTAAACGCATTGTAATATGCAATATCAAATCTAGCTAATGTAACATATAATCTTACATCTGATTCAGTTATTTTATCTCCAAATAAATATCTTGAATGTTCTAATCTTTCTTCTAATTCATCAAATTTTTTAAATACATTTATAACCGCATCCTCATAAGCCTCTTGACTTCTTGCAAAGCCAGCCTTATATACGCCGTTATTTACTTTATCAAATAATTCATCATTGAATTGATCTATTTCTTCTCTTAATTCAACTGGATATAAATCAGGTGCGCCCTTCTTATGGAATTTAGTCCATTTAGTCTCCCAATATCTAGTTAAATTAAAATAATCATTATTAACTACAAGACCTGTTTTTAAATCTACGACACAAGGTACTGTAGGTCTTCCTTTATATTCAGGATCTGTTTTTAAATATATTTCACTTAATTTATGTATTTTTAATACTGGATCTATTCCATCCTTATCTAATGTGAAAGCCCAATCACTTGTTGGTGTATCAGGTCTTACAGGATCAAGTGTTCCAACACTTATAACATCCTCAAGTCCTAATAAGCTTCTAACAATAATTGATCTATGAGCCCAAGGACAAACAGGTGCCCAAATAATACGATATCTATTAGCTTCTACAGGAAGCTCACCTTCAGAATCACCAAATGGAGTTGTAAATCTGTTTTGTTGCCTAACAAATTTACCACCATCTCCATGCTCATTACTGCTTTTTAATGAATCTACATAATTATGCGTATTTAATTCTTTATGTCTTGATATACTACAACTTACTTGTTTTTTCATATAAACCTCTATATTTCAAATGTGTTTGAAATAAAATTTGCTAATGCATTTCCAAGTGATATATGACTTTCTTTTGTGAAATGTTCTCCATCACTTCCAGCAAATGCGACATATTTAGCATCATAAAATAATATATTATTTTTCTTAGCTAATTCTTGATATATATTTGAAGCTACTGTTGAAATAATATAAGAATTATGATTGAAATCTTTATCTAGCTTTTCAATATTTTTAGATAATAATATAGGAGATATTAATAATATATTTTTTATATTATTTAATTCTTTAATTTTATTAATTAATAAATCCATACCTCTTTCTAAATCATCCAAATTTTTGGAATTCTTTATTTTATAATCATTAGTTCCAAGCATAATAATTAATAAATCAATATCATCATATTTAGATAAATCATTATTAATTGTATCAATAGCCTTTTTACCTGGTCTATCATCATGATATATAGTAGTTCTTCCAATTACTCCTTCTTCAAATACATTTGAATTATTTAATAAATTTTTTAATACAATACCATATCTATTATCATATCTAGATCCATCTGGTGATAATCCATAGGTATTTGAATCACCATATAAAACAATATTAAATTTACCCATAGATTACACCTCCAATCTTAAATATCCTTTTCCATTAATAATAATGTGTCATGATTTCTTAATACATTCTCATCCTCACTTATTTTATACCCTAGCTTTTCGTAAAAGATTAGGGCAGGTGGAATAGCTTCAACGAATACCTTTTTGACACCTAAATCATGAAGCCATCTTTCTCCCTCAAGCATAGCTTCTTTTCCATAACCTTTTCTTTCAGCAGTTGGCAATGTTCTAACTCTCTCAATTAGACCATAATTATTGTCATCAATTAAAAACCTAACAGTAGATACGGGATTATTATCATCTAATACTAAAATATATCTATCTGTATTAGTATCATTTCCAAATTCCCATTCTACTGTGAAAAAATCTAATTTATCAGGATTATTATTTCTAGCATCCTTTATAAATTCATATCTAATATAATAAACTAATGCCTTTTGCCATTCCTTATCTACCCTAATTGATTTCATGATACACCTCATCATTTAAATGAAAAATAATATAGTATTATAGCAGCTACAAATGATATAGCTGCTATAATTCTTATGATTAAATCATATGGGAAATATGATAATTGGGGATTATCCTGCTTCTTATAGCTAAATATTATTAATATTATAGATAAGATTATTGATATGCCTGTAAGAATAATAGCTATAATTAGCATGATTTCACCACCAATTAATTATTTTTTAATAAGCCCTTTAATGGGTTTATAGCTGGATCTATAGATAATTTAAAATTCCAGTCCGCTCTTGATTTTTGATCCTTATCATTCCATTTTGAAACTGAAATTGGAGTTATATATTCTTCTATTGTTTCATTATCCTTATGCTTTAAAAATAAATTATTAGGATCGCTTGATAATTTCTTTCTACTACCATCAGTTTTTAGCCATTCATCAAAATTTCTAAATGATATCTTATCTAGATATGTTAATCTAGCTTTTGTATCATCTGGCTTCTTTGGTAAATTAGTATATTTTTTAAATGTATCAATATTATATAATTCCTTTACATATTCCCATAGATTTTTATATTCGCTGATTCTTTTCTTTTGTGGTCCTACAAATACATAGAAATCTGTTTCCCACTTGATTAATGTTACATATAATCTAATATCTGAATCAGTTATATAATCTCCAAATAAAAATCTATTTTCACTTAAACGCTTATCAAGCTTTTCAAGTGCATTATGGAAATCATTTTGTGATTCATCATAAACCTCTATATTGTTTGTGAAAGCCTGACGATAATGACCATTGTTTACATGTGGAAATAGCCAATCATTAAATTCATCTATTTCTTTTCTATATTTAACAGGATATAGGTCAGGAGCATCCTTTGGTTGAAGTGGTCTAAATGCTACCTCAAGATAATTCGTAAGTCTGTGGTAATCATTATTTGCGGCAGCCTTTTTATTAATATCAACAAATGTTGGAGTTGTAGCTCTACCTGTATAATCCTTATCAGCATTTGAATAAAATTCAGATAAGAAATAAACACCTGTGTTAGGATCTTTAAAATCAGATTCCTCTGGGAAACCCCAGCCAAATGTATTTGAATCGCCTGTATGAGATACTATATAATCTTTAATTACATCATGTAATCCTAATAAATCTCTTGCGATAACAGGACGATTACTCCAATTACATAAAGGTGCCCAATATATGCAATATTTATTATTTAATGCATCCTCTTTTGTAATAGGCTTTATAAAATAATTAAGCTGTCTTACAAAAGCTCCTCTTTCATCTTGCTCAGATACTGTTTCTTTACCTCTAGGCTTAGCACCTACTAATTTTGCAAAATAAGCAGCTAAAGAATCAGTATATAATTTTTTATTTTCTTCTTTTTCTAATCTCTTTCTATGAGCTTCTAATCCACATGCGTTTGCCATATTATCATCCCTTTTTTTAATTATTCTTTAATAAACCCTTTAATGGATTAATAGATGCATCTACAGATAATTTAAATTCTTTATTACTTCTAGCCTCAATTGTATCTATATTCCATTGTGTTTGTGATATTTCAGTAATATAATCCTCTACTGTTTCTCCCTTTGGATGCTTTAAATAAACATTTTCTGGGTCACTTGATAATTTCTTTCTTTCATCTCCAATAGTCCATTCTTCTTCGTAATCTATTTGAGATGCTATTCTAGTTAAATAATTACCGAAGCTATATTGTCTATGTAGCTTATTGTATTCAGTAGATGGTAAATTAGCATATCTTTTAAATTCTTTAATTGAGAATAAATCTCTAATATATCCCCAAATATTTTTATATTCTCTAAGTCTTTTCTTTTGTGGACCTAAATCTAAAACATAAAAATCTGTTTCAAATTTAACTAATGATACATAAATTCTAATATCTGAATCAGTAATATAATCACCGAATACAAATCTATTTGTTTCTAATCTCTTATCAAGCTTTTCTAATGCATTATGGAATGCATAATATCCATCCTTATAAGCCTCAGGTGAGGTTGCGAAAGCCTGACGATAATGACCATCATTAATATTTGGGAATAGCCAATCGTTAAATTCATCTATTTCTTTTCTATATTTTACTGGATATAGGTCAGGTGCATCCTCCTTTTGGAATTTTCTAAAATTAACTTCGATATAATTAGTTAATCTATGATAATCATTATTTACTGCCTTTTTAGTAATAGTATCTACTAATGTTGGAGTTGTAGATCTTCCTTTATAATTAACATCCGCGTTTTTATAAAATTCAGCTAAGAAATATGCATCTGTTTTCTTATCTCTAAAGCTATCTTGATATGGGAAGCCCCAACCGTAAACATTTGTTTCACCAGTTTTATCAACTACTACTTCATCGATTACATCCTGTAATCCTAAAATATCTCTTACTAATACTGGTCTATTACTCCAATTACATAAATATGTCCAATATATTGTATATCTATCTTTTTCAGCCTTTAATTGACCTTCCTTATTGTTATTTGTCTAATTATTTGAGGTTCTAATATTCAAATTAAAATAGCTAATTTTTAAATAAAAAAATAACGTAGTCAAATTATTTTAGGTGACTACGCATTTTATTTGAGGGATAATTAGAT
>Ga0247611_10003222_pt1 | contig 24554 bp, 26 predicted proteins | sample 177DNAGHGhighgp2_FD_192422 | JGI IMG/M metagenome (GOLD analysis project Ga0247611, IMG submission 192422) | Sheep rumen microbial communities from Palmerston North, Manawatu-Wanganui, New Zealand - 1770 DNA GHGhigh gp2 | ecosystem: Host-associated > Mammals > Digestive system > Stomach > Rumen... | reverse complement strand
ATCTACAGTAAGTATAACAAGTGATCAAACACTATTTGCTCATTGGACTATAAAGAGTTATTCTGTATCAATAAGTGTTGGAACTGGACTATCAAGGAGTGCATCAAGTATTAGTGTAAATTATGGCTCTAATAATACAGTCACAATAACTCCAAGTGATGGATACTATTTGTCATCTGCATCATGTACAAATGGATATACAACAAATGCCACAACTGGAACAAGTGCGACATCATCACAAACTATTAGAATATATAATAATAGTAAAGATTCAACAAGTACATGTACATTTAATGCTAGTACAAGGACATTTAGCGTAGACTTTAATAAAAATGGTGGAAATAATCCTAGTTTCTCAAGTAAGAATGTAACATATAAATCAACATATGGAAATTTACCAACTATAACAAGAAATTCAAGTTCATGGAGTGGAAGTTCTACTTGTTATAGAGATGTATATACATTTGATGGATGGTATACATCGAGAACAGGAGGAACAAGAATTACGAGTTCTTCAACAGTTAATGATGCATATGACCACACACTTTATGCTCACTGGGACTATGATGAAGAGAGTCGCCCTGCACATTATGCTAAGTATATTTTTGATTGGTCGTTATATGAAAATGGATCAAGAAGAACGTGGTGTAGGTTAAATATAAATTGTAGTGAGAGTGGATGTTCTAGTAGTGGATTTATTGCTCAAGATGGTTATCAATCAGATTGTGATGAATTTCAATCCGATACACTTATATCTGGATGGAGAGATAAGGTTTGGAGAAATAGAGATCAAAGTTGTGTAGCAATTTTTAGTGATAGTGATGAATCATGTGTCGGTGGTTCAGAACCATACTGTGATTATTAGAAAAAACTGAAGAATTATTTCTTCGGTTTTTATAATTAGTTTTTTTATTAAAAAACTGATATAAATGTATCGTATTTTTTATTTAAATTTGATATAATTAATATTGGTGAAGCTTATGGAAAATATTTTCTCTTATACAAGAGATATGCTTGAAGATTATTTTAAAAGTATAGGGGAGAAATCTTATAAGGCTACCCAAGTATTTGAATGGTTATATCAAAGAAGAATATTTAGTTTTAATGATATGACTAATATTAAAAAAGATGTCATTGAAAAATTAAATAATGAATTTGATACGTCACTAATTAAAATTGTTAAAAGATTAGATGATAAAGATGCCTGTAAATACTTGTTTGAACTTTCTGATTCAAATCATATTGAAGCAGTTGTTATGAAACATAATTATGGAAATAGCGTATGTGTTTCATCTCAAGTTGGATGTAATATGGGTTGTGCATTTTGTGAATCAGGAAGATTAAAAAAGGTAAGAAATTTAGAAACATTTGAAATGGTTGAACAAATTCTTTTAATCGAAAAAGACTTAGGTATTAGATTATCTTCGGTTGTAGTTATGGGTATTGGTGAACCATTTGATAATTATGATAATTTAATTAAATTTCTATCCATTATTAACGATGCTAAAGGTTTAGCAATTGGAGCAAGACATATTACAGTTTCTACATCAGGACTTGTTCCAAAAATATTAGAATTTGCTGATTTTCCTTTGCAAATAAATCTAGCAATATCACTTCATGCACCATACAATGAACTTAGAAATAAACTGATGCCTGTTAATAAAGCATATAGTATTGAAGTATTAATTGATGCTATTAAAAAATATTATGCTAAAACTAATAGACGAATTACCATAGAATATGTTATGCTTAAAGGGGTAAATGATAGTGAAGAAGATGCTAAAAAACTAGCTTCATTACTAAAAGGTTTAAATGTATACGTTAATTTAATTCCATATAATGAAACTAATCATATAGAGTTTAAGGCAACAAATAAAAATGATGTCTTAAAATTTGGTAAAATATTACAAGATAATAATATCACTGTTACAATAAGAAAAAAGTATGGTGAATATATACAAGCTGCATGTGGACAGTTAAGATCGAAGGAGGTAGAAAGATGAAATCATTTTATTTAACGGATGCTGGTAAAGTAAGATCTCATAATGAAGATTCGGTTACAATCTTAAAAAATAAAAGCAATGAATATTTAATGATTGTTGCTGATGGTATGGGTGGACATAGAGCAGGCGAAGTTGCTTCTTCTATGGTTGTTACTCATATGGGAAAGAGATTTTCTGAAGTTTCTACTGTTGGAAATAAAGTTGATGCTATTAATTGGTTAAATGATAATATTAGTGAAATAAATAAGAACATTATTGATTATACAAAAGATCATGAGGAATCAAAAGGAATGGGTACTACTGTCGTACTTGCTCTTTTAACTAAAGAATTTTTAATATTCGGTAATATTGGTGATTCATCTGGATTTGCTATAAAGAATGATAAACTTCATAAAGTGACACATGATCATACTTTAGTAAACCTTCTTGTTGAAGCCGGTGACTTAACTGAAGAAGAAGCAAAATACCATCCTAAGAAAAATGTCTTGATGAAGGCATTAGGTGGTATGGATAAAGTTGAACTTGATATTTTTGATGTTGATACATCTGCAAGTGGTATTTTACTTTGTAGTGATGGATTAACAAATATGTTAACTGAAGAACAAATCGAAAAAGTACTTAATGATAATGATTTGGATATAGAAGAAAAGGTAATTAAATTAATTAGAAAATGTAATGCTCGTGGGGGAACAGATAATATTTCAATTGCTTATTTAGTAAAGGAAAGTGGTGAATAACATGATAGTAAAAGGTCAAAAGATAAATGATAGATATCAAATAATTAAATCAATTGGTGAAGGTGGCATGGCTAATGTTTATTTAGCACTAGATACTATATTAGATAGAAATGTAGCTGTTAAGGTACTTCGTGGAGATTTAGCTCATGATGAAAAATTTGTTAGACGTTTTCAAAGAGAAGCTTTAGCTGCATCATCACTTTCACATCCAAATATAGTTGAAGTTTATGATGTTGGTGAAGATAATGGTAATTACTATATAGTAATGGAATATATTGAAGGAAGACAATTAAAACAATTGTTAAAGAAAAGAGAAAAATTAACTCTTACTGAAGCAATTGATATTATGATGCAGGTAACTGATGGTATGTCTACTGCTCATGATGCCTATATAATTCATAGAGATATTAAACCACAAAATATTATGATTTTAGATAATGGTATGGTAAAGATAACTGATTTTGGTATTGCAATGGCAATCAATTCTACCCAATTAACTCAAACTAATTCTGTTATGGGGTCAGTTCATTACTTACCACCTGAACAAGCAAATGGAAAGAGTGCAACTTTACAAAGTGACGTTTATTCAATGGGAATTTTAATGTATGAATTGATTTCAGGAAAACTACCTTATAAAGGTGATAATGCTGTTGAAATTGCTTTAAAACATTTAAAAGAACCTTTTCCATCAATAAGAAAAGAAATGTCTGAAGTACCTCAAAGTGTTGAAAACATCATTTTAAAGGCTACAGCTAAGAATCCTAAAAATAGATACAGTGATGCCAGAGAAATGTATAATGATTTAAGAACATGTTTAGATGTTTCTAGAGAAAACGAAGAAAGAATTAAATTTAAATATCCAGAAGGTGATGGAGATACTAATGTTGTAAAAGCATTAGAAAAGAAAACTGCTGTTGATGATGATGGAAATATTATAGCAAAACAAGTAACTGAAAATGATGTTAGAAAAGATAATAAAATAGTTCTTATATTAGCTACTATTTTTACTGGTATAGTTGCTATTATAACGGCTATTATAATATTACTTCCAATAATGACAAATGCTAAAGAGGTTAAAGTTCCTGATGTTACTAATATGTCTCAGCAAGAAGCAATAAAAGCATTACAAGATGCCGGATTTAAAGTAGCAGACCAAATTGAAGAAATTGCATCAGATGATATAAGTGAGGGTAATATAGTTAAAACAAAACCAGTTGCTGGCACTAAGAAAACAAAAGGTACAGAAATCACTTTATATTCATCCTCTGGTAATGCAACATATACAATCGAAGATTATTCAGGTAAAAACTATTTAACTGTTCAAGGAACACTTGAAGCTTATGGTATTTATGTACTTCCAGAAAAGAAAGATGTAGAAGATTCTTCAAAATATGAAGGAAATGAAGTAATAGATCAATCAGTAAAAGCAGGAGAAAAAGTAAGTGCCGGTGATACTGTTATTCTATATATTCCAAATATTGTTGTAAAATACCCAGACTTTTCTAATTATACGGTAGAACAAGTAAGAGAATTTTGTGATAAGAATGGACTTAATCTTGTAGTTACACCTGAAGGTGCTTCAGATGGTAAAATCAAATCACAATCACGTCCAGCTGGATCAACAGTTGCTGCTGGTACTACATTAAAGATTGAAGTTGATACTAATCAGTCCTCAACCGAAGGTCAATGTGATGGTGAATTCTGTGATCCTGACGCAATTGATTAGGTGAATTAATGCAAGGAAAAATAATAAAAAATATATCTAATACGTATTCTGTCTTAGTTGAAGATAAAATATATGAATGCAAACCAAGGGGTAAGTTTAGAAATCTAAATATTACTCCTTTAGTTGGTGATGAAGTAATTATTGATGAAGTCAATAAATATATATTAGATATTTTACCTAGAAAAAATGAACTTAATAGACCATATATTTCTAATGTTGATTATGCTTTAATTTTAACAAGTTTAAAAACACCTGATCTTTCTTTATTGTTATTAGATAAACAAATTACGTTTTTAATTCTTCATAAGATAAAACCAATTATTGTTTTTTCTAAGTTAGATTTAGCTGATGAAGAATTATTAAACACAGTTAATGAATTATCTAATTATTATGAAAGAATAGGTATTAAAGTTTTTAATAATAATGAATTAGAAAGAATAAAAGAATTTCTAAAGGGTAAAGAAGTAGTTATTACTGGTCAAACCGGAGCTGGAAAATCGACGTTAATTAATAAATTGGGTGATTTAAATATTAAGACTGATGAAATATCTTATGCTTTAGGTAGAGGAAAACATACAACAAGACATGTAGAAATATATAACATAGATGATATTAATATTGCTGATACTCCTGGTTTTAGTGCTCTAGATATTGTTGGTTATTCTAAGGAAGAAATAAGAGATGCTTATCCGGAATTTAACGATAGCAATTGTAAATTTAAAGATTGTATGCATAATAAAGAAAGAGAATGTAATGTTAAGGATAAGGTAGAGAAGAAGTTAATATTAAAATCAAGATATGATAATTATATAAGAATAATAAGTGAGGTTTAATATGTTAGTAAGTGTATCTTTTTTAAAAAACATTAATGGTGAAAGACAAACTATAATAGATATAGATAGGTCAAATGCGGATTATATTCATGTTGATATAATGGATGGCAAGTTTGTGGATAATAAAAATTTTACATACGATGAAATAAAAAGTTATTTTGAAGGTATAAATAAACCATTAGATATTCATTTAATGGTTGAAGATAATCTTTCTTATATCAAAGAATTTGTAAAATTAAAACCAGCATATATTACTTTTCATATTGAATCATGTAATAACGTTAAAGAATGCATTAATTATTTACACGAACATAATGTGAAAGCTGGAATTGCATTAAATCCTGAGACTAGGGTATACAATATACTTCCATATATTGGAGATATAGATCTAATCTTGGTATTATCAGTTAATCCTGGTTATGGAGGACAAGAATTTAAAAAAGAAGTACTTAAAAAGATTAACGAATTAAAAGCATTACAAAGTAAATATAAATATATTATAAATGTCGATGGTGGTATTAATGGTGATACTATTAAAGATGTAAAAAGTGACATGGTTGTATCAGGATTTTATGTGGTATCACAAGAAAGTTACAATGAAAGAATTAGTGAACTTAAGAGTTATTAATTCTTTTTTCTTTTTTAATAAAATGGTATAATTAAACTGGTAATCATATGAAAAAGGTAAAGAAATATTTAAGCAAAAAAGAATATTTGTTATTTCTGCAATGATAAATTTATTATCTACTTTTTATAATTCCCTAATTATAGTATAATAATATTTAAGGAGAATACTCATGAATAAATATCTAAAGAATAATATATCATTAATATTAAAAGTATTTTTATACCTACAACCAGTTATAGATATTATTACTGGAGTAATGATTAATTATTTAAATATAAACATTACCATTGGCATGATAATAAGATTTTTATTTTTATTATTTATTATTTATTTTTACTTGTTTGTTAAGAAGAATAATTCTAAATATAAGACTATATATTTAATTAGTGTATTATTGTTCGGTATAATAAGTTTTATATTAATAATAATAAATAAAGATATTAGTGTTTTAAATTATGAATTAACTAATATATTAAAAGTATTTTATTTACCTATTCTTATATCTTTAATAGATAGGGATGATATTAATATAACAATAAATGATATTGTTAATGTTGGAATTATATATTTATCATTAATTAGTATCTCTAATATATTAAATATTTCATATAATTCTTATACTCAGGGAAAGATAGGAAGTGTTGGATTATTTAATTCGGGTAATGAAATAAGTGCTATTTTATCAATTATTACACCATTTATTATTTATTACTTATTTAATAAGAATAATAATTATATCAAAGTGTTATTGATTCTACTCATGATTTATAACTTTTTCACTATAGGAAGTAAAATTATAATAATATCTTTAATATTAAGTATTATATTTAATATTTGTTTGTATCTTAAAAAGAATAAAGTTAATTTTAAGAAGATACTAAGTTGTGTACTAGCATTTGTATTACTTGTAGCACTAACTATATTTATCCTGCCTAAAACTAATTTTTATTATAATATAAAGATACACTTAAATTTTTTACAAATAGATAGTTTTAGTGACTTATTTACTTATAACTTTATTAATAGATTTATATTTTCAGATAGATTATCTTATTTAGCAAATATAAATAATATATTTATAAATTCTAATGCAATATGTAAGTTATTTGGTATTGGATTTATTACCAATTATGCTACGGATTTAGTAAGTATTAAATTAATTGAAATGGATTTGTTTGATATTTTCTATAGAATTGGATTAATAGGATTTACTATATTTATTGTCCCAATTATTAGAGAAGTAAGAAACGTTTTTAATAACAAAGATGCTATAGTAATATTTAGTGTGGTACTTGCACTTCTAATATCGATATTAGTTGGTCATACATTAACAGCACCAAGTGTTTCAATTTTACTTCTTTATGTGTTAAAATATAAAAAGAGGTAGATTATGAAAAATGTAATGATAATAGTTAACTATAATGATTTTGAAACAACCAAAAGATTATTAAATAATGTTAAAGATTATAAGTGTATAGATAAAATAATTGTTGTAGATAATCACTCGAAAGACAATTCTTTAATTAAATTGGAGAGCATGAATATCAAAAAGTTAGAAGTTTTAGAAACTGGAGAGAATAGAGGTTATTCTTTTGCATTAAATATTGGTTCCAAAAGAGCTATAGACTTATATAAAGAGTGTAATTTAATCATTTCTAATTCTGATATAATAATTGATAGTGAACATGATTTGATAGATTTGATTAATATACTATCTAATACGAGAGTGATAGTAGCACCTAATATTATTGAAGATAATAATCTAAGTCGAGGTTGGAGAATTCCAACACCTATGGATGATGTAAAACAAAATATAATTGGATATGGAGAAAAATATTTTAATAAAAAATTAAGATATGACGATTTATATTATTCAAAGCAATTAACAAAAGTTGATACTGTATCAGGTTGTTTCTTCTTAATAAAATCTAAACATTTACAAGAAATTGATTTTTTTGATGAAAATGTATTTTTATATTATGAAGAAAACATTTTTGGTATTAAAACAAAGAAATTAAATAAAACAATAGTTATTAATAACGATGTTGATGTAATACATGATCATGCCAAAACTATTGATAAAAATATTAAAAGAATTAATAAATATAAGATATTAAAGAAATCTCAATTATATTTTGAAAAAAATTATAATAATGCAAATTTTTTTGAATTATTATTGTTGAGAATAACAGCGTTTTGTACAAAGATATTATTATATATAAAATATTTATTTGATTAGGAGGTATTATGTTTAAATTAAATGAGGAATATCTTTTATCAGAAGGTAATAAAGATAAAGGAAAAATAATAATATACAATATAGTAAGTAAGAAGAATATTAAATTAAAAAAGAGAATTCATAAACTAAATACAAGATTTCATGTGGTTAGTTTAAACAAATGAATTCTTTTTAATTTTATAGTATTTTTTTAATACTTGTGATAAAATGTAAATATATATAATAAAAGAGGGGCGATATAATTGGCAGACATTAATGAAAGTTTTAAGCCTAATTATGAAGACGCTTTATCAAATGCTAAAGCTGTTTTTAAAGGAAATAATTATCGTATTACTGTTTTATCAGAAATTCTTTTACGTTTGGAATTTGATGAATCAGGTAAATTTGAAGATCGTCCAACTGAATTTGCAAAATTTAGAAATTTTGAAGTGCCTAAATTTGATAAACAAGAAAACGAAAGTTTATTAGTTATAACAACTGATTATTTTAGATTACAGTATTATAAAGGAAGACCATTTGTTGGTACTATGTTTGCTCAAGATTCAAATCTTAAAGTATCATTACAAGGTACAGATAAAGTATGGTACTATGGTCATGATGAAGCAAGAAACTTTGGTGCTTATGTAAATAATTTAGATACGAGAGAACCATATTTAACTCAAGCAGAAAAAATGTTAGAACAAAAGAATAAAGTTAAAAAAATGTTAAAATTTCCAGAAACTATTAAAGGATTATATTCAACTGATGGATTTGCAACGATTGATGATTCAAAATCTTTACTTATAGATGAAAAAGGATATTTAATCAAGGATGAAAGACCAAGAATAGATATATACTTATTTATATATAAGAGAGACTTTGGTAGATGTTTAAGAGATTATTTTACTTTAACAGGATATCCTCCTTTAATTCCAAGATATGCACTTGGTATATGGTGGAATAAAACAAAACCTTATTCGATGAGAGATGTTCAGGAATTAGTTCAAGATTTTAATAAACATCAAATACCATTAAGTGTTTTACTTTTAGGACAAAATTGGCATATAAAAGATAGAAATAATATGCAATTATATAAGTCTGGGTTTACTTTTAATCCTGAATACTTTGTAAGACCGGATGAATTAACAACATACTTACATGATAGAGGCATAAGATTAGGTTTAAATATAGATCCAGCTGAAGGTATACATACACATGAAAGAAATTTTGAAGAATTATCAAATGATTTAGGTATAAAAGAAAAACAAATAATACCATTTAATGTTTTAGATAAGAAGTTTATTTCTGAATATTTGATCAAATTAATTACACCACTTTATAATAATGGAGTAGATTTCTTTTGGGTAGATTATTATCCAAAAGATAGAAAAAAATTAAATATACTTAATTATTATGAATTTAATGACTTTAAAAAGATGACAAATGTAAGACCATTAATTATGTCAAGAATTGCTGATAGAGCACCTCACAATTATGGTATTCACTATAGTGGTGAGACATTTGTTTCATGGGATACTTTAGATAAATTGCCTGAGATTAATTCGAGAGGTAGTAATCTAGGTTTATCATGGTGGTCACATGACATTGGTGGTTACAAGAATGGAATAGAAGATAGGGATCTATATTTAAGATATATTCAACTTGGTGTTTATTCACCTATATTTAGATTATCTTCTGAAGAAGGTCATTATTATAAAAGAATGCCATGGAAATGGGATATTAAAACGTATGAAATAGTTAAAGATTATTGTTTGTTTAGACATAAATTAATACCTTATATTTATGGTGAAGCATATAAGTATCATAAGAGTGGACTACCTCTTATTCAACCACTTTACTATTTAATACCAGAAATATATGATGAAGTAGAATTTAAAAATGAATACTTTTTTGGAACTGAATTGCTTGTTGCTCCTATTACAAAACCAAAAGATAATATTATGAATAGATCACTAAAAAGAGTATATTTACCACCGGGAACTTGGTTTGATTTTAAAACGGGTAAGAAATTCGTTGGTGATAAAAGATACTATTTGTTCTATAAAGATGAAGATTATCCTGTTTTTGCAAAAAGTGGTTCAATTGTTTGTTTGGGGGATTTAGAAGAAAATTTAAATGTTACTAATCCACCAAAAACAATTGAAGTACATGTCTTCCCAGGAAAGAGTAATATTTATAATCTATATGAAGACGATGGAATATCATCACTATATAAGGAAGGTTATTTTATTGTTACAAGATTTGATTATAACTATTTAGAAAATAATTATAATTTAATAATTAGACCATTTGAAGGAAAGTCTAAGATAATTCCAGATAAGAGAAATTATCGTGTAAGATTTAGAAATACGAGAGAACCAAGAAATGTTGATGTATTATTAGATAATAATTCTATTGAATTTACATCTCATGTTGAAGATAACGATTTTGTAATTGAAGTAAATGATGTTGATACTACTAAACAAATTACTCTTATTTGTAAAGGTCAAAACATCAATATAGATGCGCAAAGAATTATTAATGAAGATATTGATTCGATCATTAATGACTTACAAATATTAACTTCTTTAAAAGCAAGAATAGCTCAAATAATGTTTAGTAAATCAGATGTTTCTAAAAAGAGAATTGAACTAAAAAAATTAAAGACAAATGGCTTAGATTCAGTTTATATTAAAATGTTACTAAAATTACTTGATTATATTAAGGAAGTATAAGCACGAAATTATTCGTGTTTTTCTAATTTATGATATAATGTTAATGAAGAGAAGGTGGTATTATGACTATAGAATACATTTTATTAAATACAATCTTTTTTATGTCGGTATTTTTAATCATCTTTATAGTGGATTTCTATATTATTTCTAAGGAAAAAAATAAAAAGAAGAAGATTGAAAAAATGACTAGTCAGGATGTTTATATTATAAAGAAATTTGATTTAGATAGTGAAAGAATAAGCTTAAGACAATTAAACTTTCATATATCAATTATAAATGCATTTATTATTGCATTTGTATCAACTGTAGTATCAATTACGGACTTTCATATTGGTGTACAGCTAGCTATTAGTTTTGTATTATTGTTTGGTCTTATATACTCTTTATATGAACTATATGGAAGATATATGAAAAAAAGATATGGAAGAAGAATAAAATGATAGAAATAAAGTAACAGTATCATATAATGCCAATGGTGGATCAGTATCACCAACAAGTGCAAGTGTATATTATAATGGAACAACGTCACTACCAACACCAACAAGAAGTAATTATACATTTATTGGGTGGTATAATGCAACAACAGGAGGAACAAAATATAGTAATTCTACCCAATGGACAAGTAATCAAACAATATATGCTCAATGGGCACAAACGGTAACAAATTTCGCATATACTGGATCTGCCTCAACATTTAATGTTCCAATTAATGGTACATATAAAGTTGAATTATGGGGATCACAAGGTGGATATGGTAATGGATATGCTAGAATTACTTTGGTTAGTTTATCATAAAAAAATCAATAGTCTCATGTACTATTGATTTTTTAATTAGTATTAATTATTTATTATATAGTCTATAAAAATTAAATGATGGTTTATTTAATGCTCGTAAGTAATACTCTGATTCTCCTAAACCAAAACTTACATATATTTCACTATCATTTACTTTATAATATTCTTCATAATATTTTTTTGAATACTCCGGCAACATAAATTTTACTGCACCTATGATTGGAAATCTTACTTGTCCACCATGTGAATGTCCAGCAAGAACTAAATTGAATCCTTTATTCTCAATATTATCAAATGCATCTCCTTCATGTATTAAAGCAATTTTATAGTTATCAGTTAATTCAATGTTATAATCTGGTTTGTCTTTTAGTATTGATGGATAGCCTACTATTTCTATTGGAGTATCATCGTTACTATAAATTAGTTTTGATTCATTGCTTAAATATGTAAAACCACAACTCTCAATTATTTCTTTGTAACCATCATGTTCATAATCGTGATTACCTGAGACAGCATATTTTCCGTATGTTGCTTCCAACTTTGATAACGAAGATATTATTTTATTTTTCATATCATCAGTTAAATTAGAAAACCTATCATATAAATCACCAGTAAATACAATAATATCTGGTTTCATTACATTAACTTCTTGTACAACCTTATCTAGTTTTTCTTTACCCATTGATGCATAATGTATATCGGATAAGTGTGCTATTTTAAATCCATTAAAACCTTCAGGTAATTTTTCACTAGTTACATTGTATTCTTTTACTATAAATCCTGCAGTTGCAATATATCTCATATATACAAAAAATGCAGCAATTAATATAAGTACTAAAATTATTATCGTTGTCAATTTACCATGACCTTTCTTTTTCTTTTTTGTTTCTTTTACTTCTTCTATTATTTCATCATTTTCCATAAATATTCTCCTATAACATACTTGTCATTGCTATTAATACAAATGAAATAGCATTATGTATTGAATGAATTATGACAGTTGTAAATATATTATCAGTTTTATCGAGTATATACGAAAGAGCAAAAGCAAGAGAACCATATGGTAAAAAATATATTAATGCAAGTGAGGTATTCATACCATTAAGAGCATGTAAGCTAGTAAATATTAATACTGATAATATATAATAAACTTTTTTATTTTTAAGAGCATTCTTAAAGCTTAATCTAAATACTATTTCCTCTATAAAAGGTCCTATTAATATCATAGAGAAAACCGAATACAACGGATAATTATTAATTATATTAACCGCAGCACCTTGATTAGCTGGACCACTTGTAGTAATAAAATGATAAATAATATTATTTGAAACGGTCATTACTATTAATCCAAAGAACCATACTGTAAAACCAAGCTTTAAATACTTTTTATAATTCTTATCAAAATCTATAAAATCTTTTTTTAATCTTTTTCTAAAAACAATTATTAATAATAGTAGAGTTGTAATCTCACATACTGATAGTAATATATTATACTGAAATTTATTATTTATTGGTAAAGCTTTTAATACAAAATTAAATATGTAGGTAATAGAAAAATATATAATTAGTCCATAAAATGACTTTCCAAGTGTAGTTATTTTTTCAATAAAACTATTCATTTATATAACCGAGAGCTTTCAACTTTTCTATTACTCTATATTCAGGAACATTACCAACTAATCTATTTGTTGTTGATTTTTCTTCACCATTTTCAAAGAAGAATGTAGTTGGAGTACCTCCATCGAAGTTGGCTAATGATTTAAAGTATTTAGTATCTTCTTCAGACCACTTTTTTTCATCCATTTCATAGAAAGTAATACCATATTTATTTCCTATCTTTCTTATAGTAGGAATGTATGCTTGACAGTGTGAACAACCTTCTTGAGTAATAATAAGAATAAATTTTTCTTTATTATCTATTTTTTCTTTAAATTCGGTAATGTTTAAATCTTTTACTCCTTCTGCTTTTAAGTTTTTACTCATAAACAAGAAAGCAATTCCTGCTACTAATATTATTACAACTATTACAATAATTAAGTTGATTTTATTTTCATTTTTCATTTCAATCACCACATACATATTATCATATTTTTAACCTTTTTGAAAGTTTAATATATTTATTTATTAATATTAAAATATGTGTTATAATCTATACATGATATAAAGGAGAATAATATGAATAATGATTTTTTTAAAGCAAAAGAATATTATTTAATTGATACATTTAATGGTGAGGTTAAAAAAAGTTTAATTAAGTTTAATGTTATTCATAATAGTTCATATAAATTAAATAATGCTGTCGAAGTAGCCATTGAAAGTAAAACTAAAGAATTTGATATTACTACGGGTGAAGAATATTTTATAGAGTCTATATATCAAGCTTTTATGAAATCATCTACTGATTCATATAAAGATGATTTAGATATAATCAATTCTGAAATAGCAGATCTTTTAGATATTAATGCTTCAAAGGTATATCGTGTAGTTACAGATGATAATTCATTTGGAATAGTAAATATTAATACCAAAGAAAAAGATGAAAATCAAATTAATCTGGATTCTCTAGTTAATAATTTAATAAAGTTAATAAAAGAAAAGAATGTAACTGTAACATCTTGGTTAAAAGATTATTTTTCATTGCCTAAAACAGATGCAAATCTATTATTAAATAGTGAAAAGGATGTTATTAGTGTTATTGAAATGACTATTAATACTTTAAGTATTTTATTTAGATTATCAAAAGATGAAATTGAAAAACTAAGAACGGATTATATTAAAATGATTTTCTTTGATTTAATATCTAATAATTCAAATAGATCATTTAATACTTACAGTGTTCTTGCAACATCTAAGATGAATTTCATTAAACTTGCTCCTATTTACGATTATAATAATGAACTAGATAATAATAGTTACTATATATTGAATAATCAATATATTGATAAAAATGCTATTGTTTCTTGTTTGTTTCATAAGTACTATCACTATATAAAGACAATATCTAAAGGTTTAACAGATAACTATAGTATTTATATGGAAAGTATTAATTTAATAATAGATAATAACATTAATGGTATATATGCTAATCAAATTAAAGATAATTATAAAGCAAACATTGATACCATTAAATCATTAGAAAATATTCATTCAAAGAATTACTCACAAAGTAAATTAGATATAGCTATGACTCAGACATCAATTAATCTAAATGCTTTAAATAAGAATCAAATGGTTCATAGTAAATATAAAAATAAAAACAAGAATAAACCTGTAAAAGTAGAAGATGTATCCGATGTTAAAATTAAAGTTGAACCTAAACAAGAAAGTTCAAAATTAAAGAATGCATTATTAATTATATTTGGTATAATATTATTTGTTGGAATTATTGTTGGAATTGTATTTATAATAATTTCTGCACTGAATTAGGGAGGTTTGTATTATGCATAATACTTATAAAAAATTAAGAGAATATCTTAGTAAATATCCTGGGGGTATTGCTTGGAGATTAAAAAAACATTGTGAAGTATTAGATACACATATTAATTCAGATGAAAAGGTTCTTTATGTTTTTGCTGGACAAAAGAATGATTCGTTTACTAATATATTTCAAACCTGTGTTGTTTGTTTGACTAATAAAAGAATATTAATTGGTCAAAAAGGTGTTTTATGGGGATATCATTTAAATAGTATTACTCCAGATTTATTTAATGATATGGAAGTTCATATGGAATTGATTTGGGGTAGAGTAATTATAGATACTATAAAAGAAGTAGTTACAGTATCTAATCTTTCAAAAAAAGCACTTCCTGAAATAGAAACTGAAATTTCAACTTTTATGATGAAGGAAAAAGCAAAATATGCAAGGAAAGAAGAAATATAGACTTAAACCAGGTGGTTATTTATTAATAATATTATTATTTGTTTTAATAATATTTGTTGTTGTGCCTAAAAGTCATGAAACTAATTATAAAATTGATAATTATAACATTAAAGAAACGTTTGATAATAATAATAAAAGATATAACCTAAGCATTACTATAGAAGATAAAACATATGAATATAATTTTGATAGTAAAAATATTGGTTCAAAAATAATAAACTCTATCGAAGATGTTAGTAATGAAGAAAATTCATGTATAGTTATAGATATTAAAAATTATAATAAGTTACCATTATGTAAAGATATCGATTATCATTTAGTAAATAGTATTGATTTTTCTCAGTATAAAAAAGATTATAATTCCGATTCTAAGATGGTTGATAATACATATATTTATAATACACTAGATAAAACATACTTTGTATGGAATTATAATAATTTTAGTTATATTAATGACAAAGAAATATCTAAAATAGAACTTTTTAATAATGATTATTATAATCTTAATATAGCAGCTACAATTAACGATTATTTAGTAATAGCAAATTATGATAGTTTATATAATTTCAAGGAATTGATACTTATTAATATGAAGAATAAATCTAAAGATACATGGCAATTAAATTATGAAGTATCATTTGAAAGTTATATATTAGGAACTGTTGATAATTATTTATATATGGTCGATAAGAAAAATAAGATAGAATATCGTCTAGATATAAAGAAAAAAGAAATGAAAATTGTTGGTACTGATTCAAAGGGTGGTATTACATATATAAATGGAAAATATGAAGATGTGTCTATGTATAAATTAATTAATAATGAAGCTGAATTTGATTATGGATATGATCAAAAATACATTATTGAAGATAATAAACTATATTTAAAGACGAAAAACACTAAGATACTTGTATCTAATAATAAACCATCAAAAATAATATATCAAAATAACAATTATGTTTATTATCTAGTAGATGATACATTATATTATCATAATATTAATGATGGAGAAGTGTTAGTAATGAAAAACTTTGAATGGAATTTCAACAATAGTAATGTAATATTTATTTATTAACCAAAATATTTTAAGAATCATATTCTATATTAGGATGTGATTTTTTATGTTTGATAATGAAATTTATAGTCAAGATTTTTTTGATATTTATAAGATAGAAAAAGGTGATAATCTTTATAAAATTGCAAAAGACTATAATATAAATCCTATGTTACTTGCTTCTTTAAATGGATTAAATATAGACGATTATATTTATCCAAATCAAGAATTATTAATACCTAAAAATGGATTTATATATTATATTACAGTTGAAGGAGATACTATAGATTTAGTAGCAGACAAGTTTAATACTTCGATTGATGAAGTGATGAAGAACAATACAATATACTTACTTCCAGGACAATTGTTAGTCCACAAAAAATAAGTTAAGTGCTTATTTTTTTAATTTACTAAATATTTAGTTTCATGGTATAATAATAAAAGAATAGGGGTATATAAAATGATTATAAGAAAGCCTTTTGCTTTTCTTGTTGAAAAGTTTAAGTTACTTCATTTTATTGTACTTGTTCCATGTATATATTTAATATACATGTTTTGGCGTCTATCAGATTTTTTTAATGAGTTTGTTATAGATGGTTATGTAACTACTATTGCTGATGTATCAGGTAAGTATTATAGTTTTTTAATGGTAATAGCTGCTTTAATAATAGTAGTGTTTACTGGTTTAGTTACTGCATTATTTAAAAAGAAAAATAAATTTTACATACCATATTTATTAATAGTTATAGTATACAGTGTAATATTTGTATCTACTTTAATATTACCGGGATTATTAGATAGTGCAGAAACAGCTAGTTTAGAATCATCTTCATCTCTAATAATTAGAGGAGTTATGTCTATAATCTTTTATGCTCAGATTATTTCTAGTATTGCCCTTTTATTATTATCGTTTGGATTAGATATTAGAACTGGTGAATTTTTAGATATAAAGGAAGAAATAAACTTAGATGAAAACGATAGTGAAGAAGTAGAAATCAATATTAAATCTGATGATTATAGAGCTAAGAGATTTGTTCGTAGATACATTAGAGAAATAAAATATTATGTAATAGAGAATAAAAATATTTTTAAAGTGATTGGAGTAATACTTGGGATAGTTATATTATTCTTTGTAGGAAAGTTTATATTATCATTAAATAGAAATGTTAGAGTTGATCAAACATTTGGTTATTCAAATTTTTCTTTATCTTTTAATTCATCATTGTTATCATCGCTTGATTATAATGGTAATGTAATTAGTAAAGATAAAATATATCTTGCTAATAAAGTAACTGTAACTAATAGAACTAATAACCTCCTTGCTTTGTCCACTTACGATTTTTGTTTAGAAATAGGAGATGATTGTTACTATCCAAAATTAGATAGAAGCGGAAAGTTTATTGATTTAGCAAAACCTTACTATGCTGAACAAATAGGTAGAGGAAGTACAACAGAGTATGTTTTAGTATATGAACTTGATAATTCTCTTGTAAGAAGTAAATATAAAATTAAGGTATTAGATTCACTTACATATAAAAAAGATAAAGTAATTCCAAAATATAAAGAGATAAATATAGCACCTACTTTTTCAGACTCAGTAAAAGTAGTAGGAACATATGCAATCAATGATGAAATAGATTTATCCAAAACAACACTTTTAAATTCTAAAATTAAAATTACAAATTATAGTGTTTCACAGTTTTATAGATATAATTATTATAAATGTAAGGAAGACGATTGTGATGTGGAAGCTTGTACTGATGATAATGAAAAATGTGTAAAGTTACAAGATGGTGTAGCGGCTGGTTTTGGAAAATACTTTATTATCATGGATGGTGAATTTGTATTAGATGAGAATTCTTCATATTCAAAACATAAATTAGGATCAAATGATTTCTTTGAAGATTTTATAGATGTTAATTATAAAATTGATGGTAAAGAAAACACTATTGGAGTAAAAGATGCAACACCTAAAAAATCAAATGGAAGAATGATTCTTGAAGTAAACAGTGTAATTAAAGATGCCGATGAAATTAATTTATTTATTACAGTTAGAGATCAAAGATTTATTCTAAAATTAAAATAAGACTACTATAGGTAGTCTTTTAAAAAGTCTATTGCTTCTTTTTGAAATTTTAAATAGCATTTTGCTAGCTTTAATATTTTTTTATCAACATCTTTTTCATATCTATCAATTTTGGCTGTTATATCAACACAACCCATTGTAAGACCTTGAGTTAACAGTTTTGCTAATGCACTATCACTATTATCTTTTGCAACTTCCATTTTCATTTGAACTGAAGAACTAATTTTTGCAATAATGGGACTTTTCTTTAATTCATATTTATTCTTTTTTATTAGTTTTTTACTTTCTTGTATATAGTTTTCATAACCTTTTAAAATACCTTCTAATGGTTTTTTAATTTTATTTTCCTTGCCATTAATATCCTCTATTAATTTTTCACAAGAATAAACACCCATCTCAGCACTTTTATATATGTATTCTAATAGTTCTAAATTTTCATCCATAATAATCACCCAATATTATTATGGAATTATTTTTTTTAATTATGCTATTTTGTGTTGTAATTATTAAATTTTAGTTTTAATTTTTTTTCTTGATACTTTTTTAAGTCGTCAATTACTTTGTTTTTCTTTTTTTCTTTTTTGTTAATAATTCCTAATTTTTTCTTATATATATTCATTAAGTGTTTTTCCCATGAATATAAATTAGAATTGTTATTATATAGATTAACACAATATTTTCCATCAAAATCTGTTTGATATACTAAACAGTCATCTTTTTTCGAATATACATTAATGTTATCTATATATTTTTCATTAATATAAGAATTATTATTACGATTTGAATAAATAAATTTAATTAATATGAACTCATCTTCATAATCTCCTAAAAAATTTATAGCATTAACGATATGTCTTGTTTTATTAGCTAATTCGAATGCTACACTAATTCTTTCATTTTCTTCCATATAAAATTACCCCTTTACATGAGAAATTATTTTAATATATTTTTATAATTATGTCAATTATATCTTGTTTTATTTAAGTTTTGTGGTAAAATATATATGCACAAGGAGGGATTGGTATGTCAATTAAAATAACAATAGAACAAGCATTAGAAGAACTGGAAAAGAATGTAAATGATATAGTTGGTATTAATGACTTAAAAGAATATATAAAGACTAATAGAACTGACTTTATTCAAAAGTGGAGTTATGTTAATCAATTTTATAAATATATCATTTATCATACCGATGGTTTAGATGATAATGTTATTATGGCTATTGATTTAATTAGTGATTTAGCTGCAAGACAACCATTATTAGGAAAGATGGTTAATATGATGCTTGAACCTAAAAAAGAAAATGAACAATCACAAAATAACGAGATTATCGAATCTGATATCGAGTATATTGAAGCACTAACATCTGAAGTTCAAAATATGCCACAATGGGATTATGAACATGCAATTGATATTAGAACTCAATTAAATGAATATCAACAAACTATAATGGATAATAAGGCTTTATTTGATGTTGATACATATCAAAGTCTTATGGATAGAATTGGCCTAGCATTAGCTAAAATTGATAGAATTAATTCAATTCTTGAATTAAATACAAACCAAAATGATAATATTATAAAGAGATAAAAAAAGCACAGTATTGTGCTATTTTTTTTATGGAGGAGCCAGCAGGATTTGAACCAGCGATCAGGGAGTTGCAGTCCCTTGCCTTACCACTTGGCTATGGCTCCATAACATTTAATATTTTACAGTATTTAAACATTTATGTCAATTGATATATTATATGTTTTTTAATAAAAATAAATTCTTTTTTTATAATTTATGATATAATTTTTATATAAGAGTATGAGGTAGTAATATGAGTAGAAAAAGAAAAAGATTAAAACTTAGAAGCGGAATTAAAGTAGCACTTTTTATTATTGCTATATTGATAGTAATAGGTATATATGGTGTTGATAAATATAGAGAATATAAATATCATCAAACCTATGAATATAAATTACTTGAACATAATTATAGTAAGGAAGAAGTAGCTATAATACTAGATAAGTTGGATGATGAAAAGATTAATAAATTACTTGAAGTAGTATATAATGAAAATCTATGTAAATTTTTAAATGAGAAGTATTTTATTAGTAATAATTTAGATAGATATTTAGAGTATTATAAAAAGAATAGTAAAACAGAAATAACTAAAGTAGTTGCTTTGGTTAATACAAATAGAGATCGTGAATTATATGAAGATCCTAAAGAAACAGATACTTCTAAAGATATATTAATGTTAATTAACAAATATAATTATCTAAGCGAAGATTACGTGCCAGAAAACATTGTTAAGGTATCAAATTCATATGCTTATCAAGGAAATAGTGTTAGACAAGATGTTTTAGATGCTTTTATTGAAATGGCTAAAGCAGCTAGAGAAGAAGATATAGTATTAGTTATTAACTCTTCATATAGATCATATAAAGACCAAGATGATATATGGAAATATAGAAAACAAAACTATGGCATTGAAAAGGCTGATCAATATGCAGCTAGAGCAGGTCACTCAGAACATCAAAGCGGGTTGGCTATAGATATAGCACAGTATAATTCTAAGGAACAAGATTTTGAAAATACAGAAGCATTTACTTGGTTAGAAAACAATGCTCATAAATATGGTTTTATTTTAAGATTTAAAAAAGATGCTCAAGATATTACTGGATATGCGTATGAATCTTGGCATTATCGTTATTTAGGAAAAGATGTTGCAACTAGGGTTCATGAAGAAAATATTACATATGATGAATATTATGCATATTATATAGAAAATAATTAAGGAGTATTATGGCAAATTTTAATAAAAGAAAAACAGTAAATTATTTATTTTATTTAGTATTATTACTATCCTTTTTTGCATATATTTATATTTCATATAGTGATAATACTCATAATCCAATTAATCTAAGTAAAGATGAGTTAAAAGGCTTGAAGATTACATATTTTGACGTAGGACAAGCAGATGCAATATTAATTCAAACTGCTGCTGATAATATGTTGATTGATGCTGGTAATAATTCAGATGGAAATGGTATTGTCGATTATTTAAAAAATCAAGATATTAAAAATTTTAAATATGTTGTAGGAACCCATGCTCATGAAGATCATATTGGTGGTATGGATGACATTATTAATAATTTTAATATTGAACACTTTTATATGCCGGATGTTATTACTACCACAAAAACTTTTGAGGAAGTACTAGACGCTTTAGGTAATAAGAGTATTAAATTTGAAACACCAAATATTGATGATACATTTAAACTTGGTGATGCTACTGTAAAAGTAATATATGTAGGAAACGATGATAAAAATCTAAATAACTCATCCATAGTAATAAAACTAAAATATAAAAATGCTGAATTTTTATTTATGGGAGATTTAGAAAAATCAATTGAGAAACAATTATTAGATAAAGATATTAAAGCAGATATTATAAAAGTAGGACACCATGGTTCAGATTCCTCTTCATCAAAAGAATTTATTGAAAAAGTAAAACCAGCAATGGCAATAATATCTGTTGGTAAAGGAAATAAATATGGACATCCAAAAAATAGTACAATTGAAGCATTTAATAAAATGAATTCTAGAGTACTTAGAACTGATGAATTAGGAACTATAATAGTAACTAGTGATGGATACAAGGTAAACTATTATAATATTAGAACAAATATTGATGGGAAGTGATGAATATGAAATATTCAGTAGATAGAATTGAAGGTAATATTATTATTTTACAAAATTTAGAATCAAAAGAGATGAAAGAAATTGATAAAGATATACTTGATTTTGAAGTAAATGATGGAGATATTATTATTTATGAAAACAATCAATATCGTAAAGATGATAATGCAAAAGAAGATAGACTTAAAATGATTCAAGAAAAGTTAAATAGATTAAAAGAATTACATTAAAAAAATACTAGTTAATCTAGTATTTTTATTTGTAATAAATATAGTATTTGTTTCCTTTTTGACCATCATTATATTGTTCATAATAATAAATAGCCATAGGTTTTTTTGCGTTTTTATCTACCTCGAACAATAAATCTATTGTTTTAGTTTCTTTAACTTTAATAATTGTCTCTTTATCTGTTTTTTCTTTTACTGGATATACATAAGATCTATCTTCTTTTTCTAAATTCCATACAATGGCAAATTCTTCATCCGATATAGATATTTCTTTATCTATAGTATTTGTAATTGTAATAGACGCATGTATTAATTTTTTATCATCTGTTGTTTTATATTCTTGATATGAATCAACTTCCTCAATAGTGTTAACAGTGAAATCATAACCTTTAATACTTATTTTTTCTCCAATATTAGCTCCCATCCAACCATCTATACTAGTACCATCTGATAAGGTATAACTTTCTAATATTCCTTTTGTAGTCCATGCCGGATAGTCATTTGATTGAAGAGGTAAAGAACATCCAGATAATATAACTAGTGTAGATAATAATAAAACAGTTTTATTTAACCTTTTCATTATTTAACCTCCAAATTCTTTACTTTATTTGTTGCAATGTATCTTCTAAAAATACCTATATTTGTGAAACTACCAAATACAAAGAACATTATAGATAATATTATATTTTGATTATATGAATGTCTAAACACTTCATTTGTTTGTAAGTAGTATGGAATAGCTTTATATGCATCAAATAATCCTATATTATATTGACTAATATATTCGTTATATAGCGTATATGAATTAGTAAATTCATTAGCTATAATTATAAATATAAATCCAATTAATACTGATAATATTAAACCTGGAAGTTTCATTGATTTAGCCATATATCTGTAAAAATATGCACTACCAAACATTATTATTAAGGCAATTACTGATGGATTTATCATCAAGTATGTTAGTAAAATCCATAATAACAAACCAGGAATACATCCTACTATAGATCCAACAATACCTAATGGTATGTTTTCTTTTATTTTTTTGTGTTGTTCTAATTCTTTTTGATAAGATTTTTCAATATTCTTGATACATTTATCACATACATAATTAATATTATCATCGATACTAACAAGAGATGTCTTTTCATTTTTACTACACAATTTACAAATATTTTTATATTTATTATCTTTAAGATATTTTGTAGTATCATCTAAAATATTATTAATAAGTTTAGGAATATCTTTTGAATGATCACAAGCTTGAGTTATTGTTAATATATTGTTCTTATATTTTGCAACCAAATAATCATCCTTTTTTGATAGTAATTTATTTAAAGCATCTATATTTTCATTACCATTAACATTAAATGTAAGATTATATAATAATGAAGCATAATCGTATTTAATTGTTATATCATAACCATTATATTTTGTGTAATATGCCCCATAGTAATATTTGTAATTATCACCTAATTCTTTTGCTAATTTCTTTCCCATTTTTATTTTCCTTTCTCAATATGTTTATCATAAACACTTTTTAAAAATTCTTTATTTAGTACTTTTTTTTCACCATAAACACTTAATGATTCAAATACTTCAGTAATAAACTTTTGGTTTTTTCGATTCATTATTTCATTATCTCTGTGCTCATTCCAATAGTAATATGGAGAAATATCTTTGTAATTTTTGCCTTGGTATGTTTTACATGCAGCAATTCTATCACATATCATTTCAACTGAATAATTAAATGGAATGATTGGAGCTTTATTTTTAGTAGCAAGATCTAACCAGTATTCGCTGTGATGTTTATTTCTGCCTTTGTGATGGAGCCATGCTTTGGAATAACCAATATCATTTTTACAATTTATTATTGGCGATTTCTTACCTTTAGCATAGTATTTAACTCCTTCAAAAAATTCTGTTGGAGAATACTTCGATA
>Ga0247611_10003221_pt1 | contig 24562 bp, 31 predicted proteins | sample 177DNAGHGhighgp2_FD_192422 | JGI IMG/M metagenome (GOLD analysis project Ga0247611, IMG submission 192422) | Sheep rumen microbial communities from Palmerston North, Manawatu-Wanganui, New Zealand - 1770 DNA GHGhigh gp2 | ecosystem: Host-associated > Mammals > Digestive system > Stomach > Rumen... | reverse complement strand
TAGGAGCAGCGGAAATAATATTCTTTAAATCCAATGCTACTAAATCATCATTATCCGAGGAGGCAGTAGGAAGAATATCAGAAGTGTCTGAAATACTAGTCTCCTCTACACCTGCTTCACCCAACAACTGTCGTTTGAAATCAGGGTCATTAAAAGGATTCACACTTTGCATCATAATAATAAATTTTTTATGTTTCTTTCTACACAAATAAGAAAAATGAAAAAATAATAAGTAAAGATGATATTAAATCTTCTCTACTTATTATTATATTTATTATATCCGTTGAAGTATTTGAAAACCGTCAACTCTTTTTCCACAACTATCGTCTAGAATTTTTATCTTCTTAATAGAAAAATAGTTGAGAATATCTGTGGCTTTCGGGGATTTTTTATAATTATACTTATCGTAAATTTTCTTAAGCTTCTCTTTAACTTCTTTTAGGGAATATTTTTGATCAGGAATAAACTCTTGGTATATCTCTGACCCTAAATTATCGTCTTCAAATGTTTGTACTTGGACACTTAGCTCTTTTTCCAGATCACATTTTCGATATCGCAGTGACTTACATCTAGAAACGCCTAAAGTATCATAGTAATTTTTATAAGAAATAGGTATTTGGTCTAAAACAACATCTAATTCACTTTCTGTAAAAGACTCTTCGCATAACATTTTTAGTTTCTCAGAAAATACAGTACATTCTTCAAAGCGCTTTAAAAATTCCTTAATATGATTTCCCGATGGAATAAACTTCTTTTGACATAACGTACTAAAAACTGAAAATCTATCTTTATAATCAACTTGCTGAATATCAAATGATCTTCTTTCAGCTATTAACACTAGTCTGTTCAGCTCTGGAAACATATCTTTACCAGAATGTTCATTAATAGCAATATAATTATCTTTATAGTTTTCTGAGATAGTAACTTTTTTATATGTTTCTGCTAGAGTATGTTTATTGGGAGCACTGTCATAATTTTCCAATAATTCCTTTGTCTTTTTTAGTTTCAGATTTATATATTCTTCAAACTCTTTTCTTGTTTTAAGTGTTTTAGTAGTTTTATAATAAAATTCAGCCCTATTTTTCCAAGGATTGTCATTATTTCTCTGTCGTCCTAGAATTTGTGGAAGGTCTAATGAGATATCAACTGCTAACGTTTCAATAGAAGAGTCACTGAGTATAAATGTTCTTGCACTAGTAGAATAAAAATCTGCACCTAAATAAACAGTTCTAGTACAGAAAGTAAACATTTTATGTGGTTCTCCTTTTTTGGGAATTCTACCAATACTCCATGCTTTTCCGAGTTTTTTAATTAATCTCTTTTCATTATCAGGAGTTCGTGCTATCAAAATATTACACTGTTCTGGCTTTAATTCACACTTAGATATTATACCAAGAATATTAGCGACAGAATTAACATAAATAACACACTCTTTTGAATAAACTGTAACTACCTCTCCTAATGAATTCTTAAAAGACATACTTTCAAATTGACCAGAAAGATATGTTTTTATAATTTCATAAGCAGGTTCATTTACACTTCTACAGGTCTTAACTAAAAGATCTGGTTTCAATACTCTAAGTGGATCCAAAGCTTCCCAATCTAACTCATAATATGGTAAATCTTTAAATTCCGGAAGCTGTTCTAAATAATCATCAATCATTGGAGTAGCTGAAACAAAACATACTTTTTGAAGATCATACAGGTGATAAATAAACTCAAGCTCTGTATCAGATTTAAACCTAGAATCAGTAAAAATACTTTGAAACTCATCTATAATAATTCTAAAAGAGTCTAGTAATTGGGCTTTTCGTAAAACTTCTTTAACTAGCCTAAAAGAATCATATGTAACTAAAATTTTAACAGCTTTTCCACTATTTTGACAAATTTGACAATAATTAAGTATCTGAGTTTTTAAGTTATTTATAATAGATGCTTTTTGTTCCTGAGAAGCCAAAGAATCGAGTCTAGTTGGTAATAATCCAGAGCCTCTAGTTATTTTGCTCAAATCTTTATCAATACTTTCATCTTGATCTAAATCATTTTTTACATAAAGTACATCATTAGAATGTTGGTCTTCTTTATTTTCTAACAAAAGTTTTCTAGGAGAACATAAAATTACATTTTCATTATTAGTTATACAGTACTCAGTAAACCCACAACCAGGAATCTTTTTATCGATGATACATGGGTGGTTAGGAATAGAAAAATTTTCCCACTCACTAATAAATCTGATGCCAAAAGGAACATTAATTCTTTCTTTTTTCATAAAAAATGTCGTATTTTTTGTCGTCGAGAGCAATATAGAATTATCAAATATTAGGGAATATTTTACTATTTTTGGCAAAAATGTCGAATTTTTACGACTATTTCAACTCAATCTTAATAAAGAATAAAATCCTCAAAAAATCCGACACTTTTATATTTCTCTTTTTAAATCATATTTTTCCTTTTTCTAGTCTCCTTTAAAATCCCGCAAAGGGGATTTTCCAAGTTCGAAAAAAGACAACGAACCAGTTAGGTGAAGTTGTCGCTTTCGGACGCTGCGCCTCCCTGCGCGACGAAAAATCCGACAAAACTGAGCTATTTTTAAAAAACTCTCCTTATTATAAGAGAAGAAAAAATTGAAGGAATTTATGAAAATATTTAGACAAAATACATACAGTCAAACGCCAGGTTATAATCGACGAGGCTTTCTTACTAGTCCTTTTCTAGCTAGTGATGAGACTCTTGATGAAGCCATTGAAAATTCCTCTAAAGCTAAGGATGTCTGGAAAGGGAAAAAGTCTCTTGCAAATCTTGTTTTCTTAGCGGAATCTGGCATTAATGGAGCTATTGCCAAAAAAGAAAAGAGGAATCGGGAACAACTCAAGAATATTTTAGATAAAGAACAGGGATTGCGGCAAAGATTATTTAGAGAAAAAGTTCCGGCCGATATTGCCCAGAAAGGAAGAGTTTCTGGAGTTGTTCAAAAAGACCATAAAGGATCTTGGAGAATTATTAGTTATAAGAAAGCCCGACCTGAGTTTTGGGATGCACATTACAAAACCAAGAGTGATGCTGAAGCAGCTCTAGGGGCTTATCATGCAAATAAATAATATTAATATAATATATATCATGAAAATAATTAGACAAAGATGTTTTGCTGAGGGGGCCTTCAGCATGTGGAGTCACTGGGCTCCGGGCACTGGCAGGAACCCTAGCGCAGCAAAAAATGTTGCGGTAACTGGCGATGAAAAGTTAATAAATACCAAATGGGGTAGAGAAAAACTGGATGTTATGGGCAAAAATTTAAATGGTAGAGTTTATGGTAGTGGTGGCAATGTTGTCGCTGGCTATTCAAAATGGAATCCTTTTAATACTGGCGTGGTCCTTGCTAATAGAAATCCTGCGAATGGACAATATGCTGGAATGGTTAATGGAAAGTCCGCAAAAGGAATATATAAAGATTTTTTAACGTCTGCAAAACAAGCCGGAAGAGAACTTAGTAAAGAAGAGCTATCTGAGGCAAAAGGAGCTTTGAGAGAAGTTGCAAAGCGTAGAGGTTTCCTGAAGTTTATTTCGAGAAAAATATAGCCCCAGTACTGCTTGCTTACAGTCTTAACAAAATGCTCCGTAATAAAATTATATTGTTGGAGAAGAAATAAACAGGTCATGTAATAATAAATTCATATTATTATATAATCTGTTTATTTTTTGTCTCTAAGATTAATATCCGTACTCCAAAGATAACATTACCACGCTGATAAGTGATGAAAAAAAAGAATAAATAGTTTTTATTTGCATAAATTCTATCTATTATTTTGTTTCGGTTGTTATGTGTGTTTCTAAGATTATAAAATCTGTACTCCGCAAAGTATTCATTTCATTAAGAATAAATTTCTCTTTTACTTTTCATACTTTGTTTCGCACCCTATTAGTTCACATCTTTAGTGCTCTAATCTCGTCTGACTAACCGCGTAGAGGTTGGGTGGTTTATAGTCAGTTTTTCTCATTTATAAGATTTTATCGGGAAATAAAAAGAGGCCCTATTTTATTAATTAGGGTCTCCTTTTATTTTTTTTTACAATTTTCCACTAAGAATTGCTGCCGTTAGTAGTTCTATAGCGTAGTTGATATCTGTCCAGTCACATGTTTCATTTTGTGTATGCATACTTAAGTTTGGTATAGATAGTAATGCAGTCTCACAGTCCTGAGCATTTAGTTGGATTGCTGAAGTGTTTGTTCCTCCGCATCTCGAAACACCATATTGAAACTTAATTGAATTTTGTTTTGCTATGTCAATCAGTGTCTGGGCTATTTTACGACTTTTATCTTGCCCATATTCAATAACTACACCTTTTCCAAGTTTGATCTCTCCGTATTTTGATTTAGGAACTAACCCTCCGTCTGTTGCAAAGGTTACATCAAGGTCAATACTTAGATGTGGATTGATATTATGGGCTGCTATTGTCGCTCCTCTTAATCCGCTTTCTTCTTGAGTACAAGCGATGAAGTAGATTTCATTGTGTTCTAGTACTTGATCAAAATTTGGAGATTTTAACAATTCTTCTAAAACTTTGCCAACGATATATACTCCAATTTTATCATCTAGTGCATTTCCAACTAGCCTGTTTTTCCCAAAAGTAGTGTTTATATTTCGTTCAAATACTACTAAAGAGCCTGGATGAATTCCAAAATCTCCTTCTGTTTCATCTTTAGATTCAGAGCCAACATCTAATTTCAAGTTTTCTATTTTTATTGCAGAATCGGTATCTTTTCCTTTTCCTTCTACATGAATCGGAGCTTTATGAATAATACCCTTATGCCAGCAATTATTATCTCCTTTTACCAGGACTTTGGCACCAGGAAGAGTTTTTCTATCGATTCCGGCTAAATTTTGAAGGACCATCATACCATTATCTTCAATAAGACCAACTATCATTGCAATTTCATCGATATGTGCTGAAATCATTATCTTGCGCTTACCGATTTTATTACTACCTGTCACTGATATTCCCTTGTTGCCAATTAGATCAGAGTACCATTCGAATTTATAATTTTTACCGTACTGTTTTTTCAGGCTTTCAAGTTTTTCGGTCCATACTTCAAGCGCCTCTGTTTCTTCTCCGCTCGGACTTTTTGCTTGTAATAAGTCTGTTAAGAAGTCATAATCTCTAAAATCAGCTAATTCCATAATTTTTTTAATTTAAATAATTTTTCGTGAAATAAGACGATATCCGTTTCTTGTAATGGCTGTTTCAAAATAATTAAATATATCATGAACTCTGCCGTTTCTTGTAGTTCCTAATTTTTCATATATTTCAGTAAATTTGGCCTTTATATCTTTTCCTTTCCAAATTTCATCAAGGTGAAAAATTTGATATACTTCCTTTTTTATAAAGAAGTCTTGATTTTCTAAGACAGCCGAGTTTTCATCCAGTCTTTCTAGATCTTTAAATTCAGGAAAAATAGCGAATTTAAATTTGTCTGGAGTGTTCTTAGCATGTTCAAAACCAAATACACGAAGAGTTATTCTATACCATTGTGGAATAAACGGTAAGATTTTATCAACATCAAAAGCAACTATATCTCGTAGGAAGTTTATTTTTTCCTGTTTTGAACTTTTACTGTAAAAATCAGCAATAAAAGCCTGCTCATTGTCTGTTAAATTTAGAAAATCTTTAATTATAGAGTAATCTTTTCCGAGACAGGTTGAGATTATATTATGAAGATCACATGTATAGACGGCCTTTTCTAGAATCTCTTCTACAGAAAGATCTATTGTTACATAGTCTTCCAATAATTCAAACTTTTTTAGCTTATTAATGCAGGTATTGACTTCTTGTATCAGTTTTTCAGCATCTTTTTTATAAGCATAAGTGTATTTAGGAAGTCTTTTCGGATGTGACTTTATTATTTCAAGGACTGTTTCAGAAAATTTAAATCTTTTTGTTAATAAAGAATTTTCTAAATCTATATACGGTCTTAGTTGCTCTTCTAAAATTGCTATATCACTTTTTTCATCAGGACCCCAATTGAGCGTTAATAGCAGCTCTCCTGGATCTTTATTAGAGTCTAAGTCTCTCTTTTTCTGAGTGATGTAGACGTAATCGTTCTGTTTTATAACGTAAATCATAAAATTTAAAAATTAGAATATCATCATATATTAGAATTTTAGAGACACTAATCTTATTATTGTAATAATAAAATTTTATTTTTTATGAGTGAGGATAAGTTTATAAATCATGTAGATCCGACTGCTGCAGTTATTCCTCCTATAGATTTAAATTCTGATTTTATTAAACAAGCCTATGATAAATTGACACCTGAAGAGAAGATTATGGTCGGGTGTAGAATATTAGGAATGAATAAAGTTCCAGTCGATTTTAAAACCTTCTTGTTTGATGATTATTTCATGGGACAGGAGACTGGAAATGGAAGTCGAATTTTTAAATATTGGTTAGATAAATTTCCAAGTATATTTCCAAATCAGATTACTACTAGAACTCCGTACGTTTCTTTTACTGGATGTATTGGTTCTGGTAAATCTTTTATATCAAAGATGATTGGTCTTTATATGTACCATCGTCTTGATTGTTGCAGTGATGTATATAGTTCTTTAGGATTGGCAAAGTCCAGTAAAATTGCATTTGGTTTTTTCCATGCTTCTGCTGATACGGCCGAGAGAGACTTTGTAAGAGCTTATAAGGATGTATTTGAATCAAGTCCGTATTTTAAGAATCTGTATAATAATCCACCAATCCGTCTTATTGCATCAGGTCCACAGAGTACTGGTTCTGTAATAGGTACCCAGTTGATTTTTTCTGTACTGTCTGAGGTTGGCTTCTGGAAACCAGGAGATGCTATTACTAAAATAGGTGAGGTATTAACTCGTTATGAGTCTCGTTTTAAGCATAAACGGCACTATTTTGGTATGGTGATAGCAGACTCTTCAGCAAAAGATGCGGATCATGGTGCTTCTCAGGAGTTTGAGGAAAGAGTACCAGCTGATGAATTATTTAGAGTTTCACCAGCACATTGGGAAGTTCGTCCTGAGCTATATTCTGAGGCTAATGGAAAAACGTTTGATTTTTTCATTGGGGATAGTAAACAGCTTCCTAGAATGATTTCTCCTGGTGAAGATTTAATAAAATCAAATATTGACTTAGATCGAGTTATTCATGTTCCTGATGATAAACAGACTAGACTTAGATTTTTGTCTGACCCTGTTCGAAGTCTTCAGGATTTAGCTGGTATTCCGTATAGTGGAAACTCTTTATTTTTTGGTGGAGATCTTAGCCATTTATTAAATTGTTCTAAGCTTCGTAATTTTGCTCCAGAAGAAATTGTAGTAGATTTTTATGATAAATCTGACAGTATTTATTCTCATGTAGAACAGATGCTGTATAGAGTCCCTAAAAGAACGAATATATTTGTTCACTACGATATTGGTTTGCAAAAGGATAAAACCGGGGTGTCCCTTTGTTATTATGCCGGAGAAGTAGCAGATCCAGGAGGAAATGCCTCTTATCCTACTTTTAAAGTTCCTTTGTGCTTTGTTGTAAGTAGAAAAAAGGGACAGGCAACTTCACTAGACCATCTATACCAATTCTTGAAAGATTTGATTAATGCTGGATTTTATGTTACTTTAAGTGCTGACTCTTTTGCTTCTGCCGGAATTTTCCAAAGTTGTGAACGTGACGGAATTGATTATAAGGCGATATCTATTGATAAAACTATGGACGCTGGAGTTGCTTTTAAGAATATAGTAAACACAGAACGAATAGAACTACCATACAATAATATTCTTTTGCGAGAGTGTAGCGAAATTAGAGTCGTTACTAATGGTAAAAATAACGAGCATGTTAAGCTAGATCACCCACTAACTTCTTCTTGCACAGAGTTTGATTATAAAAATAGAAGTGAGAAGAGTCTACCAGGAACGAAGGACTTGTTTGATGCTGTGTGTGGAAGTGTGTTTAGCTGTTTGCAAAAGTATAGTGAATATTTGGAAAACGGTGTTACTGGAGGATTTGTAAAAACAATGAATACTATAAACTCTCTTGTCCGGTCACCTAAAGAAGAGACACAGAAAGTATTCCAGAGTATGGTAGAAAATTTATATTAATATGAGATTAATACGACAGAAATGTTTTGCGGGAGATTCCGTTAAAGAAAAAGCTTGTGATGCTTATAGATATTATCTGAAATATCTTAAAGGTCTTGAAGATGATGGATATACTACTGATAAAGAAAGTATAGAGAGAGTTAAGAAAGGTCTGAAGGAAGCGATTAGACGCCAAGCAAAAAAGGAGACGATGAAAAAGATAGGAACAGTTGCTGCTATTACTGCAGGAGTAGCTGGTGCTGCTTACGGAGGTAAGAAATTATATGACCATTACAAAAAAGATAAAACATAATCATGGGAAGTTTTATATTAAAGAGAAAAATCTATTCATCGTTTTCTAAGGCTTTACCTAGAATTCAAGAAATAGAGAATTTTCCGTACATAGACAAAGATAACTGCACCGTTGTCAATGATCATAATTTACAGGTCGATAAAAACGCTATTGCTAATATTATTGAACTCTTTAAAAATCCAGAAAAGTATATAATTCCTGCAATTTATGATTACGAAAGAAGTTTTACACAAGGACGGAATTTAAAGGAGAGCGATTATAAGGATACTTACTGTCGTAGAATTGAAGTAATAGAAGCGAAAGGCATTGATTTCTATGTTCGACCTATTCCGGGAACTAAACTTTATAAAGTCTATGGCCCACAATTTATCTGGCAAGTATTTGCTTATCTTGGGAAAACTAGCCCAGAAACATCTGTGATAGACGGTTTGGATGGTGAATTCCCAACTTACTATTAATAGTGATATAAGAAAAGTATTTAGCTGCATAGAAGAGAATTTGCAGAAGGAAAGAAGGATGGCAAAAAAAAGATAAAACATAATCATGGGAAGTTTTATATTAAAGAGAAAAATCTATTCATCGTTTTCTAAGGCTTTACCTAGAATTCAAGAAATAGAAGATTTTCCGTACATAGACAAAGATAATTACACTGTTGTCAATGATTATAATTTACAGGTTGATAAAAACGCTATTGTTAAACTCTTTAAAAATCCAGAAAAGTATATAATTCCGGAAATTTATCAATACGAAAGGGAGTTTGTACAAGGACAGAGTTTAAAGGAGAACGACTACAAGGATACTTACTGCTGTAGAGTTGAAGTCAATAGCACAAAAGATATTGATTTCTATGTTCGACCTATTCCTGGAACCAGAGTTTATAAAGTCTATGGCCCGTTATTTACCTGGCATTTAGTTGCTTGTCTTGGAGGAACTAGCCCAGAAGTAACTGTAATAGAGGGGTTGGATAATAAAATAAATATATAAAATTATGTATATCAGAAGAAAAGTATTTAGCTGCGTAGAAGAAAGAAGTTTCGCAGAAGAACAGAAGGATGGCAAAAAAAAAATGGTCTCCTGTAGATGAAGATTTTGTAAGAGCGTCAAAGAAGTATGATGAAGCTATCGGGAGAGATCGTAAATTGGCAGGTGCTCTGATGGGGTTTGGAGTCGGCATGACACCAGCTTATCTTGTTTCGGATTTGTCGAGTAGTGCAAAGGTTCGCAAGGCCGGAGAGATTGCCATGATACCAAGTGCGGCGGTTGGCAGTTATTTAGGATACAAAGCACTAGGAAAATGGCACGATAAGAAGTCGTCTTCCAAGTTGAGGGCTGATCTTGAAAAGTATGAGCAGCTTTCTCCACAAGATAGAAAAGCATTTAGGGAAATGAAGGACAGGGAGAGGCTTATAGAAATGTATGGTGAACGTGGTGGTCGTCTTCTTCATTAAATTAGGCGATCTAAGATATCCAAAGGCAGTAGTTTTTGACACGTTAGAACACCTCTAATTAACCCAAAATTTTGACAACATCCTTTTATTTGGGAAAAAGCAATAATATTTTAATTTAAAGTTCCGCTTCAATATTATAATTCGAGGCGGCGTGTAGATTTAATACTTTGTTTTCATAATTATTTGTTTGTTATTTAAAATAAAAATTGTTTGTTAATTGTTATTTTTAGGTAAGTCTGGTTCGTGAGAATAGGGCTTACTTTTTTAATAATTAACTAAGTATTTCTTTTTCATAATATTTATTTTAATTTAAAGCCTTCTAGAGGATTAAAACTTTAGAAGGCATTCGTTTTCTTATACTTGAAATAAAAATTAATAATAACAATATAACAAAAAATTAACAAAATGGATGAATTAGATGAATTAGATTTAAAGAATCTGTTTTCAAAATCATTGCTTGCAGGGCTTTGTTTAGGACTTGGTGTAATGTGTTCTAGCATTATTCCCTCCACACTAATCCAATCAATCGTAATTTCGGTTATTTTTATGGGGATAATGGAACTTAATTATCCTTTATACACTGTTAAATGTGGAGATTCCCGTGTAATGACTACTATTGCGGGCTATTCTACTCCAGATATCTTTATTTTGAAGCTATTTATAAAGAAGATTATTCCTGGAAATTTCATAGGAATAATAATTTCTACTCTTTGTGCTATTCTGATCTTTAATAGTGATTCTATAGCAATAAATGAGTTTGGATTTGATAGTGGAATGTCGTGGTGGAGGATTATACTTTCCTCTATTTTAACTGGGTTTATTTTAGATTTAGGAACTAGATCTTTTTATAAAACCAGGTCTAGATGGTTAATGTTATCAGTGCTTTTTATAGTAACCGTTTCTGGACTAAATCATTCGCTTTTAGATCTATTAAAAGTAGTTTATGGTTGGACAAATAGTGCGCTTGATATAATTACTGGGCTAAAGATAGTGATTTTATCTACTCTTGGTAATTTTTGGGGAAGTAGATTAAGAACTTTATTAATAAAAGAAGAAGATGATAGCAAAAATAAGTAACTTACTATATTTTGTCTGGATGATACTTATTTTATTCGGGTACCTATTATTTGTATTTTTCAGAGGTGTCGTGAAATACATGGTGATTAACAAAATAAAACACCTCTTTTTCCGTTTAAAAACTTGGATTACAGAAAAGAATACTAGTAAAATTTAATATATTATTTAAGATACGATGAATGTAGATATTTGTATGATGCTGTCCGTTTTAGGATGGATGGCTACAATATGTCGTGCAATCGGCATGTTTGTTAAGAATGAATTAGCTATTAAGTGTTGGACTACTGCTGGTAACTTGGGTTGGCTGGCTGTTGGTGCAATTCAGTGGTTGGCTTTAGATATGTCCATGACGTTGTTTGTATCTAATTTTATATGTGTAGTCGTATTCTTGTATTCTCTTAGTGTTTTAAAGAGAAGTAAAAAAAAAATAAATTAAAATAAAAAAAAAGAAGCAGGGGTATAAAAATCCTTACTTCTTTTTTTTTCTTAATATAGAGTCCGCTTTAAATTAAAGTAGGTTTAGTTCTTTGCTTTAATAAGGTCAAGTACTCTTTGATTTGCTTCTTTACTCTCATACGAAGCCTTTATATTTTTGGCCTGCTCTAATAACTGATTTTTGCTTGCTTTTATACGGATAAACTGTCTCTTAATTTCTCTTATTGTACCGCTGATTTTTGCACAAGCCATTTCTTTCCTTACCAGATCTTCTTTTATTAATTGTTTAATACCTATCCAAGCATCACTATAAGATCTGTAGGCTTTAAAAGTAGAACCATTTTCATTTTTAGCTAGATAATAAGGCGGTTTTGTTTCTGTAAGAGACATGCCATAATTACGACTATAGCGAGATTGTATAGTATTAAGCCGGACTCTATACTTTCTTAGAAGATTAAAGTCTGGGAATTTTGCTGAGGTCAGTTCTTTTATTGTTCCTTGACTAGGACCATCAGTTTGTTCGAAAATCCAGACTTCCTCCCCTTCTATTGCCGGTTCAGGGGAGAATGGCGTTACTACTAAATTTTTTTCTTCTCTCGTTGGTTTCATATTTTCTCGGATGATTAGAAAAATTAGACATAATTTACTATGAATAAGGCAATATTTGTCGGACAAGTACTTTTTCACTATAATTTTAGTAAGCCTGTCAATTTCTTATATGTAGAAAATTAATAATAACTTTAATATATAAAAGTATAATGAAACAATATTTAGATTTACTTCAACGAATACTTGACGAAGGTGTCGAAAAAGGAGACCGAACAGGGACAGGGACCAAAAGCATTTTCGGCCACCAGATGCGCTTTAACCTGGCAGACGGATTTCCACTACTAACGACAAAGAAACTACACCTCAAATCCATCATTTACGAACTTCTCTGGTTCTTACAGGGCGACACCAACGTAAAATACCTCCAAGACAACGGAGTGCGCATTTGGAATGAATGGGCAGACGAGAATGGGGAGCTAGGCCCTATCTACGGCTACCAATGGCGCTCGTGGCCAGATTACGACGGAGGGCACATCGACCAAATCACCAATTTGATCAACGATATCAAGAACAACCCGAATTCGCGCCGTCTTATTGTAAGTGCTTGGAATGTGGCAGATGTCGACAAAATGAAACTTCCCCCCTGCCACCTACTCTTCCAATTCTATGTGGCAGACGGCAAACTGAGTCTTCAACTCTATCAGAGAAGCGCTGACGTATTTTTAGGCGTACCGTTCAATATAGCCTCGTATGCATTGTTGTTGATGATGGTGGCGCAAGTAACGGGTTTGAAAGCAGGAGAATTTGTCCACACAACAGGCGACACGCACATCTACCTGAACCATATGGAACAGGTGCACACCCAATTGGAGCGAACACCGCGCAAACTGCCTAAAATGGTTATTAATCCGGACGTTAAAAACATATTTGACTTTAAGTACGAAGATTTCCAATTAGAAGAATACGATCCGTGGCCACACATAAGTGGCAAGGTTTCGGTCTAACTCGAAAATTTTCAAAACGGCTCAATCTCTTATATATGAATAAAAATTATCAACAATCCAACAAATAAATTTATTATGGGAAAAGGATTAAAAACTGCCGGTTTAGTTGCCGGTTTGGCCGCTACATTTGCGGCTGGTGCTTATGCAGAAAAAAAGTGGTCAATTGCAACTAAGGTTGCTAATTTGACCAAAAAGAAAGAGCACGATGAAGCAGTCGTTGCTCAAGTTGCTCAGCAGCCTCAACAGCCTGCGCAGCAGGCGAATAAGGCTTAACAAAAAAGGGAGAGTGTGTTTTATTAATTAAATAAAAACGCATTTTCCCTCTTTTTTATTTTATTTTCGTGACAAATTAACAAAATTAATAACAAACAAATAAATAAAAGTTATGGACAAAAAAAGAATTGCAGTGACCCTAAAGAATACAGGGTTGAAAGTTCTAAAAGCCTCTGCCATAATAGGGGCAAGTGCTACGATAGTAGCAGTCGTTGGAAGTCGGATGGAAGATTCGATTTCTAAGAAGAGCCGTGAAGAGTCGGCTAAAAAACTTTTAAATAACAAATAAAAAAAATAAAAAAAACATGGAAACAAAAGTGATCGGCGATATTCTTCAGAATAAAAAGAGATCAAACGATTTCTTATCAGAGAATAACAACAGTTGTAATAGCTTTGCTAATACAAGCAAGCAAATTATGGGTATTGTGACCGCTTTGGGCGTAGTTGCATTTTGTGTGACTGCATTACCATCGGCTCTCGATACCCTCACTACTACATCAAATTCTAATAATAACAATAAAGACCCTAAGGTTCTTAGGGACATTAATAGAAGGAGATGACATTATGATCTTAACAACAATTTTAGCCGCAGCGGCCGGGTATGCTTATTATGGCTACAAGGAGTGGAAAAAAGCGGCAGTAGAAATTGAAGAAGAGGAAGAAGTTGCTACTACCCTTGACGGGAATAGTGTTAGCTTCAACTTCAAAGAGTTTGCACGCAGAGTCTTAAAAGATAAAGCGCTGCAATTCAACTTAAATACTACTGATTGGTTTAACTGTATCAGTAATGTAAAGATCAGCGTAGAAAAGAAAGACGAGGAGACGGTATCCCTCTTAATATGGTTACCAGACTACCTCAAAAATGGGTGTAACCTGAGAGTTCCAGATTTCATCAGAGAAGTGTCTCGGTGGAAAAAGGAGCAATCACTGCGGTCACCTATTAAGACCGAACTCCGGTTCATGTACACTGAGGCTGAATCAGGAGAAGAGGGTGAAGAACCAGATGCATATACGGTTGTAATTCCAGATGAAATTACGGCCGCATTTGCAGATGATTATGACCCTACGGGTGCCAATAGAATGTATGAGGCAATACAAAAAAAGTGTTCGCCAAATCATAATATGGCACTTGAGGCGCTAAATGGTGTAGTTAAATCCCAATATAACCCTGTGGATCTTCGAGTGGTAGTAAGACTCGATATCCCGGTAAATAATGAGGGAGAATTAATAAAGAGGCTATCATCAAGCCCACTTCTCTTTGAAAGAGACGGGCAGAAAATGGAGCCAGAAAATTTACTAATTTCAACTACCACAAGCGTCTACTTCGACTTGAATGAAGCCGGGGATGACGTTGAGGAATATTCTCCAACATTTTGTTGAGGAAGAATTCTAATGTTAAAAGATAGATCCTGAAGGAATTTATATTTCCCTCGGGATTTATTTTTTTTTGTGAAAAAAAAATAGAAGAGTTAAGTTTTCTCTTCTATTTCTATTTTTGTTAGTTTTACATTTCTAAACAACCCGCCTTTTTCAGAAATATCTTGTAGAATATCGATTTTATTTTTAAATCGCTTATTCATTGTATCATGTATTTCATAAACTCCATTCAAGTCTGGTCTTTGTTCACAGACAATCTCTACTTTATCACCGTATTTTAGATCCCCTCGTTTTAAAAAGTCTCTAGAAACGGCAATCCATTTAATCTGGCCTTTTTTAAGTTTTTTTAAATTTATTCTTGACATGTCTGCAGTAAGAGTAGGATCACTGTTGGTTTGTCCGATAACTGGATTATAGGTTGTTGCAGTTACTACCCACTCTTTTGGCTGTTCTTTCTTAAATATCTCGTTATATTGAAACTCTTTGTTATTATAAGTACTAGCAACAATGCCACTTTCAGCAAGTTCGACTGGTAACATAAATACAGTAGTAATCAATAGTAATAATAATTTAAAATTTTTCATGATTTTTAATATTTATACATTTATAAGGCATTCACAGAAAATAAAAAGAGAAGACCATTATCGATCTTCTCTGATTTTTTAGTTTAATTTCTTCCTCCGTCTTTCCAAGAAATAATTAAGAATTTATCTCCTTCTATTTCTGGAAACGTAGTAAAGAAACATACAAATCCCCTTTTTGAAAAATGTTCTTTTATTTTTTCGTAAAGATCCATTTTATTTTCAGGAACAGTGATAATAAGGGAATCTTCTATTTTCGAAGTTTCTGCCTTAAAAATTACAAGTCTCTCTATTCTACTTATCTCGTTCACTATTACTTTGTCAATTTCTTTAGACAATAATCCGTATCTTACTAAATTCCAGGCTTCTATTGCTGATAATGATCCAACTTCTTTTCCCAAAAATATTTCTTTAAGTTTCTTTAAAAAAGCTGATAACCTGTCTTTACTTATTATACTATTAATATCCATCTTCTATATTGTTCATTTTTGATAATACTGACTCCAGTTTTGTCGCAGCGGTTTTAATATCGGCTATGACTTTTTCTCTTTTATCAAGTTCTACTGTTTGAAGTGAGTTCTCTAGTTCCGATAATAGATCGTCAAAAGAGTCAAATAGGCATCGTGGAATTGAAGATATTTCTCCCCACCGACATGTATTGTATTGCGGGCGACTTGCTCCCCAAATAACTTCACCTTCTTCATCTATTACCCTTAGATCTTTATCACCATCTACTGTAACGATTCCAGCCTTTACTTTAAATTCTGGAGCACGTAAGAGATCATAGAGTTGAGTTCTCCCAGCATGCATTAGGAATCTTGTAGGACCAACAAACCAAACAAGTCTGCCAGTTTTTAATTCATCTATTGGAATACATGTAGAGCAAATATACTGCTGTTTCATAAATATATAGAATTTTTAATTAACTATTTATAAGAATATTATTTTGTTCCAAGTGTCTTTTAAGCATAATTTTTCAAAGCCGGATCTTCCTTATAGATGTATTAAATATAATTTTATAATAATATGAATCAATTTGAAAAATTTTTTCACAATTATTCTCCAGGTAATTTATCTGCAATGAGAAGTTATGTTGCTCAGCAGTGTCCGTCAGTTTTGGAAGAAAGAGAGCTTCATGTAACTCAGATGGATGTGTTCTCTCGTCTTATGTTGGAGAGAAAGATATATTTTGCATCTGAAGTATCTGATGTAACCTGTAGTATAGTCAATGCACAATTACTATACTTAGAGTCAGTAGATCCTGAAGCACCAATTAGTATGTATATTGATAGTCCTGGTGGAGCTTGTTCAAGTGGTTTTGGGTTAGTAGAAACAATGGGATATATTAAACCAAAGATCGAAACTGTTAATATGGGAATGGCAGCTTCTATGGGCTCTTTGTTGTTAATGGCAGGTAGTAAAGGAATGCGTCGATCTTTACCCGGCAGCCGTGTTTTGATTCACCAGCCTAGAATTATGGGCAATGGAATTACAGGAACAGCTGACGAAATAAAAATTGAGGCTGACGAAATTCAAAAAACCAAGAAAGATCTTTTTACATTTATAGCAGCCAGAACCGGGAAAACTTATAAAGAGATCGAACAAAACGCTAAACTGGATCAATGGCTTACTGCAAAAGAGGCACTTGAGTATGGCTGTATTGACGAGATCATTAAGGTAGACTGGTCAAAGAAATAATAAATAATAAAAATAAATAGTAGAAGATAATAATAAAACTTTTACTATTTATTTTTTTTTTGGTCAGATTGAAAAAGGCTCATTTTCTTATTTATAAGTGACAGAAGATAAAAGCTATTATATACAAATGTTTACAGTCTAGAAATAGATGTTGGGACAGTTTGCTATACAGTGTGAATCCGGGTTGTAAGAAAGTACAACTTAATAGAAAGCGTGAAATCGAGTAACCGGACGAGGCCAGCTATGATTTTGGGTCAAACTAAACTCATAGGTCGGTATGAAATAGAGCCCGAGACGGGATATAGTAGATGATACGAGGTAATTCACTAAACATTAGTATTTAATATATTTTATCTTTTGAATTCATAAAATAAAATTTATTTATCATTCTAGACAATTTATAATTTGTAGATTAGTTAGAATTTTAGAAAGTAAAATCTCTGAAGTTTTAATTAATTTATGGATTATAAGTTATAACAAAATAAAACTTATAAAATCATTTAAAATAATTTGAAGATTAAAACACAAAAATACAATACATATATTATAATCAAATACTTTAAAAAAACATTTCTTATAACATATTTAAAATATTTTTATGAAGTTTTAGGTATGAGTGAACTTTCGTGTATTCGACGGCTCACTTCTATTTAAAACGTTTTATCAAAAATTATTTTATTTTTTTTTATTTTTTTTTGCCACTGATCGTAAGGCGACATTTACTTATATATGTATACAAATTTATTTTACAAAATTTTATTAACAATTAATTAACAATTAAAAAATGGCAAAAATTAGTAACTCAGTAAATGAACAAATTTTCTATGCTTTAAAAGTATCAGAAGTAAGTAATGTACCAGTGCTAATTATCTCAAATCCAGGCGTGGGTAAATCTACAACTGTGGAGTTATTCTCAAAAATCAGAGGATATCACTGCCTGGTCTTAAAAGGAAACTCATCCAACAATGACGAGATCTGTGGTTACGATACTGTTCCAGAAGGTATTACGTCAGTTGATGGAGATGTACATCCAGCTGCAATTGGTCTTCGTCCAGCTTGGTTTCAGGAAATTTTGGACAAGGAAGAGCAGGGTCAGAAGACATTGCTGTTTATAGATGAAATTACGACTGCTAACGAGTTTGTTCAAGCAGCTTTGTTGCACGTAATTTTCGAAAGAAGCTGTAAAGGAGAAAAGTTGCCAAAAGACACTTTGATCGTAGCTGCTGGTAACTATGCGGCAAACTTATCAGCTTCAATGAACCTTATCAGTCCGTTGATGAACCGTTTTGCCATCTTCAACATTATTCCTACTTCGAAGGATGTGACTATGTACTTGAATAAGTTTGCAGGCTCAATTGCCAGTCAGTCACACATTCCTGGCGACAGCATGAAAGAACTGACTCAGTTGTTGGTAAGCATGGACAAACAACAGTTGGAATTGCCAGTTGAAAAATATAACCAGATTGGTGAGTATTTTGAGACTGCTTTGACAATGGCCACTAAAATGCTGATTGAGAAGGATAAGCAGTTGAGCTGGGAAGTAACAGATCTTAGCGCCGTTTATTCTGGTGATGGCTGTGGAGATGGCAAATTGTACGGCTTCGTTACACTTCGAACCTTGTGCTATCTTCGTGATTGGGCTATAGCTACTTATCTTTGCTTTGGTGATCGTGGAATTAAGTCTGCAAACTTTGCCAATGCTATCAACGGTCTTTGTGGTATAGGGCTTAGCTATGACGGTAGTCGGAAGAACAGCGAACCTAAAATCAATAAGGTGGGTGATACTTATAGACAGTGTATTGAGAGCTGCCTACAAGACATTCTGAAATTAGATAACTCTACTTGTGAAGAATACAGTAATTTCTTCATTGACCTCAGCGAGAAGGTCGGTAAGGTTACTAATAAAACCACTGGCACAGTCAAGGCTAAGAACCCTCTGGCTTATGAGCTCATTCCATCTCTTGTATCTAAGTTGTCTAGTTTGGCAGTAGATCCAAAGATGCAAGGAATTCAGACCCCTGTTGATGAGGGTATCCTGTGCTGTTTGAGCAATAGTTTGTCTAATTCTACAGACGAATTGACAAAGAAGTTGAAGTCTAAGAAAAATGACGGAGGCTTCAGTATTACTCCAGAACAGCTTAATGGCGCAATCCAGGAGTGGAACACCATTCTCTCTGCGTTCACTGAAATTACTCGTCTTGTCAATGACAGCAATAGAAAGTACAGCATGGAAATCAAGGGCAGCGTGACTCGTGAGTCTGAAAATTCGGCTTGTAGCATCGTTGAGCTTTTGTCAAAGATGAGACGCTATGTGATCAATACTGCAAAAGAGAAAGGTGATGCAGTAGTAATAAACGAAATTGCTATTAACCAATAAGCTATGAGGACTAGACAAGAATTAGAAGCAATAGACAACCTGTGTAAGAGTACACACAATAACTGGATGTCTCGATTACTGGTTGATCGTTCTACTCCTTTCTCAGTCTCTCAGAATACTCCGTTGGCTTTCTGTGGTAAGTATTTAGACCCTGCCACAGGGGCCGATATCTATAAAATAACAGTATTCCCTACTGGAAATGAAGAGGACGACTACCGCCTTTATATGCATGAAGTTGGCCATATTGTTCTAGGGCATTTAGATGAGTTGTCTGTAAATTTGGATAACTTTCTCTATAACACCTTAAAGAGCGATATTCAAGGAATTGCCAATAGAGCGAATCGTGAATGTGGTATTGATTTTGCAGAATCTCTTTTAAAACAAATAATTGATGATCCTGTAGTTAATCACAGCTTTCATAATATCGCAATGGATATGGAAGTGAATTCAAAAATCCTTTCCCATGACGATATTCTACATTTGCAGGATAGTATAACCAAATTTTTCACAAAAAAGGAAGAAGAAGCCTTAAAAATGATAATTGATAAGTCAACTGACGGGAAAGTTAAAGAATTTGCTGATGCAGTTCTTCAACAACTGAGAGCACAGGCCCAGGTAAAGTTGATTTATCCAACAGACTTCTCTACTGTAGATGAAAATGGGAATACGTGTCCATTTCCAGAAAATCTGACTTATGCTGAATACTTAGTGCTTATGATTAAGCATGTGGATCAGTTTATAAAAGCAATAGTTAGTGCTAATTCTAGCGATAACGACGGCAAAGTAAACACCAACGTTTCAAAGCAACAAATTCAAAAAGCGCTCAATGATTGGTGGAACAAACAGTCAGAGGAGTATAAGCGAGGTTACTCACAGGCTTGGAAGGATTTAGCAAAGGCTCAGCAGAACGGCAATCAACAGCAGTCTGGTCAGAACAATCAATCTCAACAAGCTAACCAGAATGGCAATCAACAGCAAACCGGTCAGTCTCAGCAGAATAATCAGCAGAATGGTCAATCCGGCCAGAATGGTCTGCCTCAACAGTTTGGTCAGAACGGCAATAATGGTCAGAATGGTCAAGCTGGTCAAAACGGTCAGTCTCAACAATTCGGCCAGAATGGTCAGCGGTCTGGTCAATCTGGTCAACAGAATGGTCAGAACGGTAATGGTGTTGACGATTATACTCGTGGTTACCAGGATGCATTAGCTGATGCTGCAAAAGGATTGGCTAGTGAGTTAGCAGGTAAGCAGTCCAGAGGGTTCAATGATCTTCTGAAACAAGGTAAGAATTCATCATCGAATGGTACTAGCGGTCAAGAAGGATGTGATCAAAATCAACAAGGTCAGCAGAACAACAGTAATGGCAGCAAGGATAGCAGCAACAATGGTGAAGGTGATGGCGACGTAGATCATAGTTCTCCTGGAAGAAAAGAGGCTGACGAAGTTAGGGCTACTTGTGCTGGTGATGATAGTAAAAGATCTGGTACTGGCTGTGGAAAAGAATCTGGCGCTATGTCTGTAGTGCAGGTTCAAGACCAGGATGAAGTAGATATGGCAATTGATGAGGTAATACACAACATTAAACATCGTGTTGTGAAGTTAACTAATCGTCGAGATGCTATGAAACTGCGAAATCGTGGAATCTGTAAGAACATGATCCGACCAATTATTTCACAGAAAATCAGTGTTGCTACAAATCCTAAACTTGTATTCTTGATAGATGTATCAGGATCTATGGATAGGGCCTTGATTCAAAGAGTCTTGGTTACTATTTCTAACAAGTTGCGAAGAGTGAGCCGCTCTCTATTGTATGATATCATAGCTTGGGATACAGATCTGTGTGAACATATAAAGGACGTTAAAACAAGCTCTCCAATTCCTAAAATCAATGTAGGTGGCGGAACCGATATGGCTTCTGGTATGAGATTTTTCCGAGACAACTATGATCGAAGTGCAGTCTTAATCATCATATCTGATTTTTGCGACTCACTTGAGGATTGGAAAAAGGAAGAAGAGTCAATGTCTGGATATGATATCTACGGCTGGAAGTACGGTGATAGCTCCTATCATAAAGATATGAACTGGACACGCTTAAAACAGCGTAATTTTGATAGTTGATTAGAAGTTTGTATTTTATGCCTAAAAACAAAATAATAACAACAAGAGAAAATGTATGTAATTTAATAAGTGTATTTTATCAAAACTGTTTTAAGGTTTTCTATATAAATTCTAAAGATGGGAAAAATTTCGTCAAACCCATTGGCCTATTTGCTAGTTTAGGTTTAACAACATCTTTGGATACGTTAGAGAATATCAAGAAAATTCTAGAAGATAACGGCTATGTTGCTAGAATAGCTGAAATGTCAAGCAAAATAGTAGGTAGTCAGTATTTAAATTATCTGTCTAGTGAAAAAATTTTAAAACAATATGAAACCGTCTTCGATGATGCAAGTATTGTCAGTGAGAAGCAGGCTGTAGATGAATTGAACAGAAGAGAGCAGAGTCTTTCTAATAGTTCACAGGATATAGACACGCTTGCTAAAGAGGCTGCTACTGTTTCATCATTGAGGGATTCTATTAAGAGAATTTCTTTAATGTCTAATGGCTGGGAGAACCATTATCTTCAGCTTGATAAAAATGATGGAGAATATAGTGTCTTACATAGATATATAAATTACAAACAAGATGCTAATGTTGAGCGTCGAGTAGGTATATTTATATGTAACAAGTAATTTTTAAAGGTAAGTTAAGAATTTGAAAAGATTTTTGACTTACCTTTTTTATTTTAATATATTTTTAATTATGATAAATTTTTTACTTAAAAATAAATCAGCTATTCTTTTAGTTATATTATCAGTAGTACTTTTTAGCTGGTTTAAAAATTGTACAGGCCTTAAACATCAACTAGAGCAAAAGAATTCTTATATTTCTGCCCTAGAAGATAATCAGAGAGGAAAAGTTACAGAATTAGCAATGACCAGATCACAGCTTCAAGCAAGCCGGGATTCTATTAATTCTTTAATATCAGATCTAATTAAAGAAAAAGGATATTCAAAAACAATAGTCAGAGTAGAGCGTGTTGCCTCTACTTTTACTAAAACGGATTCTGTATTCTTTCGTGATACTTTGTTTATTCCTGGTTTAAAATTTGACACTGTAATATCAAACTCAAATTACTACAGCTGTAAGATTTCAGGAGAATACCCTAACTCATTAGTAATTACACCTCAAGTTAATTCAGATTTATACTTATTTACACACACTGAAAAAGAGTATATAAATCCAAGAAGTAAAATTTTCTTTATTAGGTGGTTTCAAAAGAAGAGAAAGATTTATGTTACGGACGTTGAAGACAGAAATCCGTATATAGACATAAAATCATCGAGGGTTATTCAAATTGTAGAATAAAGTATGATTGATGTAGTTATAAATTATGATAAGGCCAAAAAAGAATATAGACTTTATGAGCCTACAACAGATACAATAATAATTACATCTAATTTAAGCGAAACCTTTATTAAATTATCTGAATTATTAGTATCTACAGGAATGATACCGGACGGAGATATTTTAAATACAAATTTAGTAATATATCATCTAGACTCCGGAACTTTGATTTCTATGGTTGAAAGTAACGTGAACTTACTAAAAAGATTAACACAACAAGCTCCTTCTATTTTTACCTCAGCGGCTAGAAAATTTGGAGGTGTTTCAGCTAGTAATTCTCTACTTTCTTCCTCTCAATCTTCATTTCAGAAAAAGAACGATTATAATAACAGAGAAACTGATAAAAAGAGTGGTGGTAACAATAGTACTTTGTTAAAAAGCTCTGGTGTGTTTTCTAAATCATCCTTTAAATCGTCTCAAAAGAAATTTGGATGAGAATAAATAAAACATAAAGATAATGAGAAACGTAACTATATATACTGATGGATCTCACTTTAAGGGCGGAAAAAGAAATAGACTTGGTTGTGGTGGCGTAATGGTTGTTGATGGGAAAGTTATAGACAGTTTTTCAATGGAAGCAACACCTGGATATCTACTACAAGAATATGGAACAAATCTAGTTTCTAATCCGACTATGGAGATGTTAGGCGCACTTATTGCCTTGCGTCGGTTTAAGAAAAATTTTAAAATAGGCGATAAAATAACTCTTAAAGCCGACTATGTTGGAGTTAAAGAATGGTGTACTAATCATTGGAAGACAAAAGAGCCGTATATTAAGGCTATAAAAGATGACATATTGGCAGAAATAAAATCCCAGAACCTTACATTACAATTTGAGTGGATCCGAGGACATCAGAAAGGTGATTCGCTAGATGTATACTTCAATAATATGGTGGATTTATTAGCGAAAGGAGAGCAAGATGGGATGTAATAACTGTAGAAAGAGTAGATTTGTTTGTCCAGCAGGAATTTGGAGTTATGATAATTTAATAGGCGCTAAAGTTAGAATAGTTTCCACTACAATTGGAAATTTTAATCAATTTAGCGCAATAGAAGATGACTATACTATTAAAGATATTTATTTTCGGGTATCTGTTGATGGAAAAACAATTACTCTGATTGAGCTAGAAGGGCTGGAAGATCAATATTTTACATTTAAAGATCTGGAAATATTAAGTATTGTTGGTACACCACAAGAGAAAACAGGTACCATTACAATTGGAAATAATATTACTATATGAGTAAATTGGCGAAAAGCTCTGCAAGTATGAGCGCATTGAAAAGATCCTCTAAACCAATCCCAAAGATTCTGGATACGAGGAATATTAAGAAATCAGAAGAGAAATTACCAGAAGGTGAACCTGGAAAATCTCTGGGAGAGTATAAACTTGACTTAATGAAACTTGAATAACTATGGAACTTTTAAACAAGACAATTCTTCCAATAAAACAAAAAGGCGATGGTCTTAGTGCTGCAGAAATAAACTCTATGAACAATACTATTAACTTGTTAGTGGATTATGTAAATATAGTGTTCAAAAAATACTGTAATTTAAACGCTGAGGTTAATGATGATGCAAGAGTTTTTACACTTTCTGAGGCTGTATTAATGGTTCCATCTAGCCGAAGGACACCTGGAATGACTGTAAGGTTCCTTGGAGATGATAATATCTATCATACTTATATTTACCTAAGTGCCCAGGTTAACAACGAATCTTGGGTTGATTTAAACAATTGGTATCCAGATAACACAGTAATTGATGGAGGTGTTTGGCAATGAAAGATAAATATAGAAAGACGGTATGGGTTGATGGAAAAACCAAACTTGATGCCGCAAAATTAAATAATATAGAGCAGGGAGTTGAAAATCTTTTTGAAAACGCTTTGACTGTCTC
>Ga0247611_10003220_pt1 | contig 24578 bp, 34 predicted proteins | sample 177DNAGHGhighgp2_FD_192422 | JGI IMG/M metagenome (GOLD analysis project Ga0247611, IMG submission 192422) | Sheep rumen microbial communities from Palmerston North, Manawatu-Wanganui, New Zealand - 1770 DNA GHGhigh gp2 | ecosystem: Host-associated > Mammals > Digestive system > Stomach > Rumen... | reverse complement strand
ATCCAATATAGTTGATGAACCATTCTCTACCCATGCAGTAGCTATCTCGCCTTTATTTCTTACTACTGGGACAAACTCATATACAGGTTTATTGAATATAATATTTCCACCTGCATGACAACCTTGAGAACGAATAAAATGCTGAAGTTTTGGAACAAAATCAAGGTAAGTTTTATATCTTTCATAAAGCTCATATTGGGCTGGATTATTAGTTCTAAGATATTCAATGATTTTTTCCCAATCTTCTTCATCATCCGGGAAAGAAGCACAGAAATTATTACTATCCTTAAATGGAACTTCTTGTTTTCTAAGAATATCTTTTACTGCTGGTTTAATTCCTTCTTCTGTATATGTTCCAATATAGCATACGCATTCTTTTCCATATTTTTCTTGAAGATGTTGGAACACTCTATCTTTATTTAATCCAGATATATCAGAATCTATATCAAGTCCAGAAGAACCTACACCAAGAGATTGAATTTCAAGTGGCTTTTTCAAATCTACACTTTCAGTGACACCAAGTAAATATGGCAAAACATAAGCATCAGATATATTTCCTTTATATGATTTAATAGTATCAATCATATTAATACCATTATTATACGCTATTCTTGCCCTATATAATTCCTTAATTAATCTGTCTTTGTACTGAGGAAATTCTTTTAATTTTGGAGCACAAATAATTTTTAAATCTTCAAATGTAGTATCATTATTTTTTATCAAATCAGCATCTGCAATGTTATATCTATAAATAGCATCTGGAATACGCTCTTCTGAAATAAACCTATCAAAATAAAGGTTTAATTTAATTGGATCTACACAAAGACTTGTAATCCCCAAACACCCAGCGAGTAAGGAACCGCAACATGATCCTCGTCCCTTACCGCGTGGAATATTTTGGCTGTCACACCAATCCAAAATATCTTTAAGAACAAGAAAATACCTCATCATACCTTTTTTAATAATAATAGATATTTCCATTTTTAATCGTTCTACATATTCATTGGGGCATTCTTCGAGAGAAGATACACCAAAATGTTTAATTAATCCTGCCTCGCCAAGTTTTCTTATTTCATCTTCTTCATCAAATGCCATTCTTGGAAGTGATGAGGTTGTAGCAGGTTTATAGATATAATTACATTTGTCAGCAATCATAACTGAATTATTACACCATTCAATTATTTTCTCTTCTGGATAATTAAAACCAAGTTCTTTGTTAAGATAGAGATAATCTTCTATTCCTTTATAATAGATTGATTTACAAATATGCTGTGTTTCTTCTCCCATGCCATCTCTACTAATTTGAAAAGCCATTGATTGAATAGTCCAGTCATCTTTATTTATATAATGAGTATCACCAGTCATTACAATTGGAATACCATTTTTTGTTGCTTGATAAATAAGCCAGTCATTATATTTCTTTTGATCCAAATCATCATAAGAAACTTCATTTAACTGAACTTCTGCATACATTCTATTTGGAAAATGCATAATAAATTCTTGGAATAATTCTTCTGCTTTTTCTTTTTCACCTCTCTTCAAAAGATTGGCAAATGGCGAAGCAAGGCAGGCAGTTCCAAGCATAATTCCTTCATTGTGCTCAAACAATTCTTTAAATGAAATTCTTGGCTTATAATAAAAGTGTTCTTCATCTGAATTTGATAAATAATTTAATTTCATTAAATTATCCCAACCAGTTTTATTCATAGCAAGAAGAACTATATGATTATTTTTATCACGAATTCGCTTACCTTTTTCATCAAATCTTTGTAGTGCTTCAACTACATATCCTTCCATTCCAAGAATTGGTTTAATTCCTTTCTCCAACGCATACATTTGAAATCTTGGAATAGAATTAAAGTTTCCATGTTCTGTAATTGCTATTGCTTTATGTCCATATTCTATTGCTTTATCTATCAATTGCTCCGGTGTACATACAGCATCCATGGCTGAATATATAGAATGTACGTGCAGGTTAACATAATTTTCCAATTTTTGCTCCTTGTATTATTTTATCTACTATTTCAAAATTTTTCAATTTTTCTTTTTTTGTTCTTTTTTCTTTTATATGAAAAAGAACGATACCTTTTGATAGTGCTTTTATATCTTTTTGTTTATCATATTCTTCACTATCCTTATGCCAGTAAATACCATCATATTCAATACCTATGTTTAATTCTGGTATTAAAACATCTATTTCTTTTCCTTCCAAAATAGTTCTGTCATTTGGTACTATTTTCAATTCTGGATAGTTGTCCAGAATATATTTTCTTATTTCCAATTCTCCCTTGGATGATAACTTTCCTGGATTACATATAGGGCATAATATTTCGTGTTGACCATCAAAAAAATCTTTAAAAACATAATCACAACTACTACACTTAAAATTATATCTCTTCCAACTATGACCTCTTGTTTTCATTTTTCCTTTGTATTCATCAAGAAGAATAACATTTTTTAATTTTAAATTTTCTACTGCTTTTTTATATCTTATACTTTTTAAAGTTTTTTGTCTTTTTATATTTCCACAATTTGGACATCCGTTTATATCTAACTGATTTGGACTTTTTCTAAAATCAAATCCGCAAATATTACAATGAACTAAAATTTTTGTAATTGCATTTTTATATTTCTCTTTAAAATCCAAATCATTTCCATATTTATCATTCATTTTTTTTAAGAATTCATCCTGAGACAATCTTTGTTTTTGATGAATTGCTTCATTCCCGCATTTTGGACACCCGCTTATTTTGTGAGAATCAGGAACTTGTTCAAATATTCCGTGAATAGGACAAATTATTTTTACTTTTGTTTTAGCGTTTTTGTATTCGACTAATGAATAATCGTATTTATTGTTATGTTTTTCTTTAACAAAAGACAACCATTTTTGAAATCTGTCATTCACATCATTCAATTTTTACTCCTTAATTTTCTCATAGTATTTCTCATAGTATTTCTCATAGTATTCTTGTTCAAATATTTTAAATTTTTGATTTACAAAATATTCAAATTTACCTATTGTAAAAATAGTCCATTGTAAATTTTTTGATTGATACCAAAAAGTTTTTATAGAAGCTTCGCCAAATTCCGTATCAAGAGCTTTTTCAATATACTCTTCATAGTTATTAAAGCAACTATTAAGTCTAATAAATTCATCTATTAATTCTTTTGAATGAGTATCTACAAAATCTTTCTCTAATTGAGTATCAACTATATAATGTATTTGATCTGGTTTATCTGATTTTATTTTTATCATAATTAAAATATATCACGAATTTACTAAAAAGTCAATAAAACAGAAAGCCACTTGATTATTCAAGTGGTAAAAAATACTAATCATTGTATTTTATTCTTTCTATCATTTTTTCAATATACCATTTTGCTTTATTATATTCTTGAAGTATTTCATCTTTTTTACCAGAACGACAAAGATATTTTAAAGCGTTTCCTTTACAAAAGCCAATAAACTCATCTTTTGTCATCCAAGCCTTTAATACTTTAATACATTCATATTCTGTATCGCCACCATAATGAATTGGATGATTTACCATTTCTTTTTTTTCTTCTTCTACAGGTTCTGTTGGGTGTTCTTTATTTGCTGGCATTATTTCTATTTTGTCCACTTCTTCTTGTGAAATAGGTACTCGAATACGATTTTTTTCGATCTCTTGTGAAATAGGTACTCGAATACGATTTTTTTCGAATTCTTCTTGCGAAACTGTTAAAAAATTTTCTTCTGCTTTTTCTTCTGCTTTTTCTGCTTTTTCTGCTTTTTCTGTTTTTTCTGTTTTTTCTGTTTTTTCTGCTTTTTCTGCTTTTTCTTCTGCCATAATTAAATAGTATTGTTTATCACTATCTACAACTTCTTTTGGAATCTTATCTATACTTACATCTTCTAAAATAGAAATTTCTCCACTATCTTTTGTTGTTTTAACTGTAAAAGTGTTTCCAAAACGCCAATATTCTTTTTTCATATTTTTACCTCTTAAAATATTTTATATTTTTGCTTAAAAAAAGTCAACAAAAAAAGAGCGATTTTTTCGCTCTTTATGTTTATCTTGGTCTATATTTTATTTTTGAATTTTGTTTATTTAATCTATCAGACAGCTCTTTTTCTACATCCATTCTTTTTTTCCAATTTTTTAAATCATTCGGGTTTCCATTATCAAAATTAATATTATCAACTTTTTTATCATTTTTATCTATAAAGTTTCCACCAGTTATATATTCACTTTTTTTACCAGCCGCAATTCTAATTTTATCTTTTCTTAATTTTTCTATTCTGTTTTTTAGTATTTCAATCTTTTTTTGTTCTTTGGTATTTAATATTTCTTTTTCTAATTTTGATATTTCTTTTGAAAGAGTTTTTAAATCCTTATTTCTTTGTTTTGTAACATTAAACATTAGTTGACCAGAAGCTAATTTTATTGTTCCACCTTCTTCAGCAATTATATCTCCAAATTTCATATTTAATCCTCTTCTACTTCACTAATTATCTTTTTCAATTCTTCATCAAAGTCATCTTTTATCTCTACTTCTTTTTCTAAAAGTTTATTATTTCTACTGTCGTAAAATACAATTTGATATATATTTGAACCAGTTTCTAAAATCGTAAAATAATTATTATTTTTTATATTTTCATAACAATCTCTATCAAGATTAAATTTATAATTGTTATACATTTTAAACATATACTTTTTTATTCCTCCATTAAATAAGCAATATTTCCTATTGGGAGAATATCCCAAAGAGAATATTTATCAATCTCAGCTTTTTTTATTTTTTTTCTCTGTTTTTGCGCTTCTTTAAGCCATTTTGGTGTTATATTTTTTAAGCTCCAAAATCTTCTAAAATCTTCATCTCTTATTGAGGAAAACTTATAACATTTTTTTGGAATATGAAAAGATATAACCCATTCACCATAATTATCAAAAGACATACCATCTTTAAATTCTTTTTTTAAATGATTTAAAAATTCTTCTTTTGTAAATCCAACTATATCTGACCACCTAAACGGCCCGTTTTTTTTTATTGTATAAGATAAGCATTGTCTTATATTTCTATCTATAGCTACATTACCCATTAAAGTTAATCCCTTTTATATAATTAACTTTAAAAAGTATTACTTTCTTCTATTATACAGTTTTAATAACATTTTAACAGTATTATCAAAGTCTATTTTTTTTCTTTCTTCTTTAATAACATTTGGTATTACATTATATCTAAATTCATTTTTTACACTTATAATTATAAATCCATGGTAACTATTATAATCAAATTTAAAATAAGAAATAAAAGGCTCAATTCCTTTTATCATTTTTAAAATATTATTCTTCAAATTTATTTTTTTTTCAAGATATTTTCTAAAACATGATTTTACTAATTCTATTATTAAAGATTGATTTACATAATTAAGAACCGTTGAAGGTAGTTTTCCGATTTTCAATTTCTTTTCAAACTTATCAGGTGTATTTATAAGTTCATTAGAAATTGATCTTTCAAACCATTTATCTATATCAAAATAATAAATTGCCTGTTTAAAATCAAATTTATCTAAAGTTATAAACTGTCTGTCGTTTTTTAAAATCTTAGAATTTAAAATTTTTTTTATATCTTCTTTTGAGGGTTTGTCTTCTAATCCATATATATTTAAATTAAAAATCAAATATACATTTTTGTTTTTTATTTGAGTTTTATCATATTCTATATTAATTTCAAAATCGCGCTTCATATCATAATTAACTTTTATATTTGAAACCTTGATAGCTTCAAATTTATATATTTTTTCTCAACATCTTTAATTGGATTATTCCAATTTATTTTTAAACTTTTATCAAAATATTTATCATATAAAACATTTTTTTCTACATCATAGTATAATGCATCAATTGAAAGTCTCCAAGTTTCTTGAATCTCTTCAAAACTATCACAAGGTATTATATGATTTTTTAATTTCCAAATGTCAATCTCTATGTTGTTATATAGAAGTTTAATACCATAATACATATTAATTTTATATTCAATATTATTTGGTATAACAAATGAATTATTAACTATAACATCTATATCACGATAATCATTTTCAATTTCAGTTATATAACGAACAACACCACCAACTAAAAGTATATCTCTATTATCAAACGGAAGGTTATTTAATATTTCATTTAATCTTTTTTTATTAACATTCATAACAAAATTAAGGAGGCATAATGCCTCCTTTAAATTACTCCTCTTCTTTGATTACTGCTTTTATTGAATCTGCTTTACAGAGAATATAATAAACTTCTTCTGTTGGTTCTGGCTGAATTACTTGAGAATCATAATTATTGTAGACAACAGTATCTCCAATATCAAAACCATACTCTTCTTTCTTTACCTTGGAACCAATTGAATAAACTTTTGGCTGCTGAATTCGAAGTTTTCCACCTTTTGGATCATTAATTTTTTCAGATGTTTCATTAACGCCAGATGCTTCTCCACTAAGGACAATACCTCCTTCTGTTACAACCTCTTTTGTTTCCTCGGCAGGAACAGCTTTCAATACAACATAAACGCCAGTTGCTTTAATGTCTTTTATTTTCATTTTATTAACTCCTTTCTCTTTTATTCTAACAGAGAATTATTTTTTTGTCAAGAAGAGAAATACTCTTTACAAACTTTCAAACAAAGCTCAAACCTTTCTTTCGCAGCATATTTTGGAAGTTTATTTTTCCCATACAATCCATGTTTACTGTCAATTGGTGGAAATACATTATTTAAATAAAAATAACTGTTTTTATAGTTTGAATTCCAATTGTTTTCAAAATTATAAAAACTGTTTTTATTTTTTTTATTATATTCTCCATATCCAACATTGTATATTACATATTGTTCTATATAATTATTAGATACAGCTTCAAACTGTGAATAAAACCAAGTTCCTATTTCTATATTAATATCTATATGATATAAATCCATAAGAACATAATTTGTATTATTATATTTATTATAATCCATTAAAGCATACTTTGAAACTTGCATTAGACCTATACAGTTATAGCCAGAGCAAGCTTCTTTATTTACATTTCCTATTGTATCAATATTTATGTTTTTATTATTAAATTCACCACTTTCTGTTGCTATAATAGCATATATAACATATACTGGAATATTGTATTTTTTTGATGCTTTACTTATGCTTTCTGCCAATTCATAGGAAAACTCTTTTTTACAAAAATCAATGCTTTTTTGTAATGAACTGTTTTTATTTTCTTCTATTTTTTTTATTTCTTCTATATAACTAATTTCATTTATTTTTTCTTCTTTTAAACTTGATTTAAAAGCCAAAACTATCATAGAAAAAACAAACAAGCATATTGATAGATATGCTACAGTGTATAATGTTTTTTTCATATTTTCATTCATTTTTACTTTTTTAATGGAATACGCCAAATTAACTTTTTTTTAATGAATAAATTTTATCAAATAAATAAAATATTGTCAAGGTTTGATAAACTATAATGAAAATTAATATTAATTTAACACTATTACCAGAATATATAAGTTAAACTTTACAATGGAATATGTAGCTAGTATTTTAAATGGTAATAACGCGTCAATAGTATTATTAACAATATTAATAGTATTTATAATTCTCACAATTGGAGCAAAGTTTGGAATGTTTTCTTTCAAAGGAAAAGGGTTAAAAGTTGGCCATACCGAAGAAGACACAAGAGCTCTTCTTGTAAAACAAAAAGATTATGTAATAAGATATTGTAATCAAATAACAGAAAGAATATTGATTGATATGAATAAGCAAGGAATAAACCTTGAATATTTTAAAATAGATTATGTAGTTGAAAAAATGCTTGATGTTGTTTTAGGTTGGTTATTATTTAATCATGTAAGCACTGATAAAGATTATATGGAGCTTAAAGTAAGAGAAGCCGAAATGGTAGTATTTAAAAATGCAAGTAAAATAAATCACGAACTTCTTAAAGACGAAAAAGCTGAAAAATATTTTAAAAATATATGCAGAACTTTTACAGAAGAAATAATTGATGGTTTGCTTAAAATAAAAAAAACAGAAGGTTTCTAATTAGAGTAAAAAATCAGTATATCTAAAAAGTTAAAAGAGAAGTGATATACGCTTCTCTTTTTTAATGGAGAATTGTAATGTTTATAGAAGCAACAAAATATGATGATAAATATAATTTAAAAACAAATGTTATAACAACAACCGAACTAAGAGAAAAAGATATAGAACTTGAAAGTAGGTTGGAAACTGTTGAAGATGTAATCCCTCCAGATACATATCTTCAAGATAACTATTTAATAGCAAAAAAAGAACTTACACAGACATTAAAAAACTATGTCGATAACTGTAATAAATTAGCAGATCAATTAAGTTGCACATTTAGTGACACTTATTCATCTTCATTAAAAACTGAAATATCAGATTTAAAAATAAGCCAAAACAACAAAGTATCTGGCACAATTTCAAGTATTAATAGTGAATCTATTGGTGTTGCTAATGCTTCTAACAATATAAAAGCACAAGCAGAAACAGCTACAAACGAAATAACAGCAACTGGTTCTACAACTGGTATAAATAAACTGCAAGCAACAACAAAAAATATATTATCATCACCTATAACAGAATTTATAGTCAATGATGAAGTAAAAGCTTTTATAGATAGTGAAGGATTACATTCTAATATAGTTGGTGTTTCAGCTTCAGCAACAAAATTAGAAACAAAAAGAACCATAAATGGAACATTATTTGATGGAACAGAAAATATAACAACTGAATGTTGGGGTACCGAAAGACAAATTACTTTACAAGATAATGATGGAAGTAATAGCACGAATGTAAACACTAATGGTGGAAGTGACTTCACTATAAAATTGCCTTCTACCATAAAAGCTTCATTAACTGGTAATGCGACTTCAGCAACAAAATTAGAAACCAGCAGAACTATAAATGGAACATTGTTTAATGGAACAGAAAATATAACAACTGAATGCTGGGGAACTGAAAGGCAAATTACTTTACAGGATAACGACGGAAGTAATAGTACAAATGTAAGTACCAATGGTGGAAGTGATTTTACTATAAAATTGCCTTCTACTATAAAAGCTTCATTAACTGGTAATGCAGATACAACAACAAAATTAGAAACAAAAAGAACTATAAACGGAACATCATTTGATGGAACAGAAAACATAATAACTGAATGCTGGGGTACTGAAAGACAAATTACTTTACAAGACAGTGATGGAAGTAATAGTACGAATGTAAACACTAATGGTGGAAGTGATTTTATTATAAAATTACCACCTACTATAAAAGCTTCATTAACAGGAACAGCTGATTATGCCACAACATTAACAAATACACCAACAATACAAATAGGTTCTGATACAAACAAAATTACAATTACAGCTGGTGAAAAAACAAGTGATGAATTTACAGTTCCTTATTCAATAAATTCTACTTGTTTTGACGGAAAAACATATGAGCAGGTAAAAAACAATTTATTGTCAGACAATTCAGCTTCAGCAACAAAGTTAGAAACAAAAAGAACTATAAACGGAACATCATTTGATGGAACAGAAAACATAACAACTGAATGCTGGGGTACTGAAAGGAAAATTACTTTACAGGATAACGACGGAAGTAACAGCACAAATGTAAATACTAACGGTGGAAGTGATTTTACTATAAAACTTCCTTCTACTATAAAAGCTTCATTAACTGGTAATGCAGATACGGCAACTAATTCAACTTGTTTTGATGGTTGTACTTACACACAAGCTAAAACCGATATTCTTGCTGGTAAATCTTGTACTTCTTGTCTTGCTGACTGCTCCAAAAAAGTAATAACACCAGCAGTATCTGATGATAAAAAATATTTTATAACTCTTTCTGATGGAACTTCTGCCTCTACTTACAATAACTTAAAAACATCATCTACAAAAGAGTTAACATATAATCCTAATCTAGGTAAACTTGTAGTTCCAATAGTTGAAGCTACTAGTTGTGTTACTGTACCAGACTTAAATGTTTCAAATACAATTACTGGTAAAACAATAAATGCTAAAACAATAAATGTAGAAGAGAATGTAAATATTACTGGCAACTTAAATGTTACTGGTAAAGCCGTAATAACTCATACAGAAGAAGTAGTAACACCATCTGAAAATATTATTTTAAGAGAAGAAGCAACTACAGCTATATCTCCTGGAAAATATTCTGGATTAATTGTAAGTAATTATGACGGAAATAACAACAATCTTGAAGTTGGTGTTGACAAAGAAGGAACTTTAAAAATAGGAACTTGTTCTGATGATATGGAAGCTGTTGCAACAAGAGATTGTTCTAATAATATGGAGAATAATTATGTTGCAAAATGGAATTCAACAGATAAGAACTTAGTTACAAATGGCACAAGTTGCACACATGATTTATGTGTTAACGGTACTCTTAGTGTTTCTGGTGGAATTACTGGCGGTGTAACAGGAAATGCAAGTACAGCTTCTAAAATATGTGTTTCTTTAAAATCAGATTCTGTAAATTATCCTTTGATTTTCACAGAATATCAAGCAACACCTTCTGCTGGAAATAAATCCATCTTACAAGATTCTGCAAATAATTTATATTATAATCCTAGTACAAATACATTACAAACAACAAATATATATGGTTCTACAAGTGTTAAATCACCTCTTTTATCAACGCTTGATCCATCAGCAAATCAAACAAACAACCTTACATTTACAGCAAAATGTAAAAATGCATCAACAATAACAAGTTTCTCAATGTGCTTGTGTGGAAGTGATGGCATATTATACAATCCAAAAGGATTTAATGGAAATCTTACAGGTAATGCAGCAACTGCTACTAATTCAACTTGCTTTGGTGGCAAAACATATGCTCAAACAAAAGCTGATATTCTTACAGGTAATGCAGCAACTGCTACAACTGCCACTAATTCAACTTGTTTTAATGGTAAAACATATACTCAAGCAAAAACTGACATTCTTACAGGTAATGCAGCAACTGCTACAACTGCCACTAATTCAACTTGCTTTGGTGGTAAAACATATGCACAAGCTAAAACTGACATTCTTGCAGGCAATGCAGCAACCGCTACTAATTCAACTTGCTTTGGTGGTAAAACATATGCACAAGCTAAAACTGACATTCTTGCAGGCAATGCAGCAACCGCTACTAATTCAACTTGCTTTGGTGGTTGTACTTATGCTCAAGCAAAAGCTGACATTCAATCTGGATTAACTGGGTGTGAAGGAACCGTAACATCTGTCAATGTAAAAGTAAATGGAGTTACCGGAACAGCTATAACATCAAGTGGAACTATTGAACTAAACTGTGTCAAGCCACCAATAGATGTTACAAACCTAACAGCATCAGCAACTTATTATCCAACATTATCAGCAACAAACACTGCTGGATATAAGGTTATTTATACAGATGCCAATTATAAGTTTGATCCATATACAAATAAACTTACAACATGCTGTGCCGAATTAACAACTGCTTTAAAATCAACAGGTGATACAGAAATAAAGAAAATATACTCGATTTTCAAAGAGGACATGACAACAGCCTCTACTGTATATGATCTTAATTTATATGTAAGAAAAGGAACTTGTACTTCTTGTACAACATACAATACAAAAATATGTGGTAATGATGGCATATTGTATAGAAATACAACAGGAACAACTTGGTGTCCTTATTTATTGAATTGTGATACTGCTGCTAATTCAACTTGCTTTGGTGGTAAAACTTATACACAAGCAAAAACTGACATTCTTACAGGTAATGCGGCAACAGCTACTAATTCAACTTGCTTTGGTGGTAAAACATATACCCAAGCTAAAACCGATATTCTTTCAGGCAATGCAGCAACCGCTACTAATTCAACTTGTTTTGGTGGCAAAACTTATGCTCAGGCAAAAGCTGATATTCAATCTGGATTAACTGGATGCAAGGGAACAGTTATATCTATAAAATTAGGAGAAACCTCTTGTACAGCCGACGCAAGTGGTGTAGTAAGTTTACCTGCTTATCCTGATATAACTGGATTAACAAGTTGTAAAGGAACAGTAATTTCTATAAAATTAGGAGAAACCTCTTGTACAGCTAACGCAAGTGGTGTAGTAAGTTTACCTGCTTATCCTGATGTATCTAATTTTATTACAATGGATGATGTTGATGAATGTGGATATACTACTTGTACTGGAACAGTAAAATCAATTCAAATAGGAACTAATGCAGTTTGTTCACCAGATACTAATGGAAAAGTAACCATAGCAGTAGCTAATGATACAGCATTAAATTATTTAATATAAAAATAAAACCCTACAGAATATTCTGTAGGGTTTTTATATTAAAACTTTTTATGCAGCATTGTTAAATAAATAATCATCAACTTCTTTTAACAATTCTTCTGGCTTTATATATCTAATCGCAGAACCAGATGGGCCCAAGGCACTAAAATAAAGAATGTCATCTCTTCTGCATTCCTGAATTATATTGTAATTGTAAGCATAACCAAAAGAATCTGGTAATGAGTGTCCCCACAAAACAACAGTTTTCGTAATTCCTGCAACAAGATGCTGTAATGAAGAATCAATTGCAACAGCACCGGAACATTCTGGTAATTTTGCCAATTCATAATATGTAAGATATGGAACTACAAACTTCCAACAATTATCAAAAGCATAAGGTTCATTTGGCAATTGGTAAAGAACAACAGCAGTTTTTGGATGTTCTGCTTGAAATAATTTCACAAATTTTTTAGCAAAATCAATAGGATAGTGTCTTTTTAAAGGTTCATTTTGATAATCATAAGGAACCCTGCTCCAATCAAGAAACTGTTCTCCTTTTTCATTTGTTGAAACTGGTGGTTGTGTTAACGGCGATTGCCCACCACTAAATTGCATTATAACAAAATTTTCAAATCCTTTTTCTTTTATTTGTCTCGCTATTTCATTTGCTTTATCTTTTAAATCTGGATATTTATATGTATCAAAATTTGATGTCGTATCTGAGCCATTCTTATTGTTTTTTGTTGGAATACCAGCCGCTTTTCTCCAAGCATCAGCATAAGACAATTCCTTATAAATAAATTCCTGAGAATCATACATTCTTTCACAAATCAATCTGGCATTTTTTGATCTCGCATCAAATATGAAATCTCTAAGTTCGCCAGGTTTATAAACCAAATCAACTTCTGGTTTTGATTCAAATAAATCAAAGTATGGTGATAGTACTGCCACTATATCATATTTTTCCTTAAACTCTGGAATTATATGAGCTAAAGCAATATTAAAACCAGTGCCACCTTGACTATTAATATAAATAGCTTTTTCTTTCTTCATCTATCTCTCTCCTATGTTTCTATTATTTTTTTGAAAATACTGACCCAAGTAAGTATTTACTTTTTAAAAAAACCAGCATTATTAGCTGGTTTTTAATTTTATTTTTCTTCATTAAATTTCTTCTGCTGCATTAAGTATCCTTCTAACTCCCAAATTTTGTTATAAGCATTTTCATAAGAAATTTTTTCTCCTATCTCTTTAACAAAATTTTTTGGATCAACAACAGCCGCCTCACCTCTAACAGTAAAACCATTCTCAAGAGTGATTTCACAAACCATTGCTTTTCCAGACGGAAGAATTGTATAAGTCTTGCTTTTAATTTTTGAATTAATCAAATCTTCTGTTACTCTATAAGGACTAACCTTACCCTCTGCTGGAATATCTTTTTCTTCTACCATTTATTTCCTCCTAAAATTTTATATATTTCAAATCTTTTAATTCTTTATCTGCTAAATCTTTATAGAAAATATCGCCAACATTATTTTTTGCAATATCATAACATTTATTTGCTAATTTATATGCTGTTTTCCAAAATTTTGAATCACGAGCAAAATCTTTAACTTTTTGTTTTATATCAAGATAATCCTTTATTAATGCATTTTTAGCTTCTAAATTTCTATAATTATTAATAAAATATTGTTCAATATTTTTCTTAGAAATTACTAATTCATTTAATAATTTATTATATTCTTTTATGCACTCATCATATTTATATTTTATATAGTGATAATTTTGCATTAAAATATTATCTAATGTTGTTTCATACAATCCATCAATTTCTTTATTATTTGAAATAAACTTTTGACTATGCCATTTTGTCATATTTATTTACCAGCTCCTTTATTTTAACTAATTGAATATGTAGAAACTTTTATTATTGGAATTTCCTTTCCATATATTGGAGGCATCACTTTAAAGCCATCATCAGTTCTTACTATCCACCAATTTGTCATACCTGTTATACTTTTAACAAACTCTTTTGAGTCCTCTTCATCTCCAATTTCTTTAAATTTAAATCAAATAATTCCTTTGTTGTCATACTAACTCCAAAAGGAGGCTATTAGCCTCCTTTGTTTTTTATTCTATTCCAGCCTCTACTTCCATTGCAGTAAGCATATCTGATGTTGATACTTCTTCATCTTCATCATCTTTATCAGTTATTTCACTGGCATCGTTTACATTAAGAGATAATCTCTCTTGTTTGATTCTTTCCTCTGCTTTGTCCATAGCTTCTTGGAATTTCTCTATATATTCTTTTTCATTTTTCTTGAACAATTCTGGGAAATCTTTTTTAAAGAATGATATATCCTCTCCTTTTTCATTTACAAAAATTCCTGGAATTGAGTATCTTGTTCCATTCTTTTTACAAACTCCGAAATCATAAAGAAGCTGGAACAAGCCACTGTTTCTTGTCATACCATATGTGCAATCAAGGGTAATCCAGGCATTGCGACCCTCTGTTCCAAACCTACTCTTTTTGACTCTTGCTCGTATTGTTTTGATAGAATTACCAAGGGAAGTCTTTCTTCGCTCTTTCTCTGCTCGTAAATCAGCATCTGACATTTCTGGATTATCCTGAAGATTTGATAACATCAGAGTCAGAGAGGGATTATAAGCTACCGATTCGCCCCCTGAGACAATACCCTCTGTGTTATACTGATTGTTTAAATCAGTATAAATTTTTGCTGAACAAATCATAGTAGCATTTGTTTTCTTGATTACATTATCAAGAGCAAACAGATCATTAAGTAATTTCTGCGATTTTCCCATATCTTCTGTACCATTTAATTTCCTTACTGATTTTAAATTACTCAATGAATCCACAATAATTAAAACTCTTTCCTTGCTTCCAGAATATTCAAGAGCATAAAGCAGTTTCTTCAAGAAAGCAATCAATCCAATATGAATCTCGTAAGAATCAGTTTTAAGTTTCTGAGGAATTTCTGAATCTTTAATCTCCTCAATCTTCTGTTTTCCCTTATCATCAATTGTTACTTTATAACTGTCAAGAGTAGAAATAAGTTTGTAACTAACTTTATTAAGAGGAACATTAAGAAATTCAAGGAGCGATCTGCCATTACCACCACCTTCTGAATCGAGAATAATTACCCTGTCAATATTAGTATCTTTAGCAACAATACAAGGGATCATGGACTTTCCCACGCCGCTCTTACCAGCAAGAACAGAGATTTTTCCCTGTGGAAAAGCACCTGAAAAGTGCTTAGAGCACACGTAATTAAGGGCGTAATTCCCTGAATCACACCAATACTCTACATTATCATCTTCCTTGGAAAGATCTTCCAAGCCAAGGAACTCATCATTAATTAAATCGTCTATTGATTTTGCCATTTTATTAACTCCTTTTGCTAATTTTAAAACTTTATTTAATTTTTGTCAATAAATCTTTTATCAACTTAAAAGGATTATAATCTTCTTTTACTTCTTCCATTTTTGGTCTCTCTGGTTCCTTTATCTCATTTAAATTAATAAATGTTGGCTCTATAAAATCATATGATAATTCACAAATTATTTTATTTTTAACTGTTTTTAAATGTTTTATAAAGCAACCGCCAATATTAAATTTATCAAAAGTGCTAGAATACTCACTCTTAATACAATTCAATTGTTTTTCTATCTGAGGAACATCTATTTCTTCTCCTTCTTCAAACTCAATTAGAACTTTCATTTTTCTTTACCTCCTTTTTTGCTTTCTTTATTTTATCAAGAACTTGACCAGTCAAATCACCAGCGCCAATATAAAAATTATCGTGCTGACCGTGAATTAATTTAGGTATCATATCACACACTGATTTTACTACCGTTTCTATTACTGCTGAAATAAGAAGCAATAAAATCATACTTCCAACAAAATGCCAAAAACCGCTAAAAATAAAATTAATAATTTCCATAGAAATAATAGTAATAAATTAAAAAATAAAAGTCAATAAAAAAAGCCACTCATATGAGTGGCTTTAAGTTAATTATATGAAATATGTTGAAGCTTTAAAACTTGTTGGAATATTAGACGAGGAAACTGAAAAATCATATGCTGATGCTTTATATTCAAGAATTTTTAAAAAAGCAGCTCAGGAACATACTGATGGAAACAATAATGCTTATATAGCATTAAATACACTGAGAGCAAGTTTGGATGACAAAAAATATATAAATTCTGAAAGTAAAGAAGAGTTTAATAATGCGAAAGAATTTGCTAATGCTGTTTGCAATTATTATGCTACTAAATATCCAGAAAATTATAAGCTATATTCTATTCATATAAAAAATGCTGCGATAGATAGATATAACAGGCATTAATAATTCTCTTCAATAAATTTACAAATTTCCTGTGGTATTCCAAATAAACAATATTTTTTATTTTTATGTTTTTTCATATATTCAATTGAGTTTTCTAATGACAAGACTACATAACTTTTATCTCTCTTTCTTTCTTCTATAATTTGTTTTTCTTCTGGAATTGTAATATCAAATAAATCAGCTATATTACCAATATCATCATTCATTATTGAAACATAATAATTTTCTATCATAATAATTACTCCTTAATAATTAATACTTTTCTTTATTCTTATATCTTGCTTCAATAAATACTCTTTCATATCTTTTGGAATTTCTTCTAACAAACTATCATAAAAATTACAATTTGGATGTTTTACTAAATATTCTTTGATTTCTACTATATTTATCAAATCATACTTTTCATTATTTACAATAACAATTCTATTTTCTATTTCTTCTTTTGAAGGATTTTCAGCTGTCAAATAAATCCAATTATTCTCTACATAATTTGGTTCTTGTGTCATAAACCAGAAATCTATCATAATTACTCCTTAATAATTAAAATATTTAAATGTTTTAACAGACGCTTTAATTGGAATTCCTATATACTCATCTATATGTTGTAATTTATTATTTGGAAATCTTATATTGTAATTATCAACTGTTTTATTTATTTCTAATAATTTATGATAAATATCTCCTTTATCACCACTCCAAATACTGAGAATTTTATGACAAATTTTTCCTATAACATATTTATTTTCAACTTTTAGAGTTCCATCACTTAATTTAATTAAAACATCACAAGCACTTTCTTTCAAAGACCATATTTCTTTTATTAAAACTTTGTATGTATTTGCACCTGTATCATTCCAAGTTAATGGATTTCTTGTGTTATTTAAACGCTTTAAATCTTCATCTATTTTTTTAATAGCAGTATTAATTCTAATAGCTAAAGTTGGTAGATTGCCAACTTTTAATATTTCTTTTATATTTTCTTCTTCAAATATCATATTATTACCTTTATGCGTAATCAAAACTTGTTTCACTTATATCAATTTCACTACTGTCTTTGTTTTTTAAACTTGATATATATTCTATAATTTCATCTAAGTTTTTATCCAATTCCATTAAAAATAAAATATCATCTTTTTCCTCTTTTGTTTTTACTTCTTTTAATTTTTCTTCTAAAGATTTATAGCATTCTTCATCTGAAATATTTAAATCTTTTTTTATTTGACCACTTTCTACCCATTTCATTAATTCTTTCTGTTCTTTTAATTTTTCCTCAACAGTCATAAAATTCTCCTTTTTATTACCAATTATATTATTTTTTATTAAAATTTTCAAAACCAGAAAAATATTCATTTAAAATTTCATTTATATTTTCATATTCCCAAAATGGAATAATCAATAAATTAATTTTGTTATCTCTTGTGTATTTTCTTTTTAACCAGTCGTGATGTTTTTGTCTATGGAAACTATGTAAATCTTCGTGATATCCTTCTAAATACATATAATGTTGTCTTCCATTAAATTCTATCAGCAAATTATACTTCTCAACAAAAAAATCATAACTTAATTGATTTACATCTCTTAAATCATTATACTTATACTGATAGATATTCTCGATCCCTTTATCTTTTAACCAATTAAAAATCTTACTTTCTCCTGCTGACATATTACAGAAAGTGCAACCGTGTCCTTTCCAATGAACTTCTGGTTTTTGATAGAAATATTTCCCACATACTGGGCAACCTATTAAAACTTCTACATCTTTCCCTTTATATTCTACTTTTGAATAATCAAATATCTTTCCGTGTATTCTTTCACTTTTCTCAACAAACTGTTCTTTACTAAATATTCTTTGATTTCTTAAAATCAAGTTCCTACAATTTGGACAGCCTCTACCACACAAAAAATTATTTTTTAATATATTAAATTGCCGTCCGCATACATTGCAAAATACCAGCATATTTTCTTGTAATGTTCCGTCTGTAAATATTGGCTCGTAATAATCTTCTTCGTGATTTTTTGAGTATCTTAATTCTATATTATTGCTTCTTCTTTTTAATCCTGATATTAATTTGCCACAAGTTCCACAACCTTTACCAATAAGTAAATCGGCTGGTTTCTTCTCAAACCAGCCGTGTTCATTACATTTAACTCTTATTTTTGTTTTACTATTTATATAATTTACTTCTGAATAATCATATTCAGGAAATATCTTTTTTGCTTTTTCTATAAAGCTTTCTGTATTAAATTTAGTTCCTTTCATAATAAAAAAGGGAGCATTAAGCTCCCTGTATAAATTAGATCATATTTAACAAATCATCTATATTTGTATCATCAGCTTCTTCTTTGGTCTCTGTTGAAGGAGCTACTGAAACATCTGAATTACCTCCAAATGGATCAAGCGGATCTTTCTCTACAGATGCTGGAATTGTAGAAGCTGCTTCCTTCATCTCGTCTGTTGTTCCATTGAACATCTCATCAAGTGCTTTCTTCATCTCATCTGGTGAGACAAATTCAACAAGCTGAGAATAATCCATCTTTGGAAGTTCTGCCATTACTTTCTTCAGTTTCTCTACATCAGAGAAAATTGGTGTCTGTTTGATTGAAAGTGATGAACCTGAATAATCAGTATTTCTACCTGTACCCTTCTTCAAGAGATTGAAATCTCTACCTTCTTTAAGAGAAAGGAAATTACCTGCCTCGCCCATCTTTATCTGGTTGAAAAAGTATTCGTGAAGTTTTGTTCCGAATTCCCAGAATTCTGGCTTAGCCTCATCATCTGTACCATCTGCTGTTTTCTTACCTCTTACAATTACACGAGATACATATCTATCTTTTGCTCTCAAAGAGCCAGCTACTGCCCAGTCTTCTGTTCCTTTCTGTGAAGTACTATAAATCTGCTTTGATTTAGCGCAGAATGGACAAGGCTCTGCTTCGTGAATATTTCCATTCTTATCTTTCAGTGTTTGATTAAGACAGTAATAAGCTCTGTTGTTGACATAATGTAACTTCTGTTTCTGATAGAAAAGTTTTTCTCCGAACTGTTTCAAAGGGGTGATAATTCGAATTGGGTAATTACCTTCATTTGCAGGTTTCCAATAAGGTGATTTAAAAGTAGAAGCACTTGCTTCTTTTTCCATTTCTGCCTGAAGAGCAGTCATGTCTTCCAAAGTAAAATCATTATTCATAAATATATCTCCTACCTAAACTATTTGCTAATTTGCCAAATTCGGGCTTACTTGCTTGTTTAGGATTTTCTCCGCAATTATATAATTTAACTTGCTTTTTGTCAATCGAAATTTGACAATATACTTTTTCGCATCTTTTCCAGAGCCAGTCCTGTATATTAGTTTAGCTCTTAAAGCATTATAATTAATGAATTTATTTTCAAAAAAACAAATTGTATCTTTATCTTTTTTATATTGTTGAACATTTAATTCTTTTAAATGTTGTTTATTTTCTTTTCTATATGTTTTTATTTTATCAGTATTATTTTCTCTATATTCTTTTTCATATTGTTTTATTTCTTCTAAATGTTCTTTCCTATATTGTTTAGAAAGCAAAGAATAATATTCTTTATTTTTTAATCTATATTCTTTTAGTTTTTGTTTTCTATTCTCTTCTGAGTTTTCATATAATCTATGTCCTTCTCCTCCAAGAGTTATATTATATCCTTTTTGAACTGAGTTAAACTTTTTAATATAGAACATTTCTTTTTCATTTAATTCTTCTTGAGAGCACTCTTCTATTATTTCAAATTTGAAATTTTCAGTTCCATATTTAAGAAAGGCATTTTTTAATTTCTTTCCACAATTTCCTGCTTTTTCAGTATTCCATCTTAATTCAATCATTGAAGATTGGCCTATATAAATTTTATTATTTATTAAATTTGTAATTTTATAAATCCCGCAAGACATTTAATGATTTTAAAACTTTAGAAAAAAATTGTCAATTGAAATTTATTACTTTACAAAACCATTAAATGTTCCTTCATAGATTGTTTCATCTTTTACTAGTTTCCAATTTGTTATATAATTTGAATCTACTGGCTTATTTTTAAATGTTAAAGTAATATGTAGATTATCTTTTAATTGAAAAGGAACTTCTGAAATTATTTTTACCTTAACTGCTTCTGCTAAATCTGATACTCCATAAGCAACTACTTTAAATTTAACAATTGAACCATAATGGTTTGAATTAGCTTCTTTTGGAGCAAACTGTGTTGTTATATGATATAGTTTTGGCTTGTTTTCAAATACATCCTTTGAGTATTTTTTAACTATTTCATTTGGTATAGATATGTATTCATATATTACTTTTAACTCTTCTTTTATTACTTCTATAAATTTCATTTTTACCTCTAATCAAAAAGTGCTGTGTAATATTTTCAATAACGGAACCCAAAATACTTTTTTATTTTTAAATTTAAAAGCCATATTTTTTTAAAACTTGCTTCATATTTGGTAATGGTTTTTCTGAATGCTGTGGTAACTGAGCATTGGCAAGTTTTTGTTTGGCTTGTTTTATAAAATCTTTTGTATTAAGTTCTGTTGGAATTTTATACTTCCATTCTAAATGCTTTTGTTTTAAAAAGTCAAGATATTCATTGTTACCATTAATAGCATAGTCATCATCAGTGACTAAAAAGAAATTAACATTATATTTTTTTGCCAATTCTTTTACTTCATTAATAAAATTAATATCTATATTTTTATCAAGTTCTTTTTTAAAATCTTCTATTTTTTTCTGTGGCTGGTTTTCTTTATTATGTTTGTCAGCAGATGGTTGTGCTTTATCTATTGTTAAATTTTCCTCAAATAATTTGGTAAGCTTCAATTTTTTCTCCTGCTCTCTAGCTAATTATATTAATTAGTTTTATTAAGAATGGACTTTTTTGTCCTTGTAGAACACCAAATTTGTCCGTTCGGTTAAAACTGAAAAAGTCAAGAAAATTAATAATTAAAACACTTGAATTCTTCTGTTACAGTTGATGCTAGTTTTTTAACACCGTAATGTCCAGCAAAATGTCCACCGTATTGATTCAATAAATCAAGAGCGTAAGAAACTAACTGCTTTATATTCATATTGTTCTTCTCAAATTCATCGGTATATTGATTATAAAATCTCTCACAAATGTTTTTAACAGAATCTTCTTTGCCAGTTTTTATTCCTTTATCAAAAGCTTCGAGTAACATTGATGATAGGCTATTTCCATTTATTTTTATATCTTTCATTTTCTATCTCCTATAATATTAACTTAACCTATTTTCTCTTTTATTTTTTCTATTGTTTTATCTGTCAAGGAATGAGCTGCTTTACAAAATACAGTAGCATCAACTATTTTTTCAATTTTAGGATCTTTTTCCAATAATGATTTTAATACATAAATATCCTCACCATCAACTGGGTGTGATTTTTCATATAATCGTTTTGTTTCTTTAAATGCTTTCCAAGTAAAAGCATATTTATTATTATACTCATTCAAAAATAATTTAAAAAATACTACATTTGGAGAACTGTCGGCAGTATCAACTTTGCCATCGCTGTTTGTATCCACAACAAGCTTATTCATCTCATCAAACAAATCTCTTTTTACTTCTTCTCTGTCTTTTTTTATTATTTGTTTAAGTTCATTGTTTAAATCTTTATTAAATTCTTCAAGAGTTTCATTTCTTTTTGCTTCCCAGAAATTATCCCTGTTTTTTAAAATATACTCAGCAAACTTAACTATATCACTTTTTTCATCTTTCTCATCTTCTTTGGCTACTATCTTAAATAAAATACCATCGTTTGCCAAAGAAAAAATTCTTTTTGTCTCATCTAAATCAAGCAAATTCTCTTTTGCTTCTCTAATAACAGAATAAACGTCCATTCTCATATTATTAACTTAGGTATATGCTTAAAAATTTTTCAAGAAAAAATTAATAAATATTTGTATAAGCTAAAAGAAATTAAATACTTTAATAATTAAAAATTTTATTTTTTTCATAAAATCTAACTTCATATTGATTTTTTTTATTTGTTTCTTTTGAAAATTTACCATTTAAAGATTTATATAATTTTATAGCAGGAATATTATCTTTATCAACATAACAATAAATTAAGTCATATTTATCCTTATTTTTTTTTATAAAATTTTTTAAATATTTTTTAGCATATCCTTTTCTTCTAAATTTAGGAAATATCTCGAAGCTTCCAAAACCAATAGCATTTATATCATCATATATTGAAAATCCGATTTTACCTACTTTCTTGCCATCAAAAATTATATCTTTAAATTCATTTTTCATATAAATTAACTTAATAATTAAAGTATTTGAATTCTTCTACTATTGGTAAATCTTTCCAATATATTCCATCTACATCTTTCATTTGTTCTTGTTTTGTTATAACTATATTCGTAGAAGGCTCGAATGCTTTTTTCATATTAAATTTTTTTGTGTATCTGCCTTTCATATCAGAAACATTTTTAAACATTATTGCATCATAACCATTTGATTTAGCGGTTCTTACTATTTCATCTGTTGTTTTTCCATATTTATTTTTAGGTGGATTTGCCCAAGTTTTTCCTTTATAATCAAAAGTAAGTAAATTACATTTACTTAAATCAACATCTACAATTAACAAGCAGGCTTTTTCTTGTGCTGGATCTATATAAGAAATAGCAGCATCTTTATTCTGTGTTAACCAAAGTCCTGTTCCTGTTGAATGACCTTCTCCATTAAAATTTAATTTGCTTGTTCCACCGTGATAGAATTTCATTTATCTTCCTTTCTTTTTGGCATATCTTTTTCTATTGTTGTTAATCTTGCTTCATGTTCTCCAAGCCTTGTTCTGATGTCGTTTAACTGAATTTTCATTTCTTTTTGATTTTCAGCAGAAGTAATATTCTGCTGCATAATTTTATCAAGTTTTTCATCAAGCGTATTAGAACTTGCTATTGATTTATTTTCATTTACACCTACTTTTTCTTTTAAGTAAGAAACAGTTTCAAAAAATCTTCCCATTCTGAAACAAAGAGTACATAAAGTTATTATACCACCAAAACCTATAAAAGGCATTATTGTATTCCAATCCATATTATTTAACTTTTTGGCTTGACTAATTTTATAAAAAATGATTTAATTTTAAAAAAGGAGCTTTGTTTTGAATACAAAAGAAGATGTTTATAAATTAATGGGTGCTTCTAATCATTCTTTAACAAAAAGAGCAGAAGAAGATTATTACTCAACACCATCAATAGCAGTTGAAAAATTATTAGCAGAATTAGATAAATTAAAAATTAAGTTGCCAAATATAATTATAGAACCAAGTGTTGGTGATGGAGCAATTGCTTATCCTCTTAGCAAAAAAGGTCATACAATTATGGCTTTTGATATTGTAGATAGAGGATTTCCAAATACTAATGTATTTGATTGGTTGAAAGTATCGAGGCCTAATGTTGATAATTTGGCCGTTGTTGCTAATTTTCCATATAAAGATATTCAGAAACATACAGAGCATTCTTTGTCTGTTTTAAAAGATGGTGAGTATTTGATTTCTCTTGCTAAAATCCAGTTTCTTGAAGGAAAGGCAAGAAGAGAAATGTTTGATAAATTTCCTCCTAAATATGTATTGGTTTTTAGTGAAAGAATTAAATGTCTTGCTAACGGAGTAGATAATGGCGGTTCATCTGCTATCTGTTTCTGCTGGTATATTTTTGAGAAAGGCTATAATGGTATGCCAATGATTGATTGGATATAAAAACCCTCTTGCAGAGCAAGAGGGAGAAGAAAAGATGCGGGATTTATTCCCAAAAGGAGTTAATGTAATCTTTTTCGATTACATAATTAACTACATATATTGAAGAAAATGTTATTTTTTCAGTATACTTTTTA